>ERZ1643247.297-NODE-297-length-61901-cov-52.334735_pt1 | contig 61901 bp, 53 predicted proteins | sample MGYA00579264_ERZ1643247 | MGnify/ENA primary metagenome ERZ1643247 (study PRJEB29033, sample SAMEA4952262) | chicken gut metagenome | biome: Broiler Chicken; feature: Gastrointestinal Tract; material: Caecum | place: Ireland | collected 2018 | study: Broiler... | reverse complement strand
AAGAGGGTGCTGCGCCCGCCGCGCCCGCAAAGCGCGGCAGGAAGCCTGCGGCAAAAGAAGCGGAGCAGACAGAGCAATAACGGAAAAGAAAGAGTTGTTTGAGCAGTGAGGCAAATTGACCGAGCGAGGAAATTATTTTGAAAGAACAGACATCCGCCGATAAGGCGAAAAAGCGCTTCATGCGCGGTATCTATGTAAACAGGGAATATTCATGGCTTCTGTTTAACAAGCGGGTGCTCGACCAGGCGAACGACCTTTCCAACCCGCTGTTGGAGCGGTGTAAATTTCTGTCCATCTTCTGTTCCAATCTCGACGAATTTTTTATGGTGCGCGTGGGCAGTCTGTACAACGACAGCATTACCGCTCCGAACGCAGTCGACAACAAGACGGAACTGACCGCGGCGAAACAGCTTGCGGGAATTTCCGCGGTGGCGGCAAAGGGATACCGCGACCGCGATTCCGCCTACATAAAGCTGCAGCGCGAACTTGCAAAGGCAGGCGTGCGCATCCTGACGGCGGCGGAACTGACGCCCCGCCAGAGCGAGGAGTGCAGGGAATATTTTCTGACCCGCGTTTTGCCGCTCGCGTCGGTAATGGTACTGGATGCCAAGCATCCCATGGTTTCCTTTGAAAACATGAAAAATTACATGATGTACGAGCTGGAGAGAGACGGGCGCCGCATGATCGGGATTCTGTTTTTAAGTCCCGCAGTCGAACGCATGTTCCGCATCGGCGGGGGCAAAAAGGCGAAGATCATTCTGGCGGAAGAGCTTGTAAAGGCGTTCGGCAGCCTCGCGTTCCCCGGTTATACCGTCAAAAACCGCATGATGATGCGCGTCACGCGCAACGCCGATCTCGATACCAGCGTGGACGATTCAGACGTCGAACACGATTTTTCCGTCATCATGAAGCAGAAAATCGAATCCCGCGCCAAACTTGCCGCCGTCCGACTCGAAGTGGACGACGCGCATTCGCCCCTCAAAGATTTCGTCCTCAAACTTTTGAAGCTCGACCCCGCGTTCTGCTTTGCGGAGGAGCATTACTTCGACTACAAATTTCTATTTTCGATCGGCAAATTTCTGCCCGTCGAACAGGCAAATACGCTGAAATATCCTCCGTTCAAGGGCGCGGTTTCGCCCGAACTGGAAGGCGCGGATTCGCTGATCGATTATGCGCTCTCCAAAAATATTTTTCTTTCTTACCCGTACGACAGCATGTCGCCCGTCTTGGATCTTTTGGATGAATGCGCCAAGGATAAGCGGGTGCAGGCGATCAAAATCACGATCTACCGCCTGGCGAATCATTCGCGCATCGTCGATGCGCTGTGCAAGGCGTGCGAGCGGGGCAAGCAGGTTACCGTCGTCATCGAGCTGATGGCGCGTTTCGACGAGGAGAGCAACCTGCATTACGCGAGCAAATTGCAGGAGGCGGGCTGCACCATCATCTACGGGATGGAAAATTACAAGGTGCATTCCAAAATCATCTCCATCGTCCTCAAGGAGGGGGAAAACATCCGCTATATTACCCATCTCGGCACGGGCAATTACAACGAATCCACCTCCAAACAGTATACCGACCTGAACATCGTCACGTCCGACGAGGCGATCGGCGAAGATGCGGTGGCGTTCTTCCACAATATCGCCATCTGCAACACGGAATACGAATATAATCGCCTGCTCGTCGCGCCCGAAACGCTCAAACCGGGGCTTATCCGGTATATGGATCGCGAAATCGAAAAGGCGCAGTCGGGCAAAGAGGGGTATATCCTCGCGAAGATGAACAGCCTCACCGACAAGGCGATCATCGACAAATTGGTCGAAGCGAGCTGCGCGGGGGTAAAGATCGACCTCATCGTGCGCGGTATCTGCTGTCTGCTGCCGGGCGTCGAGGGGAAGACGGAAAATATCCGCGTCATCTCCATCGTCGGCAGGTTTCTGGAACATTCGCGCGTGTATTGCTTCGGCGGGGAGGGCGACCGCGTGATGTATATTTCCAGCGCCGATTTGATGACCCGCAACACCGATAAGCGCGTGGAAATCGCCGCTCCCGTGCTGGATAAAGAGATCGAAGCAAAGATATTCGCGATGATGCAGACGATGCTCGCCGACAATGTAAAGGCGAAGCGGCTGTGCGCGGACGGAAAGTACCGCCGCGTGGAAACGCTGGGGCAGGCGTTGGACGCGCAGGCGAGTTTTATAAAGAGCTGATTCTCATAATCTGTTTCGGGCGCGCAAAGCAAATTGTCGGGACTTTGAAGAAAACCCCAACCCAAAAAAGGCGTACCGCGTCGGTATGCCTTTTTGCGTTCTTCAAGGCAGCCGCTCGCAGAGTTACGACAAATATAAAATCAAAAAACTCACGGAAAGGCGGTTTATGCGCTGCAAATAGTTATGCAATAAAAAAATCAGCCGTTTCGGCGAGATGATTGACAAAAACGGCATAAAAGTATATAATGAAAGTATCAATAAAAACGGCGTCAGCCGGATAGGAGGGGAACATGGCAAAACACGGCAAGGGTTACCTGAATTTAGGTCTGCCCTGGATCTTGAATCTGATTTTGGCGATCATCCCCGTTACCAGCTGGATTTTGGGCGGTATCACGCGCATTACCCGCGGGCATTGGATTATGGGACTGTTGCAGTTGCTCTTGATCGGCGAAATCGTTTTTTGGATCGTCGATATCGTCACTGTCGCATTGTCGGGCGATCTGCGCATTTTTGCGTAAAGCTGCCCTGCAAGGCGGGTTGCTTTTCAAGACGGAAAACGCCGCATCGGAGAATTGCCTTTCTTTGTCATGCGGCGTTTTTTTATATACCGATCGTTTGAACTCACACAAGGAGAGAGATTAGCATGAAAGTACCCGAAATTTTCGGCGAAAACGTATTCAACCTGCAGGTCATGCAGGAGAAACTGCCGAAGGAAGTTTTCAAATCGTTGAAAAAGACCATCGACGAGGGCAGGGCGCTCGATCCTACCATCGCGGGCGTGGTCGCCAATGCAATGAAGGACTGGGCAGTCGAAAGGGGAGCCACGCACTACACGCATTGGTTCCAGCCGATGACGGGCATCACTGCCGAAAAGCACGATTCCTTCATTTCGCCCACCAAGGACGGCAAGGTCATCATGGAATTTTCGGGTAAGGAACTGGTTATCGGCGAATCAGACGCTTCCTCCTTCCCCAACGGCGGCGTGCGCGCCACCTTCGAGGCGCGCGGCTACACCGCATGGGATCCGACTTCCTTCGCCTTTATCAAGGACGGAACTCTCTGCATTCCCACCGCTTTTTTATCCTATGGCGGCGAAGTGTTGGATAAAAAAACGCCCCTGCTCAAGAGTATGGCGGTACTCAACGAGCAGGCGCTGCGCATTCTGCGCCTGTTCGGCAATAAAACGGTCAGGCACGTCCACACGACCGTCGGCGCGGAGCAGGAATATTTCCTCATCGACCGCAAGATGTACGATGCGCGTAAAGACCTCGTGTTCTCGGGCAGAACGCTGTTCGGCGCAAAACCCCCGAAGGGGCAGGAGCTGGAAGATCATTATTTCGGCCCCATCAAGCTGCGCGTTTCCGCGTTCATGCGCGATCTGGACGTGGAGCTGTGGAAGCTGGGGATCCTCGCAAAGACCAAGCACAACGAAGTCGCTCCCAGCCAGCACGAGCTTGCGCCCATCTTTACCGTCACCAACGTCGCTTCCGATCAGAACCAGCTGATGATGGAAACGATGAAAAAGGTCGCAAGCAGGCACGGTCTGTACTGCCTGCTGCACGAAAAGCCGTTTGCGGGCGTAAACGGCAGCGGCAAGCACAACAACTGGTCGATGAGTACGGATACGGGTCTGAACCTGCTCGACCCCGGCTCGACCCCCGCGGAAAACGGGCAGTTCATGCTCTTTTTGACGGCGGTCATCAAGGCGGTGGACGAGTACCCCGACCTTCTGCGCCTGTCCGTCGCCAGCGCGGGCAACGACCACCGCCTGGGCGGCAACGAAGCGCCTCCTGCCATTGTTTCCATATTTGTCGGCGAGGAACTCGGCGAGATCATCGACTCCCTCGTGCGGGGCGTGCAGTACAAGGGCAGAAAGAAGGGCGTCATGAAGCTGGGGGTGGATACCTTCCCCGAACTGCCGAAGGATACGACCGACCGCAACCGCACTTCGCCCTTTGCGTTTACGGGCAACAAGTTCGAATTCCGCATGCTCGGCTCGACCTTCTCCATCGCCGGCCCGAATATCATGATCAACACGATCGTCGCCGATTCCCTGCGGCAGTTTGCCGACGAGCTGGAGGGGGCGAAGGACTTCAACGCCGCCCTGCACGATCTGGTCGCGCGGGAACTGAAGGCGCACAAGCGAATCATCTTCAACGGCAACAACTACGCGCCCGAATGGGCGGAGGAGGCGGAAAAGCGCGGTCTTCCCAACCTGCGCACCTGTGCAGATGCGCTCCCGCATTTCGCCGACAAAAAGAATATCGAACTGTTCGAGCGCAACAAGGTATTCACCGAGCGGGAAGTTCGTTCGCGCATGGAGATCATGCTCGAAAATTATTCCAAGGTGCTTACCATCGAGGCGCTCACCATGGTCGAGATGGCGAAAAAGGACATCTATCCCGCCGTCAACGAATATCTTTCCGAACTGTGTTCTGCAGCGCAGAGCAAGGAGCAGATGGGGGGCAACACCAAATCTGACCGCGAGCTCATTCAAAAGCTCTCCGCCGATAACGAGGCGATGTATTTCGCGGCAGGGGAGATCGAAAAACTCCTCGTCGACGCGAAAGAAGCCGTCGGAGCAGAGGCGTCGGCGCGCTTCTTCGCGGATAAGGTCATTCCCGCCATGCAGCGGCTTCGCGCCTATGCCGACGAAATGGAACTCAACACCGCCAAAAAGTATTGGCCCTTCCCGACATACGGCGACATCCTGTTCAGCGTATCCTGATCGGAAAGTAAAAAAGGACGGGCGCACCCGGCAGGGTGCGCCCGTCCTTTTTGTATTCTTTTTCTGTCCTTTCGTGCGCCGCTGTATGCGCATATTCCGGCTGTATCGGGCATTTAATGTCAGAATTTCACTGTTTTTAGAGTACTATGTCAGGCATAAACGGCTGTATATTCGGTTAAAGGGCAAAATGTTCCGCTTTTGCCGCATTTTATTGCGCCAATATTCCGCCGCCTTCTGCATTGTACAAGCCGCCCGCCACATAGACTAATGATAGCCGCGGTTTTCGCCGCGGTATGCGAAGAGAGGGGTGTCATCGGTCTATGCTGTTCGATTTTCTATGCGCTCTTTTGAGCAGGTTTGTGTTCTTTACGTCCGCGGTCGGAGGCAAAGGTTCTTTCCCGAAGCCGCTCCCGCCGGAAGAGGAAGCGCGTTGCCTGAAGCTTGCGCGCGAAGGGGACAAGGCGGCGAAAGACAAACTCATCCGCCACAATATGCGGCTCGTTGCGCACATCGTCAAAAAATACAGCGGCGCGGCGGAAACGGACGATTTGATCTCGGTGGGAAGTATCGGGTTGATCAAGGCGGTCAATACTTATCAGGAAGGGCGCGGTACGCAGCTCGCTACATATACCGCGCGCTGCATCGAAAACGAAATCCTCATGCTCATCCGCAGCAACAAAAAGCACAAAAACACGCTGTATCTTTCCGATCCCGTGGGTGTGGATAAGGAGGGTAACGAGCTTACGCTCATGGATCTCCTGTTCGAAAAGGAGGACGGCGTGTTCAAAAAAGTCGAGGCGGGGCTGGTCAGAGAGAAGTTTATGCGGCTCCTGAAGGATACGCTCTGCGAGCGCGAATATACGGTGCTGTGCCTGCGCTACGGGTTGAAGGGCGGAGCCCCGATGCCCCAGCGCGAGGTGGCGGTATTCCTGAAAATATCCCGTTCATACATTTCGCGAATCGAAAAACGCGCTATTGAGAAGGTGCGCGCGCGTATCGACCGCGGGGATTATATGTAAAAACATATTGGATTTGCGCCTGTGCCGCCGAAAACGGAAAATTTTGCCGCAAACTTTTCCGCAACGGTTTACAACGCGCAAGAGGCATGGTATAATAGAATCGGATTAAAAAAATGCCGCGCTTATGCGGCTTCCGCGGCGGACAAGTCCCGCCGCGCCGGCGTTTCCCGCTATGCGATCGGATTTGTCGGGCAAAAAGAAAAAGGGGTCGGGAGAGCGCGATGCTTTGCAGCAATTGCAAAAAAAGGTTTGCCGTATATACGGTCAAAAGCGGCGAAGAAGAGTTACATCTGTGCGGCGACTGCTACGAGCGGCTCGGTTATGCGGCGGAGTTCGTGGGCGAGGACATTTTTGCTTCCTTTCTCAAAGAGGATAAAAAGGAGGAAAAGCGCTGCCCTTCGTGCGGCGCATCTTTTTCCGATTACACGCGCACGGGGCTTTTGGGTTGCCCCGAATGCTACGGCGTGTTCAGCGAGGAGCTGATCCCCGCCATCCGTATGCACGGAAAAACGCAGCACGTCGGCAAACGGCCTTTGGGCGGCGACGTGCTTTTTGAACTGCGTGCCGAGCAGAAAAAGCTGCGCGCCGAACTGGAACAGGCGATCAAGGAAAAGCGCATGAAGGATGCCGACCGGATCAACCGTGCCATACGCGAGATCACCCGCGCCATTTCCGAAGATTTCGGAGGCAGCGATGGTCAATAATATCGAAAGTACGGTAGCGTCGACGCGCGTACGGTTGGCGCGCAACCTTGCGGGGTATAATTTCCCGAACAGGCTTTCGCCCGCCTCGGGCAAGGAAATCGTTCGCATCGTATCCGAAGAGGCGATCCGCCTGCACCCGTTCAATTTGTATTCGATGGACGAAATTTCCGAAAATGTTGCGCAGGCGCTGTGCGACGATCATCTTATCAGTCCGGATCTCGCCGCAAACCGTGCGTGCGGCGCCGCCCTGATCGATGAAAAGGACGAAGGCGTGGACGGGCTGCGCGGCAAGTATTCCATCATGATCAACGAGGAAGACCATCTCCGCGAACAGTATATCATCCTCGGGTTCAACCTCATGCTCGCCTATTGCCGCCTGTCGACGCTGGACGACGAACTGTCCAAAAACATCCGCTTCGCATTTGACAAAAAGCTGGGGTATCTCACTGCCTGCCCGACCAATCTCGGCACGGGGCTGCGCGCGTCGGTCATGCTCTTTCTCCCGGGTCTTACCCGCACGAAGAACATGGAAACGGTCGCGCGGATCATGTCGGGACTGGGGCATACGGTACGCGGCGTGTTCGGCGAGGGCAGTGCCGCCGACGGGTATATGTACCAGATCAGCAACGAGGTAACGCTCGGGGTGGACGAGGACTATATCCTTACGGAGGTGCAGCGCGCCGTTCTGGAAATTGTCAAGCTGGAAACGCTGGCGCGCGAAAATATGCTCGATGCCGATTTCGACGGGATCAAGGATGAATGTCTGCGCGCCTTCGGCGTCCTTACCAATTGCTATAAAATCTCGTTCGACGAATTTCAGCGCCTGATTTCGGCGGTCAAACTCGGCGCGGCGGTCGGTTTTCTGTCCGTAAAAAATTTTTCCGCGCTCGATGAACTGGTTTCCGAACTTCGCCCCGCAAATGTCGGGTTGAATTTCGAGGCTCCGCCCACCCCCGGCGAGCGCGACAAACGCCGCGCGGCAGAGTGCCGTGCGGCACTGAAAAAGATCGTCCGCCGCTGACGCGCCTTCGCGGCTTCGCATACGCGTGCGGGCGGGAGCTTACAGAACTTTCATAATTTTAAACGGAAGCGGGCGGCTTCCCGCACGGAGATATATGTACGACTTCAGTAAATTTTCCATCAATCTGCAAAAAGCCATCAAACTTTCTCTGGATGCCGCCCGGTATTACGGAACGACGTATGTGGGCAGCGAACACGTCCTGTTCGGCATACTCAACGTTCCCGAGTGCCGCGCCTGTAAAATCCTGACGGCGGTGGGTGTGCGCGAACCCGCATACCGCACGGCGTTTGTCCGCGCGCTGAACAAGGGAGCCAAAATCAGCGGATTCACGCCGCGCACCAAGAGTATGTTCGACAAGGCGTGCGAATTTGCCATCGACCACGACGGCCCCGGCGCGCCTGTCGGCAGCGAATATATGCTGTTGGCGATTTTGGTTGACGACGAGTCGTTCGCGGTGCGGATTCTGCGCGCTCTGGGTATCGACATAGACGCGCTCCTCTCCGCGCTCGACGAGGAGATGGGCGAGCCGGAGCCTGACCCCGATTACGATATGTACGAGAGCATATTCCGCCAGCAGCACGCGAAAAACGGCGGCATGCGCGAGCCGGGTGCGGAACGCGCAAAAGCCCCCGTGCCGAGCGATCTGCGCTTCGGCACCGACCTCACGCAGAAGGCGCGCGAGGGGAAAATAGACCCCGTCATCGGGCGTAAAAAGGAGATCGATAAAATCATTCAGGTTTTGTCCCGCCGCACGAAGAACAATCCCGTGCTCATCGGCGAGCCGGGCGTGGGCAAGAGTGCGGTCGTGGAGGGACTGGCGCAGGCGATCGTCAAGGGCGAAGTTCCCGACCTTCTGCTCGGCAAAACGGTATTCGCGCTCGATTTGCCCGGGATGCTCGCGGGCGCAAAATACCGCGGCGACTTCGAGGAACGGCTCAAAGAGATCATCGAAAATATCCAGAAGAGCGGCAACGTCATTCTGTTTATCGACGAAATTCATAATATTGTCGGGGCGGGTGCCAGTGCGGACAACAGCATGGACGCGGCGAACATATTAAAGCCGATGCTTGCGCGCGGCGAGCTGCAGACCATCGGCGCGACCACCATCGACGAATACCGCAAGTATATCGAAAAAGATCCCGCGCTCGAGCGCCGCTTTACCCCCGTGAACGTCGAGCAGCCGAGCGTGGAGGAGACCATCGAAATTCTGCGCGGTCTGCGCGACAAGTATGAGGCGCACCATAAAGTGACCATCAGCGACGACGCGATCGTCGCGGCGGCGAGCCTTTCCGACCGCTACATCACCGACCGCTTTTTGCCGGATAAGGCGATCGACCTCATCGACGAGGCGGCAAGCCGCGCAAGGCTCGACAGCTACAACGGCCCCGCGGGCATCAAGGAAAAGGAACAGGAGATCGAGCGGCTCGTTGCCGAAAAGAATAAGGCGGTGCGCAAGGACGACTTCCTCGCCGCCCAGAATATCTTGCAGCAGATCAAAAAGACGGAAGGGGAGATCGAATCCATCCGCGCCGACTGGGAGAAGAACCGCGGCGAAAGCCACGCGTCGATCGGCTCGGAGGATGTCGCCAAAATCGTCGCCGGCTGGACGGGTATCCCCGTCGTCAAGCTCACCGAGGAGGAGAGCCAACGGCTTTTGCATCTCGAGGATGAGCTGCACAAGCGGGTGATCGGGCAGGAGGAAGCTGTTTCCGCCGTAGCAAAGGCGATCCGCCGCGCCCGCGCGGGGCTCAAAGACCCGAACCGACCGATCGGTTCGTTCATCTTCGTCGGCCCCACGGGCGTGGGCAAAACGGAGCTTTCCAAGGCGCTCGCGGCGGCGATGTTCGGCGACGAACGGCTGATGATCCGCCTGGACATGAGCGAATTCATGGAAAAGCATTCGGTCAGCAAGCTTATCGGCGCGCCTCCGGGATACGTCGGGTTCGACGACGCGGGCGGTCAGCTCACCGAAAAGATCCGCCGCAAACCCTATTCGGTGGTGCTCTTCGACGAAATCGAAAAGGCGCACCCCGACGTGTTCAACGTTCTGTTGCAGATCCTCGACGACGGGCGGCTCACCGACAGCAAGGGGCGCGTGGTCAGCTTCAAAAATACCATCATCATCATGACGTCCAACGTCGGTGCGGGCAAGGTGAACGAGATGCGCCGTCTTGGTTTTGCGGGCGCTTCGCAGGAGGATGAAGCGGAGTACGACCGCATGAAGGAGAAGATCTCCGACGAACTCAAAGAGCAGTTCAAACCCGAATTTTTGAACCGCGTGGACGAGATCATCATCTTCCACAAACTTTCCCGCGAAGATGCGGCGAAAGTGTGCGACCTGTTCCTGTCCGTGCTGTGTGAACGCCTGAAGAAGCGTGAGATCGAACTTGACGTATCGAACGCGGCAAAAGATCTTCTGTTGGACGAGGGGTATGACCCCGTGTACGGCGCGCGCCCGCTGAAAAGGGTCATTCAGCGCCGGCTCGAGGACGCGATCAGTGAGGAAATTCTGGCGAATAAAATTTCTTCGGGGCAGAAGGTGCTCGCCGACGCGAAGGACGGCAAAATCGTCTTCCGCGAGGGGAAATAAACCGCCCGCGGAGAGTACCGCGCGAACGGCGAGGTGCGAACAGCGGCGTAGGGCAAAGGGTCAATCGTGCCGCGCGGGCAAGGGGACAGCCGTGCCGCGCAGGGCGTCTGGAAGGGAAAAACATCTTACGGCGGAAACGCCGAAAAATATTAAGGGAGGAAATCGTTATGCGCATTGAGATCATCGAGAAAAACTGCAAGGTGAGCGAAAAGCTTGCCGGGGTCGTCAACAAAAAGGTATCGCGGCTGGAAAAATATTTTGACGAGGACGACCTTTGCTCCGTCTATCTCAAGCAGGAAAAGAATTATGTGAAGACGGAACTTACCGTCTACTACAAGGGCAACATGGTGCGCGCGGAGGTCGCGGCGGAAAATTTTTACGACGCGATCGACGAGGTGCTCCCCAAACTGGAAAAGCAGATCTATAAGCACAAAACCAAACTGGAAGCAAAACTGAAAAAGGGCGCCTTTGCGGAGAAACAGCTGTTCTTCGGCGAGGCGGAGCTTCCCGAAAGCAAGCTCGTCAAAACCAAAACGTTTGCCCTTACGCCCATGACGACGGACGAAGCGGTAGAGCAGCTCGACCTGCTGGGGCATTCCTTCTATATTTTCCAGGATGCGGAAACGGGCGAGGTGCGCGTCGTCTACCTGCGCGACAACGGCGACGTCGGGTTGATTATCCCCGAAAAAAAGCGTTGACCGTTTTGCTACAAAAACTCTCAATTCACCGTGTTTTTTGCGGGAATTGCGGGTTAAGAAAGTACTATGCGTGGCATAATTGATAAAAATTCAATCAAAACGGCGGAATATTCCGCCGTTTTTCTTTTACGCATTTCAGACCGCCGTCGCGCCTTCCGCTCTTTTCAGACCCGCCGGCAGATAGCTGCGGGCGATAAATTTTCTGCGCGCAAAACGCATACAATAATGGTATGACCGGCATAAAAGAACATATCCTGGAAGCGTACCGCAATGTGCGCGGAGCGTTTTCCTACCTCTCCTCCAAAAAATATACCACGCTTGCGGGTACGATGGCGTTCTTTCTCGTCATGTCCGTCGTCCCGTTTCTGTTCTGGCTGACTCTCCTGTTCGGCAGGCTGAACATCGATTTTACGCGCATTTTCGAGCTGGGCATATTCAGCGAGGTCAAGGATCTGATCCTGTATTTCCGCGACTCGGCGCAGAGCGCCACGGCGGGCGCTTCCGTCGTCCTGCTCGTAACCACGCTGTATTCCTCGACGAATCTTTTTTATCATATGCGTCGCAGCGGTGAGATCATCTACGACAGCCGCCGTAAAAAGGGAAGCATTGCGCTGCGCCTTTCGGCGCTCGGGCTGATCTTTCTCGTCATGCTTCTTCTCTTTTCGGGCATCGGCGTATTTTTGCTCGGCAACGATATTCTTGTGCGCATCTTTCCCTCCTTTGTCGCGCAGATCGGCGTATACGCGCTGTTCGGCGTGTTCGCGTTTGCGCTGGTTTTGCTGCTGAATCTGTATATCTGTCCGTATCGCATCGGCGTGCGCAGCGCGGTATGGGGCAGCCTTCTCACCGTGCTTCTGGGCGGACTGGCGTCCTTCGGGTTTTCGGTCTACACGCAGTTCAGTTCGATGGAAAAGCTGTACGGTGCGGCGGTGTTCTTTATCCTCTTTTTGCTGTGGCTGTACCTGTTGATGCTCTGTTTTGTGATCGGCGTCGTGTTCAATTGCTGGCTGTGGGAACACGATGCCGGCGCGAAACCGGTGCATAAAAAATTCTGACGGGGCGTCAATCGTTTGCATTTTTGCCCGCCCGTATTGTATAATAAAGTCAGTTGCCGCAAAACGGAAATTTTCGGCAGCGCCTGAATTTAACGGAAGGGAAGGAAAATAATGTATCAGCTGTTTTGTGATTCCAACTGCGAACTCTGGCACACCGAGGCGAAGGCGCTCGGGCTGCGCGTCATCCGCATGCCGTATGTGCTCGACGGCGAGGAATTTTACTATGACCTGGGCGAGAATACCGACTTCAAGCATTTCTATGACCGCATGCGCGCGGGCGCGGTGCCGACCACTTCGGCGATCAATGAGCAGAACTATATCGACTATTTCGAGCCTGTTCTGCGTGAGGGGCAGGACATCTACTACATCACCTTTTCGCATAAGCTTTCGGCGACCTTCGAGAGCATGGATCGCGCCATCGCCGCGCTGAAGGAGAAGTACCCCGACCGCGAGATCCGCACCTTCGATACGAAGTCCATCAGCCTCGGCGCGGGCTTTCAGGTGCGCCTCGCCGCCGAAAAGTACAACGCGGGCGCCACGATGGACGAGCTGGACGCCTTTCTGGAAGAGGTGCGCGACCACACAGTCGTGTACTTCGTGGTCGACGATCTGGTGTATCTGAAGCGGGGCGGGCGCATTTCCGCGCTCACGGCTGCGTTCGGGAAAATGCTCGGGATCAAGCCGATGATCTCCGTCATGCCCGACGGCTCTCTGCAGAGCGTGGGCAAGGTCAAGGGTTCCAAACGGGTGTTTGCGGAGTTCGTGCGCATCATGCGCGAGCATAAATGCAACGTGAAGGACTATCGCATCGAGGTTTTGCAGGCGGATTGCCCCGAAACGGGCGACGCCTTCGTCCAGACGCTCAGGCAGGAGTTCGGCGAGGACATCAAAGTCGATTATCAGGTCGTCGGGCCGGTCATTGCGGCGCACTGCGGCCCCGGCACCCTCGGCCTCATCTTCTACGGGGATAAACAGGCATAGAATTACACACGATTAAATAGGGATAACACACGAAAAACAAGGGGCGCTCGTCCCTTCGGAGGAGTTTTTGGACAGAAAGAAAGGCATTCTGCTCGTATCGCTCGCGGCGTCGTTTCTCGTCGCGCTCATATGCGTCGCCGCCGTGTTCTTTCCGCAGAATGCGGGCGGCGGAACAAGCGGCTATTTCGTCGAATTTGCTTTGTCGGACGAGTTTTATGTGGACGGAGAGCCGCTTTCCCGCGGCGAGCGCTCGGCTCTGCTCGAGGAGATCGGCTCCCTGCTGAACGGGATCGAGGACGAAATCAGCGTCGAAAAGAGCGGGAGCGACCTTTCCCGCATCAACGCGGCGCAGGCGGGCGCGGAGATTTCCGTGGGCGAACATACCTATGCCATGCTCGAACTTTGCAAAAGCCTGTATTCCGAAACGAAGGGCGCGTTTTCTCCCGCGCTGTATAATTTAAGCGAACTGTGGGGATTTTCGCCCGACTTTGAGGGGCATTACAACGACCCGCGCCCCGAGCCTGGCGCGGAGGAGATTGAAGCCGCGCTCGCCGCCTCCGACTTTGAAAATATCGAGCTGCGGGAAAACGGCGTCGTCGTCAAAACGGACGGCGAAACCGGGCTCGACCTCGGCGGTATCGCCAAGGGGTATATGAGCGATACGGCGGCAAATCTGATCCGCGAAAAGTATGCGGGCAAGCGCATCGACGGGATTCTGACCGTCATGTCCAATTCCGTGCTGTTCGGGCAGAAGTACGACGAGAGCGCCGAGGGCGGCGTGCGCGGCTACACCATGCAGATCGACAACCCGCGCGCCCTGACGACGGGCACGAGCCGCGCGGCGGTCGCTGTCGGTCTTTCGGACGTCGCCGTCAGCACGAGCGCGGATACCTATCGGTTCTACATCTGGGAAGATAAAATCTATAAGCACATAATCGACCCGCAGACGGGCAAACCGTCCGACAACGGCGTCATCAGCATAACGGCGCTCGTGCCGCTCGGAGCGGAAGGGGCGGCGTACGCGGGCGCGCTTGCCGACGCGCTCTCCACGGCGGGGTTCTGCATGCCGCTGAACGAAACTCTCGCCTTTTACGGGGAGATGGCGCAAAAGTACGGCGTCGGCGCGCTTGTCATCACCGCCGATTTCAACTATTACGTCGTCGGAAACTATGATATTCTGGATCCGAGCGACTTTTCGGCGGGGAGCAAGGATGTGTTTTTGCGCGCAGACGTCGATGATGCGCCCGAAACCGTGGAGCCGTGCGAAGAGGAGTTGGAATATATCCGAGAGGTTGCAAAGTTATACGCATGAACAGGCAAGAGAAGATCGAACATATCCGCGAGGGGAAGTTTTTCGCCTGGGGAGACGCGGCCGTGTTTGCGGCGGCGTTTCTTTTGATTGCGGTATTTACCCTGTTCGCCTTTTTCGGCTTCGGCGGCGCGCCGGCGGATTCCTTCTCCGTATATTATAATAATGAAAAGATTTTCACGGCATCCCTCTCCGAGGATGCCGTGTACGAATTTTACATCGAGGGCGGGCAGGGGTATGTCCGAGCGTACGAAGGCTCGCCGCACGAGGAGTACAACATTATTGAAGTTTCGGGCGGCAAGGTGGGCGTGCGTGAGGCATCCTGTTCCGACCATGTCTGCGTGCTGTTCGGCTCCACCGACAGCGGGGAGATCAACTGCCTGCCGCACCGTATGCGCATTGCGGCGGAGCGTAGCGAAGGCGGTACGGACATATGAGGAAGGGGAGGATCAGCGCAAAAAAGGTCGCGGTGCTGGGCATGCTCTTGGCGGCGGCGAGCATCGCCTTCCTCATCGAATCGCTGGTGCCGCCGCTGCTGCCCGTCGCGCCGTATGTAAAGCTCGGGCTTGCGAACGCCTTTGTGCTGCTCGTCATCGTGTATTTCGGAGCGGGGAGCGCGTTTGTTTTCGTGTTGGCGAAGAACCTGCTCACAGCGCTGTTTGCGGGTTGGTTTGCCTTCCCGTTCAATCTGGCGGGGAGTATTTGTGCCTATTTGGCGATGGCGGGCACCTATTCGCTCTTTTATCCGAAGGTAAGCCTCGTTTCCGTCAGCGTGCTGGGGGCGGTCTGCAGCAACATCGCCCGCACGAGCGTCGCGGTGCTCATGCTCGAGTCGCCGTCGCTGTATGTGCAGCTGCCGTTCGTGTGCGCGTTCAGCGTCGCCGCAGGCGTGATTATCGGAATTTTAACGATATTATCCGTAAAACACCTGCCCGAAAGATTGACAAAACTCGAATAAAAGTTTATAATAGATAAAGTAGCGCATAAAAGCGCATATGCAGAGATGTCTGAGCGGCCTAAGGAGCACGACTGGAAATCGTGTGTACCTCGCAAGGGTACCGAGGGTTCAAATCCCTCTCTCTGCGCCAGAAAAAAAGGACTGCCAAGAGGGCAGTCCTTTTTTTGTGTTGCGGAAGCGGCTGAACCACGCGCGGCGGCAGGGGCGGGCAAAAAGCGGTCGGTCTGCCCGCGCGTCGGTTCACGCGAGCGGGCTGTGCCCGCGACGCTCAGCCGAGGGGCCCCTTCGGGGTTTCGGCTGAATATCTCTCTGCGCCGTTTGCCGTTGCCTGTCGGGCAAAGGACTGCCAAGAGGGCAGTCCTTTTTTTGTGTTGCGGAAGCGGCTGAACCACGCGCGGCGGCAGGGGCGGGCAAAAAGCGGTCGGTCTGCCCGCGCGTCGGTTCACGCGAGCGGGCTGTGCCCGCGACGCTCAGCCGAGGGGGCCCCTTCGGGGTTTCGGCTGAATATCTCTCTGCGCCATACACCCGTTGTCTGATAGGCGATGGGTTTTTGCTTGTTGTGAATCCGGATATGAACGGCAGAGCGCCCTGCGGATGAGCCGCAGGGCGCTTTTGATCGGCTTTGCCTCCGTATAAAAGCCGCTTTTGGCGTAACGCGCGAGGACGGGCGCGCCGCCGCGGCAGAATCGCTGCGCATTTACGCAAAAAAACAAAAATTTCACTTGCATTTCATAAAACTTTGGCTGTATAATAATATTGCGCAAGTATAATATGCGTATACAGAGTGCGGGAGTATGCGTCCGCGCAATCCCGCGGCAAGAAATCCCGTCAAACGGAGGAAAAAACTATGCGAGTTCTGATCGTGGACGACGAAGAAATGATCCGCAACGTACTCAGGGAGTATGTCGAGTTCGAAGGGAACGAGGCGTTTGAGGCGGTCGACGGCATCCAAGCCGTCAAAATGTGCAAGGAAAACGATTACGATATCATTCTGATGGACGTGATGATGCCCGCGCTCGACGGATTTTCCGCCGTCAAGGAGATCCGTAAGTTCAAGGACATTCCCGTCATCATGCTCTCCGCGCGCGGCGAAGAATACGACAAACTGTTCGGATTTGAGGTAGGGGCGGACGATTACGTTACCAAGCCCTTTTCTCCGAAGGAAGTAATGGCGCGCATATCCGCCGTCACCAAGCGGCACAAGGCGGGGCAGCCTGCTTCGCGCGAGTCGCTTAAATTTGAGGGGTTGGAAATCGATATGAAGGGTCGTAACGTCTACGTCGACGGCGAAAAGCTAGAACTCACGCCCAAGGAATATGAGTTGCTGTTCTATCTCGTCAAAAACAACGGCATCGCGCTCTCGCGCGAAAAACTGCTGTCCGACGTATGGGGGTTCGATTTTTACGGCGACGACCGCACCGTCGATACGCACATCAAGATGCTGCGCAGCAGCTTAAAGGAATATCGGAAATTCATCGTGACCCTGCGGGGTCTGGGGTATAAGTTCGAGGCATGAAGCAGGCAAAGAGGCGTTTTCACAGCATAAACTTCATATTGTGGATGAGCTTTCTGTCCTTTGCGGCGTTCATCATTCTGATCACCTGGGTGTTTCAGTCGACTCTTTTGCAGGTGTTTTTCAACGCGCAGACGCAGCGCGACCTTGCGACCGTCGGAGAGGGGATGTACGAAGACCTCCGCCGTATGCCGCTCGTCGAGGGCAACGATTACATCGATAAATATGTCCGCAAAGAGCAGAAAGAAAATCCCTCCGCGCAGATATTTCTGCTCAACGGAAACGGGGAAGTGCTATACCCGATGTACACGCAGGAAGAGGAGGAGTACGAGCTGTCCACCCCTCCCACCTTCGACATGTTTGCGGCAGTGCGCGGCGAATTGGAGGAAAAACCGGAGAGCGTCGGCGTGACCGTGCAGAAGTCGGACGGAGATTTCGTGTTTCTGGCAAAAGTCGGCTCCATCGCTTCCGCTTCGGGGGCAATTTTAAGCGAATCGAGCGATGCGTACTTGTATATCGACTATTCCACCGAAATCGCGTCGATGGCGATGGGAACCATGCGGGTGCAGCTGATCATGATTTCGGTCATCGTCATCTTCCTCGCGCTCGTCCTGTCGGCGCTCCTTTCGATGAAGCTGACAAAACCCATCACGCAGATCACAAAGGCAGCGCAGCGCATGGCAACGGGCGACTTTTCCGTCAATTTCAAGGGAGAATATTCCTATGCCGAAATGGACGCCCTGGCGGAAACGCTCGACTACGCGAAGGAGGAGATCGGCAAGTCGGACGAGCTGCAAAAAGAGGTGCTTGCCAACGTCACGCACGACCTGAAAACGCCGCTGACGATGATCAAGTCGTACGCCTGCATGATCCAGGAAATTTCGGGCGACAACCCCGAAAAGCGCGCAAAACACACGCAGGTCATCATCGATGAGTCTGACCGCCTGACCTCTCTCGTCAACGATATACTGAACCTTTCCAAAATCCGTTCGGGGATGGATTCGCTGAAAATCACCAATTTCAACCTTTCGGAGTTCGTGCATACGGTGTGCGAACGGTTCGACTATCTGCGCGAAACGCAAGGGTATGTCATCGAGCGCGACATCGAAGACGAGCTGTATACCGAAGCGGACATGGAAAAGATCGAGCAGGTCGTATATAACCTTATCGGCAACGCGGTCAACTATACGGGCGAGGACAAAAAGATCAGGGTCGGACTGAAAAAGGAGAAAGAGGGGGTGCTGCGCTTTACCGTTACGGATACGGGCAAGGGTATCCCCGCCGACCAGATCGACACCATTTGGGACAGGTATTACCGCTCTTCGGAAACGCACAAGCGCCCCATCAAAGGTACGGGGTTGGGGCTTTCCATCGTAAAAACGATTTTGCAGAAGCATAATTTCCTCTTCGGAGTAGAGAGCGAAGTGGGCAAGGGCAGTACTTTCTATGTGCTGTTCCCTGAAAAGTGAGGTGCGCCGGAGAGGAGTTTTGTCCGACGCGGAATTTGAAAAAAGGAGTAGCGATATGCCGGGAAACGAGCAGGAGAGCAGGGAACGGGAGTACCTTCGGCTGATTTCTGAAAAGTACCCGACGCTGCAGGCTGCGGCGACGGAAATGATCAATCTGGAAGCGATTTTGCGTCTGCCGAAGGGTACGGAGCATTTTTTGAGCGATCTGCACGGCGAGTACGAGGCGTTTTGCCACATCATGAACAACTGCTCCGGCGTCATCCGGGAAAAGGTCGAGCGGCTGTACGGCAAGGCGATGACCAAGCGCGAGCGAGACGAGTTCTGCACCTTTATTTATTACCCCGCCGCCATTATCGCGGAAAAGAAAGCCGCCGGCTCGGACGATAAAGATTGGTATCGCGTGCAGCTGCACCGCCTTGTCGAGGTATGCCGTTCCGTCTCCTCCAAGTACACGCGCAGCAAGGTGCGCAAGGCTCTGCCCGCTTATTTCGACTATATCATCGACGAACTGATCAATATGGATCGCGACGATTTCGACAAAGAGGCATATTACGGCGAAATTTTCGCCTCCATCATCGAACTGGGCAGGGCGGAACAATTCATCTATGCGATGACGGGGTTGATCAAGCGGCTCGCCGTCGATTCGCTGCATATCGTCGGCGATATATATGACCGCGGCGAAAATCCCGATAAAATCATGGATCTGCTGATCGGGCATCATAATGCCGACGTACAGTGGGGCAACCATGATATTCAGTGGATCGGCGCGCACATGGGCAACGAGGCGAATATCTTCGGCGTCATCGATCTTTCCCTCAAATACGACAATGCCGACCTGCTGGAAGAGAGTTACGGCATTTCCCTGCGCAAACTTACGGTGTATGCCGCCGAGCAAATGGACGACGACGCGCGCTTTTACCCCGTCGGAACCGATCCCGAAAACGCGGGCGAGGAGGCACGCCTGACGGCAAAAATGCGCAAAGCCGCATTTCTGATGCAACTCAAGGCGGAGGGCGTCATCATCGACCGCCGCCCCGAGTACGGCATGGAGAGCCGGAACATTTTAAAAAACATCGATTTTGCGAAGGGCGAGTTCTGCGGCGCAAAGCTGAACGGCGCAATTTTCCCGAACGTTGACCCGAGGCATCCGCTCCGCTTTACGGCGGCGGAACGGGAAGTGGCGGAAGGACTGAAGCGTTCCTTCCGTTCCAGCGAAAAACTTGCGCGGCATATCGCTTTTCTGATGCGGCGCGGTTCGGCGTATAAAATCTGCAACAATAATCTCATTTTTCACGGCTGCGTGCCGTTGGAGCCGGACGGAAGTTATATGAACTTTTGCGGGTACGAAGGGCGCGCGTTGCTCGATTATTGCGATAAAACGGTTCGCCGCGCCTATTCCGCGTTCCGCCGCGGCGGCGAGGACGAGGAAGCGCTCGATTTCTGCTATTATCTCTGGTGCGGAAGATGTTCGCCGCTGTACGGCAGGGAAAAACTTACGACGTTCGAGCGGCTCTTCATCGACGACCCTGCCTGGCATAAAGAACAGGACAACAGCTATTATATCTATTGCAAGGAAAAGAATTTTTGCGAGCGGATTCTGCGCGATTTCGGCATAGCGGGGAAGTACAGCCACATCATCAACGGGCATGTTCCCGTGCGAACCAAATTGGGTGAAAATCCCGTCAAAGCGGACGGCAAACTTATCGTGATCGACGGCGGGTTCTGCAAAGCATATCATGCAAAAACGGGTATTGCCGGGTATACGCTCATCTATAATTCGCACGGATTGCGGCTGTGCGCGCACGAGCCGTTCGACAGCATCGAAAAGGCGATCGAGCAGCGCAGCGACATTCATTCGGAAGTGACCGTATTCGAAACGCGGCAAAATCGTCTGTTGGTGCGGGATACCGATACGGGAAGGGAGCTTTGCATGCAACTGGAGGGTCTGAAATTCCTGATGCGCAGTTTTGCCGGCAACGATACCTTCCCCGAAGGAAATCTGCCCCGCGGGTTGTCCCGAAATTCGCGTGTTTGCGGGTTTTTAATGTAAATGCAGGGTTTTTGAGCGGAAACCCTGCATTTTTTATAATAAATTCCGCTTTGCATAAATGCCCGCAAGCGGTCGCTTCGCAAAATTAACTTCGTTAGACTGCAGCGCCTTTGCGCGAGGAAAGTGAGAGAGAAAGAGGTGTGCCCTAAAAAATGCCGCAAGAGAGAAAAGCCCGCCGTTCGGCTTATGCCGACGGCGGGTTGTCTTTCAAATCACGGAAATTCGCAGGCGACAGCTCGCCGAGAATTTCGTGAGAACTTATTTCGCCATACCTTCCTGTACAGCATTTTAATAATTATTCGCGCAAGCAAAACGACGCTTTTGCGCAGCGCAACCCTGTTTGCAAACACTTTTGCTTTTGGGAAGAGGGTGAATTTTTTGCCATTTATAATGTGTGTGCCCTAAAAAAGGCAAAAAAGAGGGAGAAACCGCCGCCTTGTCGGCTGGGTTCTCCCTTTCCTCTCGACAATTTGTTTTGTCAGCTCAAAACAAATTGTGAGAACTTACTTAGACATGCCTTCTTGCACCGCAACGGCACAAGCAACGGTCATACCGACCATCGGGTTGTTGCCGGCGCCGATCAGACCCATCATCTCGACGTGCGCGGGAACAGAGGAAGAACCTGCGAACTGCGCGTCCGAGTGCATACGACCCATCGTATCCGTCATGCCGTAGCTCGCGGGGCCCGCCGCCATGTTGTCGGGGTGGAGGGTTCTGCCCGTGCCGCCGCCCGACGCGACCGAGAAATACTTCTTGCCGTTTTCCACAGCCCACTTCTTGTAGGTGCCTGCAACGGGGTGCTGGAAGCGGGTCGGGTTGGTCGAGTTGCCCGTGATGGATACGTCGACCTTCTCCATAATCATGATGGCGACGCCCTCGTTCACGTCGTCCGTGCCGTAGCAGCGCACTTTGGCGCGCTCGCCGTCCGAGTAGGGGGTCTCCTTCACGATGGTAACTTTGCCGGTATAGTAATCGTACTTCGTCTGCACATAGGTGAAGCCGTTGATGCGCGAAATGATGTACGCCGCGTCCTTGCCCAAGCCGTTCAGAATAACGCGCAGGGGATTTTTGCGGACTTTGTTCGCGTTTTTCGCGATGCCGATCGCGCCTTCCGCCGCCGCGAACGACTCATGCCCCGCCAGGAAGCAGAAACACTCCGTCTCTTCGCGCAGCAGCATCGCCGCGAGGTTGCCGTGGCCGAGGCCGACCTTGCGCTGGTCGGCGACCGAGCCGGGGATGCAGAACGCCTGCAGGCCTTCGCCGATGGCTTCCGCCGCGTCGGCAGCCTTCTTGCAGCCCTTCTTTACGGCGATCGCCGCGCCGAGGGTGTACGCCCAGCCCGCGTTCTCGAACGCGATGGGCTGAATGCCTTTCACGATGTCATAGGGGTCGAATCCCTTGTCGTTGCAGATCTTTCTTGCGTCTTCGAAATCTTTGATCCCGTACTTGTCCATGACGGGCTGAATCTGACCGATCCTTCTTTCGTATCCTTCGAACGTGATGCTCATTGTCGGTGTACCTCCTTACTGTTTGCGGGGGTCGATGTAGGTGACCGCCCCGTCGGCTTTTTCAAATCTGCCGTAGTGACCAGTAGCCTTCTGCAGCGCTTCGTTCGCGTCCATGCCGCCCTTGATGAAGTCCATCATCTTGCCGAAGTTCACGAACTCATAGCCGATGACCTCGTTGTTCTTGTCGAGTGCCATCCTGCGCACATAGCCGTCCGTCATCTCGAGGTAGCGCACGCCCTTTTCGGCGGTGGAGTACATGGTGCCGATCTGCGAGCGGTTGCCCTTGCCCAGATCTTCCAGACCCGCGCCGATGACGAGACCGTCGTCGGAGAAGGCGCTCTGGCTGCGTCCGTACACGATCTGCAGGAACAGTTCGCGCATCGCGGTGTTGATGGCGTCGCACACGAGGTCGGTGTTGAGCGCTTCGAGGATGGTCTTTTTGGGCAGAATTTCCGCCGCCATCGCCGCCGAATGGGTCATGCCCGAGCAGCCGATGGTTTCGACGAGCGCTTCCTGAATGACGCCCTGCTTGATGTTGAGCGTAAGTTTGCAGGTGCCCTGTTGGGGTGCGCACCAGCCGACGCCGTGCGTGAGGCCGGAAATGTCTTTGATTTCCTTTGCCTGAACCCATTTGCCCTCTTCGGGGATGGGGGCGGGGCCGTGGTTGGGGCCCTTGGCAACGCAAATCATCTCTTCAACTTCGCGTGAATATTGCATTTTTCTTCCTCCAAAAAATATTGACCTACTTAAATGGGATTGGTTTTACCGTGTAAAATTATACCATATCGCCGGAAAATTTTCAATATTTTCGCGGGGTTTTCTCGGCGGCGGCGGAAATTTTTTCAAAAATTTTTCCGCATTGCCCGAAAGGGTGCGCGGAATGTTTACAAAAGTTCAATATTGTGGTAAAATATCGCAAAGAGCAAACAAAAACAACAATTTTATGGAGTAAGGAATAATGGCGAAAAACGTAATGGACACTCTCCGCGAGAGGGGATTTATCAAGCAGACGGTCTACGAAGAGGAGCTGTACAAGCTGCTCGGCAGCGAAAGCGTTCCCTTCTATATCGGGTTCGACCCGACGGCGGACTCTCTGCACGTGGGGCACTTCATGCAGCTGATCGCGATGAAGCACATGCAGGACGCCGGGCACAAGCCGATCGTCCTCATCGGCGGCGGTACGGGCATGATCGGCGACCCTTCGGGCAGGACGGACATGCGCCTGATGATGACGCGCGAGACGGTCGATTACCACTGCGAATGCTTCCGCAAGCAGATGTCGAAGTTCATCAAGTTCGGCGGCGACAACGGCGCGATCATGGTCAACAATGCCGACTGGCTTCTGAACCTCAACTACATCGATTTCCTGCGCGACATCGGCGTGCATTTCTCCGTCAACAAGATGCTCTCGGCGGAGTGCTTCAAGTCGCGCTACGAGAGGGGATTATCCTTCTTCGAATTCAACTACATGCTCATGCAGGCGTACGATTTCCTCGTACTGTATAAGAAATACGGCTGCAAGCTCGAGCTGGGCGGCGACGACCAGTGGAGCAACATCCTTGCGGGTGCGGATCTCATCCGCCGCAAGGAACAGCAGCCCGCGTTCGCGATGACGTTCACGCTTCTCACTACCTCGGACGGTCGGAAAATGGGTAAAACGGCAAAGGGCGCCGTTTGGCTGGACGAGAATAAAACAAGCCCTTACGAATTTTATCAGTATTGGAGAAACGTGGACGACGCGGACGTCGAAAAGTGCTTGAAGCTCCTCACCTTCCTGCCGCTGGAGCAGATTGCCGAGCTGTGCGCACACAAGGATGAGCGCATCAACGCGGCGAAGGAGACGCTCGCTTACGAACTGACCAAAATGGTACACGGGCAGGAAAAGGCGGATGCGGCGCAGGCGCAGGCGAAAGCGGCGTTCGGCGGCGACGCGGAGAACATGCCCACGGCGGAGATCCCCGCGGATACGGCGACGGTCGCGGACGTTCTGGTCGCGGCGAAGGCGGCGAAGTCCAAGAGCGAGGCGCGGCGGCTCATCGAGGGCGGCGGCGTGAAGATCGACGAGGAGAAAATCGACGACGTAAACGCCGAAATCCCCGCTTCCGCGAAGGAAAAGGGCGAATTTATCCTGCACAAGGGTAAGAAGGTGCATATAAGGGTGCTGCTACTCGCGTAAATTGTTTCGAGCTGACGAAACAATTTACTGCGATTGGAGGGGAAACCCGAGCGGTTTTCCCCTTTGTCCGCGATATATAAGGGCACACATATTATAAAATCGCGGACATACACCCCTTCTGTAAGCCGAGGAGTCGGCAAATTGAGTGCAAGAGCAAAAAGCGTGGTTTTTGCTCTTGCGAGTGATTTATAATAAATATAAAATAAATATAATTTCAAAATCTCACGAAAAATCTAGCGAGATTTTCGTGAACGAGGCAGCAGAGCCATGAAGAGCTATCTTTCCGTGTATTCGGCGACAACATACGAAAAGGTCATCGAGCGCTCGCGCTTTATCGCCAACTGCGCCCACGCCGAAGGCGAGGAGGAGGCGAGGGCGTTCATCGCCAAGGTGCGCGCCGAGCATTCGCTCGCCACGCACAACTGCTTTGCCTTCGTCGCGGATAAGGTCGGCAATCTCATGCGCTTTTCCGACGACGGCGAGCCGCAGGGCACGGCTGGCATGCCCATTTTAGACGTGCTCAAAAACAAAAAGCTGTTCGAAACGGCGGTGGTCGTAACGCGCTATTTCGGCGGGATAAAATTGGGCGCGGGCGGGCTGGTGCGCGCCTATTCCGGCACCGCCGCCGAGGCGCTCGATTTGGCGGATATCCGCGAATATACGCCCTGCCGCGAGGTGTTTTTCACCGTCGGCTATGAAAATTTCGACGCGCTGAAAAAGTACCTCTCGCAGAGCGACTGCGCCGTCAAGGATACGCAGTATTCCGATAAAGTGCGCGTCCTGACCGCCGTGAAGGCGGCGGACGCGGAAAATTTTGTATCCGCCGCGCGCGACTTTATGGCAGGCAGGGCGGAAACCGAGGAAGGGGAGGAATACCTCTTTCCGTTCCCCCTCTCCCGAGAATAGGGGAAAATCATGAAAGTTTGGTTCAGGTGCAATAAATGCGGCAAGGCATTTGAGGCAGAGGAACGCGTGCGTACGGACATCTGTCCGCACTGTATGTCCTTCGTCGACCTTGCTCGAGCGGAAAAAATAACTGCGGCAGACGATAAAAATACGCCTGACGAGGGAAGCTTTTTTGCTGCACATTCCGCGCGGGCAACGCCAAGCTCCCCAAAGTCCGCGGCGAAGGCGGCTATGCTCTCCGCAAAGGAGAGTGCGAATGGCGCGCCGCCCGCCGGAGAGGCGGGTACGCCCTTGCAGGTATCGCCGCAGGGGAGCCCCGCGGGTGCGGAGGCCGAAGATACATACGATTCGCTGTACGCCAAGGCGGAAAAGATGCTGACCTTCGGCGCATGGGGCAATGCTGCCGAGCTCTTTCGGCGTTGCCTTGCGCTGCGCGATTGCTGGCAGGTGCGGTTCGGTCTGGTGCGCGCTGCCACGCGCGAACTGACCGATTTGAGCAAGTTTGCGGACGTGCAGAAGGATGCTGACGCCGCGTTCGATCAAATGACGGCGGCGGAGCGGATTTCGCTCGGCAAGCGGTATGTTCCCGAGCTGGAGAAAAAGCGCAAATCGATTCGTAAGTCGTATGCCGCGTTGGATTTGCAAGGGGACAAGCCTTTGACGAAATCCACGCAGAAAAATTCGAAAAAATGGATAGCGGCAATCATTCTCGGCTTCGTCATTATGCTAGTCCTCGTTATGATTGGTGTAATTATTTACGTTGACCAGCCCGACGACGGGATTGTTATCATTATAATGGGCGTCGTTTTGGGTATACTTGGGATTGTGTTTGCTTCAATCGCGGCGGCAAGGCAAAAACGCACCGCGGCGAAATTGGCTGCGGCCGCGGATATTGCCGGAAATTCGCGAAATGTCGAGCGCGCCAAATTGAAGGCGCAGATTGATGCGATCGATTATCTCTGCGGATTCCTCAAATACTGAATCGAAAAAACCGATTGCCTCAATTTGAATTATCCGTTTTGCAAATTGTTTACAAACGTGTTTTCGGGTGCTATAATATTGTAGATAAAAAGTAATGGCGCGTGCGCGCAAATATACTGTGAGGTGGAATTGTATGAAATTCATCAAAGCGGAAAAACTGAAAGAAAAACCCGCCGACCAGAGCAAGCTCGGGTTCGGCAAAATCTTCACCGACTATATGCTGACGATGAAGTATAAAGACGGCAAGTGGGGCGAACCCGTCATCGAGCCGTACGGCCCGGTCGAATTCGACCTCGCCACGACGGTGTTCCATTATGCGCAGGGCATCTTCGAGGGGTTGAAGGCGTTCAAAAACGATAAGGGCGAAGTGCGCGTGTTCCGCCCTGAAGAGAACTTCAAGCGCATGAACCGTTCTGCGGAGAGAATGTGCATCCCGCAGATCGACGAAAAGGTCGTCCTCGACGGATTGTTTGAACTTTTGAAAATCGAAAAGGATTGGATTCCGACGGCGCCCGGCACGGCGCTCTATATCCGTCCGTCCATCATCGCCACCAACGTGCAGCTGGGCGTGCATGCGGCGACGGAATATCTGTTCTTCATCATCCTCTCGCCCGTCGGCAGCTATTACGCGCACGGTTTGGCGCCTACGCGCCTGTTGGTGGAGGACTATTACACCCGCGCGACCATCGGCGGCACGGGCGAATCTAAGTGCATCGCAAACTACGCCGTTTCCCTCAAAGCGGGCGAGGAAGCGGAAAAGAAGGGCTTCGACCAAGTTCTTTGGCTGGATGCGAACGAAAAGAAATACGTTGAAGAAGTCGGCTCGATGAACATGTTTTTCGTCATCGGCGGCGAGGTGGTAACGCCCGCACTCGTCGGTTCGATTCTGCCCGGCATCACCCGCAAGAGCAGCATCGAACTTTTGCGCGCGCACGGCTACAAAGTTACCGAGCGCCGCGTTTCCATCGACGAGGTCATCGAGGCGCAAAAGAAGGGCACGCTGAACGAGGCGTTCGGCACGGGTACGGCGGCGGTCATTTCGCCCGTCGGCATGATGGAATATAAGGGCGTCGACTACGTCGTCAACGGCGGCAAGATGGGCGACATCACCAAATGGCTGTACGATACCATCACCGGTATCCAGACGGGTCGTTTGGAAGATAAATTCGGTTGGGTCGTAAAACTGTGAGCATATTCGACAAATTATTCAAAAAGAAAGCGGACGAAAAGGCGGTCATCAAATTCTGGAAGGAATTTGAAAGCCGCGCCGAACTGTACGCGAATATTCTGGCGGACGGCGACGAGGACAGCGAGGACTACCTGTGGATGAAGGGGCTCGTCGGCAAAGCTCTGAAAATGTGCTGCCTGGATACAACCTGCGGGTACGATTTCGGGTTCGATACCTCGCGCGACCCTGTGCGGCTTGTCTTTCATCATATGAACGACGACTATCTGAAGCAAGTGGGCGAGCTGCTCGCCAAGCATTACCCGAGCAGCCTCGCAAATACGATCGGATTTGCAGTAGCGGAATGATCCGCAGCCGATTCCGCGCAATTTTTGCGCGGAATTTTGCTATTTTGCGGGCAATGCGAACAGGTTCGTTTGTCGCGCATAATGCCTGTAAAATGCCGTATAAATGCACAAAATCGTCTTTTCGGAGGTACTATGTCAGACATAACAGCCATTACACCGCAAGTTAAGGACAAGGAACGGTGCAACATCTATGTGGACGGCAAGTTCTATTGCGGGCTGAAATTGGAAACGGCGCTGCGCTACCGTTTGAAGGCGGGCGAGCCGATCGACCTTGCGAAGCTGGACGAAATTCAACTGGAAAACGAAAAGTCGCAGGCGCTGGACAAGGCGATGACGCACCTGTCCGCCTCCATGAAGACGGAGAAGCAGATCCGCGACTATCTGAAAAAGAAGGGGTACGTCGATGCGGTTTGCGACTACGTTCTGGAAAAACTGCGCGGCTACAGCTTTATAGACGACGGAGAGTACTGTGACCAATACGTCCGCACGGCGGGCAGGAACAAGGGGCGGCGGCTGATTGCGGCGGAATTGAAAAAGCGGGGCGCCTCGGAGGACGCCATCGATGCCGCGCTCGAAAACCGCGAAGGCGAGGAGGACGCGGCGAAGGCGGTGCTCGCCAAGTACATGAAGAACCGCGAGTTCACCCGCGAGAACCTGACCAAGGCGTACCGCCATCTTTTATCGAAGGGATTCGACTACGACACGGCGAAGGACGCGCTCGCCGCGCTCGGCGCGGAGGACGAGGAGCAATAGCGGTAAAGGAAAGACAAACGAGGGGAGGAAAGTATGCAGAACGTACTCACCTGCGCGCAGATGCGCGCGACGGATAAATACACCATCGAAACGCTGGGGGTACCCTCCGCGGAGCTGATGGAGCGGGCGGGCGCGGCAATCGCCGAAGAGGCGGAAAAACTGCTCCGCGAGATCGGCGGGCGCAAAGTGCTCGCCGTATGCGGCGGCGGGAACAACGGCGGCGACGGCTGGTGCGCGGCGCGCTTCCTCGCCGAACGCGGCTTTGAAACGGCGGTCTACACGCTGACGGACAAACTCTCGCCCGACTGCGCCGCTCAGCGCGCGGCGTATGAGGATGCGCTCTCCGCCGCGGGTGAAGATCCCGCCGTGTTTACCGTTTTCCCCGAAGAGAAGTTCGACGTCGTTCTCGACGCGGTGTTCGGCACGGGATTCCGCGGCGCCCCCGAAGGGAAATTCGCCGAGACGATCGCCCGCATGAACGAGAGCGGCGCGAAGATCGTTTCCGCCGACATCCCGAGCGGTTTAAACGGGGATACGGGAGCGTTTGTTCTGTGCGTGAAGGCGGATGTCACCGTCACGATCGGCGAGCTGAAAGGCGGGCTTCTGCTCGGCGACGGCGCGGACGTATGCGGAAAGATCGTGCGGAAGGACATCGGCATCTCCCTCCCTTCGCCCGCGCAGGCGGGGCTTTGCGGCGCGGCGGATTTCAAAAACGTGTTTCCCCCGCGCAGGTCGAATACCCACAAGGGCAGCTTCGGCAGGGCGGTCATCCTGGCGGGCAGCGCCGCCTATTCCGGTGCGCCTTTCCTTTCCGCGGGCGCCGCGCTCAAATGCGGGTGCGGCTATACCCGGCTCGCCGTTCCCGCCGACATTTTTCCCTATTGTGTCGGAAAACTTCCCGAGGCGATCCTGACCTGCGCCCCCGCCGAGGAGGGACGCCTGCGCTATGACGAAGAGTTTTTGCGCGGGCTGGCGGCGGGCGCGAACGCCGTCGCCGTCGGCATGGGGTGCGGCGTTTCCAAGGGGTTATACGACAGCCTCGCTTTCCTTCTTTCCGAATACCGCGGAACGCTGGTAATCGACGCGGATGCGCTCACCGCGCTCGCGGAGTACGGTGCGGACATTCTGCGCGAAAAGAGCTGCCGCGTTATCCTGACGCCGCATGCCAAGGAATTTTCCCGCCTGTGCGGCAAGCCGCTTGAGGAGGTTTTGCAAAACGGCGGGGCGCTTGCCAGGGCGTTCGCGGCGGAATACGGCGTCACGGTGCTGTTGAAGGGGCATACGAGCCTCGTCACGAACGGAAAATTCACGATTTTCTGCAGCGAAGGCACGCCCGCGCTCGCCAAGGGCGGCAGCGGCGACGTGCTTTCGGGCGTCATCGTTTCCCTCGCGGCGCGCGGCGTGAACGCCATGGATTCGGCGGCGTGCGGCTCGTGGCTGATGGGTCGCGCGGGCAAGCTGGCGGCGGCGGAGCAGGGCAACGAGTACAGCGTCTGCGGAACGGACGTCATCGCAAAACTCCCCGCGGCGATCTCGCAGCTGATCGCGGAGAGCGGGAAGGGGAACGGGTAATGCCCGTTAAAAAACGAGCCATGGCAAAATTTGCAGCCGCGCAATTCGCGGCGCAGGTATAAAGCGCGGCAAACTTGTCGATACTGTATTGCGGAAAGGCACTTCTCCGAACGGGCGGGCTTCGCGTTACATATACTGTTAGGGGGAGGGTTTTTTCCGGAAGACAAGTCAAGCGAGGTTGCTGCCAATGGATATCAGGAGGGGAGAACTGTACTATGCCGATTTAAGCCCCGTTGTCGGGAGCGAGCAGGGCGGCGTACGCCCCGTGCTCGTCGTGCAGAACGACGTCGGCAATAAATATTCCCCCACGGTCATCGCGGCGGCGGTCACGAGCAAAATGACGAAGGCGAAACTTCCCACGCACATCGAAATCGCGGGCCGCAGCTACGGACTGCAAAAGGATTCGGTCATTCTGCTCGAACAGATCCGCACGCTGGATAAGCGCCGGCTGAAAGAGCGCATCGGCTCTCTGCCCCTTTCCACCATGCAAAAGGTGGACGGCGCTCTGCTCATCAGTCTCGGCTGTACCGGGGGAACGCATTGATCGCAGTAAATAAAAAACAGAACGTGCCGACCCGCCGCTTGACAAAGCGGCGGGTCGGTTTTTTACCCGTTCTTCCCCGCCGGAGCAATGCCGCGGGCGGGCGGAAATCGCCGTGAAAACCGCGCAAATCCCGCACGAAAACGGCAGAAAAATTTCTTCGCCCAAACACTTTAATTTTTCGGAGGAGTATGGTATAATATCTTTGTATACCGCTGTCGGGCAAGGGCAAAAAGCCGTTCGCCCGCCGCGCGGCGTCCGGAACACAGAGCGTTTCGGCGAATAAAATCCGCCCCTCCCGGCGGAGCAACGGAGCGTATATATGAAAGAACCCAATTATTTCATTCCCCCGCGGTCGTTTCAGATTTTCGGGTTTGACATCTATTATTATGCGGTGATGATCGTCTGCGGCATCATTCTCGCCGTCATCGTCGCGACATTGCTGATGAAGCGCCGCAATATCCCCACAGACTGGATTTTCGACCTCATTTTATGCGTTCTGCCTCTCGGCATCATCGGCGCGCGCACCTTCTCCGTCGTGACCGACCCGACCACATCCATTTCCGAATGGTTCACGGGATTCCGCGACGGCGGTCTGTCCATCATCGGCGGCGTTATCGGCGGCGCGCTCGGCGTTATTCTCTTCTGCCTCATTCATAAGGTCAATTTTCTCCGCATTGCCGACTGCGTCGTGCCGGGTCTTGCGCTCGCCCAGGCAATCGGTCGCTGGGGTAACTTTTTCAATCAGGAAGTGTACGGCGGGCAGGTCACCAACCCTGCCTTGCAGTGGTTCCCGTTCGCGGTGTACATCGAAAGTTACCGCACCTGGCATTACGCCTTTTTCTTCTATGAAAGCCTGATCAATCTCGCCGTGTTCGCGCTGCTGTTCACCTTTATGTGGAAGTTCAAAAAGAAGCCGAGCGGGCTGGCGATGTGCGGATATTTCTTCTGCTACGGGCTTACCCGTTCCATCATGGAACCGCTGCGCGATTCGCAGTTTATCCTCGGCTACAATATCCCCGTATCCTTCGTCTTTTCCATCATCATGTGCGTGGGCGGAGCCTTGCTTGCGCTCGGTCTGCTGTATTACAACCGCCGCAAATACGGGCGCTGTTTCGGCGCGGCGGAAGGGGAGCCTTTGGCGATTTTGCCCAAGTACTACACCAAAGAGCAGTTGAAAAAGTTTTACGAAGACAAGCTCCTCAAAGAAAAGGCGGCGCAGCTCAAAGCCGAAGCCGAATCCGCCGGAGATGCGCCTTCGCCCGTGCCGAAAAAGAATGCCGTCGTCTGCCCCGCATGCGGCGCGCGCTTCGTCGCGGAGGGGGATGTTGCGGAATGCCCCTTCTGCCATACTCCGTTCAATACGGGCGGCGGGGATAAATCCGTGCAGGAGGCAGACAAATGAGCCGCGACCTGACCTTATTGACCGATTTATACCAGCTCACGATGATGAGCGGTTACCTGAAAAACGGGAAAGAAAAGGACATTGCGGTATTCGACCTCTTTTTCCGCCGCAACAGCACTATCACCTATTCGGTGGCGGCGGGGTTGCAGCAGGCGATCGAATATGTGCAGAATATCCGCTTCAGCGAAGAGGACATCGCCTACCTGCGTTCGCTGAAGCTGTTCGATGAAGAATTTTTGAATTACCTAAAAACTTTCCGCTTCACGGGCGACATCTACGCCGTACCCGAGGGCACCGTCGTGTTCCCCGAGGAGCCGATCATCACCGTCAAGGCGCCCCTGTTGGAGGCGCAGTTCCTCGAAACGGCGCTTCTGAACATCGTCAACCATCAGACGCTCATCGCCTCCAAGTCCGCCAAGGTCGCATACGCGGCGGCGGGGGATACGGTGATGGAATTCGGTCTTCGCCGCGCGCAGGGGCCGGATGCGGGCGTGTACGGCGCGCGCGCGTCCGTCATCGGCGGCTGCCGCTCCACCTCCAACGTGCTCGCCGGCAAGCTGTTCGATATCCCCGTGGCGGGCACCCACGCGCACAGCTGGGTGATGAATTTCCCCACCGAATACGAGGCTTTCAAGGCGTATGCGGAGATCTTCCCCGATGCCTGCCTGCTGCTCGTGGACACCTACGACACGTTAAAGAGCGGCGTTCCCAACGCCATCCGCGTGTTCGACGAACTGCGGGCGGCGGGGCACGAGCCGAAGGGCATCCGCCTCGACAGCGGCGACCTGGCTTACCTGTCCAAGCGCGCCCGCCGCATGCTCGACGAGGCGGGCTATCCCGATGCCATCATCTGCGCGTCGGGCGATCTGGACGAATACCTCATTACCTCCCTCAAAAACCAGGGCGCGAAGATCGACCTGTGGGGCGTGGGGACGAAGCTCATCACGAGTGCGGATATGCCCGCGCTCGGCGGCGTCTACAAGCTCTCCGCACTGTATCCCAAAGAGGGCGGCGAGGTGCCGAAGATCAAGCTGTCCGACAATTCGGATAAAATCACCAACCCCGCGTTTAAAGACGTGTACCGCATTTACGACAACGCGACGGGCAAGGCGGAAGCCGACCTCATTGTCGTGCGCGGGGAGAAGATCGATACGGGCAAGCCGCTCACCATCTTCCACCCGAAGGACACCTGGAAGCGCACCACGTTCACCGACTATTCGGTGCGGCAGCTCACGGTGCCCGTGATCAAAGGCGGTAAGCTCGTGTATGAACTGCCTCCGCTTTCCGCCGTGTGCGAGTACGCCGAGCGGGAGAAGGAGACGTTTTGGGACGAGTACAAGCGGCTGGATAATCCGCATGTATATAAAGTGGACTTGTCGCAGAAGCTGTACGATATAAAGAATAAACTCATTTCGGAGATCAGGGCGGAAAATGCGTAAAAAGTTCAAACAAGAGGAAGTGGAAAAGCTCATTGCCGGCATCCGCGAGGCGTACGAAACGAAAATTCGCCGCCTCGAATACCGCAATGAGGGATTGGTTTCGGAAAACCGCACCCTGCGCGCCAGCCTCGCGGAGATGAAAAACCGCGAGAGCAAGGTGGGCAAGGCGCTCGTCGCCGCGGAAACGAAAGGCGAGGAGATCAAGGAATTCTACCGCATGAGCGCGGAAACGGAGTGGAAGACCCTGCGGCTCTTTGCCGATAAGTGGAAGAAACTCGCCGCGCAGATGGCGGGCGTCATTCCCAAGGACGATGCGGAAAAGTACACCAAGTTTGCCGACGATCTGGCGGCGCTTCTGGGCAAGGAGCAGGGCAAATTCCGCGCGGAAAACGGCTCTGCGCCCGACGAGGAGCCGTTCGACCCGAAGGCGGTCATCGGCAAGTACATAGAGAGCGAGGAAGAGGACACGGGTTTCAATCTCGACGACGTGCTCAACCCCAAGGGCGAGCTCGATCTCGAAAAACTGTGCCGCGGTCTCGGATTGATGGACGATTAGGAGCGATTCAATGGCATACGCATTTATCTTTTTTCTTGCGCTTTTGGCAGATCAGTTGAGCAAAGCTCTCGCGGCGGGGTTGAATTTTGACAATATTCAGCTCATCCCCGGGCTTCTCGGGTTGGATTTTACCTATAACCCCGGCATCGCCTACGGCAGTTTCGGCGATGCGGAGTGGCTGCAGCCCGTAGTCATTGCGCTCACCTGCGTCGCCATCGTCGCATTTCTCATCGCGCTGATAAAAGTCGGCAAGGGCCGCAAGTGCCTGCGCACGGGCATCGTGCTCATCATGGTCGGCGCGGCGGGCAACCTCATCGACCGGCTCGTCGAACAGCAGGTGCGCGATTTTATCCTTGTCAGCGTGGGAAATATCGGTTTTTTGAATTTCAACTGCAACGTGGCGGATATTGCCATCACCGTCGGCGCGGTGCTGTTCTTGCTGGCTCTCCTGTTCGTGGATAAAGATGCTCTCTTCCGCTTCCGCAAACAGAAAAAGCAGGAAGAGCAGGCGGTTCTGGAAGCGGTCGCCGACCTCGAGGAGCGCGCCGCGGAAACGGACAACGACCTCGGAGCCGACGCGCCCGACGACAAAAAGACGGAATGAACGCCGAGCGTATCGTGGCGGAGAGCGGGGCGGCGCGGCTGGACGTGTTTCTTTCCGAACAGCTGAACATCACCCGTTCGGCGGCGAAAAAGCTCATCGATGACGGGCATGTCACCGTCGGAGGCGCGCCCGCCAAGGCGTCGCGCGCGGTGAGTGCGGGGGAGGAGATTTTCTGCGAGATCCCCGCGCCGCAGGCGCTCGATCTTACACCGCAGGATATTCCGATCGACATCGTCTACGAGGACGACGACATCGCCGTCGTCAACAAGCCGCAGGGGCTTACGGTACACGCGGGCAGCGGCAATTTGTCGGGCACCCTCGTCAACGCGCTGCTGTACCGCCTGAAGAGTTTGAGTTCCATCAACGGGGTCATCCGCCCCGGCATCGTACACCGCATCGATAAGGACACGTCCGGTCTTCTCGTCGTCGCCAAAAACGACGCGGCGCACCTGTCCTTATCCCAACAGATTGCCGAAAAGACCTGCCGCCGCGAGTATCTCGCGCTGTGCGACGGGATTTTTAAGGAAGATGCGGGCAGGGTGGAAACGTACATCGGCCGCAGCCCTGCCGACCGCACGAAGATGGCGGTCGTGCCCAGGGAAAAGGGGAGATACGCTGCCACGAATTTCGAGGTCGTGCGGCGCTTTTCGGCGGGGTATTCCCTCGTCCGTTTTCGCCTGGAAACGGGGCGCACCCACCAGATCCGCGTGCATTGCAAACATCTGGGGCATCCCATCGTGGGCGACCCCGTGTACGGGAGCAAAAAACAGAAATTCAAGCTGAACGGCCAGCTTCTGCACGCCTGCCGCCTGGAACTCACCCACCCGAAGACGGGCGAGCGCATGGCGTTCGAAGCGCCGCTGCCCGCCTATTTTTCCGCGGTGTTGGAAAAGCTGGAACGGGAGGAGTGCGGCTGCGCAAGGTAGCTCGCCCGCAAAGGTTTGCGCCGCGCAATCGCAAGGCGCCGATAAAACAGAATTTGCCGCCGCTCGCCGCGGCGAAAGGGAAACCTATGAAAATCAAGGGTAAACTGATGGACGCGGAGGGGATGAAGAACACCTTCCGCCGCCTCGCGCATCAGATCATCGAAAAAAACGAGGGCGTGGAAAACCTCGTGCTCATCGGCATCCGCACGCGTGGGGTCACCGTCGCCGAGCGCATCAAGGCGTGCCTCGATTCGATCGAGGGCGAAAACGTGCCGATGGGCGTGTTCGACATCGCGCTGTATCGCGACGACTTGGAGGATTTAGGCTCCGAGGTGGAGTTTTTCGGCAGTGAAATCGACTTTTCCGTGGACGGAAAGACGGTGCTCATCTGCGACGACGTGCTCTACACGGGCAGAACGGTGCGCGCGGCGATCTCCGAAGTGATGGCGCTCGGCCGCCCGGCAAAAATTCAGCTTTTGGCGCTCGTCGACCGCGGCCACCGCGAACTTCCGTTCAAGGCGGATTTCACGGGCAAGAGCGTACCCTCCTCCGCCAAGGAAGGCATCGCCGTCCGCTTTACCGAAACGGACGGGGAGGACGGAGTGTTTATATATGACAAGTAAAAGAGTTCTCACTTTTTGTTTTGAGCTGACAAAACAAAAAGTCGAGAGTTGGAGGGGAAACCCGAGCGGCTTTCCCCTTGTTGCGGCATATTTAAGGGCACACATAATATTGTAATGCCGCAACTTCACCCCTTCCGTAAGCCGAGGTGTCGGCAAATAGGGGTGCGCGGCGGAAAAGTGCGATTTTCCTTGCGCAAATGATTATAAAAAATATAAAACCAAAAACTCACGGAAAATCGCAGCGGAGCGAGATTTTCGTGAACAAGGCGGCGGAGCCGAGGCGGAAACGAGCAATGCTCGTTAGGGTATTGCGAGAAACTTGTCTCGTGCGCAGCCGCTAAAAGCGTGGTTTTGCCTTTTTCAAGAGATTGTTTTATGCGCGCCGCCGCGATTTCCGACAAAAATTTTGCAGAAATGTTGCAAAAAAATACATACGTTCGCTTGAAAAACGCACAATAAAGTGGTACAATACATAAGAACAAAAAAGTAAGGAGATAATCTTCTATGGCTAAAAAACAGAGAACGGAAGGGCAGGCAAAGCGCGACCTTGTAAAATTCTGCGCGTTTGTGGCGCTCATCGTCGCGGCGTTTACTTTTACTTTCGGCGGATTGTTTAACGGGTCGGTTGCAGGCAATATCCTCGATCTGATCGCGAAGCTCGCGCTTCTGGTTGCGATTGCTTTCCCGGCTTATACTTTCAGCAGGGGGCTCAGCATTGTATGGCGCGTCATTTTTTGGATCGCGTTGGTCATCTATATCCTCGGCTGCGTGTTGGGTATGCTCAGCATCAACCTTGGCTGATACGGAAAAGATATAAAAGAGCGGTTTGCTTCGGCAAGCCGCTTTTTTCTTTACAAACGCCGCAATTTTTTGTATAATAGCGGGGAATAAGAACGAAACGGCGCGCCGCGTATCGGCGCGGGAGAAAAGTTATGAGCAATCCTTTGGTCGCCATCGTCGGCCGCCCGAACGTGGGGAAGAGCACTCTCTTCAACAAAATCGCGGGCAGAAAAATTTCCATCACCGAAAACAGACCGGGCGTCACGCGCGACAGGCTGTACGCCGACGCGGAGTGGCGGGGCAAAAAATTCACCGTCGTCGATACGGGCGGCATCGAGCTTAAATCGGAGGACACCATGTGGAAGGAGATCCTCCGCCAGGCGGATACCGCCATCGACATGGCGCAGGTCATCGTGCTCATGGTGGACGGCAAGGAGGAACTTACATCCTCCGACTACGACGTGGCGGAAAAGCTCCGCCGCAGCAAAAAGCCGGTCATCCTCGCAGTCAACAAAATCGACAACTTTTCGCCCGACAAGCTGTTCGAATACTATGCTTTGGGATTGGGCGAGCCGTTCGCCCTCTCCGCCGAGCATTCGCAGGGAGTGGGGGATTTGCTCGACGAAATTGTCGCCCATTTCGACGGCGGCGACGAGGAGGAGCACGACCGCCTGAAAATCGCGGTGGTCGGCAAGCCGAACGCGGGCAAGAGCAGCCTCGTCAACCGCCTTTTGGGGTTTGAACGCACGATCGTCACCGACATGGCAGGCACCACGCGCGACGCAATCGACACCCCCTTCGAGTTGGACGGCGAAAAATACACCCTCATCGATACGGCGGGCATCCGCAAAAAGCGGAGCGTTTCCGACGACGTGGAGTATTACAGCGTTCTGCGCGCCTTTGATGCGGTGCGCCGCGCCGACGTGTGCCTCTTGGTCGTGGACAGCAGTGAGGGGCTCACCGAACAGGACGTGAAGATCATCGGCTATGTGCACGAGCAGGGCAAACCCTCCGTCATCGTCATGAATAAGTGGGACCTCATCGAAAAGGATTCCAAAACGGTCAATAAATTCGAGGAAAAGCTGCAAGCCAACCTCAAATTCATGGATTATTACCTGTCCGTATATATTTCCGCCAAAACGGGGCAGCGCGCCGAAAAGGTGTTGAAGTACGCGCGCACCGCCTACGAAAACGCGAACAGGCGTATCTCCACGGGCACGCTCAACGATCTGATCCTCGACGCCGTGCGCACCAACGAGCCCGCGTCGGTAAACGGAAAACGCCTGCGCATCTATTACTGTTCGCAGCCGTCCGTCTGCCCGCCGACCTTCGTGCTGTTCGTAAACGACGAACAGCTGATGCACTTTTCCTACAAGCGGTATCTGGAAAACGTTCTGCGCCGCGCCGCCGATTTTTCGGGCACGCCCATCCGTTTGGTCGTGCGCAACCGCGGCGAAAACGAGAGCGGGCTGATGTAAGAGGGGAGAAAATATGGAACTCGCATTTTCGGAAATTTGGTATTGGTTTGTCGTGATGGCGGTCGCGTCCTATTTCGTCGGCTGTTTCAATTTCGCCCTCCTTATCTCCAAAATCAAGCATAAAGACGTGCGCAAGATGGGCAGCGGCAACCCCGGCACGATGAACATGAGCCGCCAATTCGGTTTAAAGATCGGCGGATTGACCCTCTTTCTGGACATGGTCAAGGGCGGTCTGCCCCTTCTGATCGCTTACTTCATCTTCCGCGGCTATGTGTTCGCGGGCACCGACGTGCTCGTTTCCGACCTCGCGCGGTACGTTTGCGGCGTGTCCGTCATCGTCGGGCACATCTATCCCGTCACGATGAAGTTCAAAGGGGGCAAGGGCATCGCGTCCACCCTCGGCATGTTCACCTTCGCGCTCTGCTGCGAATATTGGTGGATGATCTTCGTCGCGCTCGGCATCCTGGTTCTGACCCTCTTCTATATCTGGGCGAGCGAATGGGGCTCGATGGGCAGTCTGCTCGGGGTGTCCTTTTTCGCCGTCACGCAGGGCATCATCTTTTATATCCGGTATATGGATGAAATGCTCAGCGGCTTCGTGGTGGCGATCTTTCTGCTGCTTCTCCTCGACTGCTTCCTCACCTGGTTCGCGCACCGCAGAAATATCATGGCTCTGCTCGCGGGCGAGGAACACCACACCTCCGTCAAAAAACTCTCGCACGGAAAAAAGGAAGCACAATAATCATGGCGCAGGGGCGGGTTTGGGCGCCTTCGCGCAGGCTGTAAAGCGAAACAAACTTTTCGAATTTGGTATTTTTTGCAAATATGCCCTCATATACTGAACTGTAACAGGCGGATACGGGGGCTAACGGAAAACGGCTTCCGTATACCGGGAACATTGGTATATGGAGGCTGTTTTTTTATGTCGAACGAATTGTTGGAGGGCGTCCGCCGCTGCGGAAAGAGCGAAATCGCCGTCGTCGGCCCCAAGGGATGCGGAAAAACCACCTTCGCCCGCGCCTTCGCGGGCTCGCTTGCGGGCGCGGCGTTCGCCGAGGGGGAATCCGTCCGCGCGGAACTTGCGGAGAGCGGCGTTTGTATCGCCGAATACGCGTCGGCGGAGCTTTCGCAAAACTGCGGCTGCGCCGTGCTCGTTACGTCCGACGGCTCCTTCGGCCGCCCGCGCGGCGAGGTCATCCCCGAGGAGGAGGCGGCGGTCAGATCGCTGCGGGCGTGCGGGGTTGCCTTTGTCATCGTCGTCAACGGCTCGTCGGGCGGGGAACTGTGCAGCGCTTTGGAGGAAAAGTACGGCTGCGCCGCCTTCGCCGTCAACTGCGCCGGGGAGAGCGACTATTCCGCCGTCGAAGAGGGGCTGCTCTTTTCCCTTCCCGTGGCGTCTTTGGAGATCGATTTGCCCGAATGGATGTGCGTTCTGCCCGCCGAGAGCAAGATCATCTCCGAAATTCTCGAAAAGGTGCGCGCCGTATCGCCCAAGATCTGCTGCGCAAGGGATTGCTCGCTCATGGAGAGCGCCTTTGCGGAGGGGAATGTGTACTGCGAGGCGAGCGAGGTGAACCCCGCAAACGGCTGCGCACACTATTCCTTTGCGGCGAAGGAGGGGATGTTCTATTCCGTGCTGAGCGAGGAGTGCGGCGCGGAAATCACCGACGATTTGCGCCTGATGGCGTACATGCACTCGCTGAAAGACGCGAAAAAGTTCTACGATAAATTCCGCGGCGCGCTCGCCTCCGCCGAGGAGAGCGGCTACGGCGTCGTATACCCGAAGGAGGAGGACATGGTCTTGCAGCCGCCCGAACTCGTCCAAAGGGGCGGGCGCACGAGCGTCAGACTGAAGGCGGACGCATCCTCCTACCATCTCATCAAGATCGACGTACACAGCGAAGTCTGCCCCGTTTCTGGCGAGAGCGCGCGCAGCGAGGAGATTGCCCGCGGCATCGTCGAAAGCTACGAGAAAGACCCCGAGGCGCTCTGGAATACCGACATGTTCGGCAAGACCTTTAAGGACATGGTGCGCGGCGGGCTGGACGAAAAGCTCGGGAACATGCCCGAGGACGCGCGGGGAAAACTGCGCAAGGCGGTCACGCGTATCGTCAACGAGGGCAAGGGCGGCGTCATCTGCATCCTGCTGTGACGGCGGATAAGCGAAGATTCTGAATTGCAAACGGGCGCATTTTTGCGCCCGCTTTTCCTTTTTCGGGCAAAAAAGTCGCCCGCCGCGCCCGATTCGCTTGCATAAATCCCGCTTTCAAACTATAATGAAATAGAGTACTTTCAGAGAGAGAAACGGTGAAACGATATTTTCAGTATTTAAGGGAATACAAGTGGCGGTGCATCCTCGGCACGGTGTCCAAGTGGATCGAGGCGGTGCTGGAACTTCTCGTCCCGCTCGTGATGGCGAACATCATCGACGTCGGCGTGGACGGGGGCGGCGGCATCGCGTATGTGCTGTGGGGCGGCGCGCTCATGCTCGCCATGGGCGCGGTCGGATTCGGCTGCGCGCTGTACTGCCAGAAGAGCGCCTCCATCGCATCGCAGGGCTTCGGCACGAACGTGCGCAACGCGCTGTTCGCGCACATCAACACGCTTTCCTACCGCGAATTGGATAAACTCGGCTCGGCTTCCCTCGTCACCCGCACCGTCAACGACGTCAATCAGATGCAGAGCGCGGTGGCGATGATCATCCGCCTCGTCGTGCGCGCGCCATTCATCGCCCTCGGTTCGGTCATCCTGTGCCTTATTTTAGATTGGCAGATCGGGCTGATCGTCACGGCGGCGGCGATCCTCGTCGGCGTCGTCTTGTGGGTCATCATGAAAAAGAGCGTGCCGTACTATTCGCGCAATCAGAAAAAGCTCGACCGCCTCGCGCAGATCACCAACGAAAATCTGGAGGGCGCGCGGGTGGTGCGCGCCTTTCAGAGCCGCGACAAGGAGCGCGCCCGCTTCGACGATGCCGCGCAGGACATGCTGAACAACTCCCTCGTCATCGGCAAAATTTCCGCCTGGCTCAACCCACTCACCTACGCCATCGTCAACTTCGGCATCGCGATCATTCTGCTTGTGAGCGGCTTCAAGGTGGACGCCGGCAGGCTTTCCAGCGGCGACATCATCGCAATCATCAACTACATGGCGCAGATTTTGAACGCCATGATCGTCATCTCCAACCTCGTTTCGCTGTTCACCAAGGCGCACGCCTCCATGCTGCGCGTCAGCGAGGTGTTCGACGCGCAATCCTCCGTAGCGGACGGAACGTGCGCCAAATTCGACGAAACCGCGCCCGCCGTCGAGCTGGAAAACGTCGACTTTTCCTACGCGGGAACGGATAAATATTCCCTGCGCGGGGTCAGCCTGACCATTCCGCGCGGCGCTACCGTCGGCGTCATCGGCGGCACGGGCAGCGGAAAAACGACCCTCGTCAATCTCTTCCCGCGGCTGTACGACGCGACGCGCGGCACCGTAAAGGTATTCGGCAGGGATGTGCGCGAATATTCCCTCGCCGCACTGCGCGGCGGGTTCGGCGTGGTGCCGCAGAGCGCGGGGCTGTTTTCGGGCACGGTGCGCTCCAACCTCGAATGGGGGAAGGAAGGCGCGACGGACGAGGAGTGCTATTCCGCGCTGAAAGTCGCCTGCGCGTACGACTTCGTTTCGGAAAAGGGCGGGCTGGAAGAGCCGGTCACCGAGGGCGGCAAAAACTTTTCCGGCGGGCAGAAACAGCGGCTCACCATCGCGCGCGCCGTCGTCGGAAGGCCGAAAATCCTGATTCTGGACGACAGCTGTTCCGCGCTCGACTTCGCGACGGACGCAAAGCTGCGCGCGAACATCGCGGCGCTCGAGGATACGACGACAATCCTCATCTCCCAGCGCGCCTCGTCCATCAAAAATGCGGACATGATCTATGTGATGGAAGACGGCAAAATCGCGGGCAGGGGAAAGCACGAGGAATTGTACAAAAACTGCCCGCTGTATAGAGAGATATGCGATTCGCAGGCGAGGGCGGCGGAATGAAGAAGAACGGATTCAAAAGGGGTTTGACGAGCCGCCTGCTCGTCTACGTCAAGCCGTACCGCGGTTACGTCGTCGGCGCGGCGATCTGCAGTCTGCTGTATGTGGCGTTCGTCCTGCTCGGGCCGGTGCTGTACGGCTGGGCGATCGACGCGATGATCGGCGCGGGGCAGGTCGATTTTACAAAGGTATTTTATATGTCGGGCGGGTTCGCGCTGTGCGTCCTGCTCGCGTTTGCGTCGCAAAAGCTGCTCAACAACTTCGTCAATTCGCTCTGTTATAAGCTGGTGCGCGACTTGCGCGAGGACGCCTTTTACAGCCTCTCCGCCGCGCCCGTCAGGTACGCCGATACGCACGCCCAGGGCGACGTGATGGCGCGCGTCGTCAACGACGTGGACATCATTTCCGACGGTCTTTTGCAGGGCGTGGCGCAGCTTTTTACGGGCGTTACCACCATTTTGGGTACACTCGTCGTCATGTTCGTCATCAACTACATCATTGCGCTGGTCGTCGTGCTGCTCACGCCGCTGTCGCTGTTCGTCGCGGCGTTCATCACCAAGCGCACCTTCAAAAATTTCAGCGCGCAGGTCAAGGTGCAGGGCAGGCTCGCCGCCCACACCAAGGAGATGCTCGCGGGGCAAAAGACGGTCGTGCTGTTCGGGCAGGAAAAGCAGTCCCTGCAAAAATTCGAGGAAATCGACGCGGAGCTGTACGAAATCGGCTGGCGCGCGCAGTTCTCCTCCGCGCTCACCAACCCGAGTACGCGGTTCGTCAACGCGGTCATCTATGCGTTCGTCGGCGTTTTGGGCGCGGTGTTCTGCCTGATGAGTACGGGCGGCTCGCTCGTGCTCGGGGGAATGGTGTTGAGCGGCTTCACCACGGGCATGCTCGCCGTATTTCTGAGCTATGCCAACCAGTACACCAAGCCCTTCAACGAGGTCTCCAACGTCGTCACGCAGATGCAGAACGCCTACGCCTCGGCGGCGCGCGTGTTCGAGGTGGTCGACGAGCCGGGCGAAAACCTCGAGGGCGCCGAGCACATCGCAAAGGTGCGCGGCGACATCCGCATCGAAAACGCCTGCTTCTCCTACGAACCCGACCAAAAACTCATCGAAAACCTGAACGTAAACGTTAAAGCGGGCAGTAAAATCGCCATCGTCGGCCCCACGGGTTGCGGGAAGACCACGCTCATCAACCTCCTGATGCGCTTTTACGATCTGAAGAGCGGCGCAATCTACGTCGACGGCGTGAACGCGAAGGACATTCCGCTCGACGAATACCGCAAAATGTTCGGCATGGTCTTGCAGGAGAGCTTTCTGGCGAACGAAACGGTCGCCTGGAACATCGCCTACGGCAGCGAGCACGCCACCCGCGCGCAGGTCGAGGCGGCGGCGAAGGCGGCGTATTGCGACTTTTTCATCAACAATTTAGAACACGGGTACGATACGGTGCTTTCGAGCAACGTGAGCGTTTCGCAGGGGGAGCGGCAGCTTTTGTGCATCGCCCGCGTGATGCTCGCCGATCCGCCCATGCTGATTTTGGACGAGGCGACCTCGAATATCGACACGATGACGGAAATGCGCATCCAGCGCGCGTTCGCAAAGATCATGGAGGGGCGCACGTCCTTCATCGTCGCGCACCGCCTTTCCACCATTTTGGACGCCGACCTCATTTTGGTGATGAACCACGGCTCGGTCATCGAGCAGGGCACGCACGCGCAGCTGATGGAGCGCAGGGGCTTTTACTATAATCTCTACAATTCGCAGTTTGCGAAATAATGTAGAGTTTGGACAAGGTGAATTATGGTTGATAAGAAAATTTACATTTCGCAAATACCCAAGTTAATGGAAGAATGGAATTGGGATAAAAACAATGAAATAGGGTTGTATCCGAATAAATTGTTACCAGGCAGTAATAAGAAAGCTTGGTGGAAATGTAAAAACAATCATGAATTTGTTGAAGTAATTTCGAAAAGGACAAAAGGTAAACCATGTCCTTATTGCGCGAATAAGCGAGTATTGATAGGTTTTAATGATTTAAAAACACTTTATCCTGACTTGGCAAAAGAATGGGATTATGATAAAAATACTTTTATTGATATCAATAAAGTTGTAAAAGGGAGCAATAAAAAGGCTTGGTGGAAATGTTCCGTATGTGGACACGAATGGTTGGCAAGTATATCGGCAAGAACCATAAGAGGAACAGGTTGTCCGTTATGCTCTATAAAAACAAGAAGTAATGCCCGCAGTAAAACTATTTTGAATAATAAAGGCGGATTAAATATTCCGCTATTGTTGCAGGAATGGGATTACGAAGCAAACGGAAATTTGTTGCCTGAACACGTGACTAACGGTAGCAATAAATATGTTTATTGGAAATGTTCAAAATGCGGCTACAAATGGCGGGCTAAAATTCTCAACAGGGCTATCGGAGGACGCGGGTGTCCTTGTTGCGCCAATGCTGTTGTAGTTCCTGGGGTAAACGATTTAGCTACCACGCACCCCGATCTTATTAAAGAATGGGATTACGATAAAAATACTGATATTTTACCTCAAAACGTCACTCACGGTACGGGGAAAAAAGTATATTGGATTTGCCCCAAAGGGCATAGTTATCAAGCTTCTGTTTTACATAGATCGCATGGAACAAATTGCCCGATTTGCAATTCGGGAAGACAGACTTCATTTGCAGAACAAGCCTTTTTCTTTTATATTAAAAAAATTTATCCCGACGCAATCAATCGATATACGGACATTTTTGATAACGGCATGGAATTAGATATTTATATTCCTTCTATAAAAACCGCTATTGAATATGACGGCATATTTTGGCACAAAAATAAACGGAAACGGGAAGAAAAGAAATATCAAATTTGTCAGAAAAACGGCATTAAATTGATCCGAATAAAAGAAAGCGGCGATATGAATTGCGAGGGAATAGCTGATGCAATTTTCCATGCCGCTAATTTGGATAAAAAACGAGTGCTTAATGGTTTAATTATTAATTTTATACGAGAATTAAAGAGTTGTTCAATATTTGACGGGGTTATGCTGCCCGTTATTAGTGTAGACGTAATTAGAGATGAATTTGAAATCCGAAAATACATGAAGGAGTTGAAAGATGGGTCATTAGAAGAACTACGACCAGATTTGGCAGGTGAATGGTGTTTTGAAAAAAATGGAGATTTGTTGCCTTCGATGTTTTCCTTGGGGAGCGACCAAAAGGTATGGTGGAAATGTTCGACTTGCGGACATATTTGGCGGGCAAGCATAGGACATAGAGTAAAAGGCACGGGTTGTAACGTTTGTTACAGAAGAAATAATAAAGGTAAAAATCACAGTGGGGCAAAAAGGATTTATCAGTATTCTGCTAACGGTGATTTTATTAAAGAATGGGATTGTATTGCCGATGCCGAAAAAGAACTAAAAATAAATCGCTCAAATATTGCGATGTGTGCTTATCATCAAAGAGATAAAGCAGGCGGTTATCGGTGGGAATTTTTTTACAAGGAAAAATTAGAACCCATAATTAAAACAAAGAAAAATTTTAAAGGCATATGGGGAAAACGGATCGTACAAATGGATGATAACGGAAATGAAATCAAAGAATTCATATCGTTAAACGAAGCTTCAAGACAATTAAATATAGACTCTACAAGCATATCAAAAGCACTTCATGGGCACATTAAGCGAGCAGGCGGTTTTTATTGGAAAGAAAAAGATACAGTTGAATAAAAAAGCAAAAAGAAAGCTCTTGAACAATTTGTTCAAGAGCTTTTCTCCTTTTTTTGAAAAAGCAACTTCAATAAAATCGCTTTTTCTTAGTACGCTTTTCGGGCGCGCCTTTCGATTTGCTGTTGTATGGAATTTGCGCGCACAGAGCGCCGCTTTCGCGAACAGCTTTTCAGTGCTGCGGTCTGCGCTTTCCGTCCTTGTCGATGAGCATGGTCGGCCGCTCGTCTTTAAGCGCCATCAAATAGTCGTTGTACTGCTGGTCGGTCAGGGTGCGCACCTTTTCCTTCTTTTTCTTCTTTGCCATAAAAATCACCTCGTTCGGGTTTTTCACAAGTATCGGCAAAGGCGGAGCTTTTTATTCATCGTTTCTCTTCCCGCGGGTGCTCCGCGAGATACTTTTTCCGCCGCCTGCAATAAATGACGATTGCCGCTGCAAACGCTCCTGCGCTGATAAAGATGGCGCCGATCCAATCCCATGGGTTCAAATTGGGGTAGGGGTTTGCATCCTCGGTTTCATAGGCTCCCGCTACAAGAATGTATTATCGGCAGGCTTGTCGAGCCGCAGTTCGACGTTCTGCAATTTGGGGTTTGCCGCGAGTATGGCGATGTATTCATCTTCCGAATGGGGGACTTTCAGCCGATAGCGATACAGCGTCAGTTCGATTCCGTCCGCGGCGGTTCGATAATTGTATCCGTAAAAATCGCCCTCGTCGAGGTGGTCGTTGCCTTCGGCGGGGAACAGATATACGCATTCGGCTCTTCCCTCTCCTTCGGCGGGCAAAGGCTCCTCGCGCAGGAGCGAGTATTCGTATTCGGTAAACAGGGAGCACGATTCCGCGGCCGTTTCCAGATCTTCCAAAGAATCGTACTCGTAGCTCAATCCCAGCGAAACAATGCCGTCCGCGTGCAGGAATACGCTGTTGTAGATGCAAACGGCGGCAATCGCCGCGGCGGAGATGAGTGCGGCACAGCCGAAAATGACGGCGCCGTTGATAAGCTTAAAGAGCAAAAATTTCCGCTCATTTTCGGGGAATCTTTCGCTTTTCGATTTGATGAGAAGATAGATAAATCCCGCGATCAGAAAGGCGGCTGCCGCGCCGATTGCGCCGAATAAAAAGGCATACCCGATTTTCATTCCGCCGTGCGCGGGGATAAATACATGCGGAAAGATAAACCCGAACGCCGCGGCACAGGCAATGCACACCCGCCCGCGTATGCGGAACAGGTATAGGAAAAACCGTTCGGTCGCCTCCGCTTCGAAATCGTCCTGCGAAACGAGGAAGGCGGAACGTCTGCACGCGAGCAGGGTGACGAACAGGGATGCCGCCAGCAAAATCAGACCGATAAAAAAGCCGAGCCTGCTCTGGAACGCCGCAAACGCGAGGATGAGTGTGAGCAGTGCCGCCAGAACCGCCAGCCCGTAGGATACCATCGCCGCGATAGATACATTGTTTTTATACCGCGCGAGCAGGTGCGCAAGCGCCTTTTCCCGCTTTTGCTCGGTCGCCTGCGGCGGCTCGGCGGGGGATATGCGCTCGCCGCGCAGCAGTTCGTCGCAGGTCACGCCGTACAGTTCGGCGATCGCGGGCAAAAGGGATATGTCGGGCGAGGATGCGCCCGTTTCCCAGCTGCTCACCGTTTTATTGGAAACGCCGAGCCTGTCGGCGGCGTCCTGCTGCGTCATTCCCTTGGATTTTCGCAAAATTGCGAGGAATTCTCCCATCGTCGTCTTTGCCATAGTTTTCTCCTTTGGCTGCGCCGCTCGTGCGCCGCGGCACGAATGCAGCCGTTCGCCGCCTATACGGCTGCGGCGGGCGTCCTGCATGTGTACTTGCAGCGCGGATCGCAGCCTGCCGCTTTTCGGTCTGCCCGTTCTTCGCTTCTATTCTATCCGATTCGGAGAACTTTTGCAACCCTCGCCCGCGGTAAACCGCTCCGAGAACCTTGGAATTTCTCTCAAATGCGGGGAAGTGTACTGTTGCTCCGCAAAAAAAACAACTTCGTGTTAAAAAAGAGCGCCGGCAAGAAAGCCTGCGCTCTTTTCGAATCATATTATAATATAAAAGGTGCAACCGCGCGTTTACGGTTTAGCCGAGCACGCGCACGCGGATGACGCTGTCTGCCTTCTCGATCTCCTTGACCGCCTTTGCGGGCAGGGGCTGATCCAAATCGAGGATCATATACGCCATGTCCTTCTTCGATTTGTCCAAAAGGTTTGCGATGTTCACGTTCGCGCCCGAAACGACGGAGGTGATCTTCGCGATGATGCCCTCCACGTTCTTGTGCATGATGCACACGCGCGTGGGGGTGGTGCGGGGTGCCGATACGTCGGGGAAGTTCACGCTGTGCGTGATGTTTCCGTTTTCGATGTAGTCGACGAGTTCCTTCGCCGCCATCGCCGCGCAGTTGTCCTCCGCCTCGGGCGTGCTTGCGCCGAGGTGGGGCACGCAGATCACGTTCTTCGCGCCGATGAGGTTGTCGGAGGGGAAGTCGGTGATGTAGCGCTCGATCTTTCCGCTCTCCACGGCAGCGAGCACCGCGTCCGCGTCGACGAGTTCGCCGCGCGAGTTGTTGATGAGCACGGCGCCGTCTTTCATGCGCGCGATGCTCTCCGCGTTGAACATCTTTTCGGTGTCGGGGGTGAGGGGAACGTGTACGGTGATAAAGTCGGCCGATTTCATCAGAGTGTCGAGGTCGGCGGTCTTTACGCGGTTATCGAGGTGCAGTGCGCCTGCCACGGAGAGGTAGGGGTCGTATCCGATGACGTTCATGCCCAAATCGACCGCGGTGTTGGCGACCATCACGCCGATGGCGCCCAGGCCGATGACGCCCAGCGTTTTGCCGAGGATCTCGTGCCCGACGAAGGCAGATTTGCCCTTTTCGACGGCTTTGGAGATGCCCTCGGTGCCTTTGAGCGTCTTCACCCACTCGATCGCGTCTACGATCTTGCGCCCGCCGAGGAAGAGTTCGCAGATGACGAGCTCCTTGACGGCGTTCGCGTTCGCGCCGGGGGTGTTAAATACGACGATGCCCTTTTCGGTGCAGGCGGGGATGGGGATGTTGTTCGTGCCCGCGCCCGCGCGCGCCACGGCGAGCAGCTCGTCGTTCAGGGGGTATTCGTGCATGTTGAAGCTGCGCAGCATGATGCCGGCAGGGTTCTTCGATTCTTTCGTAAAGGTATAGCCCGCGGGAAATTCTTTATCCGCAACGGGGCTGATTTCGTTTAATTTAAGTATTTCGGGCATAGCTGTATCTCCTTATCTTTATGTGCTTATGCGTTTTCCTGTTCGAATTTCTTCATGAACTCGATGAGCGCCTGCACGCCTTCGACGGGCATCGCGTTGTAGATGGAGGCGCGCATGCCGCCCACGAGCCTGTGGCCTTTGAGCGACACCAGACCCGCCGCCTTCGATTCCTTCACGAACTTCTCGTCCAGCTCTTTGGACGGGGTCACGAAGGGCACGTTCATGATGGAGCGGAATTCCTTCACCACGCTGTTGGTGTAGAACTTGGAATTGTCGATGAAGTCATACAGCAGACCCGCCTTATACTCGTTGACCTTGTTGATCTCCCTGATGCCGCCCAGCTTTTTGAGGTGACGGAACACGAGGTTCGCCATGTAGATGGCAAAGCAGGGGGGCGTGTTGTAGAGGGAACCGTTCTCCGCCTGAATCTTCCATTTGAGCATGGTCGGGCAGGCGGGCAGGGGATTTTCGATGAGGTCTTTGCGCGCGATGACGATGGTCACGCCCGCGGGGGCGACGTTCTTCTGCGCGCCCGCATAGATGACGCCGAATTTCATAACGTCGACTTCGCGGGAGAGGATTTCCGAGCTCATGTCGGCAACGAGGGGCGCCTTCACGTTCGGGAATTTGACGTAGCGGGTGCCGAAAATGGTGTTGTTGGAGCAGATGTGCACATAGTCGGCGTCGTCGTTGAACGCGATCTTGTCCACGTCGGGAATGTAAGTGTACGTTTTATCCTCGGAGGACGCGACCTTGCGGGCATCGCCGTAGATCTGACCTTCCTGCCATGCCTTTTTGGAGAAGTTGCCCGTAACGATGTAGTCCGCCTTGCCCGTGTGCATGAGGTTGAGCGGAACCGCCGCAAACTGCTGGCTCGCGCCGCCCTGTACGAAGAGCACGCAGTAATCCTCGGGGATGTTCATCAGTTCGCGCAGGTTGGCTTCCGCCTCCTCCACGATGGCGGAAAACGCCTTGTCGCGGTGGGAAATTTCGCACACGCTCATGCCGGTGCCGGCGAAATCCAGAAGCTCTTTCTGCGCTTCTTCCAGTACCTCGAGGGGAAGCATGGAAGGCCCTGCCGAAAAGTTGTAAACTCTCATAACCTTGCTCCTTATGATAAAATATAGAAATCTGTAAAAAAGACTAAAAAAACGATGCGGAATAAAGCATTCCCGAATATTATTTAATATTATATAATAAACGGCGCGGATTTTCAAGTCTTTGAGGCGCGAAACGGAAAAGAAAAATATTTTTTGCCTTTTTCACGCCCTCGGTATAAAAAGTTCCCATCTTTGTCAAAAATAATGCGACAAAGTATTTACTTTTTTCCGAAAATGTAGTAAAATGAAAAAAAGGATATTGCTGTACTTTAAACGATCGAGGCTGCGGCTTCAAGGGGGCAACTATGTCTGAATCCATTCAACAAAAACTGAACGGCTTATCTCCCGTGGAGAGGCTCAAAGCGACGGATAAATACCTGGCGGAAATGCGCGACATTCTTGCATCGATGGACGAAATAGCGGCGCTTCGCGCCAGCCGCGGCGAGCCTGCGTCCGACGAGTTCGGCGGCTACAAGCGCTCCACGGTCGTCAGGTTTGTTGCCGAACTGGAAAAGCAGAAGAGCGCCATTCTCGACGAAATTGCCCGCAGCGAGCAGAAAAATGCGGAGCGCGCCGAGCGCGACCGCGCCGAAAAGCAGAAGCTGCAGGAAGAAAAGCGCGCATTGGAGCGCGCGGCGGCGCTTCCCGCTGCGCAGGCGCAGGAGAATAACAAGGCGATCGGCGAACTTTCCAAAAAGGTCGACTCCATCGCCATTACCTCGCAGGACAGCGCCGTTGCGAGCTTCCGCAAAGGGGATACTTCCCTCGCCATCGAAAGCATGTACACCGGTCTTTCGCTCGACATCGAAAAGATGCGCGACGATATTTTGCAGGAGATGAAGTACTCCTATAAGCAGGATATGGCGATCTACGACGACCTCGCCGAAAAGATCGATTCGCTTAAAAATGCAGACAATGCCGCCCTCGAAGAGACGCTCAAACCCATGGGCGACAATATCAGCGCGATGAACGAAAAGCTGAACGCGCTCGCGCCCGTCGACTACGAGGCGATCGCCGATAAAGTCGCTTCGCGCGTGGTTACGGGCGGCATCGATTACGATATTCTTGCCGAGCGCATCGTCGGCATCATGACGGGCGAAAACGCGCCCAAAACCAAGGGCGAAAATTCCGCCATGGCAGAGCTTACTTCGATGGGACGCAAGATCGACGAGTTGAGAAACACGCTCAACGGCGCGGTCAGCGTCAAACAGATGCCCGAGTTCAAAAAACTCGACGGGCTGATCGCCGATTACCTGCGCACCCTTTCCTACGATACGATTCCCGATATGCTGATCGCGGCGAATGCGGTCAAAGACCTTGCCAACCGCTACATCGTCAGCGGCAATTCCCTGCGCGGCGAAACGATGCTCTCCGACCTTCGGATGCGGCTCGAGCGGGTCAACGTATGGGGTACGAACGCCATCGCGGCTATATCCGACGCCGTTGCGTCGCATAATCTGCCCGTAACCTATTCCAAGGAGGCAATGGAGGCTTTCAGGGCGGCGGTGCTTGAATTCGAGCAAAGCCCCGCGCTTCCTTCCGATGAACTTGCGCAGAAACTTCTCCGCGCCAAGCAGACGCTTTTGTGCGACGCCGACCTGGAATCGATGGATAAAGAAACGCTCGAGGAGATCCTCGAGATCCGCGAGGAGGTAGGCGACGGCGTTCCCGATGCGGGGAAGGTCGCCAACCTTTCGGAGCTGAAAAAGGAACTGATGTCCTTCAACCTTTCCTATTTCGTCGATCTGACGCCCGCATTGCCGAACGAAAGCGCACCCGCGTCAGCAGCCGTCGATACGCAGACGATCCTGGATGCGATCGCGCGCCTTGCCGCTGCTCCCGCGCCCGCTGTGCCGAAGGAAAAGAGCGAAGCGCCTTCGGAGGCGAATACGGAGGAGATCCGGGCAAAACTGAACGAGATCGCCGCGTCGCGCCCCGCCGCGCCCGCAAAAAAGCGGAACCTGCGCCCCGCAGTTTCCTCCAAAGACAACAAGGTAGACAAGGCGGAGCAACCCCTCCGCATCGTCAGGCGCAGTATTCATACGGACGAGAATCCCGATTCGCTCTCCAAGGAGATCGCGGATCAACTCGCCGAAAAGATTGCCGACGGAAAGGCAAAATAAAACAGAAATTTTCCCGCGTCCGCCGCGTGCGCTTTGCGGGTTTACGACCCGTACGCCCGGCGGGTGTACGGTATTCGCCGTGCGTCGGAATTTCCGCGCGCGGCAGATTGCCGATAAGCGGCGCAAAGAACGGTATTCGTCCGGATTCGGGCGAAGCTGCGCCGCGGTATTGATCGGCAGGATACGGAACAATAAAACAGGGTCGGGCAGTGCGTTCGCACGGCAGAACAGCGGGGGTTGAATGAAAATCGTTCAGCCCTCTGTTTGCGCTTGCGCCGCGAAGCCGCGCCCCGAAAAAAAGGAGTATATTTTGAAGCAAAAACAGAACGACCGGGCATTTACACAGGAAAAGGGCGGGCAGAAGCCCCGCAGGGCGGAGATGCCGCTCTTTCTCGGCAACGCAAAGGACGCCGCGCAAAAGCAACCGCAGCCGAAGCAGCGTCAGGGGGAGCGCGCACAGGTACGCGGGGCGGCGGATCCCCGCCGCGGCGCGCAGGCATTTGTTCCCGCGCAAGAGCGAAACGACCGCACGAATGCGGACAAGCAGGGCAAACAGAAGAAATTCAAAAAGGGCGGCAGGAGCAAAAATCCCGTCAAGATCATCTTCCTCGGCGGCGTCGGCGAAATCGGCAAGAACATGACCGCCATCGAGTACGGCAACGACATCATCATCATCGACGCGGGCCTCACCTTCCCCGACGAAGAGCTGCCCGGCATCGACCTTGTCATTCCCGACATCAGCTATCTCGTCGCCAACAAGAACAAGGTGCGCGGACTTTTGATCACGCACGGGCATGAAGACCACGTCGGCGGCATCCCGTACCTTCTCAAAGAGATCAACATGCCCGTCTACGGCACCAAACTCACGCTGGCTCTCGCCGACAACAAGCTGCGCGAGCATCGGCTCAACAAGGTACAGATGAACACCGTAAAGCCGGGCGATAAAGTCAAGCTCGGCTGCTTTACGGTGGAATTTATCAACGTCAACCACTCCATCGCGGGTTCGGTGGCGCTGTGCATCGACACGCCCAACGGCAAGATCTTCCACAGCGGCGACTTTAAAATCGACCTGACGCCCGTCGCGGGCGAACCCATCGATCTTTCGCGCATCGCGGAGATCGGCAGGGAAGGGGTCAAGCTTTTGCTCTGCGAATCGACCAACGTCGAGCGCCCCGGCTATACCATGAGCGAAACGGTCGTCGGCACCACGCTCGACCATCTCTTCTCCGAAAACACGAACAGGCGCATCATCGTGGCTACGTTCGCGTCCAATGTACATCGTTTGCAGCAGATCATCGACCTCGCCGCCAAGTACCGCCGCAAGGTTGCGCTCTCGGGGCGCAGTATGCTCAACGTGGTGGACGCGGCGACCAAGATCGGCGAACTGACCATCCCCGAAGGGGTGCTCATCGACGTCGAAAAGATCAAAAACTACTTTGACAGGGAAATCGTCATCGTTTCCACGGGCAGCCAGGGCGAACCGATGAGCGCGCTCACCCGCATGGCGAGCGGCGAATTCAACAAGGTAACGATCGGCCCGAACGATACCATCATCATCTCCGCCAGCCCCATCCCCGGCAACGAAAAGATGGTGTACAAGGTCATCAACAACCTGTACCGCAAGGGCGCGAACGTCGTGTACGCCTCCCTCGAAAAGATCCACGTTTCCGGTCACGCCTGCCAGGAGGAACTCAAAACCCTGCACGCGCTCGCCGATCCCGAGTACTTTATTCCCGTACACGGCGAGTACCGGCACTTGAAGCGCCACGCCCAGCTCGCCATGGAGATGGGCATGAGCGAAAATAAAATTCTCATCGCGGACATCGGCAACTGCGTCGAACTCACCAAGGACTGCATGCAGTTCGGCGAAAGCGTGTCCTCCGGTTCCCGCCTCGTCGACGGCGGCAGCCTGGAGGACAGGGAAAACAGCGTCGTCATGAAGGACAGGAAGCACCTCTCCGAGGACGGCATCTTCGTCATCACGGCGTGCGTGTCCGAGCGCAGCGGCGACCTTTTGAGCGAACCCGCCGTCGTCAACCGCGGATTCGTCATGCCCGAAAATGCCGATTACGTCGCAGAGATCCGCCGCATCGTCGTAAACCTCGCCGACCAGGTGGACATTTCGGGGGATACCGACAATACCGAATACGCCGCGGCGATCAAAAAGGCGGTCAAGAATTTCATCTACAAAAAGACCAAGCAGAACCCCGTCGTCATGGCGAACATCGTCCGCATTTAAACGGTTATGCAGGGCGAATTTCTGCAAAATTTACAGCGGCCGCGCATCGACGCGTGCCTGCAAGAACTGCGCGAGCGGGCGAAGACGGGGCTTGACCCCGCCGCGCCCGACGAAACGCTGAATTTTCTCCTCGCGCTCGCGCGCCTGAAAAACCCGCAGCGTATCCTCGAAATCGGCTCCGCGGAAGGCTTGACGAGCATCGCGCTCCTTTCGGAATGCCCCGCCGCGCGCGCCGTGGCGATCGAGCAGGACGAAGCTCGCTTTGCGGCGGCGAAAGAAAATTTTGCCCGCTTCGGCGTTGCGGAGCGGGCGAGGCTGGTTTTGGGCGACGCGGCGGACGTGCTGCCCTCGCTGGAAGGGCAGTTCGAACTCATCTTTCTGGACGGGCCGAAGGCGCAGTATGTGCATTATCTGCCGCAGTTAAAGCGCCTGCTTCCTTCGGGCGGAGCGCTCGTCGCGGACGACGTGCTCTTATACGGCTGGGTGAGCGGCGAGGTTCCGCCTCCGCCCAAGCGCCGCTCCATTGCCGCGCGCCTGCGCGAATATCTGGACGCGGTGTGTTCCGACCCCGATTTCATCACGAGCGTCTTCGAGCTGGGCGAGGGCGTTGCGCTCTCGGTCAAGCGGTGAGGGCGCGGCAAAGTCGCGTTTAAGTAAGGGGCGCAATGAAGCTTCCGATTGGTATACAAAATGGATAAACGTATCGAATTGCTCGCGCCCGCGGGCAATTTTGAAAAATTGAAGGTCGCCTTCCGCTTCGGCGCGGACGCGGCGTATCTGGGCGGAAAGGATTTTTCCCTCCGCTCCTTTGCCGATAACTTTTCGGCGGAGGAACTGCGCGCGGCGGTGGAGTATGCCCATGCGCGCGGGAAAAAGGTGTACGTCACGGCGAACATCTTCGCCAAAAACGCCGATTTCGCCGCCCTTGCCGACTATTTCCGCTATTTGCAGGAGATCGGCGCGGACGCGGCGCTGGTGACCGACGCCGGCGCCTTTTCGCTCGCCAGGCAGGTCGCGCCAAAATTGCCGCTGCACGTTTCCACGCAGGCGAACACGACCAACAAGTACGCCGCAAAATTCTGGCAGGAGCAGGGCGCGGAGCGCGTCGTGCTCGCGCGGGAGCTTTCTCTTGCCGAAATTGGCGAAATCCGCGAATATTGCCCCGGGCTGGAACTGGAGGCGTTCGTGCACGGCGCGATGTGCATCTCGTACAGCGGGCGGTGCCTGCTCAGCAACTACTTTGCGGGGCGCGATTCCAACCGCGGCGAATGCGTGCAGGCGTGCCGCTGGAAATATTCCGTCCGCGCCCTGCGCGAGGAGGGCGAAGGGGGCGAGTGCGCCGTCGAGGAGGACGGGCGGGGCAGTTACATCTTCAACAGCAAGGATTTAAACATGCTCCCGTATCTGGATCGGCTCGCCGCGGCGGGCGTGTGTTCGTTCAAGATCGAGGGGCGAATGAAGAGCGCCTGCTATCTCGCAACGGTGGTGAACGCCTACCGCCGCGCTTTGGACGGAACGCTTTCCGTCCCCGAAGCGCAGGAGGAGCTGAACAAGGTCGCCCACCGCGCCTTTACAGCGGCATATGCATTGGGCGAAAACGCGCAGACGGTCAATTATTCCGACTCGCAGGAGGCGGGTACGCGCACCTATGTCGCCGACGTATTGGAAGACAGTGTACCATGCGGCAATACGGAGAACGGCAGGGCGGTAAGCGGCGCGGCGGGCGGCAAAGAGGGCGCTGCCTGCGCGCTCGTGCAGATGCGGGGTCGTTTCCGCGTCGGCGATATTCTGGAAATTTTATCCCCGTCCGACAGTTTCAACCGCACGTTTGCCGTGGAAGAGATGACAAATGAGGAGGGCGAGCGGGTGGAGGACGCGAAGCTCGTCATGCAAAAGCTCCGCCTGCGCTGCCCGTATCCGCTGCGGGCGGGCGACATTCTGCGGAAAGTTTAATATTTTACGGGGTTTGCAGAAAACAGGTTCTCTTTTTCGTGTTCGGCGGCTAAGAGAAACGGAGAGCAGGGGGCGTAAAATTGAAAGACAGGGTCATATTGCATTCCGATCTGAATAACTTTTACGCCTCGGTGGAGCGCATCCTGTACCCCGAACTCGCGGGCAAGGCCATCGCCGTCTGCGGCGACAAAGAGGCGCGCCACGGCATAGTGCTCGCCAAGAGCGAGGAAGCGAAAAAGTTCGGCGTGCGCACGGGCGAAGCGATATGGGAAGCCAAGCGCAAGTGCCCGCGCCTCATCATCCGCCCCGTGCGCTTCGGGCTGTACGGCGAATATTCCCGCGCCGTCCGTCAGATTTACGCGCAGTACACCGACCGGATCGAGCCGTTCGGCATCGACGAGTGCTGGCTGGACGTAACGCACAGTTCCATTTTCGGCAGCGGCGAGGAGATCGCCGAAAAGATACGCAAACAGGTCAAGGATACATACGGCCTCACCGTTTCGGTGGGGGTTAGCTTCAACAAAATCTTCGCAAAGCTGGCGAGCGACTTAAAAAAGCCGGACGCCGTCACCGTCGTGGGACGGGAGGATTACAGGCAACAAATCTGGCCTCTGCCCGTCTCCGACCTGCTGTTTGTCGGCAGGGCGACGGCGGAAAAACTCAAACGCTTCGGCATTTCGACCATCGGCGACCTCGCCGCGGCGGACAGGGAGATGCTCGCGCAGGGGCTGGGAAAGTGGGGTGTCACCCTCTCGGCGTATGCGCGCGGGGAGGACGATTCGCCCGTGCGCGGCGAAGACGAGCAGGAAGATTTGAAGTCGGTGGGCAATTCGCTCACCTATTTCGAGGACATCACCAAACCCGAGGACATCAAGCGGTTGCTGTACGCCCTGAGCGAAAGCGTGGCGGCGCGCATCAAGGACGCGGGTCTCGGCAAGGCGGACACCGTGCATCTGTGGGTGCGCGACTGCGATTTGGGCAACCATTCCTGGCAGAGGAAGGTGCGCCCGACGGCGCTGTGCGGCGAGATCGCCGAGGCGGCGTTCGCGCTGTACACCGAGCGCTACAAAGCGGGCAAGCCGGTGCGGGGGCTGGGCGTCACGGCGAGCGGGTTCGACGGCGGCGTGGAACAGCTCTCCTTCGATTCCTTCGGCGGCGATTACGAAAAGAAGGCGCGCGCCGAGGAAGCGGTGGGGAAGATACGCCAAAAGTACGGCTACGCGAAAATACAGCGCGGCATCATGTTCGAGGACGCGCGGGTTTTGGGCATGGATGTGCGCGGGCAGCGGCTCAAACGCCCCGCCGGCGGGCAGGAAAATACGAAAAAGGACGATACCGATGAGTAATAAACGATTCAAAATCGGCGAATTTGCCGCCGAACACGGGCTGACCCTGGGCAAACACTGCTGCTACGGCGAATACAAGGGGTATCGCGTGCATGTCAGATACCGGGCGATGGGCAACCCTGCCTGCCTGATCACCGTCGTCACCGACACGAAGGGGCGGGATAAGCAGCTGGAAAAATTCCTCGAAAAGAATAAAAAGGAGTTAAAACTCACCAACTACGGAGTAGTGGGCATCGGGCTGATGGTCGCGCCGCAGCTGTACGCGAACATCTTCCGCCAGATCGGGGAAATTTTGGATAAGATAATCCGTTTCCTTAAAAAAGAAGGGTATCCGGGTGCGGAAATCTGCCCGTACTGCGGCACGCCGCTCGGCGAACACCCCGTGGATATGTGGGAATCGGATATACCCTTCCAAGCGCATGCCGCCTGCTACGAGCGCGCGTATGCCGCCGTCCGGGAAAAGGAGAAACGGGAAGCCGAATTGCCCGATAAAAAGCTGCTCGGCTCGTGCGGGGCGCTCCTCGGCGCCTTGGCGGGGTGCGTCGCCTTTATCCTCATGTTCATCTGGTGGAACTTTGCAGCCATCGCCGCGGCTGTCGGGGTGCTTCTCGGCGGCTGGCTGTACGGCAAGTTCGGCGGCAAAAATACCCCCTTCAAGGTGTTCGCAAGCGCTGCGCTCCCTTTGGTATTGACCTACGGCGTTTTTCTTTTATGCCTCGTTTTGCAGGCGAATACCGACCTCGGCGCGGCTGCGAACGCGTTTGAAAAGATTGCCGCCAACCTCGCTGCAGGAGGGCAATATTTGACTATGTTTATCCTCAACGCCGTATTCATCGCCGTTTTCGCGCTTGTCGGCACGGCGTACAACCTCTTTTCCTACCTGCGTTCGCGCAAAAAGATTTCCGCGCAGATGCGGCGGGAAGGGGAATAAGCCTCAAAGGAATTTTTGCATATGCTCATCGATTTCCACGCGCACGCGTTTTTGGATAAGCTGGCGGCGGGTGCCGTCTCCTCGCTGGCGGCAAAGGCGGGGTTCACCCCATTTACAGACGGCACCGTTTCGGGAACCGAGGCTCTGATGAAGAGCCAGGCGGTCGACCGCTTCGTCGTATTGAACATCGCCGTTTCCCCGCGCACAGAGCGGCACGTCAACGATTTTGCGATAACGCTGCTCGAAAAAGAGGACATCATTCCCTTCGGCTCTGTGCATCCCGACTCGGAGAATGCGCTCTCCGAATTGGAACGGCTGAAAAAAGCGGGCGTGCGCGGCATCAAATTCCACAACGAATACCAAAACTTTTTCGTGGACGACGAAAAGGCGTTCCCGCTTTACGAAAGGTGCGCAAAGCTCGGCTTTATCATGCTCTTCCACGGCGGTGCGGACAGGGGCTTTTCGCCGCCCGTCAAAACGGAGCCGAAGCGCATGCGCAGAGTCGCACTCCGCTTCCCCGAGGCGAAGATCGTCGTCGCGCATCTGGGCGGGCAGGACATGCAGGAGGAGGCGGTGCAGGAGCTTGCGGATACGAACGTGTTCATCGATACGAGCTTTTCCGCCATCTCCGTCGATTCCTCCGTCGCCGAGCGCTCCATCCGCGCGTTCGGGGCGGACAGGGTACTCTTCGGCACCGACTGCCCGTGGGATACCCCCGCCGATACCGTCGCCTTTTTGAGCAAAATGAGATTTTCGCCTCAGGAATACGATAAGATTTACTGGCGAAATGCTCTGAAACTTTTAGGAGAATGAAAAAAGGGCGCGCAGTCTGAAAGGGACTGCCCGCCCTTTTTTAAAATTCGTTTCTGCCGACCAGATAGTCCAGATCGACGTCAAAATAGTCGGCAATCCTGCACAAAGTTTCCAGCCCGATTTCCCGCTGGCAGTGCAGGTAGCGGTACAGCGTCTGCTGCGGAATGCCGATTTCCTTTGCAACGCTGCTCACATTCCGTTCCCCGATCAGGTATTTCAGGTTTTCTGCGAATTTGACCATGTACATGTCTTTATTTTACACCGATCGGTGTAAAATATTTGACTTTACACCAATCGGTGTGATAAAATGAAAAAGAAAACAGAGATTATTCGAAAAACAAATGAGGAATGGAAATAGCGCCCGCCGACAAACTCGGCGGGCGCGTTTCTGCTTCAGCGGAGCGGAAAGGAAAAACCGCGGAACGGTTTGCATTCCGCGGAATTTACATCGCTATAATTCGTCGTGGTGGCTGCGGAATCCCAATCCGTATACTTCTTTCGCCGCGCCGACGATCATAAAGGCGGCGGGGTCTTCCTCGCGCACGATGTCGCGGAGGCGGGGATACAGATGCTTTTTTACGGCAACGAGGATTACTTTCTTTCGTTCGCCCGTATAGGCGCCCATGCCTTCGATATTTGTAGCACCGACGTCCAGCTCGCTCAATAGCCGCGCGGCGATGCGATCGGGTGCGTCGCTGACGATATATACCAGCTTCGCCCCGTTTCCCCCGTAGATCACAACGTCCATCAGCAGGCTGTAAACGAGGATGCCGATGCAGGCGTACAGTCCGATGTCGAGGCTGCGGAACACGATGGCGGAAATTCCGGCAACGAGGAAATCGATGATCAGAAAAATGACGCCCACGCTTACATAGCGGTACTTTTTATGAATGAGCTTGACGGCTATGTCCAGTCCGCCCGTCGTGCAGTTGTTGCGGAACACAAGTCCCAGTCCCGCGGCGGAGAGCAATCCGCCGAACAGCGCGGCTAAAAGCAGGTCGTCTGTCAACGGCACCTGCCAAAATAAGCGGAAAAGCCAAGCGATCAGGTCTGTCGCGGCGGAGAGCATCACAGTCGCGTACACGGTGGAAAAAAGGAAATCTTTGCCGAATACGACCAGACCGACGATAAGCAGGGGAATATTCAAAAGCAGCATCCACAGCCCCGTCGAAATTTTGGGAACAAATTTATTGAGTATGATCGCAACGCCCGAAATACCGCCGGGGGCAAGTTTATTCGGGTCGAGAAAGAGGGCGATGCCCGCTCCCAGGCAAAAGCACCCGAGGGTGATGACAATGTAACGCAAAATCTGTTCGCGCACTTTTCTGCGTTTTGCCGGTCTGCCGTCCGCGGCAGAGGTGTTTCCCGCGCCGCCCGCGGGCGCGCGTTCATTTCTGTTTTCGTCTGTTCTCTCGTTCATATTCTTCTCCGATGCCTTCATTATAACATATTCTGCAAAAAAAGCAAGAATACCCGCCAAAATAAAAAGGACAGGCATAAAAATACCTGTCCTGAAACACATTTTGGCGGTGCGGAATACGAAATTCACGCAACGCGCGTGAGCCGCGTTCCGCCCGGTCGTTATTCCGCTTTTCGGAACACCTTTTTCGGTTGCCCGCATACGGGGCAGACCCAATCGTCGGGCAGTTCCGCGAAGGGGATATTGCCGCTGTATTCGTATCCGCACACCGAACATACATATTTGCCCGCCTCCGCCTTCTCTTCGATGTAGGTAGGGGCGTTTTTCGCGGTTTTGCCCTTTACCACAGTATGGTAATACGCATACGTCATGGGCGGGTTGCTGCTGGTCACGTCTGCGCCGATCACCTCTCCGAGAAAAACGGTGTGGGTCGAGGTGTCCATGGTGCCGATCACGCGGCAGGCGATGTAGGCGCAGCTGTCCGAAACGACGGGCATGGTATCCTTGACCGCATAGGCGACGGAATCGAACTTGTCGCAGTCCTTTCCCGAGCGGAAGCCGAAAGTGCCGATAATGGCAGGGTCGGAGTTTTCCGCGAGGACGGAGATGGCAAAGTGACCGCAGTCGGCGATGCACTTATTTGTGTAGTTGTCCTTATTGATGCTCACCATCACCGTGGCAGGAGAGGACGTAATTTGCGCGGCGCAGTTGGCGGTGCAGCCGGTCGGGCGCCCGTTGTCCCATGTGGATACGATGTAAACGCCGTACGAAAGGGAATGGAATGCTTTGGGATTCATAGAATAACTCCTTACTCCTCACGAAAACCTCGGCAAGCTGTTGCCTGCGGTTTTCCGTGATTGGAGGGCGACACCGCCGTTCAAACGCTTTCGCGTT
>ERZ1643247.296-NODE-296-length-62002-cov-38.645277_pt1 | contig 62002 bp, 25 predicted proteins | sample MGYA00579264_ERZ1643247 | MGnify/ENA primary metagenome ERZ1643247 (study PRJEB29033, sample SAMEA4952262) | chicken gut metagenome | biome: Broiler Chicken; feature: Gastrointestinal Tract; material: Caecum | place: Ireland | collected 2018 | study: Broiler... | reverse complement strand
TACTCCCCTATAAAAATGGCTATTTATCAACTGTTTGTTGTGACATAGCCTTATTTTTTAATGAGTTTACAGGAGATAAATTTGCTGATTTTGAAGATATGTTCTCTGATGAAGAATATATTTTTCTTTATAATAATGCATTTAATACTAATATTAAAATTGCAGACATAAAACATGATGAGCCTATAATGAAACAATTAAAAGCACTTAATGGTGATAAAGATTTTAATCATTACAAACCAGCAAATTATATGGCTAAAAATATAGCAAGTATAACTTTATCGGAAGAAACATTAAGCCGTTTTGAGAAGATGTTTAAAAAAATAAATAATCTATTAAGTTAAAGCAAAATAATTATTAAAATGAAAAGTCTTCCGTTAGGAATTAGCATTATATACTTTGACTATAAGAAAAAAACATATATGCCGATTTACCACCAAATAAAGAACAGGCAAAACGGCTGTCAAAGCGGATCTATAAAGACGCAATGACAGTCGTTTGCGCGGAGCAAGCCAACGGCAAGGCATTATCTCCGGCTTGCGACTAATTGTTTGCCGTATAGCGGATAGTCTGCAAGCGGCAAATCGACTTGGCAATAGTATTCCGTTCTGTTTATCTGATATAATACTGTGTGCGTTTTTGCGGCTTTCAGCTCCACCACATCAAGCAAGTCAAGCAATTACGTTTGGCTTGCTTTTTTATTGCTTGTTGTGGTGGAGATAAGGGGAGACAGCCCTAAGCAAGCCCAAGCGTTCCGGTGTCAGCGATTTATTTTGCGCATCATATAATGCATACGTGTTTCAAAACCCTGCGCGATATAAAATTCGTATGCGGGCTTATTGGGTGCAAATACGGTCAGTTCAAAGCGGTCACAGCCTTTTGAAACGAAAAATTCCTCCGCCGCCGCGATCAATGCTTTGCCTACGCCCTTGCCGCGCATATCCTTTGCGACAACGAGGTCGGCGACAAAGCCGCACTTGGGCGGATCGATCAAAAAAGCATCGTCGCCCTCGCCGAAAAATATTTCGCACGACACGAGTCCGATTGCTCTGCCGTTTTTTACGGCGAGAAAGATTTTGCCGTCATGCTTTTTGATTTCGCTCAAAAGGTACGGCAAATACTCGTCCCGGAATGTCGGTTTCGGCGGCAGCCCGCCGAGCGACAACAAGTGCGTCTGTAACTCCAAAAGCAAGTCCTTTGCATCTTCCTGATAACAAGGCCCAAATTCAACTATCTTAAATTTTTCCATATTGTTATTATAGCATATCCTTCGTCGACTTACAAGTTCGACTTTCGTCGTCAGATCAAGTTACCGCCATAGTTCTATTTGTCATAAATGCCTATTCTGTTCAATTATCCGTAAAGTTCTTTAAGAGATGTTTTCGAGCCGAATTTTGCACGGGCGCGAATTGATAAAAGTCGTTTAACTTATGGGAAATCCGGCGCGGCGGCGTATTGACAAAATCGGTATGCGATAGTAAAATTAAAATATGATAAAGGAGAAGAATATGGAATATTTTCTGGACGAGGTCATGTCAAAAGACATATTGCTTGAAAATATGCGGAAGATGAATTCTTTCGGAGACAGACTTACGGGCACGAAAGGGCATAACGAATTCTGCCGCTGGCTGGAAGAGCAGCTGCACGATATGGGGCAGGAAACTTTTTCAAACGAATACGAATTTGAAAAATGGGAGGCAAAGCGATGTGCCCTGAATGTGGGAGGCGAGGACATACACGTATCTTCGGCGTTTCATTACAGCGGACTTACGGGTGAAGAGGGGGTAGCAGGCGAACTGAGATTAACGGGCAATTCTCCGCTTTCTTTTTCGTTGGCGCGTGGCAAAATAGCCGTTGTCAGAATAAAAAACCTCAGACGTATCAGCAGTGCTATCGCGTTCAACAAGCGCGCTTCTTCTCCTGAAGATATGGAGATAGAAAAAAGTTACCGCGGACCCGTGAGCACGTCGTTCGTGAAAACTCTGCTCACCTTTCCTTTTCTTAAAACGTCCAAAGTAAAGGGCGTTGTCTGCATATGGGAAGGAATGTCCGACGAAATGGTGGAGGGGCAATGCCTCAATTTTATTCTCCCGTATCTTAAAGTACCCGTTGTTTGGGTGAATGAAACGCAGGGCAAAAAAGTGGCGGAGGCGGCAAGGGCGAAAAAAACCGCCACGCTTACGCTTACGGGCAGCCTTGAGATGGCAAAAACGTATTCTTTTTACACCGTGATAGAGGGCACGGATAAGACGTCAAACGAGGCAGTCATTATAAACACACATACGGACGGATGCAATTTTTGCGAAGAAAACGGCGGTATAGGTATGTTGGAGCTCGTAAGGTACTTCAAGGCTCATCCTTGCAGACGTACGCTTATTTTCGCGTTCGTAACGGGGCATTTCCGTCTGCCGGTTTTCCGCGCGGGTCTGCTTCCTTCCAACCAGGCGACCGGCAGATGGTTAAACGATAACAAAATGCTTTGGAACGGGGAAAAGTATAAGGCGGTGGCAGGCTGTTCCGTGGAACATCTGGGGTGCACGGAATGGAAGGATAAGGACGGCGTCTACACGCAGACAAACGACGTTGCGGCAGAACTTGTATATACGGGCAATAAGAAGGTGGATAAAATATATTATTCTGCGGCGGCGGATCGCACGCTTTTGTGTACCATAACTTTACGCGGGCACAACACCATGCATTTCGGTGAAGGACAGCCGCTTTCGAAAAAGGGTATTCCCGAAATAGCGCTTGTAACCGCTCCCGATTATCTCTGCTCGGTCGATGCGGCGGGCAACGCGCATATGGATAAATTCAATTTGGAGCTTATGTATCAGCAGCTGCATACCTTTGCGCGCTGCATAATGCTTTTGGACGAAAAAAGCAAAAAAGAAATAGGCAGATCCCAGCCGTATTCTTTCGGGATAGGAAGATTAAAATAAAAGGAGAAGATTATGGAAGATTTGGAATTGCTTGCACGGGCGCAGAATTATGTGGAGAAGATGGCTAACGGCATAAATCCGCTGGACGGGAGCGTTATAGAAGATGATTCCGTGCTCAATAACGTGCGCGTAAGCAGATGTCTGTTTTACGTAAGCGGGATTCTCAAAGAAATTATCGCAAAGGGCGGTCTGACAAAGAAAAATAAAAGCAAGGCGTTTGTCTACGACGCAACAAAAGCGAGTACGGTAAAAATAGACGCGCGCCCCATTGCGTTAAGCGAGATAATACGGAATATAAAGGATGTGTTCACGGACTGTAAAGTACCAACTTTCCGACAGATGGCGGAGTTACTCAAAGCAAAAGGCATACTGATAGATAATCCGGAAAAGGGCGGCACGCATTATGTGGCGTCGCCTCAGGCGGCGGTCAACGGCGTTTGGACGGAAATTGCCGTAAACGGTACGGGAAAAGAGTATTGGCGTACGCTTTATGATGAAAACGGTCAAAGGCTGGTAATCGCGGCGTTGGCGGAAATATGATGGATAAGCGCGATAAATTTTTCGTATATGCCATACATTTGTAAGTAATAACGTCTATGATATAGTAAAATCAAAACAGGGAGGGACGGTATGTCTGACGATTTTAACGTATGGGACGACGTGTTTAACACGCACGACATTGACGGTGACGGCGACGCGGATATGAAAGACGCTATGTTGCGCGACGATATGGATGAGTATACGAAATCCGCCGTGTACGGGGACGGCAAAGAGGAATTTGAAGATATTGACGGCGGCGATGGCGATACGGACGATTGGTAAAGAGGAAATTCGTCGTAACGTAAGCCGCATTTTCGGAGCATGATATGATAAAATGCGTAATTTTCGATATGGACGGGACGCTTGCGGATACCCTGCCTTTGTGTATAGAAAGTTTCCGCCGATCCATAGAGAAGTTGTCCGGAAAAATTCTGACGGACAGGGAAATAATCGAAACTTTCGGACCGTCGGAAGAAGGCGTAGTCAAAAAACTGCTTCCCGGCAACTATAAAGAGGGGCTGGAACTTTATCTGCGATATTATAAAGAACTGCACGGTATTATGTGTCCCCGTCCGTTCGACGGGATAATTCCGCTGTTGGAATGGTTGAAGTCGCAGAATATTAGCGCGGCGATTGTTACGGGAAAGGGCGGGAAATCGCTTGCGGTTTCATTGAAAGTGCTGCGGCTGGAAAAATATTTTTGCCGGACAGAGTACGGCGACGAATCCGGGACGGACAAGTGCGAGTTTATCGGGAAGATAATCAGGCAGTTGTCGCCGGATAAGCGGGAAGCCGTTTATGTCGGCGACAGCGTAAGCGATATAATATCGTCAAGAAAGGCGGGAATAAGAGCGGTAGCCGCCGCCTGGGCTGAAACTGCCGACAAAGAGCGGCTGAAAGCGGCGTCTCCCGATTATCTTGCCGAAAGCGTCGCGGAGTTGAAAGACGCAATAGAGAAGATGAACGGATAAAAGCCGCCGCGCTATTGCGCGGCTTTTTCCGAAATAAATACCTGCGCCTGGTAATTCCATTGCAAAATGCCGGAAACGACGATAAGTTGCACGGTAAATTCCGGGGAAGTTAAGTAGCGGCTTTTCGCCGTTTCCACTAAGGCGCCTATTACCTGTTCGCGGTTTTCTTCCGTGCAGTTTGCGCAAAGGTACTCGCCCTGCGGTAAAATTTTTAAGCCGTCAACCTGTTTATAGCGCGTACATACGGCAAACAGGCGGCTTTCGCCGTTTTGCGTATAAATGCCCGCCATATCTTCAAAAGAAAAGTCGTCTTTCATATTTTCGGGCAGGCGGCTGTAAAAATGTCGGTGGTAGTTCCATAAATTGTCGAGAGAGGGCGCTTTCAAAGTGTTTGCAAGAAGAATGACGCGCTCGGGAAAATATTTGATAAAAGGGGTTTGCGAGGGCTGTTCTTTGCTCAGTTTGCTTTCGTAATAGACGCGTGCGCGGCGTATTTTTTCCTTGGAGTAATTCAGCTGCGCTATTTTTTCGTCGGCGTTTTTCTCCGCCTGCTTCAAGGCGTTTACTATTTTTCCGAAGTCGTCATATGACAGTATCTTCTTTATTTCCGAAAGCGTAATATCCATACGGCGCAGAGCCTGCACCGTGTTCAAAAGGACGATTTCACGTTGCGAATAATAGCGGTAGCCCGTCCATTCGTCCACTCTGCACGGTTTTACCAGCCCGATTCGGTCATAATGGCGCAATGTTTCGGCAGTCATACCGACTATTTTCGCTGTTTCGCTTATCGAAAAAAATTCTTTCATATTATCCTGATTATTCTCTTGACTTTTGTGTTACACAAAGGTTTACCATCATTATAGCAATAAAAGAAAAGCGAGTCAACTTATAAATCGGGAGGATAGTACTATGAAAAAATATGCGGTAATTATTTTGGCGGCGATTTGCGCGGCGTTATTTGTGTTTACCGGTTGTACCGGGACGGACGAATATACCGAAAAGGTATATTTATCGGACGGCGCCGAAGTGGAGGAAATAGAAATCGACGTTTTCGACAGGGAATTGGAGATATACGAGTCAAATGACGGACAGATACGCATAGAATACTTCGACGGTGAAAAAGAGCGGTTTGAAATAGGCGTTTCAGATAAAAAACTGACCGTGAAACTGACGGAAAACAAGGAATGGACGGATTATATAGGCTTCAACAAAGCGCCCGGAGAGTACCGCAAAGTCAGGATAAGTCTGCCTTCGGAGATGATTGCAAAGCTGTCGGCGGCGACGACAAACGAGAATATAACGATAACGAATTTGTCGTTTGCGGAAAGCGTAAATCTTCAGTCTAACGGCGGCAGTATAATCTGCGATAATCTCGGCGCGGGGAAAGAGATAACGCTCGCCGTAAAAAACGGAGATATTACGGGCAGTATTTCGGGAGCTATGGACGAATTTTCCATAACCTGTACGATAAAAAAGGGAGAGAGCAATTTGCCCGCGCTTAAAGAAGGCGGCGACAAGTCGCTTACTGCAGAGTGTAATAACGGCGATATAAATATGAGTTTCGTCAAGTAAAGTTTATCCGTACCATATACGGCATATAAATAAAAATCGGACCGGGAAACGGCCCGATTTTTTAAGTCAAATACTTTTGCATTTACATTACAGCATTCCCCATATGCTCATCGCCGCGGAAGCGATAAGCGGAATTATGATTATGCTTATGAGCGTTGAAGTCACGAACGTGGTGGCTGAAAGCGCGGTATCGCCCTTAAAGCGCGTACTCATAGCCACTACGGAAGCCGCAGGCGACATCGCCATGGAAATTATCGGCGCAAGGAAGGCGTAATCCTGCTGTACGGCGGAAGGATTGACAGCCTTTACTATCGCAAAGAAGGCGAGCGCAACGCACAGCGTTACCACAGGCGCGAGCAATAATCTGAGCGCGCCCGCAAAGTACGCCATGGGCTTGGCAAAAATATCGCGCGCGGTCATGTCCGCTATGCGGATACCCACAATCAGCATGGATACGGGAGTTGTGGTATGTGCGAGGTATTGCGGGAATACCTTTATTTCCTCGACTTCTTCGAACATAAAGAAGTTTATTTCGGGGACGAAGAAGAGGATAAGCGCGATAACGCTTGCTATTATTGTGGGATTTAGAATGACTTTTTTGAAAGATATATCCTTTCTGCTGCCCGTAATGAAGTAAACGCCCACCGTCCAGCTGAATACGCAGAACACTATGTTGAACACCATCACATAAATGGTGGCAAGCGGATTGTGGTCGGAAAACATTTCGATAAACGGAACGCCGATAAATCCGCAGTTGGAAAACAGGGTGATAAACGAATATATGCCGGCTGCGGTTTTATTTTGATACTTTATGAATATCAGCTTGCATATGCCGAAGAGCAGGAGGAAAGCCACGGTGGAAACAGCCATGACAATTGCGAAGTCGCACAGCAGGCTCACTTTGGACATGGACTGTATAAGCGCCCAGTCTTCGTCCTCGAACACGCACAGGGAGTTGATTATCAGCATCGGCTGGCACACGTAAAGCAGAATGGAACTGAGGGAATCGGTGGATTCCGCGGAAAGCATTTTAATCTTTCTCAGTATAAATCCGGGTACGATAAACACCGAAAGTACCAGCATTATTATTAAAGTTTTCAAGTATAATTCGCCCATGCCGCAATTATAGCACTATAAGGGTGGTATGTAAAACGATATGAAGGGGGAATTGAAAAAATTTTTTGCCCGTGATATAATGGGAAAAAGGAGAAAAAATATGGAAAACAGCGGCACAAACTGCGAAAAATTCACCGGCAAAGCGGACGTTTACCAGAAGTTCCGTCCCGGCTATCCGGAGGAATTGTATGAATATTTATGCAAATACTATCTGCCTTCGGGCGGCGCCGTCGCGGACGTGGGCGCGGGCACGGGCAAGTTTGCGGAAGGTTTTATCAGGAGGAATATAACCACTTTCTGCGTAGAGCCGAACGCAGATATGGCGCGCGTGCTGAAGGAAAATTACGGCAAATATCCCAATTTCAGGCACATTCCGTCACCCGCTGAAAATATCTGTCTGCCGCAGGGGAGCGTGGACCTTGTCACGGCGGCGCAGGCTTTCCATTGGTTTGACGGACAGGCTTTTTACGCCTGTTGCAGGAAGATATTAAAGGAAAACGGAGCGGTGGCGCTCATCTGGAACAGGCGCGACAGGGACGAAGCGGAGCAGGCGCTGTATGCGCTCGATATGAAATACTGCGCGGATAAATTCAAAGGGCGTTCGGGCGGAATATTCAACGGCGACCAGTCTGCACTGCGCGAATTTTTCAGGCGCGGATATGAAGAACTGCGCTTTGAAAACGGTGCGTTTTCCTACACCTGCGACGAGTTTGTCGGGCGCAGACTTTCTTCCTCATACGCATTGAAGGAGGGCGACGCGGGATACGTCGGATATGTGGACGCGCTGAAAGAGCATTTTGAAAAATACGCGGCTTTCGGCAAATATGTGGAACATATAACGACATATCTTTATCTGGGGCGCGTATGAAGACGTATGGCTGCGTAGAGATGAAGCTGGACAAAGAGCCGTTTGAAAAGATAAAGAGCGGCGAAAAGACGATAGAGCTTCGCCTGTATGACGAAAAGCGGCGGAAAATATGCGTAGGTGATATTATCGTATTCACCTGCCGCGACGGCGGAGAGCGTCTTGCAAGGCGCGTGAAGGCGCTGCACGTTTTTGCGGATTTCAGGGAGCTTTATTCTTCCATGGATCTTCTCAAATGCGGCTACACGCCCGCAAACGTCCGCGCCGCAAAACCCGGCGATATGGAAAAATACTATTCGGCGGCGGAGCAGGCGGAATACGGGGTAGTCGGTATAGAACTTGACCGCCTTTGACGTTTTCGGCAAAAGTCCCTCTTGAAAAGGCGGAAAATGAGGTGTATAATTTAATTGCGGATACAAATGAATACGGGCGTGCGCGTCCGTAAGCCTCCGCGGCATATTTTTCAGGAGGGAAAATTATGGTTAAATCCAAGTCCACACGCCTGGGTGCGAAAATATGGGCGAGCGTGCTTATCTGCGGACTTATCGGTCAGATTGCGTGGATAATCGAGAATATGTATTTCGCCACCTTTGCCCAGGATTTGTTCGAGGACGTAAGCAAGTTCGGCAACAATTATTACATAGCGACTACGCTTATGGTGATTTTGTCGGCGGTAACCGCCACCGTCACCACGATATTCGCGGGAGCGTTCAGCGATAAGCTGGGAAAACGCAAGGTGCTTATCACGGTCGGCTATCTGGTGTGGGGTGTGACCATAATGCTGTTTGCCGTCATACCCGTGGACTTCGATTCGGGCAAAAGCGGACTTATAATCGCGTTGCTCGTCATCTTTGACTGCGTTATGACATTTGCCGGCTCCACCGCGAACGACGCCGCGTTCAACGCGTGGATAACGGACGTGACCGACGGCACCAACCGCGGACTTGTGAACACCATTCTGCAGATAATGCCCGTGCTCGCCACGGTGGTTGCCATCGTCGTTGCCATGTTCACTTACGACAAGGGCAATTATTCTCTCTTCTTTATAATAATCGGCGTTATCCCCATAGTTTGCGGAATAATATCAATATTTCTGGTGAAAGATTCCCCCGACATTGTGCGCTCGGATATGCGCAGATTTTCCGATATTTTCTACGGATTCCGCCCTTCGGTGGCAAAAGAAAACAAGTATATGTATGTAGCCCTTGCCGCGCTCGGACTTGTGGGCATAGCCCAGCAGACGTTTATGTCCTATCTCATCAATTTTATCACCCAAACGCTGGGTATAACGGACTATATGCTGCCGCTTGCGGTTGTAATAATACTTTCGGCGGTAATAACCGGCGTTACCGGCTTTTTGTTCGACAAGTTCGGCAGAAAGAATTTCTATATTCCGCTTGTATGCGTGGTTGTCGCGGGCACTCTGCTGGTATATCTTACCAAATTTATGGGCGAAAGCGCCTATCTGCCCATGCTTTACGTCGGCGGAACGATAATGCTCGGCTCCATGCTGTGCACTTCCGGCGGGCTGATGTCCGCTTTCCAGGACTATATCCCCAAAGGCTACGAGGGCAGATTCCAGGGAGTGAGAATGTTGTTCACCGTCCTTATTCCGATGATAGTGGGTCCGATCATCTCGCTTGCCATAGGTATAAATTCGTTTGACGCGCACGACACGGGCATAGCAGCTCCTCCGTTTGAAATATTCCTTGCGGCGGCGATAGTGGCGGCTCTGGCAATCATTCCCATAATATTCGTGAGGAAGGACGCCGACCGCCTGCGCAAAAAGGTCACCGAACAAGCTGAGGCGGAAGCGGCGGCGGACGAACCCGTCCGGGAAGAATTGCCGGTGCGCGGCCAGGACGAGCCGCGGGAAAATGAGGAGCGTGAATCCGCCGGAGAAGACGGAAAGGACGAATAATATCGCAAGTCGGAGTGGCTGTATAATTATGCGGCATTTTGTTATTTAATGCAAAATGCCGCATTGCTTTTTCGCACGGCATTGACATATGCGGCAAAAAATATGCGTGCGTGAAGGCATTGAACAACGGCATGTTGACTTATTCCGCATTTTTATGTATAATACTTATAACAGGAGGAAAGATTATGAAAAAACTCGCTGTAATTCTGGCGGTGATATTACTGCTTTCGCTGGGGTGCGGAGCCGCGCTTACCGCGTGTACGGACGTACGGGTGGACGACGACGGCACGATTGTCGCAGGCGGTGTGCGGTACAAGATAGACGGGCAGTTTGCCACCGTCGTGGGATACGACAAAGATTATGGAAGAAGGCTGAAAATACTCAACGAGATAGAGGATGAGGAATTGGGTATAGAAGCCGAAGTCACCATTATTGCGGAAAACGCTTTTGCCGGAGCGGATATAGACCAGATAGAATTCGACGACGATTTCGAGCGTCTTACCATCTATCCCAACGCTTTTGCTGGCAGTACGGTAAAAGATCTTGAAGACTTTCCCTACACCAACGTAACGCTTATGGATAACGCCCTGGCGGGCATGAGCGAGCTTACCGTGATAAGCGTGCGCGGCGACAGTACTGCGCGCGGCTGCTATTATATAAGAGAAACGGACGGCGGTCTGTACGGCGTGGGAGAGGACGGCAAGGTTACGCTGTATCTTATTCCCGCCGCAAAGCAGGCGAGCAATACTTATACGATAGTTGCGGACATAGTCGCTCCCGGCGCGTTTTCGTGCAATAAGAGCATAAATACCGTCTACGTGGAGAGCAACGTTACCAGGATATGCGCAGGGGCGTTTGCCGGCGTGAAGATGAGCAACGTCTACTTCCGGGACGGTACCGCGGAAGTATTCGTGGAAGAAGGCGCGTTCGAAGTGGACAAGGATATGCGTTTTTACGTGTCCGCAAACAGTGTGGAAGTGCTCGACCACTGGATAAAGCTGAGCGACGGGGAACAGCTGGAAACTCTTTCCGGACTTATCCACCCCATCGGCTGTACGATGAGCACGCCGCACGTCCACGGACTTTCTGAGGAGAACGCTCCCGCGACTTCCATCGAAGGCATATCTTACGAAGTGACGGACGCTTCCCATTACAGAATAAAGATAGGGGATACCGAATACGTCCTGCAATATCTGTTCACTTCATACACGAAGTAAAGAGTAACGGCGGCATTTTGCCGCAAGGCGTAAAACGGCAATAAGAAAGAGGAGGCAACCTGCCTCCTCTCGTTGTTTACGGCGACTGTTATTCCAATTCAAACGCGCCGGTATACAGCTGGTAATAAGTGCCTTTTTTGGCGATAAGCTGTTCGTGAGTACCGCGTTCGATTATGCTGCCGTGGTCGAGAACCATTATCACGTCGGAGTTGCGCACGGTGGAAAGACGGTGCGCGATTACGAATACCGTTCTGCCTTCCATCAGCTTATCCATACCGTCCTGCACAAGTTTTTCCGTGTGCGTATCTATGGACGAAGTTGCCTCGTCAAGTATCATAACGGGCGCGTCCGCCACCGCCGCACGGGCTATCGAGAGCAGCTGGCGCTGACCCTGCGACAGGTTCGCGCCGTCCGATTCGAGCATCGTATTAAAGCCGTCGGGCAGGCGGGTGATAAAGTCGTAGGCGTTGGCTATTTTGGACGCCTTTATGCACTCTTCGTCCGTGGCGTCAAGTTTGCCGTAACGGATATTTTCCATAATCGTGCCCGTGAACAGGTTGGTGTCCTGCAAAACCATGCCCAGACTGCGCCTGAGGTCGGGTTTTTTGATCTTGTTGATGTTTATCCCGTCATAGCGTATCTTGCCGTCGTCTATGTCGTAGAAGCGGTTTATCAGGTTGGTGATCGTGGTCTTGCCCGCGCCCGTTGCGCCGACGAACGCCACTTTCTGTCCGGGCTTTGCGTAAAGGGATATGTCTTTCAGCACCAGCTTTTCGGGCGTGTATCCGAAGTCCATGTGCTCGATGTAAATGTCGCCTTCCAGCTTTTGGAAAGTGGTTGTATCCGTCGCCTTGTGGTAGTGCTTCCACGCCCACAGACCCGTGCGGGTATCGCTTTCGGTAAGCTGACCGTTTTCGTCGTATCTGGCGTTTACCAGCATGACGTAGCCGTTGTCCTTTTCCGGCTCTTCGTCTATCAGCGTGAATATACGCTGCGCGCCCGCAATACCCATTGCAATGGAGTTCACCTGCTGGGAAACCATGCCCACCTGGCGGGAGAACATCATTGCCAGCTGCAGGAACATGACCACGACGGATACGCTGAATGCGCCCATATTGCCGCGCAGACTGATATTCGTCACGTCGGACAGAATAAACACCGCGCCGATAATGGCGATTATGACGTAAGTCAGGTTGCCCACGTTCGCAAGTATGGGCATCAGGATATTGCTGTACTTGTTTGCTTTTTCTGCGGAGTGGAACAGTTCGTCGTTGACGCCGTCGAAAGCCTTTTCGGACTCGCGCTCGTGCACGAACACCTTTATGACCTTCTGACCCTGCAGCGATTCTTCGATATAGCCGTTCACTTTGCCCAGTGAATCCTGCTGGCGAATGAAGTATTTCACCGATTTGCCGGCGATATGCTTGGATATAAGCACCATTATGACCGCGCAGGCGATTATGATAATGGAAAGCCACAGGCTGTACAGCAGCATTATTATGAGCGCCGCAAACAGCATGATTGCGGAAAGTACAAGCTGGGGCAGGCTTTGCGAAAGCATCTGGCGCAGGGCGTCCACGTCGTTCGTGTACACGGACATTATATCGCCCGTCTTATTCGTGTCGAAGAAGCGTATGGGAAGCGACTGCATCTTGTTGAACATCGCCTTACGCGTATCCGCCAGGAAGGACTGCGTTACTATCGCCATAAGGCGGGTGTACATAAACGCGCCTATTACGGATATTGCGAATACCGCGCCTATTATGCCGATAAATTCAAACAGACTCGAAAAGTCCGCCTGTCCGCCCGCGGCAACGGTTTTGAGAATGTCTTCTATCTCGCTCACCACGTTTTCCGTCATCAGTATGTTGCCCACGGAGCCGGCAACGCTGAGTACAATGCCCAGCAGGACGAATACCATGTGGACTTTGTAGTTTTTGAACAGATTTTTGAACAACTTGCCCAAAGCGGACGATTTGCTGTGCGTTACCTTATTCATTATCGTCACCTCCCTGAGCGGTGGTTTTCGAATCCTTGGCGGAATCTTCCGCGGCGGTGCCGCCCACCTGTGCTTCATATATTTCGCGGTAGAGTCTGCTTTGCTCCATGAGCTGCTCGTGCGTGCCCATGGCGGCTATCTTACCGCCGTTCATAACTATAATCATATCCGCGTCCTGGACGGAAGAAATGCGCTGGGCTATGAATATCTTGGTCGTGCCGGGGATATTCTCCTTCAATTCCTTACGGATAAGCGCGTCCGTCTTGGTATCCACCGCGGAAGTGGAGTCGTCGAAAATAATTATCTTCGGCTTTTTCAGCAGGGCGCGCGCAATGCACAGCCTCTGCCGCTGACCGCCGGAGACGTTCGTGCCGCCTTGTTCTATGTAAGTGTCGTACTTTTTCGGGAATCCCTGTATAAAGGAATCCGCCTGCGCCTGGCGGCACGCTTCTTCTATCTCTTCGTCGGTTGCGTTCAGGTTGCCCCAGCGCATATTTTCCTTTATCGTGCCAGAGAAGAGGGTGTTCTTCTGCAAGACCATTGCAACGCTGTTGCGCAGGGTGTCCAGGTCGTAATTTTTCACGTTTTTACCGCCGACATATACGTTGCCCAGGGTCGTGTCGTAAAGCCTGGGAATGAGCTGTACGAGCGTGGATTTCGACGAGCCGGTACTGCCCAGAATACCCACCGTCGAACCGGAAGGAATATCAATGTCCACGTTGAACAGGGAAAGTTTTTCGGGATCGTCCACGTAGCTGAAAGATACGTCCTCGAACCTGATTGAACCGTCCTTTACTTCATATTCGGGGTTTTCGGGGTTGTGCAGGGTGCTTTCTTCATCGAGAACTTCTTTGATACGCTGGGCGCTTGTGACCGCCATCGAAACCATAACCGCTATCATTGCAAGCATCATAAGGCTTTGGAGCATCATGAACGCGTAGGAGATAAGCGAGGAGATATCGCCCACTTCCAAAGTGCCGAACGTAGTGGAAACGGTGCCGTTGGAGCTGTTTACGACGAGCAGCGCGCCGAGAATCGCTATTACGAGCATAAACGTGTAAATGGCAAGCTGCATTAAGGGGCTGTTGAGAGCGAGAATTTTTTCCGCCCTCGTGAAGTCCTTTTTGATATCGTCGGCTTTTTTGGCAAATTTTTCCTTTTCGTAATCTTCACGGACATACGCTTTCACAACGCGGGCGGCGCGCACGTTTTCCTGCACGCTTTCGTTCATCGCGTCGTATTTTTTGAACACCTTGGTGAATATAGGCTTTACCTTGAAAGCTATCAGCATGAGCGCAACGCCCATCAGGGGCGCCACGATAAGGTAAATTATCGCTATGTACACGTTCACCACAAAGGTCATCACCAGGCAGCAAACCAGCATCAAGGGGGTGCGGATCGCTATCCTTATTATCAGCATATACGCCATCTGTACGTTGGTCACGTCGGTGGTCATACGGGTGATGAGCGAGGATGTGGAGAATTTGTCTATGTTTGCAAAAGAATACTGCTGGATACGGTAATACATATCGTGGCGCAGATTCTTGGCAAAACCCGTGGAAGCGGTTGCGCAGAATTTGCCCGAAAGCATACCGGTAAGCAGTGAAGCCATTGCCATAACCACTAAAATCACGCCGTAAATGACTATGCGTGAAATCTCCATGTTTTCGCCGGCGGTCTGCATGTAAGTGATCAGATCCGCCGTTATAAACGGAATGAGCACTTCCAGAATGACTTCCAGCGAAACCATTGTGGGGGTCAGGATACTGGCTTTTTTGTATTCCCGGATACTTTTTGCCAATGTCTTTATCATTTTGCCTCCTGTGCGGCATGGCCGCAAAGAAAAAGTTTGTTATCAACTTTATTTGCCGCGGCGCAGCCGGCATATTCCGCAATGCCGCGCCGCTTATATATATCGTTCGTCTATTATATAATCATACTGCGTGCGTTGTCACTTATTTTATCCAATGTGGAAAAGAAATTCCGCAATTCCTCGTCGCTCAGCCCGCGCGCCAGATTTTCCTCCACCTTCTTTGCCGTCACAAGAAAGGTTTCGTGCATCTTTCTCGCCTTATCCGTCAGAATAACCTGTTTCAGCCGCGCGTCGTGGTCGACCGAACGGCGCGTAATCAGCCCGTTTTTCTCCATAGACGCGAGCAGGGTGGAGGCGGTGGAACGCTTTATCTGGAACTCGGTCTCTATATCCTTCTGGTATACGGGGTTTTTCGAATGGAATACAAAGCCAATCACCCAGGCGTGCAAACGCGTTGTATGGGGATTGCTTTCAATGGCTTTATTGAGTTTCATACTGTTGATACTGTTGCGTATCGTGTTGTTCAGGACGCGTATTTCATATCCGATTTCCCTGTCGCTTCCCATCTGAACGTCTCCTTGAGTGCAAGATTGCAAACAGATAATTTGTTAGTGTACTAACATTATAACGGCGCAAAATTTTAATGTCAACAAAATAGGGGCATATGTGAGGGCGGCGAATATAAAGATTGTGTAAAAAATAATATTTGCGCGCGCATACCGGGGCGCGATGCCGGCGGAGCCGGAAAAAGCGGAGAGGCGGCGGCCTTCCGTCTGCGGCAATGCGTTTTCCTTGCACGGTTTAGCCGCAGGTAAAGAAGTATCCGTCATTCCCGTGAAGAATAAACGGAAAAATTCCTCGAGTGAAAAAGGCAGACCGCCGGGTTTGGACACGTAAACGGAAAAAAGCGCGCGCTCCGTCCGCGGCGGCAAACGGAAAATCCGAAAGGCGGAAGAAGTTACCTTAAAACATAAAAACCGGCGCTTTTACAAAAACGACTATTAAGCCTCAAATGTTTTACATTTTGCGCTGAAATGTAAAATTTAATAAACAAAGCGAACAAAAAATTTCAGTTGCGTTAAAGGGATTTTTAACTGGACCAAGGCGGAAATTTTTACGCGTACGCGCGGACGATATTAGACATCGAGGCGCGAAATTTACCGAAATTTGACTAAAATTAACGTATATCCGCAATATGTTGAAATGCGGGAAAGAAGAAAAAAGTTAAAAATAATAATAATTTTACTCAGGACGCTTGATTTTTGGGATATTTATGCTATAATATTTTTAAGGAAACACACGCCGCTCCTACGGGAAGGCGAATAAATTATTAGGGTGATGAGAATATGAAAATTTTAATTTGCAAAGGCGGATCGGAATCTTGCGATAAGATGATATCCGTAATGAAAGACGTAGGCGAATGTTATATCAGCGAAGACGGCGAAGACGCGCTTTTCAGAGCTTCTTCCAACGTGTATGATCTTGTCGTAGCAGATATAAAACTGACTAAGATGAATTGCATCGAATTTATCACTCAGCTCAGAAAGCGCAGCAACGTACCGCTCATTGTCGTAAGCGATATGGACAATTCCGAGCTGGCGGCTGACATTCTCGAACTGGGCGCGGACGAATACCTGCACGCTCCAATCAATATCAGGGAAACTAAAGCCAGGATAGATTCGGTATTGCGCAGAGCCAACAACCTGTTCAAGAACAGCGTTTATGAATTGAAGAATATGAAACTCGACGTTAAGACCAAGATGTTCACCGTTGACGGTAAGTACGTCAAGCTGTCCGGAAAGATGTACGATATAATGGAATATTTTATACGCAACCGCAATATCGTAGTGAACAAAGAACAGCTTTATAATTACGTATGGGGCGAAGACTGCAACACCGTGCTTTCCGTGACCGAAGTTTACGTATCCAACCTGAGAAAGATTTTGAAGAACTATCATGCGGACAAATATCTGCAGACAATCAAAAACGTAGGATACATCTGGAACGAGAACGCGTAAGGCAAACAACAGTAGATTAAATTAAATTGTAGAGGTAATTTTAGTGTCTGAAACGGCGGACGGGGGATACTCCGTCCGTTTTTCTGTCTGATTGCCGCATAATTTTTCCGCCGGCAACGCCGCCGTCTATCATGTTTATCTGAAAAGGTGAAAGGCTCTTGTGTAGCAAGAGCCCGCGTAGGTATTATTCATACCAATGACAATGCAAGTTTCACCTTGCGTATATGGTATATGAGATTTAGCGACTTACGTCAATATTTTTCAGCAAATTTCCGACACAAACATTGTGCCGCTTTACATTTGGTATGGAGCGACCTGTTTTATAAGCAGAATATCCGGAATATTGCCGGCGTTAACGATAGCGGCAGGCGTACGTCGTGTGGCGGAGATGTTACGTTCGGTGTTTAATCGCCGGTGCTCTTCCGCAGTAGAATTAGCAATCATATTCCTAAGGCGAATACTTTTTGCGGACGCGGCGGCATACGGCTTATCGTGACACGCGGATATTTGCGATATGAATATATGATAGATTATGTATGTTTTATGCACTAATTTATGCGCAGCGGGTGCCGCGGAAATATACGGGCGATTTTTATACCTCCGTAACGCCTTTTAAGATTATGGCTCCGGGGTAACGGTTGATAGTGTGCGCGCGGCGGAACGGCGGTCGCTGATTAAAAAAACAATACATATGTATTTTATGTGCACTATCGCCGTATATAGCGAAAAATTTTATAACAAAAACTAGCATACATGGCAATATAAAGGCGGAATGAAGGCGACTTTATCCGCCGTCCGACGCGCTGAAAATATGTATGTTATTTGCACTTATATACTATTCCGCGATATATTCCGGGGTCGCCGCGCAGGTTGCGCGGAGCAATACGGTTGCACGGCATTTTACGCAAACGCCCCGCTGCGGTAATATTGAAGTTTTATTACGTCCGCACAGCCGTTTTCGTCAATACAGAGAGAAAGAGCGGAAAGCGCGGAGCGTGCGTTCGGCGCGCTTGCGGCCTGGTATCCGGGAGCCGTAACGCAAGCGGCGGGAGAGTGCAAAGCATGGTAGTTTGCGTATATACGTCAGCCGTTCCGCGTATGCGGCGCGTTGGGCGGAACGGCTGTCTGCGCCGAACGGCACCGCAAGCCTTGAGAGGCGGCAGTTTATGCGGTTTCCCTCGCAAATGGGGCGTTGTCTTATTTTTGCCGTGCCGCCGATTGGACGCGCCGCGGCTTAGTTTTCCCCGCCGTCGTCGTCAGCGTGCATGCAATCCGCCGCACTTTACATACGGCCTCTGCGCCGATTGCGGACGTGTTTACGTACCGCACTCCAAACGGAGCATATGTAAAGAATTTTTGACGTTATGAGGAAAATTCGCGCCCCCGCTTTGTGACGATAAATAGATTATTGTCGTTTATCGGCGGTAAAAACGCGTGACGGATTATCCTTCGGGGCGCATTTATGGATTTCCGGTGTAAAGTTTACGTGAAATAAAACCTTTTGAACGAAAAAACCTTTTGTTACGTCGAAAATTAAGATTGAGTCGGCGTATTCCGGCGGAATTATAAAGTTCGGGATTACAAGCGGTTTGCGCAAAAACCGCCCGCACTCATTTTTGCAGGGCAAGTATGTCCCCGTTAAAGTGCGGAAAAGGGGAGTATACGGCGTGCGGCGCGGTAAAACCCCGTTTCGGAAGAACCCTCGGTTTTATGTGGATTTTCCCGAAGGTTATACGCCCGCTTTAAGAAAAATTTCCCATAAGTTATATTTGCGCCCGTTTTTTCAAAATTCGGAACGTTTTTTACTTTTTGAAATGCCGCCCGGTGATTTTACTTTTATTTTACACGACATTTTTTTGTCAAATTTTCTTTACGAAATGCCGTTTTTAACCTGAAAAAACGGGAAATTAAAGCGCTTTTTAAGAATTTTCAAACTTAAAAGGTTTTAAGGTGAGTATTTTTTCGGCTAAAATTTTACATAAAATCTATATTTCTTCATAATTTTTTAAGCGGGCGTCTATATAATAAATATGTGCCTAATAAAGGCGAAATTTCAGAGGGGTAAATTATGGGCAAGTCAAAACACAAGCTTCTGATTATTCTCATGGTAGCGGTACTTGCGGTAACAGCCTGTGGGCTGCTTCTTTCCGCGTGTGCCGAAGAACCCGTCAAGGTTGTTCTTGACGCAAACGGCGGTACGTTTACCGGCGGCGGTACCACATTGGAAATCGGTAACCTCCAGCCCGGAAACACGCTCGATCTTTCTTTATACGCGCCCACTCGCGAAGGGTATACGCTCTCGCAATGGACTGATTCAAACCAGAACATTGTGGTCGCGGGTCAGCCGTATTCGGTGCCGCTGACGGCGCGTCCCGGTTCGACGGTTACGCTGACGGCACAGTGGAGCGGCAATTCGAGCGGAGGGACGAGCGCGGTCGATATTCTGAATGCGATAGTCGGCGGACTCACAAGCGGCGACAATCTGCACAGCGAATACACCACGACGCTGACCGTACCCGACGGCTCCGGCGGCAGTATCGACTACTCGATACAGTACGCTTCGAACGTGAAGAGAGGGATAATCAACCAAGGCGAGTATGACTACGACCTTGGTCTTGTCATTCGTAACGAAACGGAAAACAAAGGAATCGTCGGTCTGTACATAACAGATGAGTACGGCGTGCCCGGCGGACTTTACGTTGACACCAATCCCGACGACACGACGGGCGAAACGGGTTCCGTCTACTTACTGGAGGACTTCAATTCCGACTATCTTCTTGCCCTGATAGAAAAAATGCCCTCCGTGCTTCCCGACACCATAAACGGTCTTGTCGGCGGACTTGACATATTCGACCTGTTGTTCAGTCTGGCGCTCGGCGCTACCGGCAGCATTACCCCGGACGGAAACGGCAACACCGTTTATACCATGAGCTTCAATCCCACCACGCTTACCAGCCTGGGCGGGCTTATTTCCGGTCTTGGTAGTGCAATCCCATTCCTTTCCGCAATAGACCTTGCCCCTTTGTTCTCATATCTCGAAGATATCATTCCCGACAGCACGTTCTCCATTTCCGGAACGATGGACAGTTCGGGTAATCTTATTTCCATAGACTCCTCTTTCACCAATCACGACACCGGTGAAGTTTCTTACGACCTGAAGGGCGGTACAATCGTGCGCACGGACAGGAACGAAGAATCGCTTTCGATCATTCCTTCCAAGGTGCAGAATTACGCCAATACATACAGCTTCGGACATATCCAGCTTTCCGCGGGCGTCACGCTTGACACTCTCGGCGCTCCCCAGGGACAGGTTGACATAGCCGCGCTTATCAATACGTTCGTGCCCGGCACTCTTCCCGAAGGCGTGCTTATGCTCGAGGCGGATCTCGACTACAGGCTGGATCTCGCCATCGACCTCGACATAGCCCAAAAGCCCTACTCGCAGGACGAGCAGGACGGCAACATCAAGGACGAGAGCGTGATAGCCGTTGAAATCAAGGATACGAAGAATAATGATAAGGTAATCGCGGGCGTATATTATAGGGAAGGCTACCTTTACGTCAATATCGGACAGATAGCGGAAGGTCTTACCGGTTCCGCCGCCGTGTGGAACGGCAAGGGCTTTGCTATTCCCTTCGACCTGCCCGAACTCATCAAAAACATTAAGGAAGTCGCCGTTGACTTCCTCGACGAATTCTTCGGCACGGACCACGGACAGATAACGGGCGAAACGGACCTTGCCAAAGCCGAAGGCGCGGTGGTCGGACTTGCCCTTGCCCAGGACGGCAACGTGTACATCAGCCAGGATTGGGCGAATCTGTTCATAACCATATTCCAGGTACTTAAAATAGAGAACGCTTCCGACTGGGTAAGCATCACCCAGGGCGAAGATTACGACAGCCTGAATATTACGATAGACAAGGCGCTTATCGACAGCGTGCTTACGGCGATAAGCGGCTTCGGCGTAAATACTTCCGGCATTACTATCCCCGACTTCGGTACGGGTACCATATCGTTTACTTCCGGCAGCGACGGTCTGAGGGATATTTCCGTCGGACTTGCGCTGAACGGTCTGGATCTGGGCATCAAGTTTGACACGCTCGAACTGCTTAAGCCCATCGAAAAGGGCGATACTTCGTTTGCCGAATACGTGGACGGAGTCCTCGGCGACAAATCGCAGTATACTTCCAACCTCAACGACCTTGTGGCAAGCACTCTCGCCGCAGGTCTGACGGGAAGTATAGGTCTGGACATTTCGTTCAACGAAGGTACTTACAACCTGGGCGATCTGCTTTCCGTATTCGGTCTCGATTTGGGCGATTTGAAGATAGAAGTGCAGAATGACGCCGATCTCGACCTGTCGCTCAAAGCCGGTCTGTACATAGACGAAACGGACTATGAAAAATCCGCTATGTATCTGCAGCTGTACGCCAACAAAGCGTTCTCGCTCGGCAGCGCGGACGGCGGCAATATCATCGAACAGGGCGTAGTCGTCGGTCTGTATCTGTACGAAAACGAAGTGATACTCGACGCGTCCGGGCTGAAGATTCTGAACGTGAAACTGCCCGTATACAAGATAACGCCCGACGACTTCGACATGGCGGCGCTTATCGCATCGCTGCTTGCGGCAATTCCCGATAACGACCTTGCAATAGATCTTAGCGGAGTTATAAACAGCATCAATCCCGGCGACGAAGCGGCTGTAGCTTCACTCGCCGGCGGCGGAGAAGTGATACGCTCCTCTACGCGCGTAGATAATAATGATCTTATCAATATAACCGTAAATAACAGCTTGTTGCAGGCGACGGCGACTTTGTCCGGCGTGCTCAACCTGCTTTCTTCCCTCGGACTGAATATCGACTTCGACGCTAGCCAGTTCCTGCAGGGCGAGGCGGTTATAGAAGTCAAAGTTGGAGACGGCGCTCTTACCGCGAGCGTGAGCGGCGACCTGCTCACTCCCGAAGGGGGCGGCAGTTCCGGTCTCAACGCAACCCTTAACATCGACCTTGCAAACGACTGGCATATAGGCGGCGACATAAAGACCGATATAAAGGACACGATTAAAAATTCTCTTCCCAAAGATTGGGAAAGCGCGGACGACGCGCTGCTTGACGGGCTGCTCGACCAGCTGTTCAACAGCACGCTCGAACTTTCCGTCACTCTGCCCGACGCGTCTACCGGCATAGCCAACCTCGTGGGCGAAATAATCGGACTTATTCCCGGCGTGGACGTGAGCGTAAAGGATATGCTCGAATCCATCGACCTGGGCATAGGAACCGACGAAGCGACGCTCAGGCTTGCAATAGAGCTGTGGAAGACGGAAAGCCAGCAGATAATCAAACTCGGAATCACCTTCGACGGCAAAGCCGTTGCGGAGATACTGCTTAACGAGCAGGACGCCCTTTACGTCAATCTCGATTACTTCGGACTGGGTCAATACGTCGTCACCGATTCCGGACTTTACACTATGCTTATGGATCTGCTTGCAACGCTGTCGGACGACCTCTCTCTCGGCAGTCTGCTCGGCGGACTCGTGGACTTCTCCGGCAACCTGAATTTCAGGGCGTACGAGGTTGAAGACAGCGTAATGCTCGTATGGAACAAGTACGGCGCGGCAAGCAGCGTATATTATAAGGTATACAGCGGTACCGACGCGACGAACGACAATCTGCTGTTCGATACGGGCGCGGCGGACGCTACCGGTTTCACCTTCGACGAAGCTACCGGCGTATACACCGCGCAGGTTGCGGCAGCCGAATCCTACTTTATACAGGTATACACCAAACTCAATGCGGCAAGCGGGCAGAGCGCAACCACCGAACAGGTATTGTTCGACGCTTCCGCCAAGTCTGATGAATACAAGCCTGCGGCGGCAACTGCGAACTATCAGACGATAGATTCCGTGACGTTCACCTGGCAGGCGGCAAATCCGTTCGGCGCGGCTGAAACTTATCAGCTGGCAGACGCAAACGGAGCGGTCGTATCCGACCTTGCGGGAGCGGTTTACGACGCCTCCACCTTCACCTATACCGTAAGCGGAATAAATCTTACCGACAAGACCGGACCTTTCACCATCCGCGTGAACGGTGCGGACACCTACACGAATATAGTACCCGTACAGGGCGGAGTGAGTATTTCGGCCATTGAAGTTTCGCTGAATGAAGCAGCCTTCACCGCCACCTGGCAGTCCGTGGACGGCGCGGACCACTACGTCGTCACTTTTGCCGACGCTACGGGAACGCTCTGGCAGTCCACCGTTGCCGCAAACGGCAAGAGATACTCCAATATCATGTGGGGCGGAGCATACAGCAACTACACCGTGACTGTGGAAGCGTACGACGCGGCGGGAAAACTGATCGCAAGCGGTTCGACGTCGTCCTCTGCTTCCGGCAGCGTTATGGACGCGGTCACCACGCTGCTGTCCGCGCTTTCGATAAAGGGTAACCTCATTTATCTGAACGCTACGCGCGACATCATTGCGGAACTCATCTCCACGCTTACCGGCGGCGGAACGATTACGCTTGTCGACGCAAGCATAACCGACCTCGACATATTCAACGGCAGCGCGAACTTGACTATCGGCATTTACGAAGACGCTTCCGTCGACGACGGCAAGGGTTACAACATCAAAGGCTCCATAGCTCTGAAGGCTACGGAAAGCGCGCCCGAGGTTGATGACGGCGATTACAAGGATCTTTCGCTGATGTACGGAGCTAACCTCGTCGAAAGCATTACTTCCGTTCTCTCCGACGGACTTTCCGTTGAGGCGGAACTGAATATAGACCTCGAACGCGGCGATTACAACGTGGCAGAAATAATCGGACCTTTCCTGCCCGACGACATTGCGGAATACCTCGGCGACGAACTTACCTGGACCGTCGGAACGGAAGGCCAGTCCGTTATAAAGGCGAACCTGGGCGTTTATGCGGCTTTGGACGAAGAAAACATCAATGACAGCGGCTTCATGGTGCAGATCTCCTTCCCCGAAGGCGTATCCCTCAGCGGAAAGACCGACGGCACGGTTGTCGACGGCACCGGCTTTATAATAAAGAAGGGCGCGGCAATAACCGTAGCCGTAAGTCAGAATACGCTGGTTGTCGACCTGAGCGCAATCACCATACTCGGAATCACGCTCCCCGTATATAAGGTAGAAAACTTCAATATGGGCGAGTTTGTGGAAGGCTACCTCGTACAGCTCGAACGCACCGTTGCCAACCTGTTCAACGGCGGCAACGGAATGCTCTATCTGCCCGACAGCAGCAGAGTGACCGCGGATGCGGACAGCGTTGACTTCGACATAGCGTTTGAATATACGAATACAAACTTGTTCGAAGTCGTCTACGGTACGGCAGGCGGTGAAAAGGCCGTTGACGGCGTACAGCATAAATACGACCGCGAAACGGGCGCGCATACCGTAAGCGGCAGCTACGCCGCGGTTGCGCAGGCAGGCGACTATATCGCGGTATATGCCAAGGATACCGCCGGCAACAGATATGACTGCCTGAAACTTACCGCACGCGAAGAAGGCGGCTCCATAGTGTTCTCCGCCGAAACTTCCGCGGCAGAGCAGGCGGCGCTGGCGACCACCGGTTTGAATTATGACAACTATCTGACGATAGACAGCTCCAAGCTGCAGCTCGTCATCACTTCGCAGACCATATTCAGTCTGCTTTCGCTGGTGGCGGACATCCCTGCGAACATTTCTTCCATGGACTTTGACGTGACCGTAGGTCTGGGAGAACAGACGGGGGAACAGACGGGAGAACAGACCGACGGCGCTGATAAATCGCTGTGGGTAACCGCGGACGGTACTCTCGGCGGCAAGGAAGTTACCGTTTCCCTCGACGCGGGTATCGGCATAGGCGGCACCGTGTCCGGCGATAAGGGTGAAGTAAGCATTGCCCAGTACATTGCCGAACAGTACGGCAAGGTACAGACGGCGGAAGGCAATACTTATCCCACCAGACTGGTCGCGGGCATACTCGACGAAGTACTTACTTCTACTGTTACACTCAGCCTGACCGCGGACGCCGCAAAGGAGCAGGGCTTCGACCTGCTGGGCGTTGCCAAGCAGATGGTCGGCGGCATAGTCAACCTGGGCGATACCGCGCTTGAACTCGTTGCCCAGCAAAACGACGAACCCGTCCGTCTCGACCTCGTGCTCGCGCTCGACGGAGCCATGAAGGCGGATAATGTAAATCTGAACATGATCAGCCTCAAGCTGAATTATGTGACTGTCGACAAGACTACTACCAAGCCTACCGACGAGACTACCACGCTGATAGGCATATATGTGTGCGACGGCAATCTGTGGCTTGACCTTTCCGGCATAGGCATGGGCGCCGTCAAGGTGGAAGCTACCGAAGTTATAAAAAAACTTACCGGTTACCTCGGCTCTCTCGTGGGCGGCTTTGATATCGACCTTGCCACGATTCTTGACAGAATCGCCGAAGGCGGTACCTATCCTTACGGTAGCGCGGCAACCCAGTCGCTTGCGGACGGAGACACCTCCGGCGACGCAACTTCCGGCGGAGATACTTCCGGCGCGCTTCCTGCGGAAACCGCAAACGTCATCAAGGCGCTCATCACCCTGGTAAGCGTGGAAAATGCCAATATCAAGCTGGAAATTACCAAGGATATTATCAATGAACTGCTTTCGCTTGTGGATACCGTGTCCATGAGTCTTAATGCGAGCGCGAGCGGCTACCTCGACATATTCGCCGGCAAGGCGGAGATAGTGGCAACTCTGTTCGACTCTTCTGCGGGTACTGCGGATGACGGCAACGGTATGCTTAAGCTCACACTTGCGCTGGGCATTACGGAAACGGCAGCCGACGCGGCGGACGACCTCAGAACACATATCGGAACTCTTTCGGATTCGGGCGTGGAAATAAGCCTTGACAATATGAACGAAAGCGTGGCAAACCTGCTCAACTCTTTGAGCGCGAAGCTCAATCTGAAAGTTACCACGGCGGGATTAGACCAAGCCGGTAATGCGCCCACGACCGACATCTGGGATCTGCTCGGACCCATTCTCGACAGCGTGCTTGTTCTTGACAACCAGAACGTAATCAACGCGCTCGAAGCCATAAAGAAAAACGGCGTTGACTGGACGATAGATCCTACGACCATCGACCTCGATCTTGCGCTGGCTTCCGACATCAAGCTGACGGAAAGCGGCGAAATAGATATCGAAAACAGCGTTATCGCGGTGGGTATTATCGCGAATGAACCTCTCGTACTCGGCACGGCAAGCGACACCAACAAGGCTTTGCTTGACAAAGACGAGGGCATTTACATCACGATTTACGGCGGCAGCCTGTACATTGACTTGTCACAGCTGAACCTGCTCGACATCGAACTGCCCGTACTCAAAGTAGGCACTTTCGAAGTTATGAAGTACATAGAGGAAGTCGCCGGAATTATCGGGTCGGGTATAGAAGATATGCTGGAGGGACTGGACGACGCGACCCAGACACAGCAGCTTGCGGCGGTAATGGCGCTTGCAAACGGACAGCAGACGGAAGACGCTTCACTCGAACTCGGCAGCGACCTTACGCTGAGCGTGGCTCTTTCCGCCATCACACAGATATTGAAGGATACTTCGATAATCGACCTCACCGCGCTCGATTTGCCTTGGGAGATAGTCCTCACCACCGCAACGGGCGGCGCAGGACAGTTGCAGCTGCAGCTGAACAACACTTCCGAAACTCCTTCGGGCGTGAATCTGGAAGCGGATCTCACCCTGTCCGCGGCATTCGAAAAACGTGATCCGGCGGGCGACGACGTGCGCAACGACTTGCTCGCCTATGTGAACGGCGGCGAAGGCGAAGGCAACGTGGCGGAACGCTATGCGAATAAGTCGGGCGACCTCATCGCAGAAGTTATCAACAGCGTACTTTCCAGCCGTCTGACTCTGGAACTCGGCGCGGACAGCAACGGCGATACCTTCGACCTCAAATACGCGCTCAACGGTCTGCTCGGTCTGCTCGGTATGGATAAGATTGATACCGACCTTGCGTTCAATCTCGATACTTCCGCCGATATGAAGTACAGGCTCAATCTCATACTTGACGGACAGAGCGACGATTTGTCCGCAATCGACGCCTATATCGGCATAGAAATGGCTTCCGGCAACCCGGTAGGCGATAGTGATTGGGAAACCGCAATCGGCATTTACCTCAGCGAAGGCGAAATTTACGTCGACCTCAGCGCTATCAGAAAGGGCGCATTGGGCGGCGGTGTGCTGAAAGTCGCCAATTCCGCCATTATGGAGCTGTTCGAAACGGAGATTAACAAGCTGCTTTCGAATATCAATCTCGACCTGAACGAACTGCTCACGCTGAACTACAAGCCCATCAATCCTCCCGTTGAGGAAGTGAGCACCGCTCCTTCGCTCACCGTGAACGAGATGCCCGTGGGCACTTTGGTAAGCTATCTCATTCAGATGGTAAGCCTCAAAAACCTGGGCGTGGCGCTTGACGCGCACACTACGCTGCTCAAAGACTTCACGCGCGCACTGTTCGGCTACGCAATAGACTTCGTGGAAGCGGAGGGCAATCTGCTGCTTGTGGACGGCAAGCTCGACCTCGGCGTGAAGATAGCTTCGGGCGCGTTTGCCGACGATACCGTAACCGAAGAACCCGGAAACGTCTATACTCTCGGCGCTGTGCTCGATATAAGCCGCGGCACGGATATAAGCGACAAAATTACCGCAGTCAAGGCAAAGCCTACGACCGAAATAGACCTTTCCAACGGCGCGTCGCTTGCCGACAGCATTATGGATCTGCTCGGCAATGTCTCGCTCGATTTGAACGTTGATCTGTCGCTGCCCGGCGGTGTGTTCGGTATAGGCGACCTGCTCAACAGCTTCGGTCTTGTAGACGGCGGACTTACCGACGCAAACGGTCTCGACCTCATATTCGAGCCGCTTTATAAGGACGACAACGTTGACGCGCCGCAGGGCGGTATGCAGCTCGGACTAACGCTTTCGCTCCGCCTGTCCCTTGACGCGCAGACGCCCGAAAATTCGTTGGGCGCGATCAAGCTCACCTTTAACAAGGATATGATAATGGGCACGACGCAGGATGAAGACGGCACGATACAGAATAAGGTGCTGTTCAGGGAAGGCACCGACTTCCTGAATCTGATAATCGACGGCAACAATCTGTACGTCGACTTGTCCGACCTCGACCTGCTCGGCATAACGATGCCCAAGTACCATACTTCCAACTTCGACATAACCGGGTTTGTGGATTACGTGCTCGGAAGGGCGCTCGACAATACCGAAAGCGTCATTTACGGCGACCACGGGGAGTCTTCTTCCGATGAAGGCGGCGAGGGCGACATTTCCACGGCAAACCTTGCCCAAACAGACGGTGACGGCAACTGGACGGGTCTTTCCGAAAACGAGGCGATGTTCATCGGCGTAACACAGAACGACATCGTCGCCATGGTGTCCTTCACCGCGGTTGAAGCGTTCCTCAACCTGTTCGGCATGAACGCCGACCTGGGCAATTACGACGCGACAATCGACCTTACCATCAGCCGCGACGAAAATAATCCCGACTGGATGAAGCTGCACTTTGTGGGACAGCTCGACGACGATATGTATTATGAAGGCGCCGTAACGGAAGGCACGGTAAGCATATCCAACGTGGCTATCGGCGGCACTCCCGACTGGACGGAGAAAGTTCGTGCGGAAGCGGCGGAAATCGCGCAGGGCGCTACGGATGCGGGTCATATGCTCATTGAAGGTATTATCGACCAGGTACTCAACCTCAGCGCGTCCCTCAAACTTGAACTTGCTAAAGATTCCGAAACCTATATCAGCCTTGCAAGCATACTCGGATACATCTTCGACCAGACGGGCATAGAAGTCGACCTGAGCGAAATCCTGCTCGACCTTGAAGGTCTGAGCGTACAGCTCGACGTAAATCTGGACGTTGATCCCGACAGCCGTGAAGATTCCGCCGCAACCATAGAGATAAAGGATACGGCAGACGGCGGCGAAATCAAGCTGATAGGCATTTATCTGAAGGGCTACGAACTGGTCATCGACCTCAGCGGTATCTCGCTGGGCAGATTCGCGGTTACCCGGTCGGCTATACCCGATCTTGTATACGACATAGTGTACGACCTTATCGCCCAGATAAGGGATATAGATATCGACCTCGACACGATAGTCGAGCAGCTTTACAACCTCGTTGACGAAGCGTTCTCGCCTTCTACGGGCGAAGGCGACGTCACGGGACAGAACCTTGCTGTTCCCGACATCAACGTAACGCCCGGAGTTCCGCTCAGCGGCAACGGCTTTACACAGATTGACGGACAGTACGTAACCGTAACCGATAACGGCGACGAAACCACCACGTTTACCTGGTCGCGCTATCCCGCAGCTTCCTATTACATGATACAGCTGTACAACGGTTACGATAACAGCAAAACCAACCTGATTGACAAGGCGCTTGTGGACAGCGAAGACGCGGAAGATCTCGCTCCTTCGGATAAAGGGCTGTTCGTGGTAGCCGCGGGCACGACTTCGATAACCGTCAAGACGGAAGTGCTGAACAACGTCGGCTGGCTTGCGGACGCAACCTCCAAGTATAACGGCGCGGAATTCCCGTCCTACTACGTATTCGTGGTAAGGGCAGGTAGCATGTTCGACGCCGATCAGTCGTCCTTCACTCCCATTACTCTGGGCGGACAGGACGTGTATGCAAGCACCTCCAACAACACCCTGCTCAAAACCATACTGGGCATGGTCAAGATCCGTAACGGCGCGATAGAAGTCGACGCACGCGCGGTAATGGTCGACAAACTGCTGCGCGGCGTGCTCGGCGTGTCCTTCGACTGGGCAAGCGCGAACGTGGGCATAGACATAGTCGACGGCTCCGCGGGAATAAGCATCGACCTCTCCGACGGCGATCCCGAACAGTATGTCGCCACCGAAGAAACCGCTAAGCCCGATCCTAGCGATGACGGTACAACTTTGACTTATACCTGGACGCTTACCGCCGAACAGGCTGAAAACGTGAAAAACTACCGCTTCCAGCTGCGCGAGAAGGCGGGCGATACCGCAACGTACGGAAAACTGATCGAACTCAACAGCAGCGACGTAAATGTGGAGGGCGCAACGTGGACGCTGCCTACCCAGGAAAACAGCTACAAGCTAACCCTTGCCATTACGGTAGCCAACTTTGCTTGGCTGAGCGCACCTCACCGCGGCAATGCGGAGGGCGTGACCACGACCAACCTCGAAATGGCTAAGGAAGGCTTGCTGCCTCTCAGGCTCACCGCGGAATACGACGTGAACACCGTAAGCCTTACCGGCGAAATGAAGCTGGGCGCAAACGGTGAAGAAGGCGCCGCGCAGGCGCTTACCGGCGGCAGCAATCCCGTCTACACCGTTGACGGCGAAGGCGTTTACACGCTTGCCGAAGACGTGCAGATAATTGATCTGTATAACAATGCAAGCCTGCTGACTTCCGTGAAGGAACTGCTCGACGGATTCAAGCTGGAAGCCGAGCTTGCCATCTATGTGGCTGAAGGCAGATACGACATGGGCGCGCTTATCGCGGATATTCTCACTACCGCGGGCGTCGGAGTAGAAGGACTTGACGAAATGACTTCGCTGTTCTGGGAAATCACGTCGCCGTTCATGCTCAATCTCAGACTGCAGCTGCTCATTGAGTACGGTACTTCCGACGAAGATATGCGCATAGCGCTCACCATAGACACGGACGGTCTGTACATCAACGAAGACAACATAATCAACCCCGGCACACTGCTCGGACTTTACTACACGAACGGAAAAGCGCTGCTTGATCTGACCAACTTCAAGCTGGCGGGCATCACGCTTCCCGCATACACTATCGACGTGGAGCTTTACGACCTGGTGAATAACGCGATTGAAGATATCATCAACGGTCTTGACATCAGCTCGGTAAGCGGAGAAGGCGCACAGCAGGGCGGCGATGAAACCACCGGCGGCGAAACCTCCGGTGACGTGGCGGAAGCAAATCTTGCGCCCCGAGCCGTCGACGAAATCACCGCTCAGAATGCGATAGTGCTCGGCGTAAGCAGTGAAGAAATAGCGCTCAGGGCAAGTTTCAGCGCGGTTGCGACTTTGCTCAGCACCGCTCTTTCGGGCAACGAAACCGTCGCTACCATTGCGGGCGTGCTCGAAGGTCTCGATCTGTCGCTCGGCGCAAGCATGAAGAGGGACCAGGATCTTACCCTTACGCTTTCGGGTATGCTCAACTGGGCTCCTCTGACAGGTGAAGGCGAATTTACCCAACAGACGGCGGAATCTTCTTCCGTGACGTTTGAACAGGGCAGGTCCACGTCCGGTTCCGGCAGCACCACGCTGGTCTACTCGTTCGCACCCGTCGCGGGCGCGTCGGAGTACACCGCAGTGCTCAAAAACAGGGACGGAAGTCTGACGGTACCCGGCACCGTGAAAAACGGCTATGCTTCCTTTACCCATGCAGACCTGACCATAAATAACGCAAGCAGCGATCTTTACGACGTAACCGTTACGGGCGTAATAGATTCGCCCGTGAATATGCAGCTTTCGCTGGGCACGGCGGAATTGCTCGGCGCCGACCAGGAAGCCATTAAGGGCGAACTTGAAGGAATGCTCGGCGCGGGCGGCAGCGTGAACTTTGAAGAAAGGGTGAACGAATACGGCGATCTGCTCCTTACCGGACTTATCGACACCCTGCTCAACACGCGCATTTCGCTGGCGATAGACCTGTCGCTGATAGAAGAAGAACTCGCCGTAGGCGGTACAATCAGTCTTTCCGACATTGTGCTGGCGATAGCGGGCGACATACTCGTGTCCGCGGGTCTCACGCTTGACGATCTCCTCGGTTCCGTGGACGTAGTGTTCGATATGGACGTTACGACCATCATTCTGGATATCGCCATGAATATTGACCTCGACAATCCCGAAAAAACCGACCTTGTCGTGCAGCTCAAATCGGATATCGGCGGAGTGCAGGACGTTCTGCTCGGTCTGTACGTATACGACAATCTGCTTACCGTAGACCTGCGCGCGCTCGGACTCAGGGCATACACCCTGCGCAACTTCGACTACATCGTCAACTTGCAGACGATGCTGCGCGAACTGCTCTTCGGCTCCGAGGCAACGGGCGACACCGGTCTGCTCGGACAATACGACATAGATCTGAGCGAAACCATCGACGGTCTGCTCAATCCCGCGACCGATGAACCCGGACAGGGCGGAGAGAGTGATCCCGGAATGAGCGATCAGCCTTCGGCAGGCGATCCTTCCGCCGAAACGCCGGAAACGACGCCTACATTCACGATTACCGCAAAGAATAATGCGGACGATCAGACGACAACCCTCAGCTGGCCTGCAGTTGACGGAGCGGCACACTATGAAATAACGGCAACGGCGGCAGACGGAAGAGAGATACTCCACGAACAGAACCTTTCGACAACGTCGCACACCTTTACGATGGAAGCGGGATTGTACAATGTGACTGTCGAAGCTCATACGGGCGACCACACCGTGCTTGCCACCGGCAGCAGACAGATGAACGGCGCAATCGCGTCCATACTGAGTGCGGTCAGCCTGCAGAACACCATTGTACAGCTGGAAGTCACGCCTCAGATAATCAACAATCTGCTTGCGGCAATCGCGCCCGACATCAGCATTAACGCCGAACCCATCAACGTAAATGCGTCGGTAGACATCTTCAACGGCGACGCCAACGCAAGCGTGGACATCAACCTCAAGTACGAACAGCCCGTAGGCGACACGACCTTCAGGCTGGGAGCGGAACTGAGCATAAAGACCGCGGAAGAACTGTACGACGGCACCGAATATTCGACGATAGCGCAGATTCTGGCGGAACTCGGCACCGACGTGGATGAAATCGACTTCGGCAGCAACGCTACCGACGACGCCGGCGTGGACGCGGCGCGTATAACCTACGCTATACTCGACGCGCTGAACACTACCGGTATATCCGCAAATCTGAACATTTCCTTCAACAAGGGTACTTACGATATCGGCACGATGCTGTCCGGTATGGGCATTGAAGCGCTTGACGGAGTATCCCTGCTGTGGACGTTCGACGAAGCCCAGGACATCGCGCTCAAACTTGAATTAGGTATGTATGTCGATACCCAGGGTCTTACCGGTACCGAATCGCTCGGCACCTGGTTCCTGCTCGACATAACCGCGCAAAGCGAAATCAGGCTGGGCAACGTAGTTGTCAACAACAGCGATATGGGCGCGCCTTACGTCATTGCGGAAGGTACCAAGATAATCAGCATCTACGGCAAGGAAGAGAGCGGCGACAGCGCCGGCACGGTATACGTCGACCTGTCCAACCTCCATCTGCTGGGACTCGAGTTGCCGGTAATCTCCGCGCAGTACAAGTTCACCGATCTGCTGATAAACGAATTCTACAACATAATCTGCTCGATAATGGATCTGAACTCCTATCTGGAAGCCACTTACACGGTGACGACCGACGAGGGCGGCGTGCCGACCACGCTCACCTTCGGATGGGATGAAGTAACCCTGGGCGACAGCGCCGTTTCGCCTGAAGTGTTCTACGACGTGACCGTCGTGGGCAGAATGGCTAACGGTATGACTTCGACCATATACACCCAGACCATTCAGACGGAAAGCGTATCCTTCGACTACGGCGATATAGAGATGTTTGAAGGCTTCGACGTGACCGTGGTGTCCTACTTCGACTTCAACGGCGAACGCCGCGTGCTGGGCGAGTACACTACCAATATCACGCTCAACAGCTCCAACGCCATAGAGGAAGCGTCTTATGTGACGCCTGACGACGTGTACGCCGAAAATACCGAACTTGCAAGGGTGGAAGGCGTAACCTGGACCTGGACGGATGCGGGCGTGGCGCGCGTCACCTGGCAGCCTTACGAGGGCGCTACGGCATACCTCGTATCCTTCAGAAGGGCTTCCGACGGCGGAGTGCTCACCCAGACCTGCGACTTTGCGGTTGACGGTGCGGTTACAAGCTACACGACGCCCGACGGCACGAGCGGAAGCAAGCTGTTCTCAACGGCGAAAGGCGAGTTTGACGCAACTCATCCTATGATGGGCGCGGGCTTTGAATACGGCTACATCGTGGAAGTTTACGCTTACACCGACGAAGAGCTGGCAGAGGAAGACACTCTTACCACCGATATACTTAAGGGATATTCGCCCGCGGCAGTCGGTGCGGCAAACAGCTTTGCCGATATGAATATGTGGTTCGCACCGCTGGCTAGCCAGTACGGCGGCGCAACTTCCAGCTTCTACGTCGGCTGGAGCTCCGTTGAAGGCGCGGCAAATTACTCCGTACTGCCTTACAGGGTGGAAACCAGGGTGGACGGCGGCACTATGACCACCAGCTATCCCGTTGTCGGTCTTACCTCGCAGGGCGGAACCGGCCTCACCGCGACGGAACTCATGCTCGATTCCTCGCAATTGAGCTTCAGCTACTACAACAGCACGTATACGCGCGAGTACTATGTGGAAACGGTGGCTTACGACGAATTCGGCAATATGATAGCCCGCGGACAGATGAACGCCGCAATGGGCAAGATAACCGATGACGAAAAGACTCTGCTGCCCGTATCCACGATAGCGCTCGTACTCGACTCCGAACGCTTCGGACTGGAAGTACAGCTCAACGCGGTACTCGCCATTCTGGAAGGCGTGGGCGTTGAACTGCCCATCGACCTGCGCGGCTTCGACGTGGCGGCGGCGCTCGGACTTGACACCACGATAGGTATTGCAGGCGGCAATAACGTAATTCAGATAGCCACGGACGAAAACGGCGACGAGGACGTTGACGGCTTTAAGCTGAACAACCTTGCAGACGGTTCTTACACGCTCAAAATGACGTACACCAATAGCGGCGGCGTGAAGACGCAGAGCAACATGAGCTTTACCGTGTCCGGCGGCAATTATCAGATTACAAGCGGCGATTACTCGATTGTGGACGGCTTTGTGAACTACGGTATGCGCCGCAACGGCACTTATGAAATAGTGCTGGGCGGCACGGCAAACGCGTCGGCTGTATTCACGGTATCCCGCACCATCAACATGGGCATCACGGGCGATATAACCCTGCCCGTAAGCGGCGCGGAGAATGTGAACGATAACTTCTCGCTGACCGTGACGGACGGCACGGGCGGCGCCAACAACACCGTGGGCGTGACCAACGACGGCAAAACGCTCTTCTGGCAGCCCGTTGCAGGCGCGTCGACATACACCGTGAACGTGGTCAAGACGGTAGACGGAGAACAGGTTGCAAACGAAACGTTCGCAGGACTCAACTCCTTCGTACAGAAGATAGACTTTACCGAAGCGGGCGTATACACCGTAACCGTGACCGCGTTCAACGCGGCGAACGAACCGGTCGGTGATCCCCAGAAGGCTATAGTCACCGTGAAGGGCGATTCCGGTCTGAATATCTCCATAAGCATTCCTTATGACGGACTGTCGATAGGTGCGGCAACGGGACAGGAAGAACTTTCCAAGGAAATCAGCAACAGAATAGATGCCGTCGGCAACGACAACTATCAGACCGTGCTCGATCTGCTGCAGTCTTATCTGTCCGACTTCAACATAAGCCTCAGCCTGGGCATCGAATCGTTCACGACGGAAATCAATCTGCAGACGATAATCAACAGCGTGCTCTCGGCGCTGGGCGTTACTACCGAAATAGGCGCGCCTATCTACATCAATACCGATGATATAAGCGCAATGGGCGTCACGCTTGCAGTAGGCTGGCACATCGACTGGAACACTCCTACCGCAAGCTATGCCAAGGTGGAACTTGTCTACACCGGCATGAACGGCGGCAATACGGTCACCAATACCATGCTGGGCGTTTACCTGCAGAATAACACGGTATGCGCCGACCTTACGGGTGTGGGTCTTATCGGAATCAAACTTTCGTCCGAAGGTCTGTATTCCTTCCTTACCAACACCATCACGGACGCAATCAACGGTCTGTTCGACGGTCTGGATATGGGCGAAGGACTCGACCTGTCCACCGCGCTCCAGATGCTGCTCGGCGAATATCCCGTCATCAACCTGGCGCAGATAACGGCGGGCAACACGAATGCGGTTCAGACCGTGGCTCTTGCAGATGAAACTGCGACCGCGGACAGCGCCGACACCACGGACGCGGGAAGCGGCACCGGCGGTCTGTCCACCGAAGACATGATAACCGGACTTCTGAATGCGGTATCGCTCAACAGCACTAACGTGTTCCTTTCGGCGACCACCGCGATTCTGGACGAGATTACTTCCAACCTGCTGGGTATCACGCTCGGTATAGACGTAGACCTTGGACTGCAAATACCTCTGCTCAAGGGCAGCATAGTGGCAGACCTGAGGCTGGATAACATCACCTTCCAGGGTATGCTTACCATCGACACCACGAAAGGACCCGATATGCCCAATCTTGACAGCATGAATTTTGCGGTCATCGACGCGAACGACTCCGGTGCGGCGGCGGTTATGGCTCTGCTGTCCAACCTGCCGCTCAACCTGACGATTGAGCTTGCAAACTCCACCATGGACAGCTCCGCGTACTACAACGTGTCCAATAACAACGACTGGCTGGGTCATGCGACTTATCCCGCAGGTACGCGTATTAACGTAGAGGTCATAAACGGCAGCTCCAAGACGTACGGCAGCAATTACAATCTGCAGACGTCCTTCACGGCCGATCCCGGCGACATAGTCGTCACCGTGGCGTCCACCGATGAAGCTGAACAGAACTCTACCGGTTCCGGACATTTGCAGTACTTTATAATAGTGCATATCGACATCAGCGCCGGTCAGATAAGCGTCAAGCTGTGCCGCAGGGCAATAGTTCTGCAAGCTACGGCACTGTTGGGTATAGAAGCGGAAATCGACCTCGGCGGCGGTGTTACGATTCTCGGCGGTGTACCCATAAATATACCGGCAATTCCGCTGAATATAAATATTCCTCTCGACCTTGCGGAAACGCTCGGCAGCGTGTTCGACACTCTGCTCAGCACGATAAACGGTCTGAGCGATACGTCTTCCGGCGGAACCTCGACCGGCTCTGGCGGCGGCAACACCTCTTCCGGCACGGGAGAAACGGTCGATCCTTACGACATCGCCGTGTCCGCAACGGACGAGGGTGAAAGCGACGCCGTACAGCAGGGCGAGCAGTATCAGGTGCACTTCAACGGCATCATGAACGAAACGGCATGGAATGAAACCACGCTCGAACCTACGCAGTGGCAGGAAGCATACGACAGATATATAATCACCGTGTCGCGTGCGGACGGCTCCATAGTCGACCGTGCGATACAGGAAGTGTCCGGCAGACCTATCGTAAATTCGCCGATTCCTAACCGTTACACGGTGAAGATGAACGCCAACTATTACGAGTCGTATAACATAAGCATTACGGGCGAGGCAGATCCTACCGGATTCAGCGCGGCGCTTGCGGATATCGACATCTGGAAGTTGCTCGGCGGCGGTCTTGTCAGGGGTTACTACGACAAAACAACCGGCGACTTCGTACCTACCAGTACCGAAAGGGATGACGCCGTCGTCACCACTACGGGCGGTATTTACATGAACCTGAACTCCACGGGTGAAATGAACCTTACCGTCAGGTTCGACCCTTACGAAATGAACAAGGCGGTAGACGCCATCTTCGGTTCTATCTTCGGCGCGAACAGCGCGCTCGATTTGACCACGGTATCTTTGGGCAGCGGTTACTTCGGTATCAACTACCTGATGTATATGTGGTGGGACAGGGCGACGGCTTCTTACGAGAGATTGTCGGGCGAACCGAACGGAAATGAGGACTCCCACGATACCAGGGCGGAAGTCGACCCGAACTCCACGCTGGATTCGCTCAACGCCAACCTGCGCGGTCTGCTGGCAGACTTGCTGCAGCAGATGAATATAGCCGTCGACCAGGCGGGCGTGCTCGTTAGTGCGGCGGCGCTGAGAGATAAGAGCGACACCCTGCAGTGGGCAAGGTGGAACGACAGTCCTTGGGGTCTGACTCCTATTCTGCTGAGCATATTCATGAAGTTCGTGCCTATCTCCATCTGGACGAGCGCAGAACTGAACGTGAACATGTCCAACGGCGTGCTTACCAACATATCCTTCATGGGTCACGACGACGGCAGCGCGGTGCTCAGGTACAACGAGGAAACTGATGCCAACGACGTATACGTCTATTACGCCAAGACGCTGTTCGAAGGCAGCTCCGGCGATGACGGAAGCGGCAACCACGGTCTGGGTTGGTACCTGAACACGAACGACCCGAACAACACCATGGAAAGTAACGTCAACTATAACGTTACCAGGAAGAACGTGGGTTACAACGTGAACGGTGAAACCAAGACGATGACCTACCACAGGGTCAACAGCTCTACGGAAGTCGTATCCAAGGAAGTAAAGGTTTACACTTACGCTATTCCTTACGGTAGCGTTCTTGAGGGTACCGAGTACTACTATGATGATGTTGCGGTTGCGGCAGGTACCGGTAAGGACGGCGGAAATCAGGGCTACGGCGGTTACTCCAACGGCTCCGGCGAAAAAGTGATATACGCCCAGGAAGGCGGCGTTGACGGTTCGCTGTACAAGCGCGGCGGTTATGACGAAAACGGTGTTCCGCTCTATAACAGCAATCCTTTGACCACGAGAGTGCAGAATAAGAACGGCAGCTGGTTTACGCTCAATAGCTACACCCGCATAGAAATTTACAACACGGGCGAATACGTGAACTCCGGTAACGCGGGCTTGGGCAACATCAACAGCAACGGCATAATCAGCTGGGGTAATCTGCCCAACAGAATAGTGTTCGACCAGTACTCCATGGGCTGGAGCAACGAGGCTGCGCCTTACCTGATGGAAACCTACTTCGGCAACACCTATACCGCAAGGTGGCAGAGAGGCACCGACTTCGCACGTGCCAACGTGACCTTCACGCTCGACGGTAACGCGATAACGTCAGGAAACCTGGAAAAGAAACTGAGCAATACGGCTCTCGGCGGTTCGTTCACCATAGTTGCAACGGCTAACTTCAGCAACGGCGTGACCGGCACCATGAACATTACGATAGTCAAGAGCGCCATAGATTCCAACACCGGAGATGAGGGACATGCCGCGGGCGACGAATGGCAGGATATCGACGACTGGACGTTGTACTACTACGACGAACTGCCCGAATACATCATCATGACCACCAATAACGGCGAACGTAAGCGTTACAAGGTGGTAAAGGACAACTCTGCAGAAGAGGCGTCGGGTGATTACGACGCGGTTATCCGCAACTATCAGACGGATTCGGCAGGCTTTGCACAGTCTGACGTGCAAACTGTTGAAGTTGAGTTCAGAAACGGCAAACTTGCCTACTTCGATATCAACTATCTGGACAGCACGCTTGTCAATCCTACCGTATCCGTGGATATGAACAACCTGCAGACCGAGTATGACGAGCAGGGTCAGCTGATTGACGTTACTACCAAGATAAGCAACGCAATTCAGGATCTGATGGTGTACTATGCGGACGGCTCCGTTCTCACCAACGGCGCAGGCATCACGTGGGGCGGCGCGGCAACGCTTTCCGGCAGCACGCAGATAACCGGCAGCAGATATATAAACAAAGGCGAACAGTCCATAACGCTTGACGAATGGATCAGCAGATTCAGCAAAAGCGCCGAAAACCTGCAGGGCGATACCTTCTACATCGCCATCAACGTCGATATAGACGCCGGATTGCTTACCGGCGGCGCGACTGCCGACAAGTTCACGCAGGAGCTTACGGTTATCGTGGATATTCCCACCAAGGAACCGCAGTCTATAAGCGTGCACGGTTCGGCGGCGGATACCGTGGTGCTCAACCCTTACGATTACTATATGTACCTCGTGACGGGCAGCGACAGCAACAACCCTCTGCCTTCCGCGGTAGACGTGACGTATGAAAACGGCATATCCGAATCCGTCAGCGTAATGTGGCGCGATAGTGAGGGCAACTTCATAACCGCGGACGAATTCGTCAGCAACTGGTACACGGTTGCGGACAACACGAGGAAGTTCTATCTTGAAAACGATGAAACGCGCTACTCCTTCCGCTGGGAGAACTACGAAATGAGCGTACAAATCAACTCCGGCGTAATAAGCAGCATGCAGTTCCTCGTTGACGGACAATGGCGCGACTCCGTGCCTGCGGACGTGACGTCCACTACGGCGCGCGTGACCTTCACAAGCGGTTACGTACTCGAACTGCCCACCGTGATAAGGCATTCCATGACCGGTTACGGCTATGCTTACATCGGTTACGACGTGGCAACTTACAACGCAACCGGCGCGCTTGTCGAATACGAAGGCTGCAACCTCAAGCAGGCAAAGCGCATCAGAATAGAAGGCTAGGGCGAAATTAAAAGGCAAACCGCATGCGGCGCGGGCCGCGCCGCATGCGCAAACATAAAGGAAAGGTATTTGGAGGAATAAATTATGGTTAAGAGCAGAAAATACGCGATAGTAACGGCGGCGCTTGCGCTGATACTTGTTGCGGCTGTTGTGCTCACGGTGGTGCTTGTCGGCAACGGGTCTTTCTATACTCCCGAACAGGACGGCATTGCTTCGAATGCTGCCGTTACCGTCGGCAGTAATGTAGGAACCGTCGATTCGGACTATACGTACAATACGCTTGTCGCCCACTCGCAGAAGAAAAACAGCGAATGGGACGAATCCGACTTGCAGGACCTCAGGGATGGCAGCGGCAATTCGGGCAGTGACGGCGTTGCGGAGACGTACGTGACCACGCTTGATAAGGACTTTTTCCTGATAACACAGGAAGGTTGGACAAGTGTGGATAAAGGCGAAGTTTCCGGCGGGGGCAGCGGATATTACGAACTGCAGTATAACGGCGTGTGGTACCGTTTCTTGAACGGTAACGCAAGCAGTACCATAAATACCTCCCTCTATCAGTCGTACAGTGACTTTATGGGTAACACTGCTTTCTATAGGTCTTCCTCCGCCTATGGTCTGATGGTTACCGATATCAGCTATAATCCTAACAGTTTTGCCACCAACCAGTATTTCAACGCTACTTTGGACGGCAACGGCAAGACGTTAAGTGCAACCGCGCTCCTCAATCTTACCACTACTTCCTATACCTTGGCTATGTCTCCACAGGACTTCGGTTACAATGTTTCCAAGGATAACGGCGGTAGGGATCGTATGGATGGCACGGTTTTCACCGGCATGGTTTTCGGCTCTCTTAAAAACGGTACCTTCAAGAACTTCCAATGGACCGACGCTAATGTTAGCGGCAGCGGTACGCACGTATCCAAGCATACGCCCGTAAAGCAGGGCACGGCGTTCGGCGGACTTGTCGGTTACGCCGGCAGTGATACCATCGGAGGCGACGCGACCTCTTACGTGAACAATATATCGCTCGTATTCAATCACAGCGTGCAGCATATCTCCGACTCCAACAATTACAATGCGTGGGATCACTCGAGGGCGGCTACGTATACGGGCGGTCTGATAGGTATAAATTACAGCGCAAATATAGAACTTGTCAGAGTAAGACTTAACAGCGGTATAGTTATAGAACAGCAAACCTATAATGTACAAGTGCCTCTTAGGTGGCAAGTCCCCGATTACGCATTCGGCTGCTTCGGCGGCATAGTCGGCATTCAGATGCGCAACCGCACTTTCAGCAAGGTTATCATAAGCGGCGCGAGCGCAACTTCCGCTTTGTTCGGCCACCACTGTTCAACGCCACACTCAGACTGGCCAGGTATGGGAGTTAACCCTCGATATAGTGTTACCGAGGAGAGAATGGGCTGCGTAATAGGCGCCATGGGGTCGGGGTGCACTATCACGTTAAACGGCGTCATTCTAGATATGAACTACAGCGAATGTTACGCCTGGCTGGATAGAGGAAAAAGGTTATACCGCGGTATGATGGTCGGCGAAGCGCTCGGTGGTGCGTCCGCCATCACTTACAAAGATATTTACATCACCGATATGGTATTTGCCGGTTCATTTGAAGGAGATAACACTCCCGGACCGGAAGACGTGGGCGGCGGAGATTTCCGTCCGATCACTACCCATTATGACGGTGCGTATACCGCGCAATATTGGTTCTACGGTGACGGCAAAAACGTAAGGGCGTTCGCGTATCTTGACGATGACGTCGTAAAGGACGTGAGCTTTTCCGACGACGCAGGCAAGATGCTTCAGATTACCGCGCCGGACAAAAACAAGGGTGTAATGTGGAACGTCACTTACACTTACACTGCAAGCGACGGTAGTGTAGTAACCACGCTTGACGAGGACGTATTTACACAGAACAGCCGTGAAAACGTGCAGATAAGCGCCTGGACCACAGAGAAATACAAAGATACGTCGAAATTTGTAAGGATGACCATAGAATATGCCTCGTCTTACACTTTTGACGTGACAAACGGTCCCAACGGCGATAATACCGGCAATAAGTATTACGACGGAAAGCAAGTCAATTTCCCCGCGCTCAGCCTTAATATTCCCGATTCCGATTATATCATGAGTACCGGTACGCAATATACCGGTAACGGATATATCACCATAACGGAAAACGGCAAAGGCGGATACAAGCTCAACTTTAATAACGGCTCAGGCGCGGTAGGGGAAGGCATAAGCAATCTGTTCAACGCCTCGGGCGTGAAGTTCGGCAATGATTTCGGCAATATTATCGCCGCCGTATTGCAGCTTGAAGCCATGCAAAACGAAGAGTACGGCATTATAGGTATGGACAGCTGGAACACACAGACCAACGTGAACACTTACCGCTGGTCGTCGCTCGGAATGTTCGCCATGCAGGACTCTAGCGGCAACAGATACGTGTTTGCGCCCTCGGCTTCGCCTACTTTGACGACGATGCAGATTACACAGCGTCCCATATACGTGTCCGTAAACAATGATAACAAGAACGTCCCTTACATAGGTAATTCTTACAACGTGGCAAGCGGAACGTCGGCACAGGCAGGCAACGTGTTCTTCTCCTTCGGGACGACTGCAGACGACGGCGAGGATGCGATTATCAGCGGCGACGAAGTGTTGTTGCAGAATATCACTTTGACAAGGGATAACAGCGCAGTTTCGCTTGCGCAGGACGCCGGTACTTACGCTATAAACGCTACCACGCTTGAAGGCGGCGCCCGTAACAACTATAAGCTTGTCGCAGGTCCTTCCGGTGCAAACACCTTTGTAATCGACAAAGCGCAGGTAACACTTACCGTGACCGGCGGCAGCGCGACGTACGGATTTACCAAGCCCGCAAATGCCGCGGAGTTTATGCAGATGGTGAATCTTTCGTTCGCGTCTTCCAATTCCTCGCTTACAGGATTTGCTTCACGCGACAACATCACCGTGAATATGAATATTCAGACAGGTGACACTTCCACGTCCGCGGGACAGTGGCTTATCACTCCCATGCTGGGAGGCGGCAGCGTGTTCGCCTTCAATTTCCCTGCGGGAGAATATACGGTAGAGTATGAAGGGCTTTCCGGCTCCGGTATAAACAACTACGAGATAGTCGGCTTTGAAAACAGCACGCCTTTTGTCGTGAATAAAGCCCGGCTCGCGGTAAATCTTCCGTCGATAGATGATTTCGTATACGGCGGCTCTCCGGTCGTGGGAACGCCTTCGTATGCAGGTCTTTTGGACGTTGACAGCGTCAGCGACTATACGATATCCTATTTCAGCGGCTCCGATGCCTATTCGGAAGCGAACTTTGTTGCAGGCAGCTATACCGCCAGAGCGGTCGTTACCGCAATTAACTCTCCCGGTTCGGCAGCGGGTATCAATAACTACGATGTGCAGTACAACACTTCCGCTTTCGAGGTGTCCAAGCGCGATACGACCGTGCAATTTAACTTCGACCCGTCTAAAACTTATTCCTATAAGGGTGAAGCATATACGTTTACCGCTACTGCGCTCGGAAATCCCGCATTCAGCGACACCGCGGACGGCGTGACTTTCCAGGCATACAGCGACGTCAACAGGGAAACCGCCGTTGAAGCGTTGAACGCCGGCACGTACTATGCGGGCGCAATTTCCGACGCGCTCCGTGCCAACTACAACGTAACCGGCATAACCGATATGAACGGCGCCGCGTGGGAAACCTTTACCATCGGCAGGGCGACGGTAACTTTGTCCAATACCGGTATTACGAACGCAACTTATAGCGGCGATTCCATATCGTACGACCCTAGTCTTATCACTATAGATTACGGCGACGTTCCCGGTTTGGCGGATGAAATGGATACCCTCAAAGCGGCTCTTACTTACGCTTATAACGGCTCTTCTTCCGCTCCCGTAAACGCGGGCACTTACAACGTTACCGTCAGCCTGCCCCAGCAGCAGAACTTTAACGCCGCAAGCCTTACCATAAGCGGCGGCCTTAAAATAGGACAGCTGGCAATCACCATTACGCCCGACGGCGGAGCGACTGTCACCATTGAATATAACGGTGAGATGATACCCGACCTCACTTACACCGTTACCGCGAACGAAAAACCGATTGAAGAACAGCTCGAAATAACCACCAAATACTATAAGGACAGCGTGGAAGCGGGCAATATAACTTCCGATTTGCGCAACGTCGGTACATATATTATAGTGTATTCCTATGATGGCACTACGGGCAACTACGCAAGTACAAGCACGCAGGTTACTTACACGGTAACTCAAAAGAGCCTTACGCTTACGCTCAATAACGCGAACGTCACTTATAATAAGGAAGCGTTCAGTCCCGATTACACCGTAGAAGGTCTTATCACGGGCGACAACGCAAAAATAACCTACACCGTGCAAAAAGGCGGCGCGGCGCATGAAGGCGACGTTATCAATGCCGGCACGTACGAGTTTACTTTCTCCGCGGGCAACGGCAACTATAGAATAAGTGAGGAATCTGCGGCGCAGACGGTAGTCATTGCTCCTTACGACCTCACGGCGCAGGCGTTGAATACCACCGTATTCTTCAACAGCGGCGACAGAACGCCCGAATATTACGAAAACCAGCTCAAAGTGCGCGTGCTCGACGCCGACGGCAAAGACATCACGGATATCTTGTCGGGCAGTATAACCAAAGACCTTATCGTAAGCACGGATAACCAGACTCCCGTAGACGAGGTGGGCGAGAGAGGCGGCAATTATGCGGTCAAGGTGACCATTACTTCCCTGCCCGAAGGTTACGACGCAAACAACTATACTTTGCAGCCAAGCAAATACGCCGTGTTTGTTTACAGAATAGCGCTCGGCGGCAAGCTCACCGGCGGCACGGACGCGGATTCCGTAACTTACGGCACCGGCTTTGATATCGAAGGCGTGCTTACCGCAATGGCGGGCGATAAGATCCAGGAACTCACCGTCAATTCCGACGGCAATGTCGACGGTATTAAAGGCTCCGACCTTACCGACGTTACGTCTATCAAAATCAACTCCGCAACCTTTGCGGTGAACGGCGTTACGCTTGCGCTTACGGATAACACAGTAACGATTGATGATATAGGCGCAGATATTAACACCATCTTCAATCTCGGTGTGTTCGACAGCAGGTTTGCAAACGCGGGCACTTATACCGCAACCATAACCATCACGCTTGCCGCGACTTATACGGACAGCGACCAGGACCGCTCCGTGACCATATCCGCGCCGTTCACCTGGACTGTCGACCCTTACGAAATTCAGGTTACGGCAGGGCAGTTGGATAAATATTATACGGAAGCGATCACCACTTCCGACGTGCTCGGAGTTGTGGAAGTTGACGAGCAGTATAAAGGCTATATCACCGCGGTATCTTCCGTAATACACGGTACGTCTTCTACGTTCGTCAACGCGGGCGACTACACCTACGACGTAGTTCTCAATACCGATGCGCCAGGCTACTATAACTACACTCTTACCGATGTTTCCACCGGTCACATCGTGGTTTCGCCTCTCAGACTGGTGGTCACCGTGGGTAATCTTACGGGTGATCGCTCCGTGCAGTACGGCGACGCGATAGCGCCTACGGCTACGGCGCAGCTCTTCAAGGGCGACGAGCCGTATACAAACGAAAGCATTGCTTCGCAGTACTCCTGGACGACTTCGTCTTCCGTGTCCGCGGGCGCTGATGTGGGCAGTTATAACGGCGCACTTACCGCCGCCGTAACGGCAACGAAAAACTTCGAAGTCGAAACGGTTGACGGCAATCTGGTAATCACACAGCGTATGCTCGGCATCACTTTGGACGACGTCACCATGGCGTACAGCACGGGCGAAATTGACGTTACCTACCGCATAACGAGCGGCAGTCTGTACGGCGACGATGAGCAGCCCGTCCTCGTCAATTCCGGCATAACGGTAGGTGGCAATGTCGTCGACCTTGACAGACTTGCGGTGCAAGAGGGCGGATACGTCCTTAACGTGCAGGACGCGGCGTTTAACAATTCCAACTACGGAATAAAAAGCGTGGCGGACGGCACGCTGACGGTAACTCCTTACGAGATAACTTCCGTTACCTGGAACGCTCCCGAACAGCTTGTCTATAAAGGCGCGGCGTTTGAAAGTGGCGAACTCTACACCGTTGAAAACTTTGTAAACGATAACGGCGACGTTGTGACCTTCTCCATAAGTTACGGCGGAGAGGTGAAGAACGCCGGCAGTTACAGCGCGCGTGTGGCGGTGGCTTCCGTAACCAACGGCGCCGATCCCGTAGACGCGGGCAACTATTCCGTTGCAAACGTTGCGGCGCAGCCCTTCAGCGTGGCAAAAGCTAACCTTGCCGTTTCAAATATCAGAGGTTTTGCAAATGAAAACGGCGTACTTACCGTATCCGGTACATATAATACGCAGTCCCAGGCTATCGCAACGGACGAAATAAAGTTCAGCTTCGGTGACGGTATCGCTTACGATTCCGCGCTGCACGGAGCAATCACCGTTTCCGTCGGCCATTCCGCTTCCGGTATACCTACCGATCCCGTGAATGCCGGCAGTTACGACGTCACCGTATCAGTAAGCGGCGCGGAGAACTTCAACAATGCGACGATAAGCGGTATAACGCTGGTTATCGACAAATGGATTCTCACTGAAGAAGAAGCCGCAGAAAACTTTGTTATCAGCTTCGACGAGTCGTATGTTTACGACAGTCAGGAACACGGCGCTACTCTGGCATTCCAGGGCACGCTTGCCAATTTCGCGGCGCCTTACACTTTCACCTACTATTTGCAGGCGTCCGACGGCAGCTTGTCCCAGGCTTCGCCCGTGAATGCCGGCACTTATCTGATATCCCTCACCGTAGGTAACGATAACTACGAATATACAACGGCAGAGGGCAGTAATGAAGGAAGCATTGTAGTTACTCCGACGGATAGAATACAGCTTTCCTTTACCGTACCTACCAGTGAAGGTCTGCCCCAGAATAACGTCTATTATACGGGCAGCCCCATCGTTCCTGAGATGTCTGCGACAATAACCGTCACGGGCAGTGCGGAAAGAGTTACGTCGAGCGACGCGTTTACGTTTACGTTCTACGTGGCTACTACCGCAGATGACCCGAACGCTATCGACCTGTCTACCGTGCCGGGCATGGAAAGCCTTCCTTCCGGAACTTATTATTACAGCGACATGGTAAGTGAGGCGGTAAGGCCGAGCAGTTACTATATCGTGGCTACGTTCAATTCGGACGGAACATATTCCAACTACAAGACCGGCTATCAGCAGCTTTACGTCGTCGGCGGCGTGCCCACGGCAATGGTCATCACTTTCGGCGCAATGAGCGTCAGAGTGGTAAGCGGCCTGACCCGTTCTTACGACGGCACCATAGGCTTCAACGGTCATGACGTTATCTACAGTGATGCCGACGGTCTGTATTGGATCAATACCGATATCGTGCAGTTTACCGGCGTAGATCTTACGGGTATGGATAACCTGAAGGAAGACCTCAAAGTCGGCGACATCACCGTTTCCGTATACTTCCTGTATGAAAGAACCGTACAGGACGGAGCGACGGTGGAAAGAAAGACCAAACTTTACGATTGGAACTGGCAGTTCGATTCGGATGCGGACGAAAGACTTGATCCTAAAAAAACCGTTTACTCCGAAGCGGTTATGGAAGGAGGCGTTCAGATCCAGGGTCCGATGAATGGCATTACGGATTTCGGTTATGCAAACGGTATCCAGACTGCGGAATACGTTGTAGAAGTGTCGATAGATAATACCGACAACGATTACTATTCGTCTGCGGTCGAGATTACGATAGGTGAAGACGGTCAACCGGATGAGCAGCTTGTTCCGCACTCGGCAAGCGGATATGCTTATATCGAACCTGCGGATATTCAGTTCGAGATGTTCTATACCAACGACTTCTATAACGACGCTACCAATATGGTCGCCGAAGCAACGGGAGGTTATCGCGAACTTAACGACTCTGTGGAAGATTCCGTGGAACTGCAGGTGCTCACCGCTGACCAGATAAGGGAAATATCCCATTACTTAATGCGGGGCGTGGCTCTTTCCGTGGATGAGAACTATGACTGGCTTTCCGGCGTAACGCGCACTAAGTACGCTATGGACGAGGGCGGCGCGCTTTATAATTATGAAGTGCTTGCCGCGCAATATATCAACGTAACTATCAAAAACAGCGCCGGACAGACGGTATATACCTACATTGACGGGGTTCACACCAGTCAGAACGGCGGAGTGACGAATGCCGGCACGTATACTATAAAATTCGAGTTCTCGGGTATATCCGGCAAGTACATGCCGTTCACCTACACGGGTACATTCGTACAGCAGAAGGCTGAATACCACATTACCGTAGCGCAAAAGGAGGGCGCGAACCTCACTACCGAATTCGGCGTGGAATTCGACGTGTCCGACATTGCCGGTCAGCTGGAAGTTAAAGTTGAGCTCGGCGACGGCGGCTATACCACCGCTACCGGTAAGTATACGGCGTTTGAGGATGCCGTTGCGCAGAGCAAAGGCGATATGTCAACGCTCGACAGCTATATCAGGCTTGTCGGCACCGACGGCGGTATCTCCACCGAATACAATACGAATACCTACAAATCCAACGTGGGCAACTACTTCATCTACTACGTGTACACTTCCGTGGATTCCAACCTGGAAGTCGTAATGGAAACGGAAAGCAGTATGATTGAAGTAACCAAGACCGCGCCTTCGTTCATGGTTAACGCAGAAGGCGAGCGCGTGGATGAGGAAGAAGGACTCGACCTCGGTTCACAGTCTTATACTCCCAACACGTCCTGGAACGATGACGTAATCAAGAGCGTGGGTCTGGGCATCGAATATAAGTCGCTTCAAGGCCCTACGGGCGAATATTACACCACGAAAAACGTTACCATCGCGACAATAGAATATTCCGCGGACGGCGACGTATGGACCAGCGTGGAAGTCATCAGCTCCGTCGGTAAATACCGCGTCACGATAGCCGCGGCGGGAGAAGGGACCGAGAACGCAGAAGCCAACCTTGAAGGCACGCTCGGCGGCGTCTACGTGTTCTTCGAGGTCACCAGGATATCCGCGCAGGCGAACGTGGTCGTAACCGGCTCCGATCTCGTGTGGTCGGCAGAGGCAGGCGCTTACATTGCCACCTTCAACGGCAATACCCATGCAATAGGTTACTCCGTTACCGCGGGCGGCAACGCCGTTTCCGACTCTTCTCTGCAGGGCACGGTGAATATACTCATAGCCTTCACCGAGAACGCCGCGGACGGCGATTATGTGGATATCAACACTTCGCCTATCGTGGGCGCAGGCTCCTATTGGGTAAAGGTGACCGTTACGGGTAGCGAAAACTATAACGTCACGCCTTCCGAAGCGGTGAAAATCACCATAAACAAGGCTGATCCCACCATCAGGTTCGAGCAGTCCGAATACAACATGACGTACAGCCTGAAAGGCAATACCATTCCCGCAGGCGACTATTCGTTCGAGCTTGACGGAAGAAATCCCGCTCCCAATATAACTGCGGAAAACAGCTCCGTCTACTATCTGTCCGCTCCGATAAGCGGCAGCGGCGACGTTGCAGGGGCGCAGTCACAGGTTGCGGCTATGGTGAACGAGTTCATCGCTTCCGGTGCAGGGGATATAGTGGCATGGCTTGCACAGAAACAGAATACGGGAGCCTATCCCGATTATAAGTTCACTTCCGTGGACGGAACTTCCGCCGCCACCGACGTAGGTTATTACTTCCCCGTCGTTATCTTCAACGGCGATGAAAATTACAACCGCTCGGGCGCGCTGGTAGCCAACGTTCCCCATCCGGTAATCACCGTCGCCAAAGCCACGCTTGTTCTGGCTGTAACGATAAACCACGATATGGACGTCGTATACGGCAGTGCACCCGGAGGAGATATCTCCAACACTTCGGTAATAGGTAAGTATGTATCTATGGATTGGTCGTATACCGATGCCGACGGCGGAGTCGTAACTGTCGACTCGAATAAATTCGGGCAAATCGTAAGCGGGTTCGAGTACAGACTCATAAACTGCAACCAGTACGTCCAAGGCACCGCGGTGGGCACCGTTCCCAACGCATACCTGTTCGTTGTGGACAGCTTTGAAAGCACCAACTTCGACTACACCTATGACCAGGGCGGATATGTGAACATCCAGGTAACCCCCGCAACCGTGGCGTTTGACGTAAGCAAGGGAAGCGTGTCGCTTATAAACGACATCGACGATCAGGGAAAGCAGCAGACACTTACGCAGGAAGGCTATACCTTTAACAGAGTGTACAGCGGAACTTCTTTCGGACCTTTGGCGTTCGCATATGCGGGCAATACCGGTCTTGACGTCAACGGCGATAACAGCAAAGAAACAGACGACGCAGGCTTCGGCAAACATGGCATATTCACCGTATCCGCAAGCGGCGGCTACACTCAGGAAGCCGTGTCCGCGGCAGGCAGCTATACGGGCAGCATTACCATAACCCTCAACAACTCCAACTACGTGGTAGAGGGCATGGAAGAAGGCACGCTCACCCTGCCGGTGAACCTCGTTATAGATAAGGCAATCATTAAGATAAGTTTCGACTATCTGACCTATGCCGCGTTCGATGGCAACACGTATACCGAAAAATCTTCCGCAGGCGAGGGAGAGCACCACGGCTGGTACGAGTATGCAACCATATATACGGGCGCGAACTTCGACTACAATAACCGCGTGTATGTGACCAGCTACCGCTACGGCGAGAACGGCGAGCTTGAAGCGTACGGCGCATATAGCGGCGGCAAGAGGCTCGGTGAAGTGGGCGGCATTACGGAATCGGACGGCGCAAGCGGCAACCTTGCGGCTCCCGGCGAATACAATATCCACCTGATGCTCGATCAGCTTGCAACCAACTACAAGTTCATCGACTCTGCGGGAAATACGCTCGGTCAGGCGGCGGACGGCTCTCAGTCAGACCTGTCTTCGCTGGACATCAACGTGACCATCAGCCCGTCTATGTTCGTCAAAACGGGCAACTCGTTCGCCGCAGACGTAAATCCTCTGTTCGCCTATACGGACGGAGTATACAGCAGGGAATTCGACGGAACCGACCTTACCGCGGCGTTCCTGAAGACGTTCCTGTCCGTCGTTCCTTACAAGCTGTCCAATACCGCGGGCACGTTGCAGGGTTCTATTGCAGCCCCCAACAGTCAGGTACAGCTGACCGTGGACAGGGATTATGCTGCCGAATTGATAGGCAACAATCTCATAGTCGAACTGCTTTCGGACGGCGCGGCGGTTGACAGCGCAATGTATGTGGGTGATTACACCCTGCGCGTACGGCTGAACAACAACGCGTACAGCATGGACGATATGCAGTTCACGCTGAAAATCACGCCTGCAAGCGATATAGAAGCGTCCGTATCCGTGAAGGGTCAGACCGCCCGCACGTATAACGGTCTGGATATCGTGCCCAATATCACGCTTACCCTCACCGTAACCGATTACAACGGCAACAAGCATACGATAGGCGTTCCTTCCTACACCGCGAACGTCTACAAGCAGGTTGACGGAACAACGCCCGACACGCCTACGTTCAGTTACGGCGTGGTGAACGGCGACGTGAATACTGCTGAAATAAACGGAAAGTTTACCGACGCCGGCACGTATATCGTAAGGCTTGTTATAAACAACCCCAACGTCAAAGTGACCGAACTCAGAGGAGAAGATTATGACCAGACGTACACAATCAATAAGCGTTCTCTTACCGACGGCAGCATACGCAGTACTTACGAAAATCTGTTCAGCTACCGCACAACCGTGAACGGCAGCGGTGAAGTGGTACCCGTTGCGGTGAGTGAAAAAGACCTCGACGTCCTCATCACTTACAACAGGACGACCAATCTCGTGCTCCGCGAAGACTTTACCATCGAATTCGCAGGCGGCGCCGGCGGCCAGTACACCGGAAACTACGAGTTCACGATTACAGGTATGGGCAACTTCGAGGATGTGATAAAGGGCAGTTACAGCATAGGCGCGTCCGTCGGCATCGTCAGCGCGCCCGACGCCATCACCTACGGCGAAGATTCCGTCACCGTGAGGCTGAATATCAACTCGCTCGGCAGTAACAGCCTTGCAGGAGACCTGACGCTCAACTTCTTCACGGGCGCTTCGTCCAGAGTGGTTGACGCAAGCGGCAAAACCGTTGCACAGCTCGGCGTTCCTTCCGAAATCGTCATATCGGCAGACGAGGTCAGCGGAAACGAATTCGAAGTCGTCTTCACAGGACTCGGAGCCGTCAATGCGGGCGAATACTTCCTCGACCTCGTGTTCAGCTGCACTTATGCCGGCATCACGACCGAAGGCACCATCAGCAGGAAAGTCAGCGGTGAAACGGCAAGCAAAGTGGTGGTTGACGAAGCGGACGTGGCTGCCGCGGCAACGGGCGTTACGGCGACAGTTACAGCCGTGAACAGCACGACCGTCAGCTTCAATATCAGCGGCCTGCCTTCCGCTTACGAATATTCCGTGGACGGCGGCGAAACCTGGATCAAGGCAAACAAGGGCAGCAATACGATAAGCGGGCTGACCGCGGGCACGGCGTTTAACGTCCTGCTCAGAATAAACGACGTCAACTACGCAAGCAGTGAAAACGTGCACGAGTATCCTCTTGCGTCGGCTCTGAGCTTTACTACTACCGCGAGCGTTGACGACATAATCGCAAGCGCCGAATCGCTGGCAAACAACTTCAACGCCACCGGCTTTGCAAGATATGCCCAGCTGTTGCAGAACGTCGCGTCTGTGAGCAGCGGCGATCTGGCTGCAAGGGGCGACGAGATTGAAGAAGCTCTTGCGGCTGTGGAAGAAGCGCGCGCCGAATATATCGAAGACTTGCAGGCGGCGATCGACTCCGCCGTAGGCGCGGCTGAAAAGGCAGCAGGTAAGGCGAGCGGCGTAAGCGGCGCCGCAACCGCAGGTCTGGTTGCCGGCGGCGTGGCAATGCCTGTGCTCGGTATAGGACTCATCTTTGCCGCGGCACGCAAAAGGAAGAGTAAGGAGGAAGACCTCAATGACTAAAAAGAAAGCAGTAATCTTAGCTGTCGCACTTATAGTGTGCATCGTCGCCGTTTTTGCGGCGGCGTGCACCACGGAAATGACGACTGCGGACGCGCTTGCAGTATTGACCGAAGCGTCGTCGGGCGTTGCCGTTGCCGACGTAACGGTAACGGTGACTGACAGTTCGAACACGGTTATCTATTCGTATCCCGAAAAAGTTGACGTTCCTGCGGAAATACAGGGCGTAATATCCAGCTTTGTGCCCGACATGAACGGAAGCGGCGCGTTCAACTACGACTCGTTCAACTTCACCGGACTTGCCGTCGCGCAGCAGGACAACGTTGCCACTTTAACGGGGCAGATCACCAATATGAACGCCTTCCTGGGCACGGAAAATCTGTCGTATAACGGCGCTACCATCACCGCGACCATTGATACCGAAACCATGCGCGCAATGACGGTGGACGTTGCATACACCTATTCGGGCAGGGCGTCCAACTTCACGATAGCGGTGAATACCGTTTATAACTATTGACGTTTGACGGATTTGTTCCGTCTTTCTTCCCCCAATACGGAGCACGCTGAGATTCGGCGTGCTCTTTTTGTCCGCGGTATTTACAAAAGAGAAGGTTGGTGGTATAATATGGGCATGGGAGCGCTTTTCGGGAGAAAAAGTAATACGCAGCGTGCGGTAAGGCAGGCAAAGCGGTTTGCTTTTTTATCTTCGTCGGGGATTGCCGCACCCGTTTCAGGCAGGTGTCTGCTATGCGGAAAGGAACAGCTGTCCTTTGAGTTTGCCGGGTTGTGCGACGAATGCAGGGGCAAAATAACTCCCAACGCGGGCAAAACCTGTGAAAAGTGCGGCAGACCGCTCATTGCGGAAGAGAGGTTCTGCGAAACCTGCCGCGAAAAGGAGCGGCATTTCGACAGGGCGTACTCCTGTTATGTGTACGAGGACGCGGCAAAACAGCTGGTTACGCGGTTCAAATACGCCAAGGCGTTGTATATCGCCCGCCAAATGGCGTACGACATGGCGGAACTGTATTTTACGAAAGATATTTCATGCAGTCTGATAGTTCCGTCGCCGTCCTCCGCCGAACGCATAAAAGAACGCGGCTACGACCATATTGCCGTGCTTACAGAGTTCTTGCGCGGGATTATAAATATTCCCGTGGCTTACGGCGCGGTGGTTAAGGGTAAGGATAATAAAATGCAGGCGGGGCTTGGCGGCTTAGAAAGGGAAGAAAACGTACTCGGCGTGTATAGCGGAGGCGAAAACTCCGGTATGCTCAAAGGCGCGCACGTACTTGTCGTGGACGACGTGCTGACCACGGGAGCCACCGCAAGCGAGGTGGCGAAAGTTGCGAAAAAGTTCGGGGCGGAAGAAGTCAAAGTGCTTACTTTCGCTTCCACAAGATATTCAGCCGGATTCTCCGGGGCGACTCCCGGACGGAGCGGCGATACGGAGGGATTATGAAAAGCAGATGGTACAAGGACGCGGTTGTCTACCAGATTTATCCGCGCAGTTTTTGCGATTCGAACGGGGACGGCATAGGCGATTTGCGCGGCATAATTTCCAAGCTCGATTATATCAAGGAGCTGGGCGTGAATGCGGTATGGCTTTCGCCTATCTATAAGTCTCCGAACGACGACAACGGATACGACATAAGCAATTACCGCGACATAATGGACGAATTCGGCACTATGGCGGATTTCGACGAGATGCTGGAAGGTATGCACGCGCGCGGAATAAAACTTATTATGGATCTCGTGGCGAACCATACGTCCGACGAACACGAATGGTTTGTGCAAAGCCGCTCGTCGAAAGACAATCCTTACCGCGATTACTATATCTGGCGCAAGGGCAGGGGCAAAAACGGGAAAAAGCCGCCCAACAACTGGACTTCCCGCTTCGGCGGAAGCGCGTGGCAGTACGATGAAAAAACGGGCGAATGGTATCTGCATCTTTTCAGCAGAAAGCAGCCCGATCTGAATTGGGAAAATCCGGCGGTGAGAAAGGAGATTGCGGATATATGCAACTTCTGGATGGACAAGGGCGTTGACGGGTTCCGTTGCGACGTAATTACCTATATATCCAAGGAAAAGGGATTGCCGGACGGCAAATTCAATCCCATCATGTGCGGCGACGAACACTTCGTTGTTGGTCCCAGATACCACGAATTCATACACGAACTCAACAAAAATTCCTGGTCGAAATACGACTCCTATACGGTGGGGGAATCTGCGGGAATAACGTTTGAAAAAGCTCCCGACTGCATAGCGGAGGACAGGGAAGAGCTGGATACGATATTCGGATTCGAGCATATGTGCACGGATATGTATATGGAGGTGATTCCGCACAAATTCAAGCTGAGCCGCTTTACAAAGGTGCTTTCAAAATGGCAGACTTTGCCCGAAGGATGCTGGAATACGCTGTTTTTGGAAAACCACGACCAGCCGCGCTCGCTCGGCAGATTCACGGGCGATTTCGGAGAAAACCGCTACGAGGCGTCAACCATGCTCGCCGTCGCCATGCAGCTGCTCAAAGGCACGCCGTTCGTCTATCAGGGACAGGAAATAGGCATGGTGAACTGTAAATTCCGCGACGAGGACTACCTTGACGTAATGGCGCGCCAGGTATTTTCGATAGCGCGCAAAATACCTTTCGGAAAGGCGATAGCGCGCGCCTGCCTTGCAAAGAGGGCGCGCGACCATGCGCGTACGCCTATGCAATGGAACGCGGGCGAAAACGCCGGTTTTACCGCGGGGAAGCCCTGGATGATGCTAAACCCTTCGTACAAGACGATAAACGTCGAAAACGATTTGAATGCGGGCGATAAGTCGGTATACGCCTTTTACAAGCGGCTGCACGCTTTCAGAAGGGGAAACGAGATTGTCGGGTGCGGCGATTACGTTCAGCTTGACCCTGCAAACGACAAAGTATTCGGTTATACGAGAAATTACGGCGGTAAAACGCTGCTTGTGGTTGCAAACTTCAAAAACAAAAGCGTAAGATACTCCTTGCCCGCGGAACTGGCAAAGGGAAAGGTTTTGCTTTCCAACTACAATGACAGCCGTCTTGCGCCCGTACTCGAACTGCGCCCCTATGAAGCGGCGGTTTTCGGAATAGAAAAGGCATAAAATTACGCCCCGTCCGTTTCCCGAAAGGGGCGCGGACGGGGTTTTTGTCGCGCCAGGAAGGGCGTTTTCAACCTGACTGTCATAAGGTAAACTTTTTTTTGGACAGTGCGCAGGAGAGTAATTAAAAGAATATCTTAAAATTCTTACGGCTATTTTGGCCGAAAAAATGCTTTTATATGTAAATAATGCCACATAAATACATTAAATTGTATAATTTTTGTAAGAAATGCAAAAATGTAATTTACATAACGGGAATATGGTGTTATAATGTAAATAGCTTACAAGGAGGCTAAGTAATGAACAAGCATAGAATTTTTGTTGTGGAAGACGACAGGAGCATCAGCGGACTTTACGAGATCGCATTCGACAAGGACGAATTCGAGGTGGTCTGCTTCGATAAAGCGGAGGGAATGTTCGACGCGTTTGAAAAAGAGGAGACGTGCGACATTATCATACTCGACCTGATGCTGCCCGGTATGAGCGGTCTTGACGCTCTCAAAATTTTGAAGACGAACGAAAAGACCAAGTCCGTGCCCGTCATCATAGTCAGCGCCAAGGGCGATGAAAAAGACAAGGTGGAAGGACTTAACCTGGGCGCCGACGACTACATTGCCAAGCCTTTCGGTATGCTCGAACTTATCGCGCGCGTCAAGGCGAATATCCGTAAATCGGCTATGGGCGGCGGCGAGATAATTTCCATAGGCGAAATAACCATAAACAACAGCGAACACGAAGTAACCGTTGCGGGGCATCACGTGCAGCTTACCCTGAAGGAATACAAGCTGCTTAAACTGCTCATGGAAAAGTGCAACAACGTCGTTACCAGGGAAAAAATTCTGAACGCGGTATGGGACTACGACTACGTGGGCGAAACCCGCACGCTGGATATGCATATAAAATCTCTGCGCAGCAAGATAGCGCAGTTTACCCCCGTGCAGTACATCCACACCGTAAGAGGCGTGGGCTACAAATTTTCCAAATAGGGTAAACAAGTAAATGCGCAGTAAGCTGTCGCGTCAGATATTCACTACTATAAGCGTCACGCTTATACTCGTTATTTTGCTCGCTTGCGGGGGTTACCTGCTGGCGAGTTATCTTAATGTGCGCAGTACGCTGAGCAGTTTTTCCCAGCAATACGCCCGCCAGCTTGAAGATATGGATTACGTCTACGAGCTGGTACAGAGCGCGAATATGTTTCCAAAGCGTTCGATAATCATCTTTATATACAGCAGCGACGGCAATCTGATAACTTCCAACGCGCCGCCGCCGGAAAACGCGAATCTGGGCGATTTGCAGACGGCGGCTTCCGGAGGCGAAGTTTTCAATACGGTGGAGTATGACGGCATAACCATGCTTTCGCTTACCACGCGTGTGAACGTGGAATCCAACATCGACAGCAACGGCAGGATATTTCTGCGCGTCCTTACTACCGCGGACTGGGCTTCGGAGAACTTCTGGATATTCTTCGGCAGCAGTATAGCGGTTGCGCTTTTACTCATTCTGCTTGCAATGGGTATAACAAACCTCAATCTGAAGCGCTCCATGCGCCCGCTCGAAGCGGTGCAGAAGGGTCTGAACGACATAAACAACGGCAACTTCCACGGTATCGCAGTCAGTACGGATTATGAAGAATTCCGCGGAATAGTCAGTCAGATAAGCGATATAAGCGAAAAAATATCCGCTTCGCTCAGCTCGATAAAGTACGAGCAGAGAAAGGCGGCGTTTTTGCTGGACAACATAGGACAGGGAATAATCGCGCTTTCCGATACGCGCGGCATACTTACCTACAACAATGCGGTTTTGCGTATTCTGGGCTTACAGGGCAACATCGCAGGGCAGAGGCTGGAAGACGTCATCGACGATGAAAGCATAATCGCCGCCGTGGCGCGCACACAGGAGAACGGCGAAAAGGACGGCTGCGAATTCAGGCGCGCGGGCAACGTATACAGGGTGGAAACGCTGATAGCGAGCGGATCGTGGTTTGAAACGTACAATACGTTCGCGTTGCTTTTAACATTTACCGATATTACCCAGGAAAGCCGTTCGGCAGACATAAGGAGCGAATTTTTTGCGAACGCCTCGCACGAACTCAAAACTCCGCTCACGGTAATAAAGGGCTATTCCGAACTGCTTACCATTCCGGGGCAGAGTGAAAAGAATATCTCGCGCTGCGTAAGCGAAATTCAGACCAACGCAGATAAAATGGGCGTACTGATAAACGATATGCTCTTTATCAGCCGTCTTGACGCCAATATAGTAAACGAGGAAAAGGCTGCAGTCGACCTGGGCGGAATGTGCCGTTCCATATGCGATGATATGGGCGGCGCGGCGCAGAATGCGGGAGTTACCATATTCTGCGAAGGTGACGGAATGGCGGAGTGCTATCCCAAGATGATGACCACGGCCATAACCAACCTGGTGAGCAACGCGGTAAAATATAACCGTGAAGGCGGAAGCGTATGGGTGAAGGTGCACGAAGACGGAGAATACGTCTGCATCTCGGTAAAGGATAACGGCATAGGCATTTCCGACGAGGATAAACCGCGCGTATTCGAGCGTTTCTTCAAGGCGGATAAGGCGCATACGCGCAACGATGAACTCAGTACCGGACTCGGGCTTGCGATAGTCAAGCATATAATCGTCAATATGCACGGCGGAGAAATCACGCTGGAAAGCGAGGAAGGAAAGGGTTCGGAATTTATCGTAAAATTGGCAAAAGGAAAGGAGGCGGAGAAGAATGATATATCCGATGAAACTCAAACCGGCAACTAAGGACTACGTCTGGGGCGGAACCAGATTGAAGAGAGAGTGGAAAAAGCCGTCTGAAGGCGACGTGATAGCGGAAAGCTGGGAGCTTTCCTGCCATAACGACGGAATGAGCGTGATAGAAAACGGCGAGTACGCAGGTATGCCGCTCGGCGAACTGCTTGAACATATGCCCTTATATAAGGGCGAAAAGTGCGGACAGTTCGAGTTTTTCCCCATACTTATCAAACTCATAGACGCCAAGACGAATTTATCCATACAGGTACACCCGTCCGACGAATACGCCCTTGCAAAGGAAGGGCAGTACGGAAAGAGCGAGATGTGGTATATAGTTGATGCGGAAAAAGGTTCGGGCGTGTACTGCGGCTTTAAGAAGGCGGTGGACGCGGCGGAGCTGGAAGAGGCGCTCAAAGGCGGAAAAATTTTGGACTTGCTCAATTTTATCCCGGTTAAAAAGGGCGACAGTATATATATACCGTCAGGCACCGTCCACGCCATCTGCGGAGGACTGCTCATTTGCGAAGTCCAGCAAAACTCTTCGCTCACGTACCGCCTGTACGATTACGACAGAGTGGGAAAGGACGGCAAAAAACGCGAACTGCATATAGAAAAAGCTCTGCAGGTGGTAAACACCGCCGCCGTGACTTCTCCCAACGAAAACGTGGTGTGTGAAAGCGACGGAGTGCGCCGCCTTGCAAGCTGCAAGTATTTTACCGTGCGTGAAATAAAAGTTGATCCCGAATACAAAGGCACGGTAGGGCAGGAGTGCTTCCTATCGCTTACCTGTACAGAAGGCGAAGGCGTGCTCATATGGCAGGATACGTCCTTCGACATAGCCTTGGGCGATACCCTCTTTCTTCCGGCGGGTCTGGGAGAGTTTACTTTGCGCGGAGGAATGACAGTCATTTCCGCCTGCGTCTGACGCCGTACGAATGTCCGACAGATAAATAAAGCGTTGAAAGACCTTTACTGCCGTTCAAAGTCAATTACATATGTCTGTATATAGCCTCTGCGGAAAAGCGGAGGCTTTTTCTGCGTGACGGGCGGGACGGTAACTATCCTATACGCGCGCGAGTATTATAATTATTATATCCATATTCTATATAGCCGGCGGAGCGGAGCACACTTCTATATATCCGGGGTGTACAGGCAACCGCGGACGGTGCGGAGGAAGGCATTTTACGCGCTTTTTCCTAAATACGAAAACAGGCTTGACGTGCTTTTTTTCATACCGGAACGCAGACTTGCGCCGCCGTAAAACAATGAAAAAAACAAGCGGGAAAACACTTGCGTAACGAAAAGAAAATTTTATCGTTTGCGGTGCTTTTTTGTTTTACCAAAAAGCGGAGAAAAAGCACGTCAAATAGTTTTAACGTACATATAAATGGTAAAATTAGGTATAATCGACACAATCATATAAAATTGTACTCAAGCGGCGGCAAATCTCTTGCGCCGATTCCAGCAGGGTGTACATATGCGTTTTACGCGCTTTTCCCGCGTATGAAAAAAGCGCGTAAAACAGCCCGTAAAAACCGCTTTCGGAGTAGGACGCAACCGGTATTTTGCCGAATAAAAAACCGCCGCATACAGCGACGGTTTTTATGTAGAAACAATCCGGTTTTATTCGGTTATAGTGAGGTCTTCGATAAAGTTCGCGCTTGCCGCAAACGCCTTTACGGATTCAGCGGAACTTTCGGCTCTCGCCTTTGCGGAATAGCTTTCGCCTACGCCGAGCAGGGTGCCGTCAGCCTTGTACAGCTTGTAACGGTAAGTGCCGTTCTTCTCCTTGTCGATTGCAAGCGTGCCTTGCTCCACAGCCTTCTTGAACGCCATAATGGACGCCTTCTTGGGCTTGGCCTTATAGCCTTCCGATTCGTAAAGAACCTGACCGTTGTTCGCCTTCAGCTGGAACTTGTAAGGCTTCATGGGATTTTCCGAATCCATGATGATCACGTATCTGCCGCCGGCGGGCTTAGCGGGCTCGTCGGAGAGAAGGGTGATGTTCTTGGTGGGAGCGGGCTCTTCCGTCTTAGCGGGAACAGCTTTCTTCTCCGCGGGTTTTGCGGCGGTCTTCTTTTCTGCCGCGGGCTTTACCGTCTTCTTTTCGGCGGCTTTCTTTTCCTCCGCTTTCTTGGATGCGGCGGCAGGCTTTCTCGTGGTGGGTTTCTTTTCTGCTTTCACTTGTTCTTCCTCCTTATCCTCGGCAACGGGTTCTGCCGGTTTTTCTTCCTGTGCTACTGCGCTCTTCGCCTTCTTGTTGGCGTTTGCGGGTTTCCTGGTGGTAGGCTTTTTGACGGGAGCGGTTTCGGTAGCGGCAACTTCTTCCGCTTTCGCTTCGTCATCTTTCTTTTCTTCCTCGGCCTTAGCCTCTTCTTCTGCGGCTACGCGGGCTGCTTCCTCTTCGGCTGCCTTGCGTGCAGCTTCCTCTTCGGCTGCCTTGCGAGCTGCCTCTTCCTCTGCTACCTTACGAGCAGCTTCTTCCTCTGCTGCCTTGCGTGCGGCTTCTTCTTCGGCTGCCTTACGTGCGGCTTCTTCTTCGGCTGCCTTACGTGCGGCTTCTTCTTCGGCTGCCTTGCG
>ERZ1643247.295-NODE-295-length-62106-cov-97.510225_pt1 | contig 62106 bp, 105 predicted proteins | sample MGYA00579264_ERZ1643247 | MGnify/ENA primary metagenome ERZ1643247 (study PRJEB29033, sample SAMEA4952262) | chicken gut metagenome | biome: Broiler Chicken; feature: Gastrointestinal Tract; material: Caecum | place: Ireland | collected 2018 | study: Broiler... | reverse complement strand
AAAGGTTATGGCTAACGTTTGACAAAATCCGTTATTTACTCATCTGGCAGCCCCCCGATCAGCTCCGGGATACTCTCTTTCCGTGCCTGATCCGCTATCTGTCTTATATCCTCCTGCGATAATGCCGGGGTATTGGCTCCGGTGATCTCGATCCGCTGTGGTGTCTCGGTGTAGCCGTAATTGGCTTTTAGTGCGAATATGCAGCCCACCGAGTTGCGTTCCGTGGCTCCATCCACAAGCGACGATTCGCATTCTGCTTTCCATTTTTTCGCCGTTTGGCAGTGCGGTGAGCTTGCCCCATTCTCTCCCGCCCTGTATTCTCCGCGTATCCAGCTATTAAATACATCATTACCAATACCAACTAATAAACTAAAATTTAACAGTGTAGGTCTTTTATTATACCGATAGCATAATTCAGTATATATATTCCAAATATTGTCTAATAACTCTATATCTCCAGTATCTAATACGCTGTTAGAGTTATATAATACTTTATCGTTTCTCTTTGGTTTAAATAAATATTTATATATATACTTAATCATTCCAGTAAACAGAGACGGATTATTATTAATACTCTCAGGATCACTTAAAGTATTAATATACTCATCTGCAAACTCGTGTATTTTAGTCTCGTATATTTCCGCCCCGTTTTCCGCTCTCACTGTATTCCCCATTCTCTCACCCACTTTACCGCGTTAATTCATTGCTTACTAAAATTAAATAAAAAAGGAGCCTTGACAAGCTACCAGTTCCGACTCTCCCGGCTCCCTGTCCGGTCTCGGCTGCTAAGGCGCTTACTAGCTCCGTATGCGATCTATCAATCAATTCAATTTTCTTTCGGGCTGTCCGCCCTTGCTGATTAATACAATAACACTATATCTCTAATCTGTCAACTATAAAATACTATACCTCGTAATCTTAATTCTTTAAAGCTGATATGTAGTATATATTATATATAATAATTATTATCTGTTTGATTAACAATTAAAATAAAAATAAACAGTAACAGTATAATAAACAGTATACAGTAACAGTATCAGTGTATCGGTACCGTATCAGGAAAGGAAATATACGGTATCGATACGGTATATTTTAATACACTAAATCATTAAACCATTCTGGTTATAAAAATTCCCCGGATTGCTCCGGGGTTATTTTATTTTTGACAAAATATTATAGTTAGCCCTCTGCCTCCTCCGTGTAAGAAATTATCAGTTCTTCACCGTCAAACTCCCAGGAATAATTATCAGCATCATATTTTTCACAGTTCAGGAATTCTTCTTTCTCTTCACCAGTAAGATTGATCTTTACTGTAACCGCTTCTGTTCCCATAGCTCCAGTTTCCATCATTTTTCTTTCAATTGCTTTATCAATTTTTTTCATAGCTTTTCCCTCCTCTTTTTTTCAAAAACCAGTTCCGCCGCTTCCAGCTCTTCCGCCAGTTCTTCAACCGGCATTTCTTCCGGGCTGTAAATATCGTCAAAATTGTTCAGTTCCCCGGCTTCTTCCAGTCCCTGAAATCTCGCTCTGAGCTGATCCGCCGCGTCCTCTGTGTACAGATCCACGCCCTCATAAATTCCGGACGGTGCAGCGTCAAAAATTTTCGCTGTCTCGCCGTCAGTAATGATTACTAAATTGTTCCCGTTTGTTTTTTCAAAATAAATTTTCATAATTTCCACCTTTCCCCGGCTCCTGCCGGATTGAATTTCTTTTGTTCTCCCTTTCGGTAATTATAATATAGCATATTAGTGCTTAATTGTCAATATGCATTTTAAAAATTATAGTGCTTAATATTTTCTTATATCCAGCCTTTTAAGCAATTCATTTTCTGCAAATAAAAAATTATCTGTTTTTACATGGCCATATGAAGACAATCTTTTGTAAAAATTTAAAAGCTGTCTATTTGTCATGGCTTGAATGTCAATACGATTTAATTTTTTAGGATGTGGCTTTCTGCAAAAAATCAATTCATTTTCCGCAAAATATCCGTTTGTAGTCGGTGAATGGCTCGGATTATTGTACCCGTTTTCATAAGCATTATATTTTTCTATATAATACTCTTCGCATTTTCTCAGTTCAATATCTGTTATTTTAAAATCTTCAAAAGTTTCCAAAACAACAAATTCAAAATCTAATATATTACCGCTCTCCAGATCAGAAAGCATTTTTTTGTTTAGTCCTCTTTTGCGTTCAAGATTGCTTCTGTGTGATTTCATTCTGGCTTCTATATTAGTGCTTGAGCCAATATAATATTTATTAGTTCTTTTGTTTCTAATTGCGTAAACCCCAACTTTTTTGACTTCGGGAACGATAAGTTCATGTAATTTGATATTCATAAGCACCTCCGTGTTATTCTTTTTCTTTATTGTAACACATTAGTGCTTAATAATCAAGCTAATTTGTGCTTAATTTATTATTTTTTCATCCTGTCCATTTTATCGAGTTCCGCAAGGATAAGTTCACGGGCGAAAGCATTTGTTTTAAGTCCGTATGATTTAATTTTGTCAAGCGTGCCTTTTGGCAATATAACATTTATTCTATCTTTTCCAGCCATGCACTTTTTGACAGCCTCCCTATTTTTTATAGCTTTTTCTTCTCTCGTAATTTCTGCCATTTTCAGCACCTCCATTTTTTATACATTATATTATATATGTGCTTAATTGTCAATAATTCAAGTGCTTAATAAAATTGTGGTATAATATAATCACATCAAAGGAACACAAAACAAAGCCACACGGCAGGAGGTAGAAAGATGACAGAATATATTGTAAAGGTCGAATTCCAGATGATGTTTGGAGCATCAATTCTAACAAATACATTTGCGATCAGTGCCGGAAGCATGAAAGAAGCCAAAGAATATGCAAAAGGCTTAGTGAGTGGAGAAGTAACAAAAACCACTGCGCACAAAGTAAAGCCAAATGAAGAAGTGCCACAAATATATTATAGCTGGCTTTACAGATAAAACATCCCGCCCCAGCCGGGTAAAGCTGGGAAACTGTAATGCAGCCAAAAGCCAGTTGCAAGCCTGGATAAATGCAGAGTACAGCAAAAAAAGCCGCTGGACGGCCTGCGAAGCTGAACCAGCGGTACCAATCAAAAAAGAAAGGTAGCTATTATTATAGCAAAGGTAAAACAGAATGAAAACAACTTTTGAAATCAAAGGGAACAAAATTTTTACAACGTCAAATTTATGCGAACGTCAAGACGTTTTCGAGATCGTCGATAAAATCCCGGGAAACTTTTATATCTGGAATATCGGCGAAAACATGGGGTCTGATGAATGGATACCGCTGGCGCAGGATTTAAAGCCGGGAGACAAAGAAAATTTTGAAATCAACCCGGAAACACTTAAGGCGATCCGCTTAAATCCCGAAGATGTTCAGATATTGCGGAAAGCCGCAGGCATTGGCGTGAATAGCCTTAAAACCGCAGAAAAGGCGTTGAGAAGTAAGCGCCGGGGATACTGGTCAAACAGAAAACGGAAAGCGGCAGAAATGACGATCGATATTTTTCGGAAAATATCAGAATAAGCCGAAACGCCCTTCGGGGCGTCCGGGAAAGATGGCAACTTTTCCGCTGATGATGGCAAGCCAAACAACCAAACAGAGAGGAGATAACACAATGAAAAAAATGTTTTTTGAATGTAACCGGGATCAAAGATCAGCCCTTGAGGGTCTGGCCTATAGAATCGCAGATACCGCATACATGCGGGAACGGTTCGGGAATGACGAGCCGGAATTAAGGCAGAACGAAAAGACTATTTCCGGCCTTTTCGATGAACTGGACCGTCTGGGCGTGCCGTTTTGGGTACAAAATAGCGTTATCTGTTTCTCTGAGAACTGGAGAAAATATATCCAGTTCGGAATTATTGAGCCGATGAAAGAAAAAAATATTATCCTGTGACGGTCAAGCCGTGGGGCGTCCAGTCGCCCGCAGGATTTCCCGGCAAAATCCGGATATTTTAGAAAATGGAGGATAAGCATATGATGTGCGAAAAAATGAAAGAAATTTTTGAAAATGACGGATGGAACAATGTAAATTTTACGGAGGTAACGAAAGAAGAAGCAGAAGAAAAAGGGTTATTATTTGCGGTTTTAGGAATTGAAAAAGGAAAAAAATATTTTCGTATGATTGGAAGCGGAAATATTTATGATGAATCCGGGGAAATTGCAATGTACAATGTCAGTGCAAAATAATATTTATTTTCCGCCCGTCCGGTCATAGCCCGGCAGCCGTCAGCAAGCACGGTGCGGATTTATTTCCCGGCCCCCAGGGAAAAGGGGAGAAAGTGAGAAAATGAGATTGTGCAAGAAAAGCGCTGAAAAATTAGTGGGAAAGAAAGTCGACAGTAAACGCCGTCTTTTTGGATATTATCCGATAGAAATTATAAAAATCAACGGCGAACTGTACGCAAAGGATGCGGTGGGCGTATGCTCTCCGATTCCAGAGAAAGAGGATGATTTTAATTGTTTTAATTATGATTTTGTTGTTGAATAACCGACTTTCCCGGCATTGCGCCGGGATTGTTTGCATGATATAATTTAAAAATGGAGGTGTACAGATATGAAATGCCCATATTGCGGATCAGAAGAAGGATATTACCAAGAAGAGCGTGTACATAGATTTTTGTTTTTTACTTTTGATGGAGAGCCAGATGAAGCAACAGAAGATATCACAAATTGGACAAGCAAAAGACGCTATTGCCGTAATTGCGAAAAAATATTGCCGCGTAAAATGTTTAACGATTAGGCAGGCTTTTTCCTGTCTTTTTTCCGTGCGCTGGTGCTTTATGCCTGGTTCAATTCCGGGCAGCACGATTTCCGCAAGCGTTTATTTGCCGTTTTAAGGCGTTTATACCGTCAAACGGTCAGGAGTACGGCGCAAGCTGTAAAAACGCCATACAAGGCAAAATAAAAGGCGTGAGCGGTCAAAAAATCATCTGTACATTGACAATTATATATTGCGGTGCTATGCTGTAGGCAATTATAAGCTGTAAAGGGCTTTTAAAGGCGTTGTGAACTACTCCGACTTTTATAAGTCGGAGCTTCCTGCTTCAACCACTATTGCGTTGGCTACGATGTTACGTAACTCAATGTCTTACACAATGTCCACAGGCGTATAAGTTCGGGCAGTTCCTGCCCTACTATATATTTTGTTTATGCTACTTCACTAAGTAGGCGTAATCCTTCGTTTAGGATATTGATAGCAGCGTTTTGGTCACGGTTTATTGTAATACCACAATCACATACCATTTTGCGGTTAGCTAAATCTTTCATCTCGGGATGCAAAACTCCGCAACAATGGCATATTTGTGATGAAGGAAACCACTTATCTACTTTTACGAGATATTTATTTCTATCAGACAGCTTATACTCAAGCATAGATAGGAACATTCCATATCCGTTATCCAGTGTTGCTTTGCCGTTACCAAAACCTTTATTAGACATAGAACGCATATTTAAGGATTCCACACAAACAACATCATACTGATTGGCTATCTCAGTAGATATTTTATGTAGATTATCCAAACGCTGATGAGCAATATGTCTATGAATTTTGTTTACTTTACGGAGTTGTTTCATATAGTTATTAGATTTATCTTCTTGTTTTTTAGAGCCTTGCATACGAGACAGTTTGCGTTGTGCTTTGGCAAGCTTATCATGACTTTCACGGTAATACTTATGATTAGTACCCACATTGCCATTACTGTCCACATATAAGCCATCAGAAGCATAATCTAATCCAATGGCGTTCATTTTATCCGCTATATAAGTATTTTCTACTTTTTCAAACTCAAAAAGCACAGAAATATAATACTTACCATCTGATTCCTGTGATATAGTAGCAGATTTGATAATCCAATTATCATCGGGAATACGGTGAATAACAGCCTTCACCTTACCCACTTTAGGAAGCTTGATATATCTTTTATCCGTAATAGCCACTGTGCCTTTTTGATTGTTTGTAGTGTAAGACATACGACTATGCTTTGCAGATTTGAACCTGGGAAATCCGTTTTTCTTTTTGCGAGATTTACTAAATGTACTACGAAATGCTGCCTGCAAATCCATCTGTTTATTAGCAAGTGCAAGACTGTCTACTTCTTTAAGATAAGGATAATCTTTCTTGTATTTAGCAGGTGTTACAGTAGGGAATTTCCCAGTTGCTTTATAACCCTCAATCTTATCAGAAAGCATAAGATTATAGACCTTACGACAACAGCCAAAGGTCTTAGAGAACATAATACTTTGTTCAGTTGTAGGATATATGCGATACTTAATTGCTTTGTTTGCCATTTTTCTTTCCCTGTGACATTATGTACTGTTTGATAATATCTACGGTCGCTCCACCTGTGGTCAGCAGACAAAAACTCTGTGACCAAAACATCTCTTTCCATAGAGACTTATGTATCTGAGGAAACTCTTTCTTTATGAGTCTGCTACTTGCGGATTTATATGCATTGATAAACTTGCTGATTTCTGTATTCGGCTGCCCTTTGAATAGAATATGAACATGGTCTGTATCGTGATTCCATTCCTCTAATGTAATGTTATAGGCAGGAGCAATCTTTTCAAATATCTCTTTCAAACGATTAGAGATAATATCGTCTATTACTTTGTTACGATATTTTATACACATAATCAAATGATAGTGTAACATGAATACCGAATGATTATTTGTATCCAATTGCATTATGTTTATATCCTTTCCGGCGAATACGACTGATTTGTAAATACATTATAATACAGTAAGATTCTAAAGTCAAGGAAACGCCGTGTTAATCGCAATTCATCCCCCCACTTCTATAAGTGGGGGATTTCTTGCTCACGGCGTGGTTAAAAGGAGCCGGGATATCCCTTCGCTGGCCAGCGGCTCCGACTCCTTTCTGAACTATTTCATCAAATCAAAAATATTTAATTGTCCATCACCAGAAGAAGCGCTTTTCTCGCCATAAAACTTACAGGCAATATAGTTTTCCTTCCACGGAATATGTTCCGGGTACTGCGCACATTCGATGTTCTTTCCGGCTTTTTTAAGCCATGCACATTCACAACAGTGGTGTTCCCACCTTGTTCCGCCTGATCGGCGGTACATTTCACTTATCTTCCTCATAATGACTTCCGAGGAAAGTTCTCAGCATACGTTCTTTCCATTCAGGCAGGTGTTCCAGTTCCCGCAGTTCCTCTTCTTTAACGTCTTTAATTTCTCCGATAATCTCAATCATATGCATCCTCCTTCTGTTCGTCTCCATTCGCTGTATTCATCTTCATCCCAAAACATCCCTTTTTCTTTTCCTTCAACAAGTATTACGATTCCATTTTTGTGCAACCGCAAGTACGCATCTTTTATAATCCTATTTTTTAAATCCGTAAAAGATAATATGTATTTAAGATTGTCCGTATATATTTTGAATGTGTACATTATAATCTTAATTTTACTTTTCATATCGCTCATTCTGCATTTCCCGTTTAAACATTCATTGCATTTATTTAATATTCTGCTTTCATATTGCTTCATGTTAAATTTTGCGTTATCTATTAATTTCTGCGAGATAAGATTTTCGTCTTCTAAAAACTGCTCTTTTTTTCCGCAAAATACGAATCCTGTTGCGGCACCTATGCATATTATTTTATCATCCGGAATTTTGTAAAGAGCGTCCGACAGTTTCATTCCAATTATTTCTTTCATTATTCTTCATCCTCCAAATCATTCTGAATATTTTGAATCTCTCTTCTAAGCTTTCCGCATTCCTTGCTTTTTTCGATTAATAAGAATTTCATGTCCTTTATTTGGTCTGGCGTATATCCTGTTGATTCATATTCCATTAACGCATTTTTAATTAAGTCTACCGAAATATTTGACATATCGCCTGTTGTTAAGAAAATATAATTGTCCTTTGCCATTTCAATACCTCCATCAAATCCAAATTCTTTATTGATATCCATAGAATCAAACGCAATGTCTATTTCCATTAGTTTTTTTAATTCAAGATACGTGTTTTCTACACCGTTGCGTTCTATGTATTCTTTTGCGGGGTTTAAATTTTTAATAAATTTAGCACAAGATTTCGTAAACCCCCAGCTCATTTTTATCGCAAGGAGAGATATCAAAACATTTGCTACCGCTATGTAATCTTCTGCTTTCCATAATTTTTTTTGAGATTCTTTTGTGTAAAATTCTTCATATTCTTTTTCTCTAGCTGCGCACAAAAATTTCAATGACTCTACTTTTGCCCCAGTGATATTAGATATTTGTTGCACAGCAAAATTCGAGACATTAAGCGGTGCTTTATACGGTTTTGCTTTTCTCTTTAGTTTGTTGCTCATAAATCCTCCTCCTGACAATTTCTGAAAATCCTTCCGGAGCCGGACTCGAATGTACTTCGGAAATCATTCTCTGTTCTTCAACGCTTAATTCCTTTGGTTTATCCTCAATCTGTGGGTTGTTAAGTGGTCGCATCAGCTTCAGCACATCCGGACTTAATTTGTTCCGCTCACGTTCCCTTTGCTGCTCCATCCGGAAAGTTCGCTGAAAGTTCGACTGGATCACGGTTAGCGTCTTTCCATCCACATCTTCTAGCGTCGCCCACTCCCAAAGCTGTTTCGGACTTGCAACCGCACGTTGAACAGTAGCCGGTAATTTTGCGAACTCTTCTTCGGAATAGTATGTAGACCGGCGGATTGCTTTCAGCACAAGAGACCATGCGGCGGTTTCGTTGAGTTCTTCTTCGTTTTGGTTATTCAACTCAGCAACCTGTTCTCGAATATCTGCTATTGTCGGAGCAAATTTATTTGTGGACACATATTTCCGCAATGCCGTATGCGCTAATTGATACGGTATATCTTTCAGCTCTGAATACCATAACTGCATAGCTTTCTCAGTTGGCAATACATTGTCCCGCGGAAAATAAGTTTTTATTGCATCGGCAAATATTCCAAATTCCCTAACAGTCATTCGCTTGTTCCTCCTGTTCCATCTTTCTTACCCATTCGGCTGTCTGGTCATAAAAACCATCAAGCATCTGAGCTGTTTGACTTTGATATGTTTTCTTTACAATTTTCTGATTGAGATATGACTCAAATTTCCCGGCAAATAGAGTCTCTGGTCTCAAAAACTTCTCCATATCTGTTCCATGCCATTCCTCGAACTTTTTATCAATCACCATCTTAAAATCATCAACCGTATAGCCTTCTTTGAGCCGTGCGTTGATATGATCCTGAGTTCCTTTGGTTTGATACCTATATCTTGTACCGCATTTGTCATTTAAGTATTGGACAATCTCTTTTATTTCTGTCAGTTTACTTTTATCAGTATCAGCTTCAGAATCAGATACAGTATCAGTAATAGTATCAGTAATAGTAACAGCATCAGTTGTATCCATACAATTTGTATTGATACCGTATTCTTCTTTTCCGAATACCGTATCCATACCGTATTTCACATTTTCGCCATCAAATAATTTCAAGAGATATTCCCTGAAATCATCTGTTTTTATATTTTGTATTTCTTGAAGCAAAGGCTTCCTGAACTTTTCAGATGAAGTCCAGTTATACTTCGACCAATGGAATATTAAAAGTTCTCTTACAGTCTGGCTATAACGAATTAAATTATGAAAAGAAGAGAAGCGATCAATGAGTTTATTTACTTTTTTTACGTCATATCCCATCTCATTAGCCATTTGCTTTATGCTGATTTCGTAGCATCCGCACAAATTAGTATGTGGATTCGTCAGAAGATAAAGGTAAAAGTATCTATCTTCTGGCGTAAAGTCATCCGTCACTTTTGTGTCTTGCCAGAATGATAAGTGTATGTTCCTGTATAATGCCATCCTGTTTTCCCTCTTTCTCCGTCCTACTCAGGATTTTATAAATTCTTGTCAATTTCTTAAAGGAGCCAAAGCGCTTTTACCCCGGGAAACTCCGCTCCTCCTTCTTTTAAACATCAAATATACTCAACTGCTGTTCTTCTGGAAATTTCAGCATTTCTTCTTTCGCTCTGCGGCAGAACTCCTTATTGATTTCAAATCCATAAAAATTTCGTCCTAATTCCACCGCAGCTCTTGCGGTAGAACCACTCCCGAAGCATGGGTCTATAACTACGTCTCCGGGGTCGGTGAATATCTCAATCAGACGTTTCAACAGCTTCACAGGTTTCTGCGCAGGGTGGATCTTTGGTATCTCTTTTCCGTCTTTCTCCCACGGAAACCAATTAAAAACCATATGCCCGGTTCCCCTGATTGTTTTTCCGTTTTCGTCAAACTGTGCGCCGTTTCTAAACTTCGGAAGTTTGTCTCTGTAAAATACCAACGCATACTCCGTAGCGCCTACGACACGCATATTTGCCTTCAAAACCTGCGGGCTGTAATTTTTTACAAACACAAGCGGTATGTAATGGATAAATCCGTGCTTCTCTGCCGCCTTAATGAGAGTATGTGTCTGTTCAAATGAGCAAAATACAATCATACATGGAGCGTCACTGGAACGTCCTCTTGCGCCCGCTTTCTTTGGCTCTTTCTTCATCAACCGACTGCAAAAGTGGAAATATTCATATAAATTGAAGTTGAAATCACTTGCAAACGCCGCTTTCCCAGCAAGTTTGCTCTCACCATTTTTGTTATCTCCACCGTTGTACCACATGGGATTGCTCCCGTAAAAGTTAGTGCCTACGTTATAAGGAACATCCGCTATAATAAGCTGTGCTTTTTGAATAGGGTAGCACTTCCACCCTTGCATACTGTCATTGTATAATTCGCATTTCAGTTTCTTTTTATATTCCATTTCTCAAAGAAGCCTGTGTACACGTTGCCCCGGCCGGAGGCTGGCTCCTTTCTAAATTTTCTCAATCTGCACCATATTCTTAACTTCTTTACAATGTGCGCACCATAGGTATTTCATGTGCCCAGTTGCTGTCATGCAGCCTTTTGATTTCGCCGCATACATCTTATTTCCGCAGTCAGGGCACCGGAATACCCGGATTTTGTATTTATGCTTTCGCATTAAATCAAGTTATCACCACCTCAATATTCAGTTTTATCCTCTTTGGTATTTTCGCCAGAATCGGCACATCTTTTGTACTTTAGATTATCTTTTGTAGAAGTGTTATTAAAATTTAAGTCCAGCCAAGCCAATAATGATTAAAATAATTCCTATAAACAAGAGTCCTTTGTTATCGTCCACGCTTAATCCTCCGTTTCTTTTTCTTGCTCCCGGCGAACTTCCCTTTCTGCTTGCCGTAGATGAATTGGTTGAAATTTGTTCGGGTCATTCTGCGTCCTCCTCAAACCACTTCTCAATCTCCGACAAAATCTTTATCTACAATATCTGTATTCTTATAATAAATCCTTTCAGATATATCACAGAAAGCGTCCATGCCAACATGATTATGATTTCCCCATCTCCATTGACATATTAGTGGATTTTTATTTCCAATATTCGGAATCACTACGCATAACTGCTTGTCCTGTGGTTTTATAGGCCAATCAAAAGGAATCCATTTATCATCTGGATAGTGAATTTCTACTCTGCTCATTCAACCCTGCCTTTCTTTAAAGAAGTCGCAATTACATTCTTTTTCAAAGTCAGATTCTTCCAAATCATATTCCGATTTACAATCTTCTGACCCAGGAAAACACTTCATCTTTTCTTTATCTGCATGTACGCAATAAGCACATCCTTTACATCTTTTCCCCCAGTCATTCATATCATTCAATCCCGCCTTTCTCGACAATCTCAATGGTTCTACTTTTTTTGATATATCTCCCTGGAAATAAAGGATGTGTAACACACAATTCTATTTCACCCTTTAATTCCTCAATCACCTTTTCCTTATCAAAGGCTGTCGGAATACTCTTAATAACGCTTGCTATCTCTCCAATGCTTAATTCTGCCCGAGAAGATATTTCTCCAATAATATTTCTATTGAGATAATCGGAAAACGCTTTGTATGCCTCTTCCCGACTAATTAAGTCATCATTCATTCTTTTCACCTTCCCTTATTCTTTTTGCGCACTCTGAACAATAGCATCCTTCATATCCTTCGATTTTATAAAGAAAACACATCCAGGTTCTATTCCACTTGCCATTGTCCGAACACATTTTGCAACTTCCTTGTCCGTCTCCTTTGCATTGCGTGATTTTAATGTTACTCATCTTCAATCCCCTCCAAATTCTCATTTACCCACTGAATTACCGGATTACTCATATCGAGATAACGATACCATTTGACGCCACCGAACTTCTTTATGCGGTTAAATATTTTTTCTTTTACCAACGGCTTATTGTTTAATATCTCTATTATTTTCTCTGGATTTTTACTGAGCATATATTTGTATTTACAATCTTCCGTAATGCTTTCATGCCAGCCGTCAATTCCATGAATACTTGTAGAATACGGAAGGAAAAGTTGTTTTATCACAAAGTCCTCAATTTTTAATACTTCAATCATCTTTATTCTCCTGTAAAATAGCCTGTCCACACTTAGGACAACTTCTTGATAATGGACTAAAGAAACACCCACAAACCGGACAGCTTTTTCGTAATTTCCCATTATCGTTACGCAGTACAGGTTTCTTCGGTTTCTGCTTCTCCACCGCTTCTCGGCACTCTTCCACGGTTCCGATTTCCCGGTATTGCTTGATTTCTTTGAGAGCGGAGATTGCTGTTTCTAACGCTTTCATATAAATATCGCTATATGCGTATAACGTATCATCTAACTCTTTAATTTCTTCCAAAATTTCAGTCGCTTCTTCTGGTTTCATTCTTCGCTCCTTTCCGGTCGGTACGGCGCTGGTAGTGGCTACCATGCGATAATGTCAAACGCTACGGAGCACATACTTCCGACTAACCACATATGCTTATCTCGACTATATAGGCTCGCAATATCAATTTTCCTGCTTTTACCATATGCGAGAACTTTCTTGCCATATTCCGGCAACCGCTCCTCAACCGGAACCCAGCCATCATTCATGTGCTTGCGGATAATGGCCTTGGATTCTTCCAGTGTTTTTTTATACATCAAATATACTTCCAAGTCTTCGTTGATTATATATGCTTTTTTTGCATACTCGATTCTTTCATCAATTTCATTCAGAATCTTCTCTAATTCCTGCATGTCAGTCCTCCTCATCATAGATATGTATTTCCAAACATTCTCCGAGCCAATCCAGTCCTTCTCTGGTGAGATAATAGCTTACATATCCTTCCCTGTTTTCTATCCAATATCCTGCATAGCCAGAAAGAACCATTGCATCCCAATATTCGTTGCCCTTTTTACAGTAATAATAATTCCTGTACGGCTTATAAAATTTCCTGCCGTGCCGTATGTACGGTTTCTTTCGGTCAAGTCCAATACAATGCTTTGCAAGTTTGATGTATTCTGAATCATTGTTTGCGATATTCTGCATGTCAGTCCTCCTCATACATCCCATTTACAACCCGGTATTTCTTAATATTCATCCCGGCGCACTGCATATCAACAGTTCTGTTCCACCATTTTACAAACATTCCTTCCGGGTCTTTGTACTGTTTGTCAAATTCTTTCCCGTTGCGCTCAGCCCATGTTTTTACGCAATCCTCGCAGTAAAATGCGTCTCCTACTGCTCGACAACCGCTGAAATACATTCCATCCGGTACTCCCGGAATAGGACTTGTCTGAAAACGCTTGCCACAGTTACTACACTGATAATGGATTTTCATTTTCCTTCCTCCAACAATTCCTTAAACTTCTCAAACGACCGCTGAGATACTTTGTTAATCAGTCCTCCTTCTCTTAAATATCAAATATACTCAACTGCTGTTCTTCCCAGTAAAACCGTTCTTCCCAGTCATGGATTCTGGTTTTGGTGAGTATGTTCCACATGTTCCCGATTAATTCCGGCTCATCTTCCAGCTCTAGTAGTTTGTTCCAAAGGTCTTTATGGTATGTCCGCAGGTGCTTTAATTCTGCATATTTAGCATTTGGGCAAAACCAGCAGCCTCCCCTCGGAGCAAAATCATAAATTGGGGATAACAGGCCGTATTGCTTGCAGAGATCAAATGCCATTTTCTCTGTATAGTTATATTTTTCTAATAAAGACACCTGATTTCCTGCTTTTACAATCCGTTCCATTCGGGCAGGCTCATCTACTGCTATGCCGATATACTGTGTAAAATCTTTTTGTCCCTTCCAGAACTGTTTTATGGGACGTAATTTGCAATCTCGCTGAACATCACAATGACCGCTCATCACAAATCCTTTCTTCATTCCTATATTTTTACCGCGTACCGTCCTATGGTGGAAACAATCCATATACGTTTTATTCGAGTGCAATATCTTTATCTTATATCCCCAGTTCTCAAATACGGGTATCGCCTTATTCTTAATAAAATCAATATGCTCCGGCAGTTCCCCACTGATATTTTCATCAAACATGACTTCTGAAAAGATAATCAGGTCGAGCGGCTCGTTGTGTTCATGCGCAAGAATGATGCTTGCCGTGCTGTCCTTGCCGCCGCTCCAGGATGCTATGTATTTCATTGTCTACTCCTAACCATTTCTTCAATTTTCTTCTCAATCGGGTTCACAATCTGTTCCAGAACATCATCGGCGTAATTCTCTTTCCAGAACTTCTCTCTTTTCCAGAACCGCTCTTTACGCACCGTTTCTATAATGTCAACGCAAACCATAGCTTCAAGCATGCCCCAACACCCGTCAGCGGCTCTTTGATTACACCATGATACAAATTCCCTAAATTTCATTTTCCTTCCTCCAATAATCCTTTAAACTTCTCAAACGCCCGTTGAGATACCTAATAGCCTTAAAATCTCTGCTCCGCTATTCTCTTTAGTCGTAAAAGAAAATTCACATCCATATTTCTCTTGCAGGGTTATAAGGCATTTAGCCAATGTCTGGCCTTTTGTTGCTTTTGGATATTTCTGCTTGCCACCTTGAAAAATAAATAGTCGTGGGTTTTTCCAGCTGAATAAATCTCTTACGCACGTCACTGGCTTGTTGTAAATCGTCTTTTTCCTGTCGCAGTACCCGCCGTTATCTTCCGTGAGTATAATTAGCTTTATATGGCTCTCTTGCGCCCGTATAAGCTCATTTCTGAACCGTTCATGGGATTTTCCGCATATATCTCCAATCAACTCCTGAATTGAAGCTTTTGTGTCGATTGCAATATTCATTCTTGATGGTACGGCGTAATCTCCCACAAGCAATTTGCTAGATATTGTTTTTACATTATGTTCTTTGAACCATTTATCTTTCTCTTTATGATGGTTCCTCTTTTGCCTCGTATCCACTTGTATTATCATTGTTTTTTCTCCTTTCCCGACACCTTCGATTTATTTCTCGGATTTTTTCCCTATTTAGATTCCTATATTTTCTCATGTATTCTGTCCTATGACTTCTTCGCTCTGGCGTTTTATTCAATTCATTCGCCCTGGCTTTTCTTCCTGGTTTTTTATCGTGTTTTCTTCTATACTCTTTTATTTTATCTTGATTTTTTTGAGCCCATTTTTTCGAAGATTCATTTCTGCGTTTTTTGCGCTCCTCTTCTGAATATCCCATATCGCCTGGATATCCACCAATAGACTTGTTGTATCCATTATTCTCATTTGTTGTGTTAAATTTACTTATGTAATATTTTTCTAATTCCATAGCCTCGGCCAATGTTTCACAAGTTTTCAGCACTATGTGTTCAATATTATCCCACCCAAACTTGATGATATCCTCATAAAACCTTTTGTTCGGCTTATATCTTTTTCCCGTCGCGCCACTTCTTTGGGAAATTGTCGTAGAAGTATACCCAACATATCTTTTTCCGTTAGGACATATGTGCATATATATTGTGTAGACATTTTCGCAATTCTTTTTACGACTAGGTTCAAAATCCATTGTTGATTCGCTACTCTTATCGTGTTTTCCGACTTGATTTCTGGTATCTTCAAGGATTATCAATCCATATCACCTCCATTTCTGGCTTTCGCTCTTGCTATGTTCTTTCTGGTGTTATTAATTGGTATCACTTCCTTTTTATTTGACTGCATCCCATATCTTAAACCTCTGCCGTTCTGTCATATCAAGCATTTCCGAACACATATTGATGATTTCTCTTTCGTGTTCTTTCAGCCATTCTTTCTCGCCATCATCTGCATAATCGAGCCAGTGCATTAAGCACCAGACAATATGTTTCGTCTCCCAATTTCCGTCACTTGTGGCTATGTGCAGAAAATTTCCGCTTGGAAATTTTTCGTGAAACTCATTGAAAAAATCTTTAAATTCTTTAGATACTTTCATTCTCGCTTTCCTCCTTCTCCCACAATTCCTTCATCCTCTGCAAAAGCTCAATCATCCCTTCAATCGCTTCTATATTGCAGAAGTGAAGCTGTGCGTATTGATGCGTCATATCATCGTCGAGTATGTACAAGTCATATCCCGAACCGAGTTTGCTCTTTATGCCTATGCCCTGCTTGTTCGGCGGTGTCATGCCAAGCATGATGGGGTAATTTCTGTTCTTCATGGCAAGACCCTCAATCATTCCCTTTCCTCATATTCATCACAACAATGATTGTACGGAGTATATCCCCCACAATCTTCAGAATCTAAGTTCGAACATTCCCAGTCGTCCCACGCTTTATCATATTCGTGGAATTTGCACGTTCCGCAACACTCATTATTTCCTGTCATTCAAAAAATCCCCTTCCTTTTCAAAGTAAATAAATCTGGAACTTTTCTTTGAAGGACTTGCTGTATCAATCCCGAATTTATCAAGCAAGCCACGCAGTTCAGAAAACTCTTTGAGAGTTAATTTGAACCGTGTCCAATCCTTTTTATCTTTCTTAACCAATGACATTTCCATATCACATCTTCCCTTCTATTTCGCTCAAACAATCGTTCCAACCTTTGTCGTATCTTCCGTTGTCACAATAATCTTCATGGTGCACCATTTCCGGGAGTACACGAACAGGGCACCAATCTGGCTTTTTATGGCATATGTCCTCCAAATATACTTGTTCTACATCTTCCGGCTCAAGTCCACATCTATAAAGCCGTTCATATTGGAATTTCCCTATACTAATATCTGTTGCATGGTAGCACATAAGGCACTCAACGCATGATCTTGGGATTTCATCCAAAAGTATAATTCCCTTTGCCATTTCTACCTCCCTGTGCTTCCAAAACCGCCGTCTCCACGTTCTGTCTCTGAGAATTTCTCAACCTGTGTGAATTCACAGTATGTACACGGCAGAATGACCATCTGGATGATTTTATCGCCACGCTGTATCTGATAATCCGTGTCTCCAAGATTGTAGAGCTTTACACGGATACTGCCGGAATAACCGCTATCACAAACACCCTCTCCAATCAGATTATGCTTAACGTTCAGTCCAGATTTAGATTTCAGCATTCCCACATATCCTTCCGGTATTTCTACATGCACTCCGGTATCAATCACAACTGAACCGTGTGCCGGAACGACCGCTTCAACCGGACTTCTCAGGTCTGCTCCTGCGTCTGTTTTGTGCGCAAATTCAGGTTTAAATGCGCCGTTGTCAAGAATTATGTTCATTGTGTTTGTCCCTCCAATTTCAAATTTATCAGCTAAAAGGTAATTCATCCGAACTCAAATCCACATCCATAAACCCGTCATCATATCCCACCGGTGTCGGTTCCGGTGCAGGCTGTGTATTCTGGTTTGCCGTGATACCGCCCTCTGCTCTGGTATCAACAAAATCAAATTCATCCAGAATGAAGCTAACTGTATCAACCTTAGTGCCGTCCTGTTTCGTGTACTGTTCCTGCTGCGGATGACAGTAAACCACAATCCGGCTTCCTTGATGAAAATACTGTGAAAGTGTTTCGGCTTTCTTTCCAAAAGCTGTAACATTGAAGAAATCTGCTTTCTTATCATCCTTCTGATATCTGCGGTTTACAGCAATGCTGAATCTCGCCACCGCCATATTCTGATTTGTGTATCTGACTTCAATATCCCGGACTACTCGCCCATATAAAATCGTATTGCTCACTGATCTTCCTCCATTTCTCTCTTTTCTTCCCACATTTTTCTAAAACGTTCTCCGGCAGCTTCCCGCTGCGCTTCAGATACCTTCCTCGGCGGACTGACTTTTATGTAAGAAACCGGAACGTGGAAGAAGGCTGAACCATCCTTATTTACCGCCATTACTTTTACTTCATCAGGCTTGCTTTCTGCATACCTCATCAGTTTACTTTTTAATGCTGTCCCAGACGGAACAGTCACCCCGGCGTAATCCCGGTCTTTTGTCCATTCAATAGCAAATTCATTCATGATTTCTCCTCCATTTCTTTCAATGCTTTCTCAGCTTCTTCTCTAGTAAGAAAGACTGTTTTTCCAAAATCATTTTCCATAAAATATGCCTTGATAAACTGTTTTGTTTCCTTGGCGTATATTCTGTACTGATTACTATCTTCATAAAAAGTTACACTGGAAATATATGATTCATATATTTCATCGTGTGCATCTTCGTAAAAGCCAAAATCATCAAACACATTAAACGGATGAGTTATTACCCAAACTGTATCTCGAACCTTACACGGCAACACCACCAATCTTCCCTCTTCCTCGGCGGTTTCGTATTCTGCCAGCTTCTTTACGCATTCATTCTTCCAATCATTAGGCTTATCACACCGACTACACTCACATTCCCATCTGTTTGGGTTTCCTATCTGACGGTCAACCTTACAAGCGTTACATGGATTCTTGTTTGATAACCGTTCTGTCATTCGCTCCACCTCCCGTATAGCTTATTCTAGTATCATACCCTGTTTTACCAACACTCTCTGAGTGTCCACATGAGCAACAAATCCAAAAAGTATACGCGTACCCAAATTTGAATTGAATGTACGGCATCATATACACCCCGCATTTCGGGCATTTCTTGAAATATTCCATTGGCTATCTTTACGCTCCCCTTTAATTTTTATAGGAATATATGGCACATAGGAGAACCGCTTTGAGCATATATCACAAGGATGTGGCGTTCGATTCTCTTCGCCTGCAAGATAATAAAGTTGTTTGTTATATTTTCCGCAAATTGTTATATTGTAAAAACCAGATGGATATTTCTTTTGAGTTACATACCAATGCGAACAGCCGTTACAATGATGTTTTATATCCATCACTCAAACCTCATCCTCTCCAACTTCTCAATCTGCTTTTTCAGGCTCTCGATTTTCTTCTGGCGCATTTCTTCGGCTTTCTTGATTGCTCTTTCTTTGGTATCAAACCATTCTCCCTGCTCAAAATCATTACAGCGACATCCGTTATCCCAACTCGCTGAAACCCACTCAAGACCATATGGTTCTCCCTCTGCTTCTATAATCCCATCTGTCAGCGCATATTTTGTAATCCAGACTTTCATGATTTCCTCCTGTTCATTGCAAGTCCACATTCATCAGATTTAGATTCGCACTTATCTTCGCAAGTGTTTCTATCATCACATTCTTCACAACAGATATATCTGCTTTTTGGACAATCGCACTTGCAAGCGAATGTATATTTCCCTTTCGGGAATCTACGGCTTTCATAATTGTTGGTATGATTCGGATTTATTGAACATGATTTGCATTTTTCCGAATCCCCACAAGCGAGTGTACTATCTGTATTTATCGGCTGATTTACACATCCAAAACAGTCCTGCTCGCTGTCATAAATAACCCAAAACATACGCTCTGCATTCCTAACGAATGCATCTAAATCAATGAAGTCAGACTTCCATGATTCCGAGTCGTACTTGTCATATCTGGTAACAAAACTATATTTCCCCCTGCTTTCATCATCAACAGACACACCGTTCTCATATTCAATCTGTGACAAATTCAGTTCCCGGAACTCTGGTATTGCAAACAATAAATCCTTGATAAACTGGTACACTTCTTTCCCTGGTAATCTCATAGAATACCATTCGTTATCGTTGCAACACCGTTTATCTGTACGAAAAGCGTCACGGACTTTCTGCATGATGATTTCCGCTTTTCTTGGCTGTCTGTTCGGCGCTTGGTCGAATAACTGACCGGCGATAGCAAATAATAAAGTTCTTTCGCTTACTAAAATTGTTTTCTGTCTCATATTCCCTCCTAAAACGGATATTTACTCAACTCAACTTCAAATCCGGCGTGTGCGACCGCCACATTTACCCACTTCCCGGCAACCGATTGAACCTCTTTCTGCATGGTTTCCGGGTCTGCATTTTCGCTGGACAAGTGGCAGAGAATGACGTTCCGTAAGTCCGGTGTTTTATTCACTTCCACAAAAGACTTAACCACGGACAAACTGGAATGACCTTTGAGCGCATGGATATAATTTGCAGAACTGCTATCCATAAGGTTGTCCATGTGGTTACACTCCAATACCATGTAGTTGATTCTCTGTTTTTTAAATACATAACTGCAATATTCCCAATCAGTCATATAGAGAAGTTTTTCATCTCCGCACTGTATCAGGTATCCAAAGTTCGGACATGGTATCAATGCCCCTGTATCTTTGTCTCTCGTAGTGTGCGGAAGGTAAAATCCTGTAACATGGAACGAACCCATCTCAAACGGTATCCTCTCCGGTTTCCCTATCATCTTCTCGCCGCTGATGATTTCAAAATGCTCTGCGGTTTCGTCATTGGTATAAATCGGTATACCGTTCTGGAAAATCCAACGATATGCCTTGGTGTGATCTCCGTGCATATGGGTCAGTAAAGCACCGCACACATCAGAAACCTTATATTCAATACCTTGCAGGATTTTCTTTGGTTCGCACCCGAAATCCAGCAAAAGTATCTCCCCATTATCCGCAATCAGCGCATAGCTGTTTCCGGCTTGTGAGCCTGTCGAAATCACTTTCAAGAGCATTTTTATATCACCTGCCTTTCAATAAACAATCCTTTTTATTCATAAGGACTGAAACCTCTAAAATCCTCATGCAGTTGGAATAATTTATAAAATTCTCTGTCATCTTTACCGATTTCTTCTATAGGCTTTTTAACAAGGCTATATCTGCCTGTTTCCAGTTCTTTGTCCATGTTTAATCCTGCATAGTAGAAGTCTTTATAAAAATCCTCTACAGAAACACATTCTTCGCCCGACCACCAAAATATTATCTTTCCGTCTTTTAAAACGGCGTTTGCAAATTTTTGCATTTTCACTCCTCCACCGGCTGTTTCATCCAATCTCCGATAATTGCTTCTGCGTACGCTTTTACACAAAGAAAATTACTGTCCGTGTCGCACCTATGAGTTTCTGGGTCATAGTATTCGCAAACGTTGCAGGCGCTAAATTCTGAAAGAAACTTCGCCAGTTCCCCATCCGCCAGTCTTCTGATTTTGTCGCCATTTGTAATCGCCATAATCTCACATCCTTTGCTCTTCAAATATTCATCTGCTGTCATGTGCTTCACAGTTCATCATCCTGCGGGAAACGGAAGATTCTTTCTCCGGCTGGAAGTTTATAAGCATAATCTCCATTTTCGTTTATCTTATATATTCCAATTTGGCTAAGTGAACTACAATCGACAGTATCATCAAGTCCCCCTACCGCATGGATACCAATGTGGCACTCATGAAGTTTCTGCATAGCTTTTTCAGCTTTCTCCTGTGTGGAATATTCTGCCATTACTGCCTCTGTGTCCGGTTCGCCAATGGGTGAAGCGAAGATTTTATTCTCGATAACCCATATTGTACACATTTCATAAGGAAAATCTTTCACATTATCTTGGCTAATTATCCTCACTTTTCGCCCTCCATATCATCAATTAACCGCTCTGCTTTCTTTGCTACATCATGCCATTTACACCGCTTCCGACATTTTCCGCACTTATAAATGGATTTGTCATGGCAGTTATAGTTTTTATAGGTTTCATTGTCTTTTGGAATAAAAATTGCACCTATTACAGCAATTACCAAAACAATAATTAACTGCCAACTACTCACTCTTCTCCCTCTCTTTCTGGCTGTCGATGAACTTCTGCGCCATAGCTGCTACCTGGATTGCTTCACAGGCAAGGTTTATAGCATCATCGAAAATCAACTCCGCGTAACTCGCTGTGTTTATAAAATTTTCTTTAATGGTTTTCCACAGACTCTTGTAATTCAATTCCATATCAAGCATTTCAGAATGAGCTTCCTCAATCTCTTCCAAAATCACCGCCGCTCCCTCATGGTCTGACCGGAACATCGGAAATCTTTGATTTGCGGATTCAAGTTCTTTCTGGACTAATTTTTCTACATCCTGTTTTACTGCGTTCATCATATCCTCCCTACCGATTCTCTTGTCTCTCCGTCCGAATAGTAAATACAATCAAAATTTTTCTTGAAAGTATTGCTTAACACATAGTCATATTCGTTTTCATGCGTTATCGCAAGAGAAAGTTTCGCACCATATTTTCTTGCTGGTTCAAAATCTTTTAAAATACGCTCCTCTAATGGCTTTTCAATCAGCTTGGCATATCTTAGTGTTCCTTGGTGTGGATTTGGCACATTGGTTAAATCCTGCATATCTGGATTGATTTCTTGCTTGTCACACTCGCCATCCAATCTTCCGGCTCCGTGTCTGGTAAGATAAGTTCTTGTTACATAACAGACTTCAACATCCGGATTACAGTGCATGTTCGATATGATTTTTAATGGATTTTTTAACCCCGTATTGCTGGGCGTTAAGTGTGGGAAATATTCCTTATTATTCTGATCCAGCAAAAGCCCTTGACCATTTTCAAATACTAAGAAATCATATTCACTGAATATTTCTTTTTCTGGTTTAAATAACATACGGGAAAGCATAAACATCATATCCTCCGCAAAAACATTTATTAAATTTTCACTGTTTACAATATTCAACCAGTCTTCCGGGACCTTGAAACCAACGAAGTCAATTGTATACATAAAATATTCATCCCTTATTTTCTTTAAATAATCAATAAGTTCGTCTTTGCTGAGTTGTTTCCAGATTCCGACTTCAAAATTATATAAAGTCCGTATTTTTGTTTCATATATACCTATTCCACAACTTCCATGTCTTTCTCCACCTCTCCACTTTTCTTTTATTTGATTTAAAATCATATCGAATGGGGTTGTTATAAGACAATTTTCATCTGCATATACCTTTGGAGCGATTCCCATTTCTTCAAATTCTTCCCATTCCTGACGGAATATTATTGGGTTCAAAATAAACTCTTCTGAAAAATAAGTATCTGCGCCTGCAAATGTTCCGGAACCAAAATGATGGAAAACATGTCTATTTCCATCTGGCGTGACAACTGTGTGTCCTCTTTGCGCTCCACCGTTATGTAATACCACAAGCGTTTTCTCGCCCCGAAGGGTGGACTGGTGACAGAAATAATCTGTCATCAATCCTTTTCCTTCATCTCCAAAGTTTGCTCCGATTACAACTTTAACTACCATGAAATTTCTCCGTCTTCATTTGTATTCGCAGCTTCTGCCAGAATGTTTTCTTCCGAATTCACAACAATACCGACAATTGTATTTGCCAGATTGTCCATATTCACCACTTTCAGATGATTCTCGTCCAGATATTTCCCAAATGAGGATTTGATTCTGTCTGCGTACCTCCAATAGCTTGTTTCTCTGTCTTCGACCGCCAAATGGTACACGTCATATTTCTGAATGACCTCTTTGTATAACGCATCTGTTTCTACATCACCTTGCATTTTGGCTCCAGTCGATAAAGATAATTGTGTAGCCGGAAGATACGGGTTAAGCGGTTCGTCTCCAAGAGTGATGATGATTCCTTTCTTGCCACGATTCCAACAATCCAGTTTGCAGTGATTAAGACCAAAATACCACGCTGCCGTATATGATTCGTATGCATTTCCGCCACCGCCAGATTCAAAATAAATCTTGTCAAGCTGCTCTGCGATACGAATATCAGATTCAAACTGAGATGCCTGAATTGGCGCATTGTCATATGACAAATCACCGATTCCCATAATCATGAACTCCACATCCTGTACTTTCTCATAAAGTTCTGTCATAATCACATTCAATTCTTTCGCAACCTTTACAGAAGCTCCTCCCATACTTCCGGTAACATCTAAAGCCAAAATGACAGGTCTCGTGTTAGGATGCTCTTCCGAATCGCAGCACTCTCGGATTACGTTCTTTGGATCAAGTTCCGGTGCAATTCTTATCTGTTTGAACATTTCCTGTGCGCTATAATTTCCAACAATAGAACCATCTGCATTCACGCTCATTTTTTTTGTTGCCGTATAGTCTCTAAAACTATTTCTTGTCCAAAGCCCACTACCCATAATTACTCTTCCTCGCTTTCTTCTGCTTCTTCATCATCAAAGTCAAATATCCCATCAAAGATACTTCCCATATTTCCTCCCATCATCATGAAAGGGAGCATGGCACTTATTCCATTGGCAGAATCTCCGGAATTTCCTTTCATCATTTCAGACATCATCATGTACTGCATGATTTTATTAGAACCTTTCTTGCCTTTAATGAGGTCGCTGCCAAACATTGACACAATCTTTCCATAGAAGTATGTATTCCCCATAAACACATGACGCTCTGGAAGGATAGTTTCAACTGTGGAATCTTCATAATTGATAACAGTCAATTTATTCTTTTCTGCTTCAATTACGCATTTCGGTTTCCCTCCCACCAGAAGAATATCTCCAGGTTCAGCCTTGTTTGTCGGAATCACAAAAAAGAATTCTTCTCCAATATTGAAAACAAAACTGTCGCAATTTGTCAGCCTGCCCGTTTTCATATTGTAGCTTTTATAACCATTACTGGTTTTAACTGCGATTCCGCCGTTCATTGACAATCTGCACATTCCTGGTGCTACTTTTCCAAACATTCCATTTAACATATTATTCATAGATTTATTCCTCCCAAATCTCTTTTCTCATATCCACCACGCGATATTTTGCGTGGAACTCACGTTTTGTCGCCCATATGCCATTTTTCGGGTTAGAGCACAGGAAACTCCGACAAATTTTCGGGCGCAAACTGTAGATTGTGCATATCTTATTTTCCTCGTCCCGAAACGGGCAAACCATATCAAGCATCGGCTCTGTAGTCGGAAAGATATGCTCTTTTGGCTTGATATGATGTTTCTTCACATACCGCTTAATTTCCTTTAATTCCTTTGATGATAAGGGAAGGTATCGAGAGCAACATGAGCCACAAGATGAACACTTCCCGTCCTTTGTGAAGTTATAGACCCCATGCTCCCTATCCTTTATCATCTGTTCGATTGTTCCAATCATTTATCCCATTCCTCTCTATACGGCTTCCACGCCACAATCTTCGACCGATAGAAATAATCTGGATCGCCCTTATAGCATTTTCCTCTTGTAATATAATTCCCATTGTCCGTAAGCGTTCCGACAAATTCCATCTGCGGAAGTAACATGCAATCGTCAGAAGATAACAGCCTGACTTTCGTGTCGAGCGAGCAAGAATCCATATTATAGTTCCAATCGTCAATATAGGAATACTGGCACTCTACTCCGCGCAAATATCTTCCATTATCTAACTTAATAATTGTTTCGTATGGCTCTTCGCAGTCATCACGAACAATGGTTCCTAAATGCGTTTTTGATGTATTGTAGTAATAGCAAACGCTAACTCGTCTTCCAACAGCAAATTGAGGATACTTATAATCCCTGCCTTTCTGTTTCGGAAATCTGTCATATGTAATTGTTCGTACACACCCCATTATCCTTCCATCCTTTCCATCTTCGGCAACGGCTCACCCGTCATTGGCATAGGCTTCCTTGAGTCCACGCACCAATCATCCTTGTTGCCGTGCCGGTCTTTCCATAATCTGTGTCGGATCACCTGCCAAATATCCTGCGCCCGGCGCATTTCGATTGTCTGCTCCCGGAACTTGTTTCCCCGAAACTGTAGCGGATGTACCTTGTTCAAAAGCTTTTCCATTTCATCCCGGAACATATCCCTGTTCTCGATGCACTTGTTAAATTCTTCTTCCGTATGGTTTTTTGCTAAATCTTCAAAACACAGACTGTCCGCAAAATCCCATGTCTGGTTCATTCTCAGCCGGAAGTATTCTTCCAGTGCAATTTTGATGATTTCGGATTGCTCTTCTGAAAGTTCAAGTGTGTATCTCATATTTTTAACTCCTTCATGTTTGCACAGTATTCTTCAAACACTTTTAAGCGTTCAATCTCTGCCTGCAATTCCTCAATTTTCTTTGCTCCGGCTTCACAATACACATGAATAGCATTGCAAATCTTATCTCCATCGTCCTGAGGAGGAATTGTAATAGGAAACTGATTGCAAAGCCAACGGAGAGATTTTGCTTCCGGTATTTCGCTCATTCCTCTGTTTCCTCCCAACTTTCATAATCTCTTGTTACATCAACGGAATACCAGAAATGCTTTCCGCAGCTCTCACATTCTGTCCAGCACATATATGCGCTTATCTGGTCTGGTTCATGCGTTTCCTGCGCTGCTCCACAATAAGGGCAAATCAGTTCTTCACTCATTTATTCTCAACCGCCTCTCTGAACAAAATGCACTGCTGCTGTGTAGCATTATGACCGTCTGAACAATAGAAGAAAGAAGCTATCGGTTCATCATCCAGTTTATCTGCAAACTTTTCATTTACAAATTCAATCAGGTCTTTCTTGGTTAATGTCATCATTCCTTGCATAATCTCACCTCACACATATAAAGTCGGTGGAACCGGAATCTCCTGCCCTATCGGTTTCCACAAATGCAAACAGTTCGGCATAAGGTTCACGTAGTCGCTTTTCGCCGGATGCAACTGCATGACCACTTCATCATCGTTCCAGAACATATCCTTTATCTGGCACATTTCCGTCCAATTGGGCATTCTCTTGGACGGACAAACCAAAACATGTTCCCATCCGCATCCCCAACTTGCGATAACGGTACAGTGTCGCAGTCTGGGCATGTGGAGTATGCCGGATAAAACGTCAATGCCTGTCTGAATGATTTCCAGTTTTGGATTTTCTTTGATTTCTGCTATGGTTTTCATTAATCATCCTCCGTATGCATCATCAGTTCCGATTCTTTGTAATGCCTCTGCTGACCATTGCTGTGTTCAACCCAATATGTACCGTCTCCGCATACCTCAACAACTACTCCTGTGATATAATCAGGAGGGTTTAAAAACCACCTAACAACATCTCCATCTTTAAATTTGTTCATGTTCACTCTCTCCTTTCAATCCCGGCAGAACCATATCTAAAGCACGTTCACTTATTGGCAAAACTTTCAGCCGCCGGGAATGTTAAATCATAAGATTCACACACAACACGCAAAGCATAATTATGACAAATACCAACATTTGGTTTGTCCTGTCTCTATATTTGATATTTAAAATCCAATTGACAAGCCATGCGATAAATGCAATTCCCCATACAATGTATAAACCGATTTTTAATACGTCCATATCTCTACTCCATATTTTCCATCTTCATAAAGTCTGGAACTTCCTGCTTCTTCTCCGCTTTCACCGGCTCTTTCTCTTTCGCCCCGGCAGTCACATCAGCAACGGTTTTCAGCTCCGGCTTTTCCTCAATTGCTGGAGGTTCAGATACAACAAATTCTTCACGATTCGCGTTCGCTTCAATCTCCTGCTGAACCTGTGCTTCTACATCAAAAGTGTTGTAATCATCAATCGTTTCCGCTTCTTCCTTTGTATAAAGTCCAAGCGTTAGCTCCGGGCAGTTAAGGCTCGAAAAGAAACTTGCCGCACGGTATCTCAGCATGAGTGCCGGCATCGTCTTCCATTTACTTCCGTTTTTGGTAAGCCACCCCTCATCTTTTGCCATCTGCATGTCAACCGTCATTCCTTCAACTCTTCGCCCATTTTTTGTTGTCCACGCAAGACATGAATACGGCTTTCCATCTTTTTTTGTTTCCTCATACTGAAGTTCCATATCAAATTTCCCACTTCCGTTGATTGCGGCAATCAGGAACTTAGAGCTCCATGATGGTCTTCCCTGAATAACATATAAGTTCTGCATAACCATCAATGGACTTACTTTCAGTCTGTTTGCCTGCTCGATTGCTACAAGGCAGTTTGATACATTTCCCTGATATTCTCTCGGAACAATCGTTGAAGAACTCAGCGCCTTCGCCATCTGGTTTGCCATGATGAAGTTATCGGATGTTCCGAAAATCCCAAGGCTGAAATCCGTCACCTTGTTTCTGCTTACCTGTGTGTTTTCCGCTGTTGCCACCTGTGTGTTTTTGCTCTCTGCCATTTACTTTTCCTCGCTTTCTTTTCTAATCGCTTTCCTGAATGCTCCAATCTCAAGCCACCGCAGTACAATCCGTATCTGCATAGACTTGAAAACCTCAATATGTTTCGTCTGGTGATACCACATCACCCATTCCTGCTGTAATAATTCGGTCAAATCGGTAATCGGTTCTCCTTCAATAAATTTCCTGTGCTCATCCAGATACGCCACATGCTTTTTCAGATTTTCGCAATCAACACATTCGTTGTCGTGTGACGGCTTGTGTCCATATCTGGTTTTCGTGGATAAAGCGCAATATCTACATGGGTTTTGCTTCATTGCTTTCACCTCTGATATTCAGCCCTTAATTTCTCGATAATCCATATCTGGCCTTTCCCAGTAATAACCGTCTTTGGAAATACTCTTGCGCCATAGGAAGTATCCTTCTTGACCTCAACAACATCAAAATATCCTCGCTCGATGTACGTCTGATATGGAGTATTGTTATCCATTAAAATCCTCTTGTCTTTCAGCCAATTTATAAGACGATTGCGTCCAATATCAATATTTTCATCTCTGGCGATCTTAGACATTTCATTCATGTCTATGGTGTCCTTTGACTGTGATACATGGACTGCAAAATCTACAAGTGGTCTCTGCTCTGCAATTTTTAACTTCAAGTCATCAATAGATTTATTGGCAATCTTCAAAGCCCTTGCCATAACCTGTTCCGGCGTGTTCCATGCTTTTTCTAAATCGATCAGATATTGGCGACACTGCTTGCCTTTATCTGTCCGGCTCATAAGGCAGATGTGTTTTGCCATATCTACGGACAAATCATAATCTTGAAGTTCTCTATATTGGACACCGCCGTTATTTGGAACCTCCGTACCTACAAGTACGCTGGTGTAATCCTCCCCTTGAACAAATACGTTGCTATTCGTTTCAAACCATGCGCTGAACCGCCTTTCGATTTCCAATGCTTTATGCAGTTCTCTGGCAGAAACTTTAGGCTCTTCCATATCACTGTATTTAATAGGAAATAATTCTTCGCTCATTCTTCTCCTTCCCCTACTTTTGTTCACAATTATTTTATTGGCAACCTACCGTTGCCACGCAAACACCCGGATTTTCAATCACTCTAAAATCTCAATTTTCAAATCACAATCATCAACCTTCAATAAAATCATCTGCTTATCAAACGAACTCGAAATTTTATCAATCGTATCTGATGATAATGATTCGCTATCGTCAATAAAAACAGGTAAATTAACATCATGAACACTCTGAAATGTATTGCAAATATCCAGTTCGGCTAATGCTCGTGAACCATGATTAAGCCTACGTCCATAAGGTTCATTCTCAATCATTGGGTCGCAAACCTCTTGGAAGTTATCGTCAGTCAGGTTTTGCTTAAATAATCTCCATTTTACGAATTTGAACATCGAATTTATTTTATCCGTTAACATATCACATTTCGCCTTTTGAAAGTCTCGCAAAAGGTCGAGTTCCTTCTGGCAATCTGCAAGTAACTGCCCAACATTTCGCTGTTCTTCCTTGAGTTCATCAACGCGATCCTGCGCCTTTTCGGACTCTACAATCAGCGTTTTCAGCCTGGAAATTTCTGCTGTCTTTTCGTTCTTAATGCGGTTGATTTCTCTGCGCTGTTCACTTCCGTTTTCCGTTTTATGGAGTGCGGATTCTGCCTTTTCAATATCTCCGGTAATCTTTTGATATTCCGCATTGTCGGACAGGTCAACCGACTCCGGCAGTTTGGAAAGTTCCGACTGTTTCTGCTGAATTTCCATAGCAAGCAATGTGATTTTCTGCTTTAATTCAGAGAGTTTCTCTCCTGCTTCTGCCTGCGCTTTCTTTGCTTCTTTGAGGTCTGATAAGGCTTTATTGCCAATCATTTTGATTTCGGCTAATCTTTTATCCTTTGCTTCGCGAAACGCTTTGCTTTTTGACTCTTCTTCAGCAATCCTCTCTGCTTTATTCTTCTCAAAATCAGAACGTTTTTTTTCTACCTGTTCAATAGGTAAAGTCTGCTTACAATATCTACAAACAGTCTCATTTTCGTCAAACTGTTCAGCTTTAATGCGTTCAAGATTTTCTTCTGGATACTCTTTTCCGTAATAGATATCCCAATCCGTTTGTGCTTTTTTAAGCTTTTCGCTATTTATCTTTACGTTTGAGATAAAATCTTCTAAATCAGATTGAGCTGATTTCATGTTTCTTTCGGCGGATTTCTTATCCTGCTCCAAAGAGAAAATCTCGCCATCAAGCGCTTTCCTCTGCTGAACAAGTCCTTCATTCGCTTTTCGCATAATCTCAGACTGTTCAAACTTCAAACCCATAATATCCTTTGATTTTTGGTCGTAGGCTGTCATTACATCGTCCAGAGACTTCTCCTGCTCGTCCAAATCAGCGATTTCCTTTTTCAATCCGCTGATTGCAAGACTGTATTCTGCCGTGTCGCAAACCTTCCTCTGCGCCTCGTCAATCCTTGCCGGAAGTTCATCCTGTCTACCTTTTAATCCTTTGTCTCCACGTCCTCTTCCGTTGATCTGATATCTGACAGACTGGATAAGTTCATCGAGCGTACAATCATCCAATTTTGGGGGAATATTTGCAAAACGCACATCGGTGGCGGCTACATCTGCATCCGTAATATCTGGAACCATGTCAAAGATAACTGCGCGTCTTTTCTTAGTGTCCATATTCAAAAGCGCGGAAGCATTCGTGCAAAGTTCCAGATTATCCGGCTCAAGAATTTTTTCTTCAACGTATGTCTTGTATTCTTTTTCCTTTTTCGGAACACCATTGATAAAATACAGGTTATTATTTCCTTTGAATTTACCTGTTTTCTGCGTAAACTCCTTGCGCTGTTCCTTCAGAAATTCTTTCTCTGCCCCATCAATCTCAATTACGGCATATACAGAAATAACCGCATTGTCATCTTCGATTCCGCTTCTATCGTGCGGCCTGATACCATCCGCTTGACTTCCATTTGCCAGCTTATTTGTCATAAGCCATCTATAAGCATCGTTGATTGTAGTCTTTCCTGCTTCGTTTCTTCCGCTGATTAAAGTCTTTCTCCCAAAATTGATTGACAGGTCTTTGATGTTACCGAAATTCTGAATATGTAATGATTTAATTTTTATTGTCTTCATTTTCTTCCTCCCGTAATACAGTTTGCATGTGAATAAGCTTTTTCTTAGCCCCGTCATATGTATTTCCGACATATTTGCTTAAAATATCTCTTTCTTCGCACGTTTCTGTACATTTGTCTAAGTAATGCTGTATAGATCTTCTTACGCGTTCCCACGGTACTCCAAATTTTTTTGCCACATTTTCGTATATTCTGTTCATCACTATTTTCCCGTCGCATTCATTTATGGCTTTTATTGTATATGCAGCATATTCTGTACCGTCTGCGTTGTCTGGAAATCCGATTGATATTAAAACTTTTTTAATCGTCTTTATCTTCATTGTGTACCTCTATTACATACGCTGATAATTCATATGCCGTTTTTATATATATTTGTCCATCTATTGTTTTCTTATATTCCCGACTCTGAATTCGTCCTCGAATTTTCACTTTTGTTCCAATTTGCATTTCAGATGAATATATAGCATTTTCTCCCCACGTAATTGTCGGAATATAATCTGACCACCGACTATAACTCCTGTTTACCGCTATCATCAAATCGCATATTTTTCTTTTTGTTTTCGCGGTCAACCGATATATTGGTTCTTTTGTAATGAATCCCTCAATTTCCAGATCGTTATAATCGTTGTGACAATCAGAAATTTTTATATTATCGGAAAATACATATAAGATTAGGTGGCTTCTTTCTGCATATGTGATATTTCTGGATCGAAATTCGCCTATTACTATTACGCGTTTTCCATATATTTCATCTGTGCTATCCGTGACAACTGGAATTTTATCAACGACACCCGAATCTCGTTTTATAGATACTTCAATTCTGAAATATTCTTTTTCTTTATATCGATACTCAAACTTTTGCGGCTTTGTTACAATCCCAATTAATACTGCTTTGTTATTTCTGTTTATCATCATTATCCTCCAGCCTTGAAATAATAAGGAATGAAGCGATGCATGTCCCGACAAACGACCAAAACAGCACGGCAATCATATCTATTGACGTTGTAATATAAGTGATAATAAAAAACACAAAGAATGTTCCGATCACGGACGCCATCTCAGCTATTGTTTTCATCTTCTTCTCCTTTTTCTCTTCGTTCCTTTGCTTTTCCCGTTTTTCTTTCGTTTAATTCTTTGGCCCATTTTCAACATCACCTCCGATTTCCGAATTATAATAGTTGTATCCCTCTCCGTCTTGACTTACGTATTCATAGCTGTTAAACACGTAAATCCAATATGTATTTGTTGCGACTAATGCCGCTAATGTAATTAAAAACGCTACAAACCATCTTTTTGCTTGCCTCTGGTTGTCCCTGAACACCTCGGTTACAAGTTTTTCTGCATCGTCCCATGTTGTCACTTCTTCATTATTCGCTTTGTTATTGCTTTCTTCCATAAAAAAATCCTCCTGTAAATATTTGCCAATTACAGGAGAATTGTGTTATAATCTCTCTGTAACTGACTAAGACTGTTTTAGTTAGTTACCGCTCCGGTGGATGGTGGTGCATCTACCGGGGCACTTTATATCAATTCGTATTTTTTAAACAATTTTCTTTCATCTTCTTCCCCTATTAATCCCGCCGAAACAGCAAAATCTATTGCCCCAAACATCCAGTTTTTCCAATTTCGGTACTTCTCACGGTCGGAATAAAGCTTTTCAAGATATTTCTCAAGTTCCTTCATTCTTCTCATCCTCCAGTTCAATTCCCATAATGGCAGCGACCGTATTGCGGTCTACATATTTACCGTCCTCCATGTCAAGATAGATTCCCAATGCCTCTACTCTTCCAAGCAAGAGCATAAATTCTTCTCCGACCGTTTCCGGTTCGTAGTCTGTGTATCTCTTCATGATTCCTTTCTTCCTCGTTTCTATCCTTCAAGTAACTTCAGGATAAACTCTCTTCCCATTTGAGTAATTCTTCTGTGATAAATCACTTTTCCGCTGTCAAGAATTTCCTGTTTGATTTCCTCGTACCCCAAATCGCTGTACTGCGAGTAAAAAACCCAAGTGCCGTTCACCTGATACTGAATTTTCTTCTCTGCAAGAAGTTTGTTTAACTGAATAGCGGACTTCATCCCGAGTTCCTTAGCAATTTCAGTCATTGTGTAAGTTTTATTCACATGCATCAGGATTGCGTTCTTCCGTTCGGCTTCGACTCTGGCGGCGCGCTCTTCTTTTAGTTTTGTCAAAAGCTCAATACCAAAATCCGGGTTGTCAAGTATCTGATCGATCACATTATCTGTGGCATATATCCCGTGTTTGCGAATGGATGGAATTATTTCATCGGCTACTTTAGCCTGGAACTTTTCCGCAACCTCATTCTTGGCTTTCATTGCAAGACGATAGAATATGTTCTCTGGTATGAAATCTGGTCTTTCGCCACAAGTGGCGAAATTAAGTTCTGACAAGTATTTTTCAACTCTCGCCCACCTAATATACTCAACTCCATCCTTTTTGTCAGTAAAACCAAGTCCTCTCGACACCGATTCCAGCTTTAAGTAGGCTGTTCCGTCCTTCTCGTAGCACTCGATTCCATCGACGTTTAAAATCTGCAAATCGTTCAAACTTTCACCTCCATTATTTTGTTTCCGTTTCTGTCTACTTTTTAAAGAAAATTTTTTCCTTTTCCGTAAGAGTAGTAATGCTAAGTTCGTCACAAAGGATATCCGTTTCTCGATTAGTAAAATCTGCTTTATTCTTGCATTTCATTCTAAAATACTGCCTTGATATTCCTAATTTCTCCGCCAGATATCCAATTTTCTTACCGGATTCAATAATTTTCTGCTCAAGAAGCTCTGTATCAACCATTCACCAATCCTCCTTCCTGTGTTGATGTTTTTGTCTACAACTGTAACTATATACCACGTTCACGTTTTTGTCAACATTATTTTTAAAAAATGTTGAAAATATTTTCTACAGGTGATATAATCAGTTTATATTTTGAGCCGTAAAACCACCACGCTTTAGCTTCGTGGGTACGTCAATTGGAAAGGAGAATGAATATTGTCAAAGAACTTTGATTACAGAAAATTTTACAAAGAGTATTACGGGATTGACTTTGGGAGCGAGTATTCGATACATCACATTGATTTCAATAGGGATAACAACAGTATACACAATCTAATATTGCTTCCTAAGAGACTTCATAGACGGTATCACTTTGTATTGAATGCTTTGGGAGCTGAAGGCGGTATTATTAAAAACTTTAATCTTCAAATGGATGGTCAAATGAATGAACCGCTAACTGATTACCAAAGAAAAATGTTGATAAATTTTCTAAACATAGCTGAGGAATTAAAAGAGTGGCAGAAATACAAAAAACATTTTGGATTACAAAGTTTATATGGAGGAAAGAGATTATGCCAGTAATAAGAACAAGTAAAAACCATGTTGCAATCGACAGCAGAATATTCAATAGCGGTCTTTCTCTTGAAGCAGTGGGATTATATTGCACTATTTCCGCTCTTTCAAATGACGCTGTAAGCTGTGACGATTTATATGCAGTTTGCAAGGATAGCAAATTTGTAATTGAATCATTAATTAGGGAACTCGTAGACAATGGTTTTATTTCAATGGAGGATTGAACATGGAAGAACACAAAAAGAAAGAAATAGTTATATCTGAAAACAGGGAATTTAAAGGCGTATGGATATCTTCTAAGCTTTACTTAACAAGAGAATTTACTCCAAACGAAAAGTTTGTTTTGATTGAAATACACAGCCTTACCAAGAAGAACCGGAAATGCTTTGCTACAAACAAACACTTTGCAGATTTTGTTGGATTAAAAGAAAACACTATACAGAAGATGATGTCAAAATTCGAAAAAGCCGGATATATAAGGAGAATTTATGAATACAAAGAAAATTCAAAAGAAATAGAAAAAAGGATAATAAAACTGACAAATAAATTTTATAATGCATTTGTCAATGAAAGCGAAGAGCCAGAACAGGAAGAAGATTCTTCCGTTCTATGGGATGGATTAAATTCCATGGGGGGATATGGAAAAAAATCCATGGGGGTAGTGGAAAAAAATCCACAGATAAGTAATACAAATATTAAGTATAACAATATTTTAAGTAATACAGACAATAAGGTTTTTTCTCAAGAAGAAAAAACTATTTACAATAAGGCTTTTTCTGGAGAAAAAGCATATCGCTCCCCAGATATCTCCTATGAGTATACCGAAAAAGAATTCAAGGAATTTATAACCAAGAAAGTAGATCACATCGTAAAAGAAATATCCCCAGAGGAATACGATGCCTCTGTAGAACCGATATCTGCCATTATAGCGTATTTTTATAAGAGATACTATAAATGTATGGGGAAACGCCACCCGATTCTTACGGACGCGGTTTATACGAAAATTATTATGAAATTGATCGAGCCAGTAGAAGATGTTTGGAAAAGAGATTTCTGTCTTGATAAAACGGTGTACTATGCTATGATTGACCAGTTTTTCAAAACGGATTATGGCGTGAAGTCTGGGAATATCACGGACTATCGAATGTCCTACTTTATGAGCGATACCGTACAGTCCAATTTGGTATATCGGTCTGGGATTATATAAAAGCAACATGCCGCGTGAAGTCAGGGTGGCAGACGCTATGTTCTGCCACTCCTGAATCATGCGTGTAGATTTAAAAAATGCCCCTAGAATCAATTTGAACTGATTTAGGGTAGAAATCCTAGGCTAAGCGTATAAAATCGAAAATAGAGCCGTATATCATTTATTGACGCTCTATATATTTTGCGCTGACAAACCCATGATACTTTCCGGCGATCCGGATGTAATACCAATCCGATCCATCATTTGCGGTTTGGGTGTAATTCATCACGTCAACAAGGTTTCCTCTGTTGAGCGTTGGATAGGACTTAATCTGTGGGTATTCCGTTCCCGCCCATGTCCGGACATTCAGGACAGAAGCAGTTACTTTGCCTACAAAAAGCCTCTGGGTCTTGTCCTGTTTGTTGGCGATCTCCTGCTTCGGCGGTTCCGCAGTCTGTGCGCCGTCCTTTTTGGTGTAGTCTGTCCATACCCAGCCTACGCCGATGTTCGCCACATTGACCTGTGTCCAGGATCCAGACGTTACGCCGTTGATTTCAAACCGGTTACCTTTCATCAGCTCTCCGATAACTTCGCCATTAGGCTCTGCGCGGACATATAGATTATCTACCGTTGATGTGGCGGTTCCGGTGGCTTTCCATGGTTCTTCCGGGGTTTCCGCGCCTTCGCCGTAATCAATCCAGACATATCCATCGATCTGGCTATTTCCAATCGTGTAAGACTTCTCGGCTACGCAGCCGCCGTTTGCTTCCACGTTGTTCAGACCACCGGAAGAAGTGTTCCCTTCATTTGTCCGGATCGTGTTTCCAGAAATGGAGATCACCCGGCCGATATGAGCACCGTTACGGAAGATCACCAAAGCTCCCAGCTTCGGAGTGCTGTGCCAGGTGCCTTTTGCTTTTGCGTGAGCCTTGACACTATTGCAGTTGTAAAAGCCGTTCCCCATGATCTCAAGGGCTTTTGATTTACCAAAAACCTGTGCGCAAATCCAAAACTGGTAAGTGGCACACCATGGCTGCCCCTGACAGCCCATCAGACCCATGTTATTGACATCACGGGAATACTTTGTGTAATTGTTGTATCCGGCATTCCCGGTCTTGCTGTCCAGATTGCTATTTGACCGCTTTTCCAGATACCCAACCTGTTCGTCAAGCAGCTTCTTTGTCTTTTCCCATAATCCCATAGGTTCATCCTCCTCTTCGTCTTTATAATCTTTGTAAAACACATTCCGATCAACGTTGCCGGAAATGCCGGGGATCTTTGCCTTGCTGCTGTACTGCCAGCCTACGCCGAAATCCGGGCGGAGCCGCTCCTGCAACCAGCCATCGTCGTTGGCGGGATATCTGGCGATCCAGAAATCATATTTTTTCAGGTGGGAGCAGATCATTGTGTTATACCAATCCACATTGCAATAAATCCCGAACTTATATCCTGCTGCCGTTATAATTTTCTCAAAAGCCTCTGCCAGCTTATGTACTCCTTCTGCGCCCAGGACGCGCTGATTGTTCCATTCTAGATCCAGGAAGACCGGAAACTGGATCTTCCGGCCATTCAAGACGCTGACAACCTTCCGTGCCTCGGACTGTACTTCGGCCACATTCATAGCGTAACTGTATTTATAAACTCCCACCGGGATCCCGTACTGCTCACATCCCGCAAAGTTGCGCTCAAATTTGCTGTCAGTCACGTTCCCGGATTCTGTGATTCTCAGAATGGCGAAATCCATTCCGTAGTCCGCAACCGTCGCCCAGGCGATATCTCCCTGCCATGCAGAGACGTCAATACCTTTAATTTCCATTTTCTTCCTCCTCTCCTGATAAGATAATAGATCTTAATATTGAATACATTTATTCTCCTTTCTGGCACATAGCCGTGAAATAAAACATACAACAAAAGACATTTGGCATATGTTTTAGTGAACTAAATAGCAATATGAAAAACTCTAAAAAAATAACAAACATAGAAACCAGCTCATCAGGAAATAGATTCTGGTTATCCGCAACAGGTTCAGACGGGGAATATGCTTTTGCAATCACAAATACCGGGATCATACTTTTTAAAAATAATAATTCCACGTGGGACGAGATTGCAAATATTACTACTTATTAAGCAATTACTAAATATACCCCACCATATAATGTCTGATTACAATTAATCTTAAGTGTTTTTGATTCCTCATCATACGATCCAGTAAATGAGCGTCCACTTATTTGATCAGAAATTTTAAAGAATGTTACGGCGCTTCCTTCTGAGATTGTATCGATGAATATTAGATATATGAAAAAACCAGTCGCACTTGTCGCGCCATACATCAGTAATGTTTTAAATGATTCGCTGTCTTTATCATGAATTTTAACTTCAAATTTACTTTTATTTGCTGTGTATGATTTACTTTTACTATTTAGTTCATTAATCGCCCCGATTACAGTCTTGTTTGTCGTCTGTAAATTCTGGATGACTGCATTGGTCATTTTATTCACAATCCAGTTCCATATTCCGCTGAACGGGGTCTTTTTATTCACGTTCGCTGTCTTGTCGAGGATTAGCGTAATATCGTTGTCCTCCGGGGTGTTTTTCTGTGTGTAGTCGTCAAATTTTGCCATATTATTGTGCTCCTTTCTGGTATTATATGTTTTTTTACTTTAATAAGTGATTAAGACATCGATGCTGCTTACGGATGCGGGAAGTTTACTGCTTCGCGGGAGAATCGCTGTCGCATACCACCATATCACTCCATTCTCTGTATGCTGATAAAAAGATGTTATAGCCACATCATATGTAAAAGAAATTACTGAACTTAACTTATTGGCTTCACTAAACCTTATCACTCTATATATCCCATTGTCCCCGTCCACCAGAGTAGCGTTTACTCTTTCATATATCGGATCGCGGCTTCCGTCAAAAGGAAGTATTGTGTTGTCATCAAGTTCTATAACATCATCATCATCAGGAGGAGTAATCATGTTATTATCGTATTTATTTTTTGTAGCAGATACTTTCCGGATACCGATTTTATCAATCTGTATCCCCTCATATGTATATGAGCTTGAATTTTCGTTATATTTCGTAAAAAAAGTTATTCCGCTATAATCGATCAGCAGGATAGGATTACCATTTTTATCCCGGATTAAGGATCTCCCGTTTCCGTTATATTTCCCACCGAGGTTAAGTACGCCGCCTTGTGCGTAATCAAAACTAAAGTAGAGCTGTCCATCTAACATGTAAATCCCTTTTTTGCTGCCAAAATCGGTTAGCATGTTGAATGTGTCTTCTGCACTATATACCTTTTCTACCCTTGGGTTGTAAATATATAAAAGCCCAAATGTTGCATCCCACGATCCAAAACCGCCAATTGTGAACATCTCGTATCCCTGCGTATTTACGGCTTCTACTTTTTGTACAAAGCTGTACTCTTTCCACTCTGTAGACAACTCTATGTCTGTTATATATCTGTTGAGTGATAATTTTAATGTTTGTCCAGATTTTTGTGCTTTCAGCCATACGCTTACCTTATATACTCCGACATCTGTTATGACTGGGTTGTTTCCATTCGATATTGCTGAGACAAAACAATCACTTACGCCGCCTGTATTGTTTACTACCAAAGCTCCATATCCGCCTTCGGGGTCTTTGAATGTATCGAGATTAGGGAAGATAGAATCATGCGCACATGTTGATTTGTACGTGTATATTCTTGTATTTATGTTGTTTGGTGCCGTCCACATTCCGCTTGTTGGCACAGGAGACTTTATTGTATCAAAATGCGGATCACGGATAAGATTTGCGCCCTCTTTGATATCCTGACCTACGTAATAACATTCCGGTTTGTACAGCAATATAGCGTTTGATTCTCCGGTTGATCCAGGATTTATGCCAAAACTCATATACGCTCTACGTGTACTATCGCACTTTACTTTTATACTATATTTATGCCAAGAATCATTGATTTGTATTTTTCTATACGCACTGTAATATCCATTGATACATAAGTTTGCTTCTTCCTCTATCCAGCCGTTATCCCCTGTTTTTGTTCTTTCTGTACGCGCGTAGAACGTAAATTCAAAAATTCCGTCCCGCAAATTTTCTGGGATCACAGGATTGTCAGTAGGTTTTGTACCGAAAAAAGCGCCTGCACTGGCCGTTGATTCTTTCCATATTCTCATTATTTTCCCCGAATCGCCAAGCGGATCTTTTATCCCATAATCGTCACCCATGCGCGTTGCATGTACGCCAGTATTAACAGCCCACATGTTTCCTTCGCCAGATAGCTTTGTAAAATACGGGTCTTTAATCAGGTTCTCGCCGTAGTAAATATTTTCACTAGCATCTATCGAATCAATCTGATTCTGTAAATTATCAAAATTTTCAGTGATTGGTTGGTCTCCAATAAACACACGGTCTCCGGAGATTGTAACGCTATGATTGTCTATATCTGCTTTAAAAATGATATTTCCATCGTCATCGACAACCTGAATCGCACCGGACTGGATATATGTTCCGTTAAAGTATAGATGTCCGTCTCTGATGTACATTCCCTCTTCTTTTCCATAATCTGTTAAGCGGTTAAATACACCCTCTTGATCCAGCGCAGTATCCAAATCATCCACAGCCGTATCATCCGTATATTTGCTTGCTTTATCCCAGTCAGTTGATACATATGATCCACTGCTTCTGGCAACAATACAACGCATGATATCTCCGGAACCGCCTTGCGCCCATAAATCTCCCACGTCATACGGCGGTGTAGGTGTGCTTGTGAATACACGACGTTTTCCATCGGCAGTGTCTTGCGCTGTAGCCGCCTGTTGAAGTGCCTCGTCAATATCGCTGTCTTTAATCGCCTGCCATTTCCAAGTGGAACCGTCTTTCAAAAATCGATAGGTAAAACCTGTGGATTTATAATAAAAAAGATCACCAATATGCTTTTGGCGTTCTTCTTCGGTTGTCCATGCGGATGCCGGAATATTCGTCAGTGTAGGTTGGTAATCATAGTAATAAGTCTCTATTTTCCCATCGATCTGAGTTTGCATATTTTCAAGGTCTCCAACGACTTGATCTGCAAAATTAGAAAGATCGCCTGCGACTTCTTCCGCATAAGAATCATCCGTGTATTTGTTTCGTTTTTGCCAATCAGAAGATGCATAGGAACCGCTTTCCCTTCCGTTAATGCAAGTCATAATATCGGAGGTTGCGGAATCAAACCAAAGATCACCAATTGCATACGGCGGTGTCGGGGTGCTTACAAAAATCTGCGCTTTCCCATCGATTATGTCAAACACGTCATCCGGTATGCTGGTTTCTTTCCATTCTCCATCAACGTAAATGTACTCTTTGTTCGTATTTGGGTTATGCCACAAATCCCCATCGTGAAGCGTCTTCTCTTTTTCCCAAACAGTAGTAATATTTTCTCCTGTAGTATCGGTGATGTTATTCCCGTTTGTATCAAGCAATGGATCATTGTCTACATTATCTGTCCACTGGTCTGCTGGATCACTTGTCTGGTACCACGTCTCAGATTTTTTATCGATGGAGTTTGCAATTTCTTGGATTTCATCGTTATAATCTTCTATGAATCTGTTTAATTCATCGTTAATCTCCTGCGCATAACTGTCATCCGTATATTTATTTCTCTTCTCCCAATCTTTTGCATTATAGCTTCCGGAAGGACGAGCGGTTATACAGGTCATGATGTCGGAGGTAGCACTATTGAACCACAAATCGCCTACGGAATATGGGGGGACTGGCTGTCTCACGAAAATTTGAGCCTTACCATCTATGGTGTCAAATACTTCATCTGGAGGATTCGACTTCGTTTCTTCCCATGCGCTGCCATTGTATATGTATGTTTTTTGGCTGGACGTGTTATACCATAAATCTCCATCATGCTTTAATTTCTCATCTGCGTTCCAATGAGTGGATGGATCATTTGCTTGATACCAAGTCTCTGCTTTTTTGTCAGATTGCGTTTGCAATTCGTCAATTGTTGATGCATAATCACCTTCTATGAACTCATATAAGGCGGAATCATCCGTATAATTATCCTGTTTTGACCAATCCTCAGCAACGAATTCCCCAGAATCTCTCCTGGTATCACAAACGAGAATAGTGGTTCCGGTAAACCATGTATCCCCAACATCGTAAGGCGGAACAGGCTGAGTAACGAATATTTGCGCTTTCCCGTCTATTGTATCAAAGACTTCATCTGGAATGCTCATTTCCACCCAGTTCCCATCTACGTACATATATTCTGTATTATTCGCTGGGTTTCTCCATAAGTCTCCGTCGTGAGTGGATTTTTCTTTCTCCCAAAGTGTGATTATGTCGTTGTTTTCGGAATCCAAAATAGAATTTCCGTCTGTGTCTTGCAGTACAGATTCTTCTATCGATGCCCAGTCCAGAGAAGGATCTGTGGTTTGATACCAGGTCTGTGCTTTTTTATCAACAGAATTATATATTTCTTGGATAGTTTCGGAATAATCTTCTCGAATGAAATTATTAAGTTCTGTATCATCCGTGTACTTAACCGCTTTGATCCAGTCATCTGCATTATAACTTCCGGAACTTCTTGCTCGTTGACAACGCATTAATTCGGATGTATCATTGCCTACCCATAAATCACCCACATCATAAGGAGGATTCGGCGTTACAACAAATACTCGTCTCTTTTGATCCGCGGTATCCTTTGCATCTGCCGCTTGCTGTAATGCTTTGGTTATATCAGTATCTTGTACCATCTGCCATTTCCATGTATCTCCATCCTTGAAGAATCGGTATGCATATCCTCTGGATTTCCAGTAAAACAAGTCGCCCTCATGTGACCTTCTCTCTTCTTCGCTTGTCCAATCTATGGCAGGAACGTTTTCGAGTGTCGGCTCATAGTCGTAATAATACGTTTCTATTTGACCGTCAATTTGCTTCTGGATATTGTCAATCGTAGGTGTATAGACAGCATCCACAAAATCATTTACTTGATTCTCAGCAATGTCCTCGATGCTTTGCCCTTTTAACGTAAAGGAATTTGCGACAATGTCGATGATTCCTGTTTCCGTGTCTGCGCTGAACATCACTTCGCCATCTTTTTCGATACGGAACGCACCTGTTTTGATCCAGTCTGCATTTACCCCAACAGCCGTAAGGATTCTTACAATCGTATCGCCGTCTACTGTCATTCCGGCATTTTGTGTTTGCCCGCCATCTGTAGATACGCCCCATGCCTCGGCTGTCATGCTCCAGACGATGTCTGACTCGGATAAAATAGGCTTGTTGTGAAGAAAGTATTTTTTGCTTCCGTCTGGCTGCTCCTCAATCGTAGTAAAAAGTCCGGATGAATTTTCAATGCGGTCGTCCAGTTCTGCAAGTGCAGTTTCGATATCGGTTCGCTGTTGGCTGAGTTCTTTTCGATAATCCGTGTATACCTGCGTGATCTGGCTGAAACGTGTAGAACTGTTTCGTATTGGAGATTTCGCTCCACAGGAAAATGCCTGAAAGTTCCCCGGATGAAAAGTGTTGTTTGTCACGATTGACTTATAGCGTTTTTTCTTTCGGTCAATAAGTAGGACTACATCTCCCGGTTCTATCGTAGGGTCTGACAATGCGTTCGCACTAAATGAACGGAACTGCATTCCAATGGTTTTTATTCCGACCATGGCGGCTACATCACTTGCATTTTCCTCAGTAATAAATTTATTCCCTTCGATTCCCAGAACATATCCATCCGTTCCATATTGAATTGTGATGTTTTCTTTCCCGCCATCTTCAGAATCCACTTCCTGAATAATTCTTATTCCGGTTATAACAACATCATCAAGTCCGGTTGTTAGGGATGTGAAGGACTCGATTTCGTGGAACATCGTGTCGTCATATGGACTTTCTTCTACATCATCGTCCGGTTCGCTCAAAAGTTTCAGAGTGTTGATTTTCTCCGAATTATGGTCTAAGACGTATTCCCCTGCGGTATCCTGAAGAAATCCTTCTTCCACGTCGGTGACGATGGAATCCAAAAGTCCAACGTCATACCATGCCATTCGCAACCGACCTTGTACGTCTGCATAAAAATACTGGCAGGAAATCTGTCCCACCCATTGAAGCACCTGACGGAATGTTATGGAACTGTCGTCCGGTCTTTCCTGAACTACAAAATCGTCCTGATCGAATGTAAATGTACCTTGTGTTACCCCGCAGACAGAGCAGGCATCCTGAACAATCTGGCGTAGCGTTGCCGGATAAGACAGGCTGCTTTTTGAGTACGGCCGATCGAATTTGTATATGCTGTCATAGAATGTCAGTGTGATAATGGAGCCGTTGTATTTTGCTTCGTTCAGATAAAATTTCCCATACGACAGGCTTTCCGTTGTTCCGTCTGGAAGTTTCAGTCCAACCTTTACATTGGTTGCCGTACAGTCGGTAAAATCATAATCGGAAAACTTTTCATCAATGTTATTTAGTGTCAGTGTGAGTTGTCCGGTGATGATCGCGCCCAGATCGAAGCTGTTGGGACTTGATGTGGCAGTATCAAGCTTCATGCCATTCTGCCACAGGCCGCTATTGTCAATTTCCAAGACAGTTCCGTTTTTCAGGGTAATATCTGCGCTTTTGATATAATTTCGGTTATCTTTTTTTAATTCCTCTCGAAATGCTGATGATACGTTTTTCATGGGCTTATACCTCGATTATGTCAAAACTTATAGATTCATACAGTTGCTTCCCGACCCACCAGTATTTCACCGGAGCCGTCCTGTCTCCGACATAAAACGTTCGGGTTTCATCCGTTCCGGACATAGCGTCCGGATATTTCACGGAAATGTACTCTGGGTTAAAAGCCTGTAGAATCTGTGCGGTTGTTGCGCGGTCTTTGATGTTCCACTGCAAGGATATTTTTCTCTTTTGACCAACGCGGTTTTTGTGCATCTTTGTATCGTCAGTACGTCCGGATTCAGACGCTGAAATATCCTGTAATCCCCATGTAAAAACAGAAGGACAGGGAATTGGAACCCCGTCCACGGTTATCATTGCCATGTTATCTACCTCCTAGCTTTTTGAGGTTAGCGAACACTCCATATGTGTCCGGTGATTTTGACCATAAAAAAGACACCCACAAGTAAGTGAGTGCCTTTTGCATAACCAAAATATTAAATTTTACATATAATCGTATGGTGATCTCGGTTTTGGTTTTTCTACATGCATATGTTTCCTAGCGTCATATTTAATTCATATTTTTACTTCAAAAACTTTTCCGCATTTCTGGCAAACAAATTTTACTTTTTTCTTGCCGTTGAATCCTGTGGCAAGCCCTACTGCCCCGACCAACGGGCCTCCTATAGCAGTTCCTACAGCGCCACCTATTAATCCTTTTCCTTTTTTGAAGTTTTTCTTAGTTGAGACAGGAACAACATCTGTACTTCTGCACAGTATATTTGGGCATTTTATTTTTGACATTCAAGTATTCTCCTTCGTAATTATATGATATATTATACAACATAATACAAAATTTACAATAGGGGAGCCTCTTACGGCCCCCCCCTATTTTTTATCCAAACTGTGGAGTGGGATTATACCGGTAATCAATGGACTCCTGTCCTTTGGCAACCGCACGGGCAAGAACCTCGTTGTCCTCTGTATAAAGGGTTGCGTACAGGTTAATCGGTGTCTGATTACCCTGATTATTCATCATAGCCATGGTAACTCCCGCAGTAACGGCATTTACCAACGCTTCTTCGCTCATTCCGGTTGTGGCATTTCCCATGATACTGTCTGCGATCATGCTCATGGTTCTACGGTTCTCCAGCGGAAGGACGGCTTCTTTTCCAGCTTCTGCCAGACCGATTACGGACGGTTGCATAAACAGACCGCCCCTCTTATACCATTGAACCGAACTACTCATCCTGTAAGAATATCCACTTCCATTATTCCATGTGCTTGAATCTACAGTAATGTGGGGCATCGGAATATGTACAGACCGGATTCCGTTTGCAAATTCAATGGCAGCATTTCTTCCAACATTGTACATTCCCTGCATATTGTTTGATATCCGTCTGGAAAGCCCCGAAAATTCATTCGCAATTCGAGTAACATAGACCTGTACATCACGCTGCAATCCGGATAACATATTTCGCATACTGCTTCCGATGGAGGAATCCATGCTTCCGATTTCGCGTGTAATCTGTTCTTTGATGTCTTCAAATTTCCCTGTAAATATATTATACATGGACTGAGAGTAACTTCTTACTGTCTCTGTCATATTTGCAAGCTGTTCGGATGCCGCAAGTTTCATGGCACGCAGGTTCAGTTTTACTTCCTCTGCGGAATTTCCCCAGTTTGTAACTGTAGTATCGTTCACGCCACCAAAGTAGTTTTTAGCGTCGGATTCAATGTTGCTAAAGTCGGATTGTGCCGTAGCTTTCATTGAGCCAGTTTCGCTTGCAAATTTCTCTCTTGCCTTTGGCATATTTGTGTCAACGCTGGTCTTTACAGACTTCATTGCCGCTGGGAATTTTTCCTGCATTTTGGCAATAAATTCATCTGCCGGAACACCGGCTGCTTCAAGCTGTCCAATTATCATGTCCATGGCTTCTTGAGCGGTAGTTGCGGATGCTGTTGTCCCATCCAACGACATTAAAACGCCTTGATAAGTACCTCCAAACTCTCCGCTCGAAAGGGAAAGTTCATACAGGCTGTCTCTTATCCCGCCCAGCCCTTCTTTTACGGTTATGCTCGACAAATTAATGCTTTCGGCGCTTGCGGACATGCCTTCTCCTAGAGACTGCGCGCTTTGCGCAAGAAGATCTACGCTTTCCTTTGTTTTTGTCGTCCAATAATCATTGTCTTGCAGTACAGAATTTACATTCTGAGTGGAGATTCCCCACTCCGCAAATTTCTCCATTACGACATCTGCCATTTCAGTGGAAGACATTTGCGCATCTTCGCAAGAGTCCACAATTTTCATGACTTCATCGACCTGCTCAGATGTTAGTATTCCAAAATTTTGAAGTTTTCCTGCAAGATCATTAACCGCAGCACCCATTTCGGAGAGTTTTCCGTTTCCACCCTGTAATTTTTCTACAAATCCAGCTAAAAGCTGAGTCGCAACGGGAAGAACGGCAATCAAACCTATTCCTGCACCGGAAGCACCGATAGCTGAAAGGAGGGATTTAAAGCCACCTGTCGCTGCTGTTTTTGCTGCCTCTCCCAATCCTTTTATAGCTCCGGATGCTCCCGAAAGTAAAGTTGTTAAAGAATTGGAAATTGTAGTCATTGCTGTTGTGGACATCAATTTCCCAGCCAGCCAAGATACAATCTTTGTGGCAAGCGTTCCGATTATGGGGAGTTTTGATATCGTAATAAGCCCTGCCGCCCCGGTAATAAGAGTAAGTATTCCTTTTTCTACCAAGCTTGTATTTTCGCTATCCCATATTCCTCCGATAAGTCCTGCTATTGCGTTCTTTATGACTTCTACGGCAGTTGATAAAAGTTCTATCCACGGAAGCCCGCCTATTGCCGTAGCGATTCCTTCACCGAGTTTTCGGAAGTTTTCTACTGTAGCAATCCCTCGCAAAGCATCAACCAATCCTGTAATGAATGCATTGAGAAACTCTCCTAGTGCATTCCAGTCAAAACTTCCCAAAGCAGTTCCGATAAAGTTGCCTATGTCATTACCCAGATCTCCCCACGGAATATCAACGGCAAGATCGGCAAGGGCATTCATCAGCTTGTTGAGGAATGTTGTCAGTTTTAATGCATTTGTCGTCCACTCGAAATCCTGAATAAACGTAGAGATTCCATTTACGATGTTATCGACAAGGTCATCCCACTTGAAGTTGACCGCAAACGCCGCAAGTTCGTCAAATACTCCGTTCAGTGCGGTCGCCAGATAATGAGCGATATCTCCGAAAGAAATCTCTGAAAATACACCGTTAAGGCTTTCTGCTACAGACCGTCCGATTTTAGCAAAATCAAGTCTTTCTACATATCCGCCGAATATATCCCATGCAATCATGAAATAATTCCCGAGCATACGCCCAAAATTATTCCAGTCAACTTCATAGAGAAGTCCGTTGATTCCTTCCGAGAATTTCCGCCCGAGATTTACCCAGTCAATCCCATCCATAAGCATGTTGGCGCTATTTACAATTGTATTGATTCCAGCTCCCACAGTTCGGCCGAGCAAGTCCCAGTCGATTGCGTCCACAAGACTGTTGAAGGTCTGCGTGAATCCATTGATAAACGGAATAATTTTCTTCTTCGCATTATTCCAATTAATAACATCGTAAATCGCCTGTAAGCCTTTGTTAATTCCCCATGCAATTTCTTTTCCAAGGCGATCCCAGTCATGATCCAAAAACGCCGCTCTCAGGCGTTCCGCCCATTCATTGACCGCTTCGTGAAGTTTGCTCTCTCCTAATGCATCAGTCAAAGAGCCAAAATCTCCAAGGCCAGTTCCGGGGATATTGATGTCGTCCAATCCTCCGCCGGCTCCGCTTGCATCTCCAAGAGAATCGGACAGATCCTGAGCTGCGGAAGAAAGCTGATTGAGTTCGTCAAAAGATAATACCGATAACGCCTTTTTTAAGTCTTGAGCCGCGCCTGTCGCATCGTCCATTCCGTCTGCTGCATCGCCGCCAGATGTTCCTACATCCTCAAGCCCTGTGGCTACATCCCCGATTCCGGCCATTTCATTAACGATTCCACCCTGAGAACCTTCGCCTTCGTATCCCGTAAGGACATACATAAAATCGCGGAAGGCTTGAGCTGCCCGCATAAGTACGGAAAACAGAGCGTTAATGGCCTGTATAGCCGGAAGGACTGCGGCGATTAATCCTTGTCCTACCACGGCCGTAAATTGCTGTACATTAACCGTTAAGATCCTCCACTGGTTTGCGAACGAATTTACAGTTCTGGCGAAGTCTCCCTGCTGTTGCGAGGTAGCCGACATAATATAGTTATATCTCAGCATGGCTTGCTCAGCTTGCGTCATGGATTGCCATGACTTTGTGATTCCCTGAGAAAGAGCGTACGCCTCTAAGCTTGCACTTTTATACCCTCGGTTTCCCGATATTTATTAGGGGAATAGACTATATCATCAACAAAAAAGAACCATGTTTTTGCACAGTTCCTAATTGTTGCTCCGCACTTCGAGTGGTGCTAATCTCCACCCTACTCCGATGACTCGGATAGTCGTTACACGATTATTTAAAAGGAATAAATTCCCACCCTCTATATTTTTTGCCTGGATTCCTCAAACATTCGGATATTCTTGATTGAGTTAATCCATTTAACCTAGCGCATTCCGATTGATTATACCAAAAGGTTTTTTCTCCATTTGGAGATATAGAAATAAATTTTATTTGTTGATTTGGCTTTATCTTATTATTTTCTTCTTTGCTGATAAATTTGCATGTATTTAACGAATATATGTTTTCTCCGGAAGAATCTTTATCTAAGGATATTTTTCCAATAAGAAAATCATTTACATTAAATCCATTTATTTTGTCAATATCTTCAATAAATCCATCAAGCTTAAGCCATTTATCGCAAATTTTCGCGCCCTTGCCTCCATAGTTTTTATAATATGGATTTTGGGGGTTTAAGCAACGCTGTGTCATATTTCTCCAAAGTTGATAAACCTTTTTGTAAATCTCATTGCTTTTTACCCTATGCAATATTACCATATTCCACAATCTCCTTATGGAACAATTATAATATATTTTTTGTAAGGTGTCAAACTTATTCTTTTTAAAATTTCGCACGGGATTACCATGCTCATTACTGAGTTTAGGCTTCCCCGTTAGCGCCGCTATTAAGCGGCACACCGTTTTTGCATACGTTCACGGAGTGTTTCTATATACATCGCTGCATATAGCCGCAACAAAAATTTTACGGTCATATTTACGCCCAATTGTCTCATTGGCTCCGTCTCGCCTGCAATTGCCGAACGCAGTTTCATGAAAGCTTCATCCGTGCTGATGTTGTGAAACGAAGCCAAATCTCCGGCCAGCCCAGCAAGGGTTATGGACATCTCGGCCGCCGCATCCTGCGCAACGCCCGTGGAATTGAGCATGGCCATCATGGTTCCTGCGTATTGTTTTGCGGCAAGCTCCGAAAGGCCATACTGCTCCGTAGCTGTTGACGCAAATTCGTACGCTTTGTCGGCCATGCTTCCAAAAGCCACATCCACAACATTTTCTACTTCGGTTATTGCGGAGCCAAGTTCAAAAGCCTGCTGTCCGAACTGTAATAAACCATATCCCAACCGGAATCCGATTGCTGTTTTTAAAAGACTTCCAAGGCTGAACCGTGCCGTATCAACCTGCTTACTGGATGTTCCAATTTTTTGAAATGCGGAACTGATCCCGCTCGCAATTTTACCTATCGCAGATACCGTACTTTTACCTACGGAAATTATCTTTTTAAACTCAGAAACAATGCCTTTTGCGACTTTTTTAATCGCAGATAAGGCACTTCCGCTAGAAGAAGAAAGTCTTCCAAATGCACCGGATATGGTGTTTGTTGCTGTGGTTACGCGACCACCTGCACTTGCCAGCTGAGCAAGTGCCTCTGTCATCCGAAGCGTATTCTCACTGATCTGTGGCGCGCTTGACATTACAGTAAAGAAATCGCGGGTCTCGTTTGCCAATGCGCCGAGTCCGGCGGCCGTCTGGCCTGTCTTTCCGCCCGCGCTTGCCAGTTTTGCTATGGACTGGACAAACGTATTCAAATCATTTGAAATCAGCCCAATCCCTTGAATCTCATCGGCAGCGAGTCGAACCTGTTGCCCCAGACGAAAAATTCCATTTGCCGACTGCCCGGTTTTTCCTCCAGCGTTTGCAAGTCTCGCAAATGAAGAAACCAGCCGATTAACATTATTCGACACGTCTGGCATATTATTGATTGATTGAATAGATTCTGTAATTTTATTGAATCCACTGGAATCAAAATCTTCTGAATATGCGCCGAACATTCTTCTTAAAGCATTTGCGGTTTTGCTGATTCCAGAAGAATTGATATTAATTTTTCCTATGGAGCTGATCGCATACTCTAATGCGCCTACCTCTTTTGAAACTTTTCGGATAGTGCCTACACTGGACTGCAAATTTTTGTTTACTTTCAGTAACGTATTTGACAGAGAATTTAATGATTTTTCAGCTGAGCGCGCCTCTGCTTCGATCTGTATATTCAGGCTATCAACGGTTCCATCAGCCATATATTCACCTCCTAACTATTGGAGTCAGCGATCACATCATTTTTGTGACCGAAAAAGAAAAACAGGCTATGACACCTGTTCTTCTTGAATGTTTTTTTCTCTTTCTTCTCTGGCCTTTGCTATATTTGCATTTGCTTGCTTTACAAGCAATGACATATAAACCTCTTCTTGTCTGAGTTCTTCCTCTGTTTTTCCAGTTGCCTTTGCCACTTGCTTTATATCTTTTGCGTTTACCTTTATAGGACTTTCGGGATATTTCGCATGTTTGTTAAAAGATACTGCTATGGAGTGCGTAACATACATTCCCGTTAGCCACGCCAGATATTCTAATGACTTTATTTTATCCTCTCGTTCTTTCCCGTATGATTCTATTCGAATGTTTATATCGCTCATAGTAGAGTGAAAGAATTCTCTTTTCGTCATACCTGCTCGAATGGCAACTGGGTAAATATCATTAAGAACTATTTCGCGGAAGCTTTTTTGTGATCCTGCGGAACTTTCCTCGTTTTCGCTTTTCCGGCCTGAATCACCCGATCCAGACCTACCAGTTTGAAAAAACCGTCTTCAGTCATCTGGTTAATGCACATTTCCATAATGGAATAGAAATTTCCATCTTCCGTATCCGCTTTTTCCTTAATGTATTTTGCGATTAAACGCTTTGCTGTTTCCAGATCAGGAACTCGACCATCTCCGTTTGAATGTCTTCCGTGTGCCTCCATAAGTCCTGCGTAAAACAGAACGAGAGCAGTCTGCGGAACGTTTGACATTCCGTGTAAAATTCCTTTCACATCCTTGTTGTCTTCCGCCATGCCAATATCTGCCATTAAACATGTAAGGTTTGACACGCAATCTGCGTAAAGAGACGCTTCAATGCTGTATTCAAGCTTATATTCCTGTCCGTCAATGTTTAAAATTTTATACATAATTCTCCTCCTGTTTTTTCGCCAAACATATCTTATAATTAATTAATTGTAAGAATGTTTTCATTTACATGGTCTTTTATCGGATCATTTTTCGTATCTAATAAAATATGTTTGGCTGGATCTATTCCTGTTCCGTCGGAACAATTGCCGTATCAGGGCCCACATATTCGTTGATAGTCATAGTCATGGTAACTGTTAAAAGGCCATTCTGTTCACGCGCCGGTTTAGGAATTACAGTAGGAGGTTCAACTTTTGTAAAAAATGCTTTTGAAAGAGAAGGGAAATATTCTTCGTACCACATCGCTTTTCCACCTGTTTTCGCAGTTTCATACTCCTCGATAAGATTTTCCCATTCCGTTATTGTTTCGTCTGTAACATTTACTGTAACGCCAAAAGTACCACCGGTAGACCCTCTACCCGCAATTGTTCTTTCTACCATATCCTCAAGGGCAGACGCATCAATTGTTTCTGTTTCGATTGCAATTTCGTCAGATGCGTTAATTCTGTGTAAAAGTTTAAATTTTGTCGGTTTTGTACCTGCTGTTGTTTCAACAGCATATCCCGTAAGCGAACCTAGTGTGCTGATACCAGCTACATTTCCTGCCATGTTATTTCTCCTTTCTACCTATAACTTTTTTAGGTCAATGGCCGCCTGTCCGACAGCCAGTTTTATCGACACTCTAACCCTGCGTCCGGGAGATGTAGGGGATCACGCTCCTTCCTTTTTCGTGGAAATCTTAGTGATCTGATTTGCACCTGTAGACGCAAGTCCGGATACAATACCAACCGCAAGGGCGTTGATTACATCAGTTGCCGGGAAATCAGCAATGACGTACATTCCCGCAACGCCAAGAGCGGCACCGGCTACGCCAACAATGACCGGAATCCACTTGTTGTCAATGGCTGTTGCCTTAGCAATCACGCCGACAAGATAGCAAATCACAGTGATTCCGATAACGCTTGCTACGCCTGTAAAATCCATACTCTACTCTCCTTTCTCGCATAAAAATAAGAGCCTTTTGGCTCAAAGTTGACAGTTTCTATATAACAACGGGTTTCCCCGGTGTTGTCTTATTCTGTGATTTTATCCTCAAGGCCAACCAGTCTTGTATATCGACTTGTAAGGCGTTTGATGGATGGGTCTGTGGATTGTATCAATTCAGGGCCATAAGACCGTTTAAAGCCATATACGCCGTTTAAAACGCCATGGCTTACTTCGTCTATTTCATAAGCTTGCGACAATGCCCTCTGGCCTTTCGTGTAGATATCTACCTGCACCGTGGGCGTTACGGAAGCTTCATTACCTTCAAGGTCAGAATCCGTTGTGGGAAGTCCTGTGAAATAAAGTGTCGCCGCCGGGATTTCTGCTACAACCGTACTGTTCTCCATTGAATAATTATCTTTTACAGCGGTTTTTGAAATAGCTTCCGCCCACGCCGCATAAACCGTATTTATAATTTCAAGAACTGTCATTTGAACACATCCTTTACTACATCATTCACATTCCTTTGTATCTCGGTCATTGCCTTGTAAAAAGGCATCGTAGCCTTAACGCCATAGCTGTGTTTCCAGTTTCCATCTTTGTCTAGGTACATCCACCCGCCAGGATCAAGAGCATGTTTTTGGTCTGGAAAGGTTCCAACGCCCATGCCAAATTCCGAAGCCAATGGATTCGCCGTAGGGTTCAGACGTATACCACTTCCGAATTCAATGCCGAGCAGTAAGTTGTAGGTTCTTCCTCTATCATCTGTCACGGTTTTACCAGTCCCGATAAGCATTGCCTTGCATCCGGTCTTTGACGGGTCTATGTCCATTCTGATCGTCACGGCTTTTCCCTGCGGAGACTCCTGTATCGCTACAAGTGCCGTCTGTTGTCCGATTTCGCATAGTCTCCGGCATATCTCCTGACATTTTCTCGGTAAATCATCACGGTATGACTCAATCTGCTTTATCGCCTGCTGTAATGATTTACCATCGAACAAATCAATCTTTATGGTCTTTCTTGCCATTTTCGCCTACTCTTTTATTCCATGCTTTGATCTGTTTCTTTAGAGGTTCGGAAGATAACAGCCATGTGTCCGGTCTCATTTTGCACTTATTTGAGTGGTGAACATTGATATATGGCTTATCAAACAAAACATCTATGTACGCTCTACCGCCGCAATAAGGGCAAGGTTCTAAGTGGATTTTGTCATCCAAAATAATCATTAAGCATTCCCTCCCACTTTTTTTATACCATACACATCAACATTTCCTTTTTGTGTCTTGAAAATCGCTGAAATCCGATAATCCGGCGGCGTAATCGGCGTGTATCCATCTTCGCCCATCGTCAGCGTTCCGTCGTCATTCAACTGCGGTTCTACATCAACAAAAACAGCGTCGCCCTCACGGATAACTCCGCGCAATCCATCATGCTTAAAAGCCACGACCTCACGATCATAGTCGACTACCAGCCCCGCCGATACCTGTCCGGGCATATTTGTTCCAGAGGACACCGCCATTTTCTTCATAATCGGTTTCCCGTATTCCTGCACTGTATCAATACCGACTTTTTTCTCGGTTACGATAGAAAAATAAATAGCCTGTCTATCTCTTAACATGCTTCTCATTTTGTTCTCCTTTTCATTACCGGAGTGTTGATGGCTCTATCTACGCTCCAATTATATCTAATTATTCTCTGATATAATGTATCAGCGCTGATTTGGCACAATTCGCTTAATTCTTTTAAATTATAAATTCCCCCATTATATTCCAATTTTACTGTATTTCTTTTGTTGTAACACTGTTCTTCCATAGTAGAAAATTTGCAATTATCGGGAGAATAATCCTTATTGACATCTATTCTGTCTATACTTTGCTCAAACCTACCCTTGCTATCATCATACCCTGCGCTTATAGCCCATTTATAAAAATTATCGAAGCCGTTCTTTCCCATCCATTCATCACAAACAGAAATTCCTCTTCCTCCGTAATTTTTATAATTTATATCATTTTTGTTAAAACATCTTTGCTTCATACATTGGTAAATTCCATATAATTTCATGTCTTTTACCAAAGCACCGTATTTTTTTCTGTCGCATCCACAAGATTTGACATGCCCTCTTGTTAAAGAAAATCCATCTACCTCTTTAAAACCTCCGCAATCGCACTTGCACAGCCAATACCTCACATTTCTTCCTTTTGAGTTTTTTCCAATTCTTGTGATTTTTATCGCAGTCAGCATGTTAAACTTTTTGCCTGTTAAATCTACTACTTTTCTATTATTTGCTTCTATTATTCTCTCTTTTGTTAAGCACCCGCAGCTTTTTGTGGCTCCAGATAGCAAATCACTTGACCTGACAACTGAATTGTTCCCACAATCGCATCTGCATTTCCATCTTACTCTTCCCTTGTCAGAATTATCCGCTCTTTCGATAACGGTTAATCTGCCAAATCTCTTTCCAGTCAAATCAATAAAATTTCCCATTCTTTTTTACCCCATTTTTAAATAATATTATTTAACTTTATTTAATTATACCATTTTCCGCACTTGACTTCAAGCCAAAAATGTAATAAACTTAATTAACATTATTAAAAGGAGAAATTCAAATGGTAAAAGATAGTTTAAAAAATCGTGTGCGTTTTTCTTCAACACTTTCTCCAGAAGTTGATAAAGCATTAAAAGAGTATTCTCAAAATACAATGATACCAATTAGCAAGATATTGGACTCTGCAATCATGGAATATATATCAAAAAAAATAACAAATGATATTTGATGTGCAACAAATTGTTCTAGCATGTACGGAACAAACCATATTGCTTCATTGCCTACAATGTCATAAGTTCTTTCAGATATATCTTTTGTCTGTCTCTTACCCGACTCCGCATTACCATGCCACCTCAAAGTATTTACTGTTGTCGGGAGTTTCGGTCAAGTCATATTCTTCTCCGTCTACTCCTTTTCCGTTCTTCCCAATACACCGATATACAATTCCATCATATTCATAGAAATAACCATATTTAAAGGTATATCCTGCTGAAATCTCTTCTGATGTTACAGAAATTGGATTTTCATTTGTCTTTCCGATTTCCGTATTTTCGGTACGCCCCGTTTCTGGTATAACTTCTCTAAAATACTTCCCACCATCTTCTCCGGGAACATTCTTCCCGTCGAATTTCGTATTGTTTTTAACCGTCCGGTACAGCTTATCCCCGTATCGGAAGATAATCTGCGCTTTCTTGACCGTCACATTGTTCTGCACAAGCCACTCATACGACGGATACAATTCCGGCACGCTTGCGGCTGTTTCGCCCGGAAGATTCTGCGCCCCGTGTACAGCTATCTGGCAGATTGCCTTAAAGTATTCCGCTTTCACTGTTGACCACCTCCTCGAATACCCTGTTCATGTCTGCGTTCTCCTGCTCGAGTTTTTCAATTCTTTTAATCAAACTGTCCACATCCGTCTTATTTTCCGTGTATTCGTAATTTAAATATTGTTCCGGATGCGCCTGAATATCCTCCAGCGGAAGTTTGTCTGTCGGGCCAATGATCTCGTTGTAGTCGTATTCGTAGTATGTCTCCGTAGTCTGACCCTCGCCCATGTCTGGATAGCTTTCCGTTCCCTGAGTTTCATTCAGGCATATATAAACATAAGCCATTCCGTCTTTTTGTACAACCTTAACCGGTAACTGCTGGGACGTAAATCTTGCTTTCATTTTTCATCAACTCCTTACACCTTTGTAATATTTCTCTTGTCTTTAGTTTCTTTTGCATCCGCAAACTGTTCGTGTGTGTGAACTACCCACCGTCTAAAGCCAGTGGGATTGCGGTAGCATTATTTTCAAGTAAGCTGAACCGGCGTTCGAGCCGTTCCTGAGGTTACCACCTGGCACCGTGAGTCCTTATTAGGGGCTTTGCCCCTCTTCCCCTGCGGGGAATTCACCCCCGTAGGCCGTTTAATCGCAGCCCAGGCAGCTCCAGCTCTCGTTCCCGAGCCAGTACCCGAGGCTCAGGACGGAAGCGCCAGCGCCCGAGCCGTTCCCGAGGTAACCACCCTGTGAATATTCTCTGAGCGCATTATCAGCTTCTCCTCCAGCATAATACATGTCACCAACGCCCTGCGTACTGCCAGAACCTTGTTTGGCAGGATACCATGCTCCTGTATCCATGTCGAATCCATCATCACCAATCCAAAAATCTGCCACACTTCCGGATGAATTTACTGGGATTGTTCCAGCAATCTTATAGGTAGATTTAATTGTGGCGTCTGTTGAAGAATGATCCACGCCTTTTTCTGCAGCATAAATTGTTCGTGCACCATCCGCATTTAGTAAGGCTACGGTATCAGAAGCAACGATATATCCTCCGACAGCATATTCACGTCCCTGCACTCTATATGGGTGTTTTGCGTCAGTGTTGCTCACCGGCGATCCATCATGCCGCCCTTTGACAACATCCGTTGTGCCAGAGCAAGCGTGCATTGATGACAACATAATCGGCGCTGAAAAAGCATCTGCATATGCATGAGGTTGTGTATTAAAAGCATTTTCTTCTGGAATATCAATATAAATTGCTGTATTTGCACCGTCATCCAACGGCTCCTTGCTGAGTACCTTAACGTCATCTGCGTAAGCATGGATCGTTGTTTGTCCACGATCATTATTTGCAGTTCCGCTGTTATTTCCTCCATATCCTACTGATACATAACAACCAACCGGGATATTTTCAGCCTGAGCGTTTGTGACTGGGAAATAGGTATGTGCATCGGCGCTCTGTATTGATGCCTCGTACTGTATATTCCAATTTGTTACACCATGGAATAATGCCTGTGAGTTTTTTGTAGCCCCTTTGATCGCATTGAAAATGATTTGGAATGTATTCCTGCAAGCCCCTGCGCCCCAATACCCCTCTCCTTTTTCTTGGTAATCCGTAATCATCGAATTATGAGACTGATTTCGTTCTGGTTTCAAATCGGGCTGTGATCTTAGAAGACCGTCTGAAGCAATTCCTGAAATGTAAGCAGAACCGATACACCACGGGACTGTGGTTCCGTCTGCTTTCTCGCACTCAACCCACGGAACCAGACCTAATTCCGGGTGTGGTGTGTCAGAAATGGTAATCAGATCATAATCTGCATTTGATGTGTCCCACTTCCACCAGAAGGACATTTGCATTGCACCAACGTCTACCGATCCAGTGGTGGCGTAGTTACTCATGCCCTCGATGGCGGTAGGCCTTGCCGTTCCGTCTGCATCACGGGTGTAATTGCAATGCACCCATTCAAAGAGCGGGTTCTGTCCATTCAGATAATCGTCCTGTCCTTCTTCTGTATCTGTAGACGGCTCAAATACCAGACCGGCGTTATCCAGGAGTTTTTCGCCAGAGGATGACGGATTTGCGGAAAATTTCCATAATTTTGTCTGATAGATTTTGCCCGTGCGGCGGAGAGCGTAGTAGTTTTCAATATATTTTTCAAGGTCGCTTACCTCTTCCCTGGGGAAGAGGTTTCCGTCAAGTCCGACCACCATGACTTTTCCGGCGTTTTCAGCACCTTGATTTGTGCGGAGTGCATCCGAATCTCTCAAGGGCCACGTCTCTTTTGTGCCGCTATCATCCACTTCTATTTCCATTGCGTCTAAGTATTTTTCGTCTGCCATGTCACACCTCCACGTATTTTACAGTATGCCCGTCTGCTTTTAGTTTTCCGGATGTCCCAGAAGTACCTCCTTCCGGAATATTCACTATCACTTCTGCACTTCCGTCGTATTCTTGCGTTGATGCTCCTGTAAATTTTAGCTTGTATGGCGACGGGGCTTTTAATGCGCCTAAATCAATGGTAGGCCCCATAGGATCCCAATTTGTCCCCGTCCACGCTACATTCATTCCGGCCAAACCATATGATGATTCACTTTCTATGTTGTACATAGCTCCTATTTGCGGAGATGCAGGAAGTTGGCTTTCCGCTTTTACGCTCCCGGCATAAAAAACGGCTGTTCCAATTCCCTCTGATACTTTTTTAATTTTTCCGTTGAGAATTGCATAAACTTTCTTTGCAGTTAAAGCCATAATTTCACCGCCTTATAGTTTGTACCATTTATCGGTAGGTTTGTGGAACTCATAAACCTCTGTATTTCCGTTCCCGTCATACAAAAGTGCTGAACTTCCTGAATCTACATAATGCGGAAGTTTTGAAACATCTGATAAGAGTCCTTCATAATCTCTTTTGTTTCCTACTGCTTCTATGCATACAAGGCTCCCCAAGTCCGGTATTGTGTCGCCAGGATAATAAGTCTGACCGTCTACTACCATTGTTTTGTCTGCTACCGCCATTTATGCCACCAACCTTTCCAGTTCATAAGGAACTATTCTCATTGCATTTTCACCAAGTATCGAATACGCATTTTGAAACACGATTTCTCCGTAATAAGCCAATATATTACAAATTTCTTCTTCCATTGCTATTGCAAATTGCGGATAACAATATTCTTGGATTTTTGATATAATATCATATTCCCACAGGACAACATGTGTTATTTCATGAATAAGAACCCTTTTTAAAAAGTTTCCAGAGAGATTTATAGATAAAAATATTGTATTCAATTTAGGGTCTGTGGTAGCTACCCTTATTGTGTTTGTTCTATCTATTAAATATCTGCTTGTCGGATTTACAAACCTTACTTTCCAAAAGTTACCGTTTATTTCAAAATTTTTCATCGCAAAACACTTCCATTCAAAAAGGTGTCGGAAACTCCGACACCTAAATTTTAATCATTGTCCGCATATCTCCAGCGAAATCCACCAGATTTTTTTAATTCTCCAGAGCAGCATCTCGATATACTACTTCTATCTACTCCTATATCCTTAGCCGCCTTACCAATGCTTTCATATTCTTGCAATACCTCTCCTGTATTTAAGTCAATCTTCAATACTTTTTTCTTAACAGTTTGCATTATAAGTGGTGTGTATACAGCAGAATATAAATCCCATCCAGACTCATATCTTGCTCTGACAACATTGGCAGATATACCAAGTTCTTCAGCAACGTCAACCATCAAGCGTTCGTTTCCGTTTTTATCTACTAACCTGAGTGATGGCCTTCGGTTTTTAGCTTGCTCTGGTTGTGGTATCCAGCAGCAATTCTCTGGGCAATAATTCCCATTTACGTCTTTCCTTTCTATCGTAAGAGTATCTTCATACCCATTTTCAAAAGCCCATTTTGAAAATTCCGAAAAGTCTTCCCACTGTTCGCAGTAAGTTATTCCCCTGCCACCATACCTATCGTAACTGGATTCGTTTTCCGAATTACATCTTTGTTTCATATTAGACCATATATTATACAACCTAGACCCTGATAGCCCATGTTTAGTCTTGCTTTCGTATCTTGAACACCCGCATGATTTCGTACATCCAGATTTAAGAGACGATTGTGCAATTGCCTTAATATTTCCGCATTCGCATTGGCATAGCCACATAGGAGAATGCTTTCCTTTTTGGGAAATATAATCGTCTGCCCTTTTTATTACTGTTAATTTCCCAAACTTTTCTCCAACAAGAGATTTCCTTGATTTTTTTATGCATTCTGTGCATTTCGTGGCTATTCCTTGCGTTAAATAAGTTCCTGGAACAATACGAGTATTTCCACAATCGCATTTACAAAGCCATAAAATTTGTTTTCCTCCGCATTTTTGAACATGCATACCGTGCTTTTCTATTACAACGAGGTTCCCGAATCTTTTCCCAATTAAATTTGGAGATAAAAGGCATCCACAGCTTTTAACATTTCCACTTCTTAAATCAGTAGAGGAAGCAACCTTTCGATTCCCACATTCACAAATACATTCCCAATTAGCTTTACCACCCTTTCCGTTTTCTACACGTTTTAGTACTGTTAATCTACCGAATTTTTGTCCTGTTAAATCTAATGCTTTTGCCAATCATATCACTCCTAACAGAAGTCGCATTTGTGTCCAAAAAAAACGATACCTTAAATTCTTTGTTTTCTAATTCTGGTGTTCTCGTACTATCTGCAATATGCGAAAACACAAAAGATACCGTGAACAATACGACCATAATCTTTTCACTTGATTTTCCGCAAGAGAAATGATATGATTTATTTATCAAATCCATTGCGGAATTGAGGACTAATAAGAAACTGTTTCTTTCCACGGAGCCAGTTTCTTATTTTTTTCGTTCTTCATACTGAATTTCAATCCCACGGCGTATCACTTTAGAGCGATCGGAGTCCTGTTCAGATACCAGAGTATCCAATTTTTCGACCGTTTCCCTGTCCATTCTAACTTTTACAATCGTATCTTTTGGCTTATCAGTAAGTTTCTGTCCTAATTTTGGAGACACGTTCACTCCCTCCTTTCAATTTGTGTCCATGTTTTGATTATAACATTGTGTCCACAAACTGTCAAGAGATAAAGTAATTATGTGTTTTTTATAAAATATTCCATTCCGTCCCCAGAATATTTACTTTACAGTCCTGCATAGTTCCTCCCAAAATCAGAACATCTTTAATGTTTTCCCTTTATCATTAAGAAGATACAGTGTTGTGTATTCATTAAATAACAGAACTTTCTCCTTAGAACGTTCTGCGTTGATGATTGCAAATTTTACTTTCTTGGAGTCTTTTAGGATAACATTGTCAGTTCTTGACTCAAATGACTGTTCTCCCCATACAGGCTTTATTTTTTTGTTGATGCGATAAATCACATCCCTAAGAGTAAATCCCCAATCAACATTTATTTCTCCAATTGATATTGATTGAGCTTCTTCGTAGCACTCTGTTATTCCGTTTGAATACTGTAAAATCATATTTCTTCCTGCCTTTCTGTCTTTCTTATTTATAATTAAAAAGAGCCAACCTCGTAAGAAGTCAGCCCTTTTCGTATTCAAATTCTAAATGCTCTGAATCAGCTCTTTTACCCCAGCATACATATCCTTATATGGCATGTCCGTATTCATAAGAGTGTTCAGGTGCATATCAACAACTGTTTCAAGAGATTTGAGTCTCAAGAGTGTGTTCTGGTCTAAATCATCCCTTGTTCCCGCTTCA
>ERZ1643247.294-NODE-294-length-62207-cov-90.166994_pt1 | contig 62207 bp, 41 predicted proteins | sample MGYA00579264_ERZ1643247 | MGnify/ENA primary metagenome ERZ1643247 (study PRJEB29033, sample SAMEA4952262) | chicken gut metagenome | biome: Broiler Chicken; feature: Gastrointestinal Tract; material: Caecum | place: Ireland | collected 2018 | study: Broiler... | reverse complement strand
CGCTGAACTGTATGGAAAAAGGCGGGATTGTCTGCAATACAGGAATCCTGGGAGGCCTGTATTGCCCAGGATCAGGGGACTGTGGAGGGAAAGATCGTTGTATATATGGAGGAGACATAATGGATGCAGAAACATGTTTGAAAAAATTACAGTATGTGGGAGTCCTGGCTTTTGCCACAGTGGATGCCCAGGGAAATCCCCAGGTGAGGAATATCAGCGCCATTCACTATGAGCCTGATGCCCTGTATTTTTTTACCGCCAGGGGTAGGGATCTCTGCCGGGAGCTTCTGGCAGACGGAAGAGTACAGATACTGGCCTACACCAGATACAAGGAAATGATCCGCTTAAGTGCAAAGGCTGTGCCTGTTCCAAGAGAGAAACAGAAATACTGGATGGAAAAGATCTTTCAGGAACAGCCTTATCTTGCCAATGTATACCCGGGAGATACCAGAGAAATCGGTATTGTATTTGAAATCCGGGACGGGGCCATAGAGTACTTTCATCTGGGCGTCCGACCCATCTTCCGGGAAAGCTATACATGGGGGAAAGGAAATGTTACACTGAAAGGGTATGAGATCACAGACGACTGTGTGGACTGCGGGATCTGTATGGAGCACTGTCCCCAGGGCTGTATAGAGCCTGGTCAGCCTTACCGGATACAGCAGGAGCATTGTCTCCATTGCGGTAATTGTTTTGAACAGTGTCCCGTATCCGCAGTGAGAAGATTAGGAGGAGAAGATTGATGTTTCCCAATAGATTAAGAAAAGAGCAGGAAGGACCGGATATACAGAAGATTCAAAAACTTGGGAAGGCTCTGGAGGAAGCGGAGGCTGTGATCATAGGTGCCGGTGCGGGGCTGTCTACTTCCGCAGGATTTGTTTATACCGGAGAGCGGTTCCAGGCTTATTTTTCAGATTTTGAGGAAAAATATGGGTTTCATGATATGTATTCCGGCGGCTTTTACCCTTATAAAACTCTGGAAGAATACTGGGCTTACTGGAGCCGGTATATCTACCTGAACCGGTATATGGATCCGCCCAGGCCGGTGTATGAAGATCTTCTGGAACTGGTAAAAGACAAGGACTATTTTGTTCTGACTACTAACGTGGATCACTGCTTTCAGAAAGCAGGATTTGAAAAAGAGCGGCTTTTTTATACCCAGGGAGATTATGGACTGTTTCAATGCTCAGAACCCTGCTGTCAGGAAACCTGGGATAATGAAGAGATCGTAGGAGAAATGATCCGCCGTCAGGATCATATGAAGATACCGAGGGATCTGGTGCCTCATTGTCCCCGCTGCGGAAAACCCCTTACCATGAACCTGAGGGCAGACGATACCTTTGTCCAGGACGAAGGATGGTATCAGGCCTCCCGGCGGTATAGCAGATTCCTTACAGAGCACCAAGATGAGAAGATCCTATTTCTGGAACTGGGGGTCGGTTATAACACCCCGGTGATCATCAAATATCCTTTCTGGCAGATGACGGCAAAGAATCCCAGGGCAGTATATGCCTGTGTAAATTATGGAGATGCGGCAGCACCTGGAGAGATCGCAAAACAGGCCATCTGTATTGATAGGGATATTGGAGATGTATTGAAAAAACTATAAAAAAGCAAGTGCTTGATAAGATAACCTTAGAGCGTGGCAGAGGAGGTTTTCTCTTCAGAAACCAACCCCACGCCCTCCAGTCCGTGAAGGATCATTTGGGTAGTCATCCGGATCATTTCCTCCAGAGGGATCTGCTGGCCTTTCGTCTCCCACTGGCGGAAAATAACGCCCAGGCAGACAGAAAAATAAGTGATGATAAGGCTGCTTTCAAAAGGCCCGTATTTGGGAATATGATCATACTTTTTAAACAACTGATCCCGGATCAGATCCGAAGGACTTTTCTTCTCCGGAAAATTACCTTTACAGGAAAGGATAAGCTTGTCTGTGGAATCCAGAGCGGCCATGATCTCAAAACTTTTCCGGATAATGAGCTCTGCGTCATCGGGAAAGCTGGTTTCTTCTATCATTTTGAAGGTTGGCTCCATGATCTCAAGCTGAAGAGTAGCCAGCAGATGATCCAGAGATGTATAATGGAGATAAAAAGTCTTCCGGTTGATCTGCGCTCTCTGGGTAAGCTCTTTGATAGAAATCTTAGAATAATCCATTTCACTAAGCATTTCATAAAAAGTTTCGCGTATCAGATTTTCATTTTTGATAAAGCGGAGATCCTGCTTGGAATTTTGTTTCATAACTTTACACCTTTAAGCAACAATTTTTAAAAAATGTATAATAAACCTCATAAATTCTCCCTGTGTCTATTGTTGCTTTCCCTTTTTTTCATTATAATACTATTGTGATGAACAATCAACAGAGAGCCATTATTATATACGTGAGAATTAATCAACAGATGTTGCTTAATTTGGCTGATAGAGGAGGTTACAGGATGAAGTATCGATATATTACTATTGAAAGAGAATATGGAAGCGGCGGAACACAGATCGGTAAAAAACTAGGCGAGGTTTGCAACGTACCTTTCTATGGACGTGAGATCCTTGAAACCGTGGCCCAGAAAAGAGGAATTTCCACAGAACGTATTGACCAGTATGAAGAAAAGGCCACAGGCAGCCTGATCTATTCTCTTTTCCTTATGAACAGAGTACAGACGGGAGACGCCAATATGCTGCCGGAGGAAGGAAGAGTTTTCCTGGATGAACAGATGGAGATCCGGCGGCTGGCTCAGAACGGCCCGGGGATTTTTATGGGACATTGTGCCGCATATGCCTTGAAGAACCTGAAAGGAGTAGTAAAGGTATTTATTTATTGCAGCAGCGAAGAAGATATTAAGAAACGGATTGTGGAAGAATATGGGATCGATCCTCAGAATGTAGAAGCTACCAGAAAATATTATAACAAAAAGAGATCTGCCTACTTCCGGGCAAACACCGGAAAAGTCTGGGATGACAAGAAGAATTATGATATTGTCCTGGATTCAGGCACACTTGGCATAGAAGGATGTGTGAAAGCGCTGAAAGGACTTTTTGAAGAATAAATAAGAACAGGCAAGAGAAGGAAAAAGACCGTTGGGAATAAACCCCATGGCCTTTTTTTGTGGGGAGATAAGCCCGGTAGTGGACGCCTTATCTGACCACCCGGCGGACTGTAAGGCGCCGCCGGGTATTATATGATGTTTTTACGGAATCTGGCTTTTTAGAAAATTCAGGGATCCGGCAGGATTTCCTGTGCCCTTTTCCAGAAGAGAGATCAGGGCGCTGATGGTATTTTCAATCTCCTCTCTGGAGGAAGGGACCAAGGTATTGTCCATCTTTACCGTAAGGATAATAAGGACGATCTCGGCCAGGGCCTCGGGATCTTCAAAGTGGATCTCTCCGCCCTGGATCCCCTGGCGGATGATCTCAGCCAATACCGGCTTTAGTTCCGTGATGATATGGTTCACATACTTCTGATGGATAAAGATCCTGGTCTGGGTACTGGAATCGGTCTGATCCTGGGATTTCAGGAATTCAGAAGAAGAATTCCGGCAGGCCTGAAAGATCATAGCCATTCTTGTAAAAGGCGGGATCTCCGTCTGATAGGCCAGAGATTTTGCAGTCTGGAGAGGCTTTTCATAATTTCTCTCTACCAGGGCCTGGAGGATAGCGTCCTTGGAAGGAAAATAGTAATAGATACTTCCCTTTCCGATCCCGGCAGTATGGGCGATCTCACTGACAGATATGCTCTGCAGTTCGTGATTGGCCAGAAGCTTCTGAAGAGCGTCCAGGATCTGATCGTATTTCAACGGATTTGGCATAAATATCACCTTTCTGTTATGGATGTATAATAGTAGCCTTCTATCTACTATAGCATACATATAAGGAAAGAACAAACAATAAAAACTAACAAAAAAACAGGAAAAAAACAAAAATATTTTGAACAGAACCAGGATTGACCACTGGCCGAAAAAATGGTAATCTAACATCAAAAGAAAGACGACCGGCGGTCGAAAATGGCTGAAAAAGGTCGAAAAGGAGGATACTATGACCTACGCAGATATGTTTTCAAAGGTAAAAGGAATGCTGATGGATGCAGATGTCAGCGATATCCATGAACATCTGGCATATCAGTTTAACATTACAGGAGAGGCAGAAGGGATTTTCTATGCTGAGGTAAAGGAAGGCAAGCTGTATGTGGAGCCTTATGAGTATTTTGACAGAGACGCCATGTTTACCTGTTCCGCGGAGACTCTCTTTAAGATCGCAGATGGAAAAACAGATCCTATCCTTGCGGTAACTCTTGGAAAATTAAAAGTAGAAGGAAATATTGATAAGGCGTTAAAGTTAAAAGATTTGATCAACAGCAAAAAAAAGAAGAAAAGTAAAAAATAGGATGTTCAGAAAAGCAGGTGAAGAAAATGGGTAATTTACTGAAGGGAGCAGCCGGACTTCTGGGGGCTGTAGCTGCGGCGGAAGCAGCCGGTACCGCATATTTTTACAGAAGGACCATGAAGCGTTATAATGCAAAAACAGAACGTACCATGAAGATGTCCGGGGTGGACTGGGAACAATATTTTCCCATGATGCATAAGAGAAGCGCCTGGATGATGGAGCAGCCACATCAGGATGTGTGGATCCGATCCAGAGACGGTCTGAAGCTTCACGGCACATATTTTAAAGGCGATGAAGGAACAAAGGCAGTGATCTGTTTTCACGGCTATACCAGCAAAGGCTTAAATGACTATGGCAGTCTTTCCTATTACTATCTGAAACATGGATTCCGGATGCTGCTCATTGACGAAAGAGCCCATGGGGAAAGTGAAGGAACTTATATCGGTTTTGGTACTATGGACAGGTATGACGGTATGGAGTGGGTCAAATGGATGATCCATGAGATCGGGGAGGACGCCCAGATCCTCCTTCACGGAAATTCCATGGGAGGCGCCACTGTCTGCATGATGGGAGGAATGGAACTTCCGCCTCAGGTAAAGGGGATTGTTTCTGACTGTGCCTTTACCTCTGCAAAAGATGTATTTACCCATGTGCTTCACAGCATGTATCACCTTCCGGCTTTCCCTATGATCCAGATTGCAGATAAGCTGAATAAGAAAAACGCCGGTTATGGACTGGACGATTGCAACGCTGCAAGAGAAGTGCGGAAGGCCAAGGTACCTTTCCTGTTTATCCACGGAGAAAAAGATATTTTTGTCCCCTGCTGGATGTGCGAGGAAATCTATAAGAATTGTGCAGCACCCAAGACGAAACTGATCGTAAAAGATGCAGGCCACGCAGAGAGCTATTATAAAGATACGGCAGCATATGAAAAGGCCCTTGATTCATTTATCGGAGGAATAATGAAATGATGAGAACAAGAAAAGGACACAAAGTATACCCGTTGACTGTAGCGCAGAAATTCCATCTGTACTATCTGCCTTTCTGTCCCACTGCGGCAGTGCTGAATATCGGAACCAGCGTGACTATTGAGATTGAGATCGACTGGGATCTTCTGGCAAAATCCATTAATAAGGCTTATGCAAGAAGCGAAGGCATGCGGATCCGTTTTGCAAAAGATAAAGAAGGAAACTGGTATCAGTATGTGGCAGATCCGGAAGAGATGAAGATCGAGTTTGTAGATTTCTCCAAAGGGACTATGGAAGAAGCGGAGGCCACTATGCAGAAGTGGACTACTGTGCCTTTTAAGATGGAAGATTCCCAGATGAGCCGGATCGTTATGATCCAGATGCCTGACGGATTTAACGGGATCTACTTCCTGGTACATCATATGATCGCAGACGCTCAGTCTCTGATCTGCTTTATGAAAGATATCATTGAGCTTTACTGTAATGAAAAATACGAAGGAGTTCCATATCCAAAGGAAATGACTTCCTATATTGACCAGCTGCAGAAAGATCTTGCCTATGAGGCCGGCAGCAAAGCCCAGTTAAGAGATATTGAATATTTTCAGAAAGAAATTGAAAAAGGCGAACCGATCTACAACGGTATCCATGGAAGGGACAAGCTGGAGGCTGCCAGAGAGATGTTCAAAAATCCGGAGCTGCGGACAGCTTTCAATGCTTCCGATGATACAAAATCCGCCCTGGATATTTTCCATCTGGAAGCAGAACCTACCAGGAGACTTATGGATTTCTGCGAGAAATATCATGTTTCCCTGGCATGCCTGCTGCTCATGGGTCTGCGTACCTATTTCCAGAAAATGAACGGTTTTGAGGATGTGTCTATCAACAATGCCATTGCAAGACGCGCGACTTTGAAAGAAAAGAAATCCGGCGGCACAAGGATCCATTCTTTCCCTATCCGGACGATCTTTTCAGAGGATATGAAATTTATCGACGGCGTTTACGCTATCCGGGATAAACAAAATGAAATCTTCCGTCATGCAAACTATGATCCAACCGCATACTTTGCATACCGTTCCAAGATTTATCCTCAGCCTCATGCAGGCCTGACTTATGAACCGATTTCCCTGACCTATCAGCCAATGACCCTTCAGGAGAATGGACTTACCCAGCTGGGGGATATCCGTTATAAGACAAAATGGTACCCCAACGGAAGCTGCCCTCAGGGAATGTATCTGACCGTTATGCACCGTCCCGAGGACAATGGACTGGACTTTAATTTCGAGCACCAGATCAAGGCCGTGTCCAGGGATGAACTGGAATATCTTTATTACTATCTGTGTAAGATCATGTTCAAAGGAGCAGAAAACCCGGATCTGACCATTGGTGAGATCATCAAGCTGGTATAAAAATTCAGGAGGAAAAGAGCATGTTTGAAAAATTAGTTGATATCATTTGCAGTTATGTAGAAGTGGAAAAAGAAAATATCCATCCGGAATCCCGTTTCATGGAAGATCTGGGATTTACCTCTTATGACTTTATGAGTATGCTGGGAGAGATCGAGGATGAGTTTGACGTAGAGATCGAGCAGACAGAGGCCATGAACATCCGTACAGTACAGGAAGCCGTAGATTATCTTGAAAAACTTGTTGCTGAAAACTGATTCTAAAGCAGGGAAAGGATGGAAAATATATGCTTTGCAGTACAGTTCGCCAGATCCTGGTCAATACGGAGGAAAAATACGGACCGGAAGATGCCATTCGCTATAAAGTAAGCAAAAATGAAATTGGATCCAAAACTTATACCCAGCTGCGGGAAGACAGCGAAAGCTTTTCCAGAGTTCTCCAGGACCTGGGAGAGCAGGGAAAACACATTGCAGTGATCGGAATGACTTCCTATGCCTGGCTGGTGGCCTATTTCGGCACAGTCAACAGCGGCAGCGTAGTAGTGCCTCTGGATGTAAACCTGCCGGCAGAAGATGTCTGCGACCTTATCGCGCGGTCAGATTCCACAGTCCTTGTCTATGATGAAGTGAGAAAAGATGTTGCAGCGATAGCTAAAGAACGCTGCCCAAAGCTTAAGACCCTGATCTCCATGCAGCAGCAGGAACATGATGATCATGCCTGTGCTTTCTGGAAGCTTCTTGAGGAGCACAGAGGAAGTTTTGATTATACGCCGGATCCGGATCAGCTGTGTACGATTATGTTTACCTCAGGTACTACAGGAAAGAGTAAAGGCGTTATGCTGACTCACAGAAACGTGGCGGAAAACGCTACCTGTCTGGATATGAAGATCCCGGAACGCATTGTGATCATGACAGTGCTTCCTATCCACCATGCTTACTGTCTGAGTATGGATATTTTAAAAGGTGTATCCCTGGCAGCGGTGATCTGTATCAATGACTCTTTAATGCGTGTGGCAAAGAATATTAAGCTTTTCAAGCCAGAGATGATCCTGATGGTTCCCCTGATGATCGAGACTATGGCAAAAAAATTAGAGGAAGCTTCTCTTCTTCCAGCCAAGATCGTGAAGAATCAGGTCTTTGGAAAACAGTTCCATACCATCTGCAGCGGCGGCGCATACCTGGATCCTTCCTACATAGATCTGTTCAAAAAATATGACATCACCATTCAGCAGGGTTACGGCATGACCGAATGTTCTCCGGTTATCAGTATTTCACAGAAGTGGAACATCCGGAAGGATTCCGTGGGACAGCTGGTGCCCAACTGTCAGGCAAAGACTGTAGACGGAGAGCTGTGGGTAAAGGGCAGCAGCGTTATGCAGGGATACTATAAAATGCCGGAAGAGACAGCCGAAACACTGGAAGACGGCTGGCTGAAGACTGGAGATCTGGGCTATGTAGATGAGGAAGGTTTTGTTTACCTCACCGGAAGAAAGAAAAACCTGATCATTACAAAGAACGGAGAAAACGTATCTCCTGAGGAACTGGAAAATGCTCTCAGCACGAACCGTCTGGTAGGAGAAGTCCTTGTCCGTGACCATAACGGCGTCATTGAGGCAGAGATTTATCCGGACCAGGATTATGTGAAGAAAAAACGGATCAAAGACGTAAAGGCAAGTCTTCAGGAAGTCATTGACCAGTACAATAAGACGGCGGCTCCCCAGAAGAAGATCTACAGCCTGATCGTCAGGGATACCGAGTTTGAGAAGACAACTACAAGAAAGATAAAAAGATTTTAAGGAGACAAAAATAATCCCTTAGTTGGACCAGCTGCTTTCCGCCAGGCCCGGCTAAGGGGTTTTTTGGTAACGGCAGCTCGAACAGATAGAATCAAAAATGGGAAGATAGCAGTGGCCTGGCTGCTACGGCCCAGAAAGAGAAAGTTTTGGAATGCGGAGGTGGAAACTCCGGAAATCATTGAAAACTGGCGGACAATCTCTCTCTTCTTTCTGGAGACTAGAATATGCCCCTGGAAATTTCGCCGAAAATGTGGTATACCATTATTTTGTAAGATCTTAAAGACTGGAGGATATAGGATGTGGATCGCAGATAAATATATTGATTATGTAAAAGAACAGACCGTGGAACATCCAGGAGAGAGCTGGGAAAAGATGCTCCTGGGCTTTAAGGCTAACAAGCTCCGTACCAGGCTTCTTCCTAAAAAGGGTATTTCCAAAGGCTACCAGAAGCTGGAAGCCATGATGATGTCCTTTGTGGCGGATTCCCTGGGAAAGCCGGAGAGCTATGTATGGGGGAACATTTTTGCCCCTTCTGAGCTGATCAGCTGTTTCGGACTTCAGACTCTTTCTATCGAATGTCTTTCCTGCTATTTCAGCGGATACCATCTGGAAGATTTCTTTATCGATTATACCCAGAATACGGGAATCGCGCCTACCCTGTGTTCTTACCATAAAACTTTTGTAGGAGCTATTGACAGCGGAGCAGTTCCTGTGCCGGAATATGCGGTAACCACTTCTCTTTCCTGCGACGGGAATCTGAACACTTTCCGGTATCTGGAGAAGAAAAAGGGAGTGCCCTTTACTTTTCTGGATGTTCCTTACAGAGATGACCCGGAATCTGTAGACTATCTGGCAGACCAGCTGAAAGACTTTGCAAAAGAACTGGAAAACCGCTTTGGCAGAAATTTTGAGGAAGAAAAACTCCGGGAGGCTATCCGGATCGAGAATGAGACCAGAAAGGCACTGATGGAGTTCTTTAAACTCCAGAGCGAAAGGTATTATCCGGGAGAACTGATCAGCCATCTTTATATGATGATGGGTATGCACCTTCTCATCGGCAGACAGGAATTTCTGGATCTGATCCGGTTTATGATCCGGGATATCAAGAATTATCCCAAATTTGAGGGAAAGAAGATCCTGTGGATCCATCTTCTCCCATTTTATCAGGAAACTCTTCAGAGCTATTTTAATTCCAGCCGGAAATACCAGATCATTGCCAGCGATATCATCATGGATTCTATGGAAGAAATGGACGAAACAAAGCCATTCCACGCCCTGGCGAAGAAGATCATACGGAATCTTTATAATGGTTCCTATTCCCACAAGGCGGAGATGGTGGGAGAGCTGGCAAGGACACTGAATCCCGATGCGGTGATCCAGTTCTGCCACTGGGGCTGCAAGCAGTCTTCAGGAGGAAGTATCCTTTTGAAAGAAAAAATGCAGGAGATGGATATCCCCATGCTGATCCTGGACGGAGACGGGATCGACAGACGGAACAGCCATGACGGACAGATCAAGACCCGTCTGGAAGCTTTCCTGGAAATGCTGGATACAGGAGAAGAAAAAGAGACATCTAAGAAGGAAGAGAAGAAGATATGTTAGGATATATTTGTAAATATGCTCCTGTGGAGATTTTTCAGTCCATGGGAACCGAAATGGAGAGGATCGAGCCGGATGTGACCAACTTTAACCAGGCAGAGATCCGCATGCATCCCAATATCTGCAGCTTTGCCAAGGGAGTCCTGGAAGAAGTCATGAAAAAGGACTACGAGGGAGTGATCCTCACCACCTGCTGTGACAGTATCCGGCGGCTTTATGATGTGCTGAAAGAAGAATTCCCTGAGAAATTCATTTATATGCTGGACACACCCAGGATCACCAAAGACCCAGGGATCGCCCTTTATGAGCAGCGGATCTGCACTATGATCCGGGAATATGAGAAATTTTCCGGGAAAACTTTTAATGAGAAAAAGTTCCTGGAATATATCAAAGACAAGGATCAGGAACAGCAGTACGCCCGGAAGCAGGGAGTTCTGAACATCGGTATTATCGGCGCCAGGGCAAATGACAGCATGAAAGAGATCCTGGCAGAAAATAAAGCCAATGTAGCCTTTGACCTGACCTGCACAGGACTGGGAAGAAAGATCCTGGTGGATGAAAAAGAAATCCTGGCCGGATATACCAGAGGATTGTTAAGCCAGTTCCCCTGTATGCGGATGGAACAGGCGGCCAACCGGGATGAGCTGATCCGCCGTTTCGCAGGCAGTGTAGACGGGATCATTTACCATACGGTGCAGTTCTGCGACAATTATGCCTATGAATACGCCTGGCTGAAGAGCTGGCTGGACCGGCCTATGCTTTTGCTGGAAACCGATTATACCCGGCAGAGCAGCGGACAGATCCGTACCAGGATCGAAGCTTTTCTGGAGTCCCTGACTCCGGAAATACACCGGGAGAGACCAACAGGAAAGGGAGAGAAAACAATGTATGTAATGGGAATAGACAGCGGTTCCACCTCCACCAATGCGGTGATCATGGACCAGGATAGAAAGATCAAGGCGTTTTCTGTAGTGCGTACCGGAGCAAAATCCGGAGTCAGCGCCCGGAAAGCCTTAGAGGAGGTACTGGAGAAAGCAGGCCTTGCCAGAGAAGATATTTCCTGGATCGTATCTACAGGATACGGACGGGTAAGCATTTCCTTTGCAGATGAAAACGTGACGGAGATCAGCTGCCACGGCAAGGGAGCTCACTATTTTAATCCCAGGATCCGTACCATCCTGGACATCGGCGGTCAGGACAGCAAAGCTATCCATTTAAATGAAAAGGGAGAGGTGAAGGATTTCGTCATGAACGACAAATGCGCCGCAGGCACAGGCCGTTTCCTGGAAATGATCGCCCGTACCCTGGAGGTTTCTCTGGATGAACTGGGAGCCATTGCCCTGACTTCCACAGAAAAGATCGAGATCACCAGTATGTGTTCTGTTTTCGCCGAGTCTGAGGTAATCTCTCTGATCGCCAACAATAAGGAAAAAGCGGACATTGCAGACGGGGTCTGTCATGCCATTGCCAATAAGGCTTTTGGCCTGCTTCGCCGGGTGGGCATGGAGCCGGACTTTATGATGACAGGAGGAGTGGCCAAGAATCCCGGTGTGGTCCGGGCCGTAGAGGAGAAGATCGGGGCCAGCCTGTATATCTGTGAAGAACCGGAGATCGTAGGAGCTGCGGGAGCGGCTCTGTATGCTTTGGAAAAATACGGATATTGAGCTACCCAGAGGAGAAAAAGAAGGTCTTAGAAGAGGAATTCCATATCCAAATGAATCAGGCATTTGAAGAGGAGGTGTCACGAATGTGCAATTTAAGCGAAGGTGTAGAGCAGAAAGGCATACAGCAGGCGCTTACAGAATCCATTAAAAATCTTATGGATACCATGAACATGACATCCAAGGAAGCCATGGACGCTCTGAAGATAAAGGAAGAGGAACGTTCCCGGTATGCGGAGCTTCTGAAAAAACAAAAATAAACATAACATTCCGGAAAGAACAAGCAGCTATATATCCTATAAAGGGAGGTATGGCTGCTTGTTGTCTGTGCGGGAGCATAAGGCAAAGGAGAACAGTCTTTTTGCCGCGGATTTAATAAAACAGAAACCATATATAAACATAAGCCTAACAGACTTCGCTTATTATCTTACCTATCAGATGAAAATGAAAACGAGATAAGAAAGCGAGGTCTTTTCTATGGGAAAAACGGTATATTTAGTAACCGGAGCAGCGGGATTTTTAGGAAGCCATGTATGTGACGAGCTTTTGGAACGGGGAGATCATGTAAGGGCTCTGGTCCTTCCTGGAGATAAATCTGTGAAATATGTTCCAAAGGAAGTGGAGATATCGGAGGGGGACAGTTCCATTGTGATCCACTACGCCAGTATGGTGACCACCAATCCGGATTATAATCAGAAGCTGATGGACGTCAATGTGGGCGGAACTCAAAATATGATCAATATGTGCCTGAAACATCCGGAGAGCAGAAAGATGGTTTATGTAAGTTTAACAGGGGCCATCCCGGAACTGCCTAAAGGTACGCCCATCCGGGAGACACACCAGTTTACACCGGTTGATGAGAGCAGGCAGGTGGGGTGCTACAGCCAGTCCAAAGCCCTGGCTACCCAGGCAGTTTTAGATGCTTTCAGGGAAAGGGGACTGAAGGCCTGTGTGGTCCATCCCAGCGGTATCCTAGGACCAAAGGACTATGCAGTGGGAGAGACTACAGGTACGGTTATCAAGATCATGAACGGAAAAATGCCGATAGGCATGGGAGGCTCCTTTCACCTATGCGATGTCCGGGACCTGGCCCATGGCTGTATCGGAGCAGCAGATAAAGGAAGAGATGGAGAGTGCTACATCCTGGGCAACAAAGAGGTGACGCTGAAAGAAATGTGCCGGATGCTCCATGAGGCAAGCGGTTGTAAGACTCCTTATTTTTACCTTCCCATCCGGCTGGCTTATGTCCTTGCCGGATATATGGAAAGGAGAGCCAGAAAGACAGGAGAGAAACTTTATTTTTCCGCTTATATGTTTTCAAAATTCTTTTTCAATTCTTCCAGCAGCAGCCTGGCTGCAGGTGTGAATACCTGGTATTTTTTCCAGATAATATACATAGGAGATTTCAGGGCCGGTTCCAGAGGCCGGAAGCAGAGGTCGCTGTCAGGACCTGTATTTACAAGTTTGTCAAATCCCAGTACATACCCGAAGTTCTCCCGGACCATGACGGAAGTGTTGAAAAGCAGGTCATAGGTGGCTATGATGTCCAGTTTGTCCTGTATCTCTCCGAACCATTTGGGCATAGTATCTTTCATGGCCTGGCGTGAAAGGATTAGAGGAATTCCCAGGAGTTCCTCTTTTCGTATACAAGAATGCCGGGCAAGGGGAGCGTCTTTTCTCATGATCAGTCCCCACTGGTCGGAAAAGGGAATCCGCAGATAGTGATATCGGGAAGGGTCCGCTTCCTGTACGATAATAGCCATATCTAAAAGGCCCTTATCCAGTTTTTCATATACGGCCTCTGTTCCGCTGCTGTAAAAATGATACCGGATCCCCGGGTACTGCTGATGGAGTTTTTTGGCAACCCGGACAAAATGCTGGATTCCTTCAGATTCAGCACATCCGATATGGATATCTCCGCTGTTGACCTCATCCAAAGCCTTAAAATCCTCAGTGGTTTTATCTACCATCTCCAAAATTTCTTCCGCTCTTTTCCGAAGCAGTATTCCTTCCTCTGTCAGCTTTATACTGTAATTACTTCGGACAAAAAGTTTCCTGCCAAGTTCCTCCTCCAGCTCTTTTAACTGCCGGGACAGAGTGGGCTGAGAGACATGAAGCGAATGGGCCGCCCGGGTAATATTGCTTTCTCTGGCTGCTGCCAGAAAATATCGTAAAACACGTAATTCCATAAGATGTCCTCCTGATAAGAGGGGACGGGATAGATTGTCCCCTGCATAAAACTTTTCATATATCTAAGCTCAGTATAGATTCAGTATATCATGTCCAGATATTAAAAAAAAGAATTTCTACAAATAACTTTTTGATATTTTACATTTCTGAGAGCTGTCAATATAATGAAGATATACTATTGTACACAGCGGGTAGTAAAAATTCAGAGAGGAAAGGAACTATGACAGTAGAAGATATTTTAAAAGAATTTCGTGGATCGGCTCCAATGCAGTTATCCTGCCAGGTGTCACGATAGGGGACTGGGCAGTAGTGGCGGCCGGAGCAGTGGTGACCAAAGACGTTCCTGCCAGGACAGTCGTGGGAGGAAGCCCTGCCAGGATCATAAAAACCATTTCAGACAGAGGGGAGGAAATCTGATGATAAAAATATTCGGACTGCTTCTGGTATTTGTATTTCTTTCCGCCCTTTCTTCCTGCAAAGGTTTTGGATCAGATATAGATGCATCCGGGAAAGAGGATATTTCTGCAGAAAAAGAAGAGACAGGGGGCAGCGTTTCCCCTGATAAAGGCGAAGACTCAGGAGAAAATCCGGGAGGATTTGATTTCCAGTCCAAAACAGTGATGCTAAACAGTGGTTATGAAATGCCGATCATGGGACTGGGAACTTACAGTCTAACAGATGAAGAATGTTACAACTCGGTAACTGCTCTGCTGGAAGCAGGGGGACGGCTGATCGACACCGCATATATGTACCATAATGAGGAAAGTGTAGGCCGGGCGGTGCGAGATTCTCAGGTTCCAAGAGAAGAAATCTTCGTGATCACAAAACTTTATCCCAGCCAGTTTGCAGATCCCGAAGCTGCCATTGAAGAAGCTCTGGGGAAATTGAATATTGAATATATTGATATGATGCTCCTTCATCACCCGGGAGAAGGAGATGTGAAAGCTTACCATGCCATGGAACAGGCAGTAGAAGAAGGAAAGATCCGTTCTATAGGCCTGTCTAACTGGTATGTTGAAGAATTAGAGGAATTTCTGCCTCAGGTAAATATCATGCCGGCACTGGTGCAAAATGAGATCCATCCCTATTATCAGGAGAATGATGTGATCCCTTACATTCAGGAACTGGGGATCACCGTTCAGGGCTGGTATCCCTTTGGGGGAAGAGGACATACGGGAGAGCTGCTGAGAGATGAAACCATCTCTGCCATTGCCCGGAACCATAAAGTTACCTCAGCTCAGGTTATTCTGAGATGGAATCTGCAAAAGGGAGTAGTGGTAATCCCAGGTTCCAGTAATCCGGAACATATCCGGGAAAATCTGGATCTCTTTGATTTTCAACTTACAGATGAAGAAATGGAACAGATCAATGCCCTGGACAGAAATGAAAAACATGACTGGTATTAGGAAAGAGGCTGATTTCTGGAGGACCGGGGCTTTCCGGCGCCCTGTCTGATCCTTTATCATGGAAAAGAGAGGTGATTTTTTGCTGTTCAGACAGATGAAATATTTTATCGCAGTAGTGGAGCGGGGAAGTTTCACAGAAGCGGCAGAGCAATGCTATATCTCCCAGTCAGCAGTTTCCCAGCAGATACGGGCTTTGGAAAAAGAGCTGGGAGTAGAATTGCTCCACAGAGAGAACCGGAGGTTTACTCTTACTCCGGCAGGAGAATATTTTTATAGCCAGAGCAAAGGAATCTTGAAAGAAGTAGAAGATATCCGGAGAGAAACCATCCGCATAGGCCAGGATGAAGAGTCAGAGCTTCGGATCGGATATCTCCGGTGCTACAGCGGCCAGGAACTTCATCAGGCGGTGGCAGAATTTTCTCAGGTTTACCCGGAGGTCTCTATTAGCATTGTAAACGGTACCCATGAAGAACTCCAGAGAACAGCAGAATACAGAGGAAGATTATTTTAAGAACACTCTGGGATTTGGCGGCAGGTTTTTATTTGCGGAAAACCTGGAAGAAGGCCGTCTGATGGTAGCGGGAAACCGGGGATTTCTTCCTATAGAAAGCGTGGGAACCCTTCCTCCTCCGGTCGCGGCAGTGAAACGTCTGCCGATCATGGAGATTGGAAAGCAGCTTCAGAGAAACTACTGTCTCTTCTGGGTGAAAGAGCATACCAACTATTATATTGAAGAGTTCGCGGAAATTTTGCGGAAACTTTTGCGGAGATAACCATGCTTTTTTGGCAGGCTTGTTTTCCGGGGCCGGATACGTGGTGGAATCTAATTATGAAAGCGGATCGGGAAGACCGGATCTGACAGTAAAAGACAGAGTAAAACGCCGGGCAGCCGTCCTGGAAATAAAAGTTTCCAGAAAGGCAAGCAGCGAGTTATGCGACATGCAGATATATAAGAAACCAGAAAATCCCTTAGTCGGGCTGTCAGGAAACAGATAGCCAAACTAAGGGATTTTTTCTTAGTTATCCGCAGCTAAAAGATATTAGTCTACGGTATTTTACCTGATATTTTTAAAATCAGATCAGGCAACTGCCTTTTTCTTCAGCAGTTCCTTTCCGGAAGTTACTACAATGGTCACGCCCAGGATCATCAGCAGCACAGCTATGATAAGCTGGAGACCTTCTACCATGAATGTGCCGGTTCCGCCGGTAAAGGCGTTGACAAGAGCGATGAATTTCTGTACCAGAGCAGTAAAGGTAACTACCAGCATGATCACGAAAGGAGGAACCAGGGTTCTCATTTCTCTGCCTGTAACTTTCAGGAATACGCACAGAGTGATCAGTACCAGGGCACTGAGGAGCTGGTTGGCGCTTCCGAAAAGAGGCCAGATATTGGAGTAGCCTACCTGTGTCAGGATATAGCCGAATACCAGTGTGATCAGGGTGGCAAAGTATTTATTACACAGGACTTTTCTCCAGCCCTCTGCATGTTCCATGTCATCTACGCTGAACAGTTCCTGGAAGGACATACGGCCGATACGAGCCACAGAATCCAGGGTAGTGAAAGCCAGGGCAGATACGCACATGGTCATAAAGCTCTGGGCTACAAATACAGGGATATGGAACATTTCCAGAAAACCTGCAACTCCTGAGGAGAAGATCTGGAAAGGAGTTCCTACTGCGGCAGTGCCGTCTGCGCTGGCAGCAGCTCCTGCCACACACAGAGCGATGACAGCCAGAAGACTTTCCAGAACCATGGCTCCATAGCCTACTTTCAGCATATCCTTTTCGTTAGAAATTGTCTTGGAAGAAGTACCGGAGGAGACCAGGCTGTGGAATCCGGACACGGCGCCGCAGGCAACAGTTACAAACAGGATAGGGAAAAGTGTTCCCAGATTTTCATTCTGGAATCCTGTAAAAGCAGGAAGATTCATGGAAGGATGAGCAAAGATCAGTCCAAGGACCGCTCCTGCGATCATACCGATAAACATAAAGGTGGACATATAATCTCTTGGCTGCATAAGGAACCACATAGGAAACACTGCTGCCAGGAAAATATAGATAAACGCAATGTAGATCCACATTTCTTTGCCAAGGATCACAGGAAGGTTCATTCCGCATACAAAAGCCAGTACTGTAAAGACCAGTCCTAAAACCACTTCTTTCCAGCCGGTAAATTTCATCTTCTTCTGGATCAGTCCGAAAACAGCGGCAAAAAGAATGAAAAACAGGGAGATACTTCCGGCGGCGCCGTTTACTGTGGCATTTTCAGAAAGGGTTTTCACACCGTCTGTTACCACGTAGGCGTTGAAAGTATCGGCTACCATATCTGCAAAGGCTGCCATAACGATCAGAGTAAACAGCCAGCAGAATCCCAGGAACAGTTTACGTCCGGTCTTGCCTATGTATTTCTCGATAAGAAGTCCCATGGATTTTCCATCATTCTTTACACTGGCGTAAAGGGCTCCGAAGTCAGTGACTGCGCCGAAGAAGATACCGCCCAGGATGATCCACAGAAGCACCGGCAGCCAGCCGAAGGCTGCGGCCTGGATGGCTCCTGTAACAGGGCCTGCGCCGGCGATGGAAGAAAACTGGTGGGCAAATACGGTCCAGCCGTCTGTAGGCACATAGTCCTGTCCGTCGTTATGCAGGACAGCCGGAGTCTTTGCCTTGGGATCGATGCCCCATTTTTTCGCCAGCCAGCGTCCGTATAAGGCATAGGCTGCGATGAGACATACAGCAGCGATCAGTACGATTACAAGTGTGTTCATAATTAGACATCTCCTTTATTTTTTTTAGATCAAAGCCAAAAAAATCGCCTTCCGACAGATTACTCTGTCAGAAGACGAATAAAATTATCTCCGCGTTACCACTTCTGTTACCGGGAAAAATCCGGTCCCTTGACCCCGTCGTTCAGTTTTTACTGAATTAACAGGCTTCCTTATAACGGTGGAAATCCGGTCCGGGTTACTGGTCCTTTTGTTCACCCTGACTGCTCACAGGTGATAGCCGCCCTGACTATGCTGTCTCCTCACACCGCCCGGAAACTCTCTGAAAACATAACTGTCTGGGAAGTCCTGTCCTGTTCTTCGCATTGGCTTTTCTCAATTCGGTTTTATTATAGCTCAAAAAATCAGAATGTCAACAGGAAAATTTTATCAAATTTTTATGATTTTCTTATAAATTGTCTGTTTTTATAAAAAACACAAAGCCGATGAGGAACATCAGGGAAAGTGCGCCTACCCCCAGATTTACGCTTCCGGAAATCTGGCTTACCAGGGATACCAGCATGGTCCCCATAAAAGAAGCTCCTTTTCCGCAGATATCGTAAATGCCGAAATATTCTCCGGATCTGTCTTCCGGGATGATCTGGGCAAAGTAGGAACGGGACAGGGATTGGATAGCGCCCTGGAAGATTCCCACACATACCGCCAGGATCCAGAACTGATACTGTTTGGAGAGAATGATCCCGTAAAGAGAGATACAGAAATAGGCTCCGATACAGATCAGGATCAGCCTGGAGGCAGGAGCCTTTCTGGAAAGCCTTCCAAAAGTCAGCGCTGCTGGAAATGCTACGATCTGGGTCAGCAGCAGCGCCAGGAGCAACCCTGTGGTATCCAGTCCGAGGGCGGTTCCATAGGCGGTAGCCATATCGATAATAGTGTAAACCCCATCGATAAAGAAGAAAAAGGCGATCAGGAAAAAGAGGATTTTTTTCTTCTCTTTTAACTCAGAAAAAATCCTGGCCAGACGTTTCAGGCCGGAGGAGACAGGGCTTTTTTCTGCAGGAGTAAAATTTTTCTGTTTATAAACGGCAATCAGAGGAAAAGCCATTCCCACCCACCAGATGGCGGTGAGGAGAAATGCCCCTCCCATGGCCAGTTCCATGGAGATTCCGATCTTATCGTAAAACAATACAAGGAGCAGACTGAGGATAAAAGGAATGCAGCTTCCGATATAGCCCCAGGCATAGCCATGGGAGGATACCTCATCCATCCGGTCTTTATCTGTAATGTCAGTGAGCATGGAATCGTAGATCACCAGGCTCAGGGAATAGGCAGATTTGGCGATGACAAATACCAGCAGGAACCAGAGCCAGGACGAGGTAAAACCAAGGAAGACGCAGCCCAGAGCGCCTACGAGCATGACCGTCAGGAAAATCTTCCTTTTCCAGCCGGGAAAATCAGAGAAGGTTCCCAGAACAGGCCCAAGAATGGCTACGATCACAGTGGATACAGATACGGCATAGCCCCAGTAAGCCAGGTAGTCTACATCGGAGACTCCGGCATTTCCTGCCAGATAATTAAAATAAATCGGCATGATCGTGGACACCAGAAGAGTAAATGCAGAATTGCCTACATCATATAAGATCCACTTTTTTTCTAAAGCATTGAGTTTGAATTTCATAATTTGATTTCCTCCTTCATAGTAATGGTACTATAGATAGACGGTTATTTCCATATAAAACATTTCAAATCTATGTAAAAAGACATACCTGTTATGTAAAGTATTTGAAAAATAATGAAAATAATATTTTTACGTCTTTATTTACAGAAAATACTGTTCTTTTTTTATTATAGGAAGTATAATATAAAGCAAATGGCACATAGTATTTCGTAATGATCCGGTTCTGGAAAATCTGAGGTGTATGAATGGATCATTACAGTATCTGAAAGGGGGTTTTTTATGGACAACCAATTAGCGTTACTTACTTTGTTCGGTTCTATACTGGCTCTGGCCTTTGCGGCCAGCCGGGCGGCGAGGGTACTGAAATTTTCCCAGGGCAATGAGCAGATGCAGAAGATTTCTTCTTCTATCCATCATGGAGCAATGGCCTATCTCAGAAGACAGTATCGGATATTGATCTGCTTTTTTGCCGGAATGTTTGTCATTCTTTTTATTATGGCAGCTTTTGGCTACCTTACCTGGTTCGTGCCTTTTGCCTTTATTACCGGCGGATTTTTTTCCGGCCTTTCCGGCTTTGTGGGAATGCAGATCGCTACCAGAGCTAATGCGCGGACGGCGGCGGCCTGTCAGCAGGGCTTGAACAAGGGACTGAATGTAGCTTTTTCCGCGGGCTCTGTTATGGGCTTTACAGTGGTGGGACTGGGACTTCTGGATATTTCTATCTGGTATCTGCTGCTCCGTCTGGTATTTAAGCTTCCCATTGAAGATATTACCAGCACCATGCTTACCTTCGGAATGGGAGCTTCCAGTATGGCTCTTTTCGCCCGTGTGGGAGGCGGGATCTATACCAAGGCCGCGGATGTGGGGGCGGATCTGGTAGGAAAAGTAGAGGCGGGGATCCCTGAGGATGACCCCAGAAATCCGGCGGTTATCGCAGACAATGTTGGGGACAACGTAGGTGACGTGGCCGGAATGGGCGCGGATCTGTATGAATCTTATGTGGGGTCTATCCTTTCTGCCTGCGCTCTGGGCGTGATCGCCTTTAATAAGATCGAATCTGTGGACCGGGTGAATGCGGTGGTAATTCCCATGGTCCTGGCGGCGGTAGGAGTTCTGGCCTCCATTATCGGAAGCCTTCTGGTAAAGACGGGAGAGAGCACCAAACAGAATGTACTGCTTGGTGCTCTGCGCAGAGGCACTAACACCAGCGCCATATTGATCGCCATAGTGGCATTTCCTCTGGTCTGGCTGGTCCTGGGAAAAGAGTTTATCGGATTTTACCTGGCAATCCTGGCCGGACTGCTGGCAGGAGTCCTTATCGGATTTTTTACCGAGTATTTTACCTCGGATACTTATAAGCCTACCCAGGATCTGGCGGATAAATCTGTGACAGGTTCGGCTACCATTATCATCGGAGGCCTGAGCCTGGGTATGTTGTCCACGGCCCTGCCCATTCTGATCGTAGTGATCTGTGTTATGGCGGCCTATGTGTGCTCCGGCGGATTTATTGAGGCCACCAGAGGCCTGTATGGTATCGCCCTCTCAGCAGTAGGTATGCTTTCCACCCTGGGGATCACGCTTGCCACAGATGCCTACGGTCCCATTGCGGACAATGCCGGAGGTATTGCAGAGATGGCCGGACTGGATCCGGAAGTCCGGGTAAGGACAGACGCTCTGGATTCTCTGGGAAATACTACAGCGGCAACCGGAAAAGGCTTTGCCATTGGATCTGCGGCTTTGACGGCGCTGGCGCTGATCGCTTCCTATGTGGAAAAGGTGCAGGAAGTAGGAGGTGCTTCCGTGGAACTGGATATGAGTATTATGAATCCTACTGTGCTGTGCGGTATTTTTATCGGCGCATGCCTGCCCTTTGTTTTTGCGGCTCTTACCATGTCTTCTGTAGGCCGCGCTGCCCAGAGTATTGTCATGGAAGTAAGGAGACAGTTTCAGGAGATCAAGGGCCTGATGGAAGGAAAGGCAGATGCTGATTACGAAACCTGCGTGGATATCTGTACGAAGGCCAGTCTAAGGGAAATGATCCTTCCTACTTTGCTGGCTATCGTTACGCCAGTGGTCACTGGTCTGATCCTGGGTTATAATGGGGTCATCGGACTTCTGGCCGGATCTACGGCTACAGGTTTCCTTATGGCGGTTTTTATGGCGAATGCCGGAGGCGCCTGGGACAATGCCAAGAAATATATCGAGGGCGGCGCCCATGGCGGAAAAGGAAGCGAGGCCCATAAAGCGGCGGTAGTAGGAGATACAGTGGGAGATCCGTTCAAAGATACTTCAGGACCCTCCATCAATATCCTGATCAAGCTGCTGTCAATGGTATCCATTGTCTTTGCGGCGCTGGTGGTACAGTTTCATATATTCTGATATGGTACAGGAAAAACTTTAGCCCATCGTCTGCCGCTGAAGAGAAAAAAGAAAGGCGTTGCTGCATTAATCTGATGAATGCAACAGCGCCTTGAAAAATGCCTAAAATATGGTATAATATGGACAAAAATTGGTCAGATTTCAGTTCTCTTCAGAGATACTTAAATATCAGGATGACCAAAAATCAGATAAAAGAAGAAATTTAAGGAGAAAAAAATCGTGAACTTGGAATTTAAGGAAATCACAGTGGAAGACAGTCCTGTGATGCTGCCCTACTATAACATGCGTAAAAACAACACCTGTGACAGCGTTTTTCTGGAGAGTTTTATCTGGAAGGAATTCTATAATGTCCGTTATGCCATATGGGAGGAGAAAGCCCTGCTCTGGCTGATGGAATACAATGGAAAATGTTTTTCCGCCATGCCTCTTTGTAAAGAAGAGGATCTGCCTGGGGCTTTTCAGGCCATTCAGAAGTATTTTAATGAAGAACTGGGATACCCTCTGGTAATCAATCTGGCGGATGAATATGCGGTAAAATATCTGGACCTTCCGAAGGATAAGTATTTTGTAAAGGAGCAGGAGGACTCCAGGGATTATCTTTATCTGGGAGAATCCCTCCGGAAACTTTCCGGGAAAAAGCTCCACAAGAAAAAGAACAGACTGAATCTGTTCCTTCGTCAGTATGAAGGAAGATTTGAATACAGGACCCTGGGTTGTGATGATAAAGATGATATGTGGAAATTCCTGGACCGCTGGAGGATCCAGAAAGGAGAAGACCAGGAAGAACATTTAGATTATGAAGTACGGGGGATCCATGATATCCTGCGCAACTGCTGTGAACTGAATATCCATATGGGAGGCATTTATGTAGACGGCCGTCTGGAGGCCTTTTCTGTAGGCAGCTACAATAAGATCGAAGATATGGCCGTGATCCATATCGAGAAGGCAAACCCTGAGATCCCCGGTCTTTATCAAGCCATCAATCAGATGTTTCTGCTCCATGAATTCCCGGATGTTCAGTGGGTAAACCGGGAGGATGATATGGGCCTGGAAGGTCTGAGAAAAGCGAAGATGTCTTATAATCCTGCGGATTTTGCCAGAAAGTATCTGGTAGAGCAGCTCCTGGACGGACAGAAGTCCTATAAGTGGGCAGAAGAGATCGAAAATACTGCTTCAGAGAATCTGCCGGAATATCTGCCCCAGGAGGAAAAGAAAGAAACTATTCCCCTATGGAAAGCCTGTTTTCCGGAAGATACGGACCGGTATCTGGACTATTATTACCAGGAGAAGACAAAAGACAATCGGATCCTGGTAAAGAAGGAAGATGGAAAGATCATTTCCATGCTCCATAGGAATCCCTATAAGGTTCATGTGGGAGAGAAGCTGTGGGATGTGGATTATATTGTTGCCGTTGCCACAAAAGAGAGCCGCAGAGGAAAAGGATATATGAGAGAAGTGCTGACAAAAGCCTTGCGGGATATGAATCTGGAAGGCAGACCTTTTACCTTTCTCATGCCTGCCGCGGAAGCTATCTACCGGCCTTTTGATTTCCGGTTTATCTGGAAAAAGCCGCTTCTGTCTCTGAAAAAGGAAGCCGGAGAAGAAATTGAAATAATCCCGGTATCGGAAAGTGAAGAAGACTGCAAAAGAGCGGCAGAGTTTATGGAAAAATGGCTGGCGGAGCACAGCCAGGTCTATACCTGCCGGGATGAAGCTTATGTCCGCCGGATCCGCAAAGAACTGGGCAGCGAGGACGGAGAACTGTATTTTCTGAGAGGAAATCAGGGAGAAGACCTGGGCCTTCAGGGGCTTACAGGAAAAGAAAAGAAAGATCAGGCGTTTCTTTATGCGAAAGAGGGATGCTACGAAGAGAGAGAAGGAAAAACAGGGATCATGGCAAGGATCACTGCCCTACGGGTATTTCTGACCGCTTTTTCTCTGAAAATTTCCGGAAATCTTATCCTGGACCTGGAAGTAGAGGACAAGCTGATCCCGGAAAATGAAGGCAGGTATCTCTGGATCCTGGATGAGCAGGGCAGCAGCCTGGAGATTTTTCAGGACCAGCAGGAATTGCAGGCAGCCCAGAGGACCTGGACTTTGAAGGCGGATATCACAGAGATTGCCTCCTGGCTTTTTGGTTATGAGAACCTCAAGGATCTGTGGCCGGATATGCCGGAAGAAATGAAAAATGAACTGGAGAAGATCCGGACAGTTCAGGGAATCTGGCTGGATGAGATCGTTTGATCCTCCTATTCATTCAGCACTCCCCAGAAAAAGTACCGCATCTGTTTGAGCATGGCTTCTTCCAGATCATATTTTCCGTTATAGACACACCAGTCATAACAAGTCCCCCTTAATACGATAAACAGGCCTTTGACCAGAGAAAGAGGATCTGTACCTCCTGGAAGCTGTCCCTCATCCATAGCGGACAGGAAGATTTTCAAAAGAGTTTTCTGCATGGGACGGTTTTGGGAAAACCATACATTTTCCGGATTAAACAGTACCCTCATAGTGTCCAGACCCGTTTCTATGTTCAGCCGGGCATAGGCCTTTACAAAAATTTCCAGCTGTTCTTTAAAGCTTCTGCCCTCCAGAAGGGAGGGCAGTTCTGTAGAAAAATACCGGTCAGATTCTGCATAAATATCCTGGAGAAGATCGGATTTAGAATGAAAGTGGGAATAAAAAGAAGATGGCGCGATTCCTACTTTTTGACAGATATCCCGGATAGTAGTGCCCTGATATCCTTTTGTTTTCATAATGGCAAGGGCAGCCGATAAAATTCTTTGCCGCGTACCGCCGGCTTCTGTTTTCTTTTCTGCTGAAAAAGTCATTTTGTCTGTCTCCTTTATCCGGACTGAATCATTCAGATGTTTTGTCCGGTCTGTGTTTATTCCAACATCATAAAATAGAGTTGATAAAAATGAAATGTAAAAAATAGACAAAATATAATAGAAAATATCGTTAAAAAAATAGAAATTAACTATAATACAAGTGGGATGAATTGACAATTTGGGGCATTTTTGCTAAACTAGATGAAACCGAACATGTTCGGTAAAATATACTTTCATATAGGAGGTGCAAGAATGAGCGGCAACACACAGCAGAAAAAAGAAGCCCCGAAAAAGAAAGGCTTAACTAATACCCTGAAGTATTTCTTTGGTGTGGGCGATGCAGGGTTTGTCCTGATGAGCAACATTGAAACGTTCTATTTCATGACATTTCTCACTGATCTGGCGGGCTTCGGCTCAGCTATCGCAGGTATCATCAATTCAATTTTTACTACGGTAGATGCCTGTCTTTCCTGGCTTTACGGAGGGATCATCAATGGAACCAAGGCAAAGAAATGGGGACGCTACAGATCCTGGCTGATCCTGCTGCCCTGGGCAGTGCCGTTTTTGTACGCATTTATGTTCATCCGGATCAGCGACAATGAGATCCTGTCGGCAGTGATCATTATCGCCGCTTCCATTGCGTCTCACGTGGTATGGAACTTTTCCTATGTGGCAAACGCCACGCTGGTAAGCGTAGTGGGCAAGACCCCGGAGGACAAGGCGGTGCTGTCTTCTTCGAGAGCTACCTGGAATAATATCGGCGGTCTGCTCTTTTCTTATCTGGGACTGCCCTTTGCAACGCTGCTGGCGGGGGTTGTAGGGGAAAGAAACCAGTTTGCAGCAGCGGCTTTCTGCCTGGGCTGGCTGATGGTAGCGGGATATTTCGCACACTTTAAAATGACAGAAGGCTATGAGGAAGTAGAGACAGAAACTGTAAAAAAGGGAAAAGACAGGTCCAAGATCACGATAAGAGAAATGTTTGCTTCTCTGTTTAAAAACCCTCAGTTGATGATCCTTATGCTGGCAGATCTGGCAAAATGGTGTGTAAAATTTGTGACGGCAGCGGCGGCTATCTATTATTTCCGAGATGCGGCAGGCAATGCGGGATTGATGACTATGTATACTTTGCTGATCTCTCTCGGAGCCATCATAGGCGCTTTCTGCATGAGATATCTGGCAAAACAGTTCTCTTCCAGGACAACTATGATCATGTCCTACATAGGAATGGCAATATTCCTTTTCCTGATCTTTGTCCTTTATCAGAATCCATATGTAGTCATACTTCTGATGACGATCGCCCAGTTCTTTTACGGGATTGCCTTTGCCTCTTCACCGGCTTTATATGCAGATACTATTGTATACTCTACCTGGAAAACCGGTAAGGACGCCTCAGGCTGGATCATGGGGCTGCAGAATCTGCCTCTGAAGATCGGCGTATTCCTGAGAGGCGTTATCTTAAGCGCCTGTCTGGTAGCAGTAGGCTGGCAGTCGGGAGTTGTTCTGGAAGGCAGCGCAAGACAGGGCATGACTATTGCTTTCGCGCTGGTTCCTGCGATTTTGTGCGCAGCGGGAGCTTTGCTTCTGATCTTCGGATTTAAGATTACAAAAGAAAAAGTAGAAAAATATCAGGCGGAAATTGACGCCAGAGCATAAGGAGGATGTAAGAAATGTTAAGCGCTAAAGAAAATTTTCTGGAGACAATCAAGAAAGACGGAAAACCTGACCGTCTGGTGAAACAGTTTGAGGGGACCGTGTTTTTCCCCCCAAGTCCTGCTTCTACATACATCAGAGGTAATCGCCACAGAGGTATGGAGCCTTTAAAGGATCGTTTTGGAACAGAGATCCTCTGGCCGGAAAATCAGGTGGCGGCAATGCCCCATGTAACTGCAGAGAATAAAGTGATCAAAGATATTACAGAGTGGAGAGAACAGCTGGTAATGCCGGATCTGGAGGCAAACTGTTCAGATCCGGAACTGTGGAAGCCGTTTATTGAGCAGGCCGAAGCAGCCAGAGGCGAGGACAAGCTCCTTATGGCGTTTATGCCTACCGGTGTATTTGAAAGGCTTCATTTCCTTATGGGATTTGAGGATATGCTGGTGAACTTCCTTTTAGAGCCGGAAGATATGCTGGATCTGTGCAATGCTATCGGAGAGTACCGTTTCCAGTATATGAAGCTGATCGTAGATAATTTAAAACCGGATATCATGTTGTCTCATGATGACTGGGGATCTAAGAATTCTCTTTTTATAAGTCCTGATACCTGGAGAGAGTTTATCAAGCCTCAGTACGAAAAAACTTATAAATACATGAAAGAACATGGAGTGATCGTTATGCATCATGCAGATTCTTTCATGGAGCCTATCGTAGAAGATATGGTAGAACTGGGAGTTGACATCTGGCAGGGCACTCTGCCGGAAAACGATATCGTGAAGCTGCAGAAACAGCTGGACGGCAGGATGACGCTCATGGGCGGCATTGACGCTTCCATTGTAGACCGGGAAGATTCTACAGAGGAAGAGATCCGCAAGGAGGTGCGCAGAGCCTGCACTCAGTACGGCCCTGGAGGACATTATATTCCGTGTATCACCTACGGCGGACCAGGCTGTCTTTATCCTCATGTAGATCCGATCATTGATGATGAGATCGAAAAATATAATAAAGAAGTCTATGGAATTTAAGATCTATCTGACTGATATTTGAGATTTATCCCGCGGAGACTGGAATTTTTCATGGTCCGGTCCCTGCGGGATAATTTTATGAGATGGGTTTCTTTGTCCGGAAAAGGGAAAATCAGGTTGACGAACCTGGGGATAGAGGTGTATAATACCACTATTAAAAATTTTGTCACGGTAAAGCGTAACGGTTTTTGGTGATAAAGCGGCAGGGAGGAAAGGAAAATGAAATTAAAGAAAATATTGGCGATTATGATGGCGGCCGCAATGGCGGCGGCAATGGCTGCCTGCGGAGGAAATTCCGGTTCTTCATCTGATAAGGGATCAGATACCGGCACAGAAGAGAGCGCTTCTTCCGGGTCATCACAGAGCAGCGGCCAGACCTATACCATTGGCATCTGCCAGCAGATGGAACATGATGCGCTGGATCAGGCTACCCAGGGATTTAAAGACGCCTGTACAGAGCTTTTTGGAGAAGGAAACGTAGAGTTTGACGAGCAGAACGCTCAGGGCGAGCAGGCCATGTGCTCTACTATTATAAATAATTTTGTATCTTCCGATGTGGACCTGATCCTGGCAAATGCTACTCTGCCTCTGCAGACAGCGGCCCAGGCTACAGCGGATATCCCGATCCTGGGAACCTCTATTACCGACTATGCCACAGCTTTGGGAATCGATGACTGGACAGGAGCTACCGGAGTAAACATATCCGGAACCAGCGACCTGGCACCTATCGATCAGCAGGAGGATATGCTGGTAGAACTGCTGCCGGATACTAAGAAAGTGGGAATCCTCTACTGCTCCGCAGAGCCTAACTCCCAGTATCAGGCTCAGCTTTTCGAGGAAGCTTTGGACGAAGACGGAATCGCGTATGAAGAATATACTGCTGCAGATTCTAATGAGATCCAGACAGTAGTAAACAGCGCTATCGAGACCTGTGACGCCCTTTATATTCCTACAGATAATACTATGGCGTCCAATACACAGATCGTAAATAATATTTGTATGCCGGCAAAAGTTCCGGTGATCGCAGGAGAGCAGGGAATCTGTTCAGGCTGCGGCATCGCTACATTGTCTATCAGCTACTATGATATCGGTTATACAGCCGGTGAGATGGCATATCAGGTATTAGTCGAGGGAGAAGATATCTCTACTATGGAGATCCAGACAGCTCCGGAAGTAACAAAAATGTATAATCCTACCATCTGTGAAGAATTAGGCATTGAGATTCTGGATGATTATGTCGCTATAGAGACAGAGTGATCCTGAAATGCCGGAAGGCAGATATAAAAAGATTGAATCAGATAACGGCAGCCTGTGAAAAGCAGGTATGGAGCCGCCGCATTAAACAATATGGATGGGTTTAATGCGGCGGCCCCTGTTGCTGTATTGCTAAAGATCAGTTACGCTGATAAAATAAAAAGAAAATACACAAGTAGAAAGGAAATTCAAAAATGACAATGACAATGCTGATGGCACTGGATCCCATGGCTCTGGTGCGGTCTCTTCCTGGCAATGTGGCCCAGGGACTGATATGGGGAATTATGGCTTTGGGGGTATACATCACCTTCCGGATCCTGGATTTTGCAGATCTGACGGTAGATGGTTCACTGGCTACAGGAGGAGCCGTGGCGGTAATGCTGATACAGGGAGGCATGCACCCTGCCCTGTCTCTGATCTTTGCCTTCCTGGCAGGAATGGCCGCAGGCTTTGTGACAGGCTTTCTTCACACAGCCCTGGGAATCCCGGGGATCCTGGCCAGTATTCTGACCCAGATTTCTCTTTATTCCGTAAATCTGGGAATCATGGGAAAGGCCAATCAGAGTATGGGAATCGGACAGAAAGGCCTGGTAGCTTCTGCCCGTTATGTGACATCTGATAATAGTTATCTGTTTTTCATCGGCCTGATCGTGGGATGCCTTGTCCTCGTGGCTATTGTATATTGGCTTTTCGGAACGGAGCTTGGAGCTTCTATCCGTGCCACAGGATGTAATCCTCAGATGGCAAGCGCCCAGGGCATCAATACAAATTTCTGCAAAGTTATCGCCCTGATGATCTCCAACGGCCTGGTAGGTCTGTGCGGAGGCGTATATGCCCAGTATCAGGGAGCTGCAGATGTAAATGCAGGCCGTGGCGCTATTGTTATCGGCCTGGCCGCCGTGATCATCAGTGAGGTGATCTTCGGAAAGCTCTGTGCAGGAAAGAAAATTGCCTTTGCCTATACGCTGGCATCCGTTTTCGTGGGAGCTATCTTATATTACATTGCCTATGCTCTGGTAATGTGGCTGGGAATCGATTCTGACTACATGAAACTGTTTTCAGCAGTAGTCGTGACCTGTTTTCTGGCGGCGCCTTATCTGAAAGGAAAATATCTGGTAAGAAGGAGGATGGCAAAATAATGGGATATATGCTGGAAATCAAAGACCTTCACAAGACCTTTAACATAGGAACAATTAACGAAAAAGTAGCTCTGGACGGAGTAAATCTGAATTTGAATCCCGGGGATTTCGTGACCATCATCGGCGGAAACGGCGCAGGCAAATCTACGACTCTGAACGCCATTGCCGGGGTCTGGCCTATCGACCAGGGAAAAATAATCGTAGACGGAGTAGATATTACCCGGCTGTCGGAACATAAGAGAGCCGTTTATCTGGGAAGAGTTTTCCAGGACCCTATGACAGGAACTGCCTCTACCATGTCCATTGAGGAAAACATGGCCATTGCCGCCAGAAGAGGGGAGCGCAGAGGATTCCGCTGGAGTATTTCCAGAAAAGAGAGAGAGTTCTATAAAGAACAATTAAGAGAACTGGATCTGGGACTGGAGGAGCGTCTTACCACAAAGGTGGGACTGCTTTCCGGAGGACAGAGGCAGGCCATTACCCTGCTGATGGCTTCACTTAAAAAACCAAAGCTTCTTCTTTTGGATGAGCACACAGCGGCTCTTGATCCAAAGACCGCAGCGAAAGTACTGGAGATTTCTGATAAGATCATTCAGGAACACAGCCTTACAGCTATGATGGTAACCCATAATATGAAGGACGCCATTGCCCACGGAAACCGTCTGATCATGATGCATGAAGGAAAAGTGATCTATGACGTAGCGGGAGAAGAGAAGAAGAAACTGCATGTATCCGATCTGCTGGCTAAATTTGAGGAAGTCAGCGGCGGAGAATTTGCAAACGACCGAATGATGCTGGCATAAATATAAAACCTGTTGTTTTAAGGAAAAAACTTAAAGCAGCAGGTTTTTTAAAAAAGAACAGGGAGATACAAATGGAAGATTCTGAGAGAAGAAAGAGAAGACATCATGCCCGGGAAATAGAGAGAAGAGAACAGGAGAGGAGAGGGAAAGAAAGAGAAAGGAGGGAAAGAGAGAAAAGAAGCCCAAGAGCAGCGTCAGGAAGAAGCCGCCCAGGCTGCTGCTGCGGCCCGGGAAGCCCAGGAACAGGAGGAACGTCAGGAACAGGAGGCTCAGGACCAGGAAGCAATGGAAAAGACTATGACCTCCCTGGAGAGTACAGTGGAATCTCTTGTCTCTGACTATAACGGCAGCTGGAGTGTCTATGTGGAAGAACTGGAATATGAAAATGATTTCAGCATTAATAATCAAGGTATGTATCCGGCCAGCCTGGTGAAGCTTTTTGCCATGGCGGCCACCTTTGAAAACATGGAACAGGTACTGGAAAATGAGACGGATTATATGGGAAGTGAGACCAGCGCCAGGGATACCGTAGCTCAGCTTTTGGAGAATATGATAGAGATTTCCGATAATGAATCCTATAATGAACTGGTAAAGCTCCAGTCTTCAGACAGGGATTTTGCAGAGGGCTGCAATCTTATAAACGCCTATCTTCAAGAGGAAGGCTATACAGGCACCGGCGTACATACCACCCTTCATCCTGCGGTTTCCAGTACAGCCAACGATGGACTGGGAGATAATGTTACCTGTGTGGAGGACTGCGGAGCCCTTCTGGAAAAGATATACAAAGGAACCTGCAGTTCCCAGGAGGATTCGGGAGAAATGCTCCATCTTTTACTGGATCAGGAGAATACTCTGAAAATCCCGGGAGGACTTCCCGAGGGCGTAGAAGTGGCTCACAAGACAGGGGAAACTTCAGAAGTGCAGCATGACGTAGGGATCGTTTATGGGGAAGAAACAGACTTTATCCTGTGTATTATGATCGATGAAGTTACCAATGCAGCAAGTGTTTATACTCAGATCCACGAGCTGACAGAAACGGTGTATGAAGCTTTAAATAATTAAAATAGCAGAGGAGCCGGCGGCAGGACCGTCCCTCTGTCAGAAACGCAGAGCCGGATTTTTATCCGGCTCTTTTAAAAAAAGATTGACAAATATGAGAGGAATATGATATATAAAATGCAGGGTAGACGCAGCTAACTCGTTCAGAGAGCCGCGCCTTTTTTAAGATCTGGAGTTAAGTATAACTAACTATTTACCGTATAGGAGAGTGTGAAAATGACGAAGAATCCATTAAAACTGTTCTGGGTGATACTTGGCTTTATCTGTCTGGGGCTGGGAACTGCAGGGGTGGTACTCCCTATTCTTCCCACAGTGCCCTTTTATATGGCTACGGCCTTCTGCTTTGCCAAAAGTTCCAGAAAACTTCACAACTGGTTCATGGGGACCAGCCTGTATAAGAAACATCTGGAATCTTTTGTACAGAAGAAGGCCATGACCATGAAAACAAAAATGACCATCGTGGGAACAGTTACCCTGGTAATGGCGGCAGGATTTCTCATGATGAGTAAGGTCCCTGCAGGAAGGATCTGTCTGGCAGCGGTATGGATATGCCATCTGCTGTACTTCTTCCTCAGAGTTAAAACAGTAAAAGAGGGAGAGGGTGTTTCCGCCTGAACTCCCACGGAAAAGAGGCTGAATATTTATGATCAAGACGAGACTGGTGAGACTTTTGTCTCACGCAAAAAAATACATAATATATAACATTCTCTGGCAGTGGACCGCACTTTGGGCCCAGATCCTTGCTGTATTCTCCATTGCCAGGCTGCTGGGCAGACTGGTGAATGCAGGAAATCTGCCCCAGGCCCTGGGAGAACTGGAGTGGAAGAAAACTTTGCTGATCCTTGTGCTGGCCGCAGCCCTTCGGTTCCTCTGTGAGAGGATGGCGGCCAGGGCTTCTTACGGGGCCAGCGCAGATGTAAAAAGGATCCTGCGGAAGAAGATTTATGAAAAACTTCTGAGACTGGGAACCTCTTATAAAGAGAAAACTTCCACTTCAGAGGTGGTTCAGTTAAGCACTGAGGGCGTGGAACAGCTGGAGATATATTTTGGAAAATATCTTCCCCAGCTTTTTTACAGCCTTCTGGCGCCTCTGACTCTTTTTGGGGTTTTATCTTTTGTAAATCTGAAAGCCAGCCTGGTGCTGCTGATCTGTGTGCCTCTGATCCCTGTCTCCATTGTGGCAGTACAGAAATTCGCCAAAAAGCTGCTGAGCAGATACTGGGGCGTCTATACGGGCCTTGGAGACAGCTTTCTGGAAAACCTTCAGGGACTGACTACCTTGAAGATCTATCAGGCGGATGAGCAGAAAGCAGAAGAGATGGACCGGGAGGCTCAGGAATTCAGACGGATCACTATGAAGGTTCTGACCATGCAGTTAAACTCCACCAGTGTTATGGACATTGTAGCCTACGGCGGCGCAGCTGCAGGCATGATCGTAGCTGCAAGCGAATTTCTGGCAGGAAGCAATATCCCTGGAGAATTTTGACATAGAACTGCAGAATATCCGGTTTTCTTATGAGGAGGACAGAGAAATCCTGAAAGAAGTCAGCCTGTTCATTCCCCAGGGTTCCTTTGTGTCCCTGGCAGGAGAGTCCGGCTGCGGGAAAAGCACCATTGCCGGTCTGCTCACCGGAAAGCTTCAGGGCTATCAGGGAGAGATCCGTATAGGAGGAAAGTCCCTGGACAGGATCCGGGAAAGGGAGCTGATGGACCATGTGACCCTTGTAAGGCATAACAGTTATCTTTTTAAAGGGACCGTGGAGGAAAATCTAAAGATGGCAAAGCCCGAGGCTACAGCGGAAGAAATGAAAGGCGTACTTTCCAGAGTGAATCTGCTGGGATTTTTGGATACTCAGGAAGGACTTAAGACAAAGCTATTAGAGCAGGGAGCCAATCTTTCCGGAGGCCAGCGCCAGAGACTGGCCCTTGCCAGAGCTCTTCTTCATGACACGCCGGTATATATTTTTGACGAAGCCACATCAAATATAGATGCGGAAAGCGAGGATCTGATCATGGAGGTGATCCGGGAGCTGGCCAGGACCAGGACGGTCCTTCTCATCTCCCACAGACTGTCTAATGTGGCGGCTTCTGACAGGATCTATCTTCTGGACCAGGGCGAAATCCGGGAGGCGGGAACTCATGAAGAACTGATGGAACAAAGAGGCGCCTACTGCCGGCTTTATGAAACACAGAGAAGTCTGGGAATGTATGGAGGAGAAAGAATGACCGGAACAAAAAAAGAGAGAAGAAGCGGGATCCGGATCATGGCCCAGCTCATCGGTCTTGTACGTCCCCTGCTCCATATCATGACAGCAGCCGTTATCCTGGGCGTTCTGGGATACCTCTGCGCCATTTTCCTGACCATTCTGGCAGGACAGGTGATCCTGAAAGAAAGAGGACAAGACCTGTTCCTGTTTATGGGGATCCTGGCAGTCCTCAGAGGGATCCTCCACTATGCGGAACAATACTGCAACCATTTTATTGCTTTTAAGCTGCTGGCGATCATCCGGCATAAAGTTTTTGCCGCCCTGCGGAAGCTTTGCCCGGCAAAGCTGGAGGGAAGGGATAAGGGAAATCTGATTTCCATTATCACTACAGATATCGAACTTCTGGAGGTCTTTTATGCCCATACCATCTCCCCGATCGCCATTGCCTTGTTTACTTCCCTGGTCATGGTACTTTTTATAGGAAGCTATCATATCCTGGCGGGAATGTTTGCCCTGGCAGCCTATGTGGCGGTAGGGGCGGTGATCCCCTTATGGAATGGGAAAAGGGGAGGAAACCGGGGAATGGAATTCCGCACCGGTTTTGGAGAGCTGAACAGTTTTGTCCTGGACTCCCTCAGGGGCCTGGACGAGACCCTTCAATATGGACAGGGGGAGAAACGGGATCAGGAAATGGAAGAACGCTCAGTCAGACTGGGAAATCTCCAGAAGGGGCTCAGCCGTCTGGAAGGTTCTCAGAGGTCTTTTACCACACTGGCTATCCTGACTTTCTCTTTTGGCATGCTTTTCTTCACTCTGTATCTGGGGCAGCAGGGAGAACTGGACTTTGGAGGAATCCTTACCTGTACCATTGCCATGATGGGCTCCTTTGGTCCGGTGACGGCTCTGTCCAGTCTCTCCAATAACCTGAACCAGACGCTGGCAAGCGGAGAGAGAGTCCTTTCCATTCTGGAGGAAGAGCCGCTGGTGGAAGAGATTCCGGAAAAAAATTCGCTGGCAGCATCACAGTCTACAGACAGGAAAAGTGCACAGCCAGGGACTTTTGCCTTTACGGGGGCCAGGACAGAGCATGTGACCTTTGCCTATGAGGATGAAGTGATATTGAAAGACTATTCTCTTGAACTGCCCCAGGGAAAGATCATCGGCATCCACGGAGCCAGCGGCTCCGGAAAATCTACTTTCTTAAAGCTCCTGATGCGGTTCTGGGACGTGGACCAGGGAAGTATAAAGCTGTCGGGAAGAGATGTGCGGCAGATCCCCACAGCCTGGCTTCGCGGCACAGAATCCTATGTGACCCAGGAGACCCACCTGTTTCATGACTCCATAGCCAATAATATTGCCATAGGAAAGCCGGGAGCCAGCCGGGAGGAGATCACAGAGGCAGCGAAGAAGGCTTCTATCCATGATTTTATCATGACACTGCCTGAGGGGTATGACACAGAAGTAGGAGAACTGGGGGACACGATCTCAGGAGGAGAAAAACAGAGGATCGGTGTGGCCAGAGCTTTTCTCCATGACGGGCCGTTCCTCCTTCTGGATGAACCTACCAGTAATCTGGATTCCCTGAATGAAGGAATTATCCTGAAGTCTCTGAAGGAATCCAGCCGGGAAAAAACGGTGGTGCTGGTTTCTCACAGAAAATCCACCATGAATCTGGCAGATAAGGTCTACGCTATGGATAACGGAAGAATTTCATAAGAGAAGAGAGGTTCTCCGATTTAGAAAAAGGATTGCATGCAATCCTTTTTTTATGCTATCATAAAAAATGGAAAAATTTCCCAGCCTCAGGTTCTGCAGGATCGTGATATTGAAAAATCGGGGAGTGACCGCAGTATGAGGTATGGATCATTAATATAGAAGGAGAATTTTTGTGAAAAGACTGAAAATATTTATACGCATACCCGATGAGATCAAAGAGCCTTTTCGGGAACAGCTCCTCAGCAATAACTGGCGGCTGATGTCTGCGAGCAGTTTTCTGGCTATTCTGGTGCAGGCTGTCAATATCCTCCATGTGCTGTTCGGCTCTGTAAGCGGGCTTAAAACACTGAATAATCGGATTTACTTTGCCTTTTATTGGATATTCCTTCTGGCAAGCCTGGCCTTTCTGCTCCTGCATAAAGGTCTCGGAAAAAAACAGCGGCAAAGAGGGCAGGAGATCCTTCAGAATGGTTTCTTCGCTTTCTGGGTACTTTGGAGCGGTATGCTAAATTACTATGATCTTACACGGGCTGGCAGCGGAGGAAATATATCTGTAATCGTGACCAGCATTATGGGAGCGGCCATTCTTGTTCAGAGCCTTCCGCTCTACAGCCTCTGCGTATATGGACTGGGATCGCTGGTATTTTCCCTGGCTGCTTATCCCTATATCCAGTTCGGCGGCCTTATCAACGTGATGATCGCCGGCGGAATGGCCGTGATGGTTTCTGCTGCCAGATACTGGTACAAAGTGAAGGAATTAAAGCAGCAGAGAGAGATCAGGAAGATTAACCAGATACTGGTGGCCGAGCATGAAAAATTAAACCTTAGCCTGGAAAAATTCCAGCTCCTGATGGATAAGATCGACCATATTATCTATGAATGGGATATAGAAAGAGGGCAGATTTCTTTCTCTGCCAAATGGGTGGAAAATTTTGGAGAAACTTCTCAGATTATGGACGCTGCAAAATGGTTTCACCAGACAGAGTGCATGACGTCCGGAGAAAAACGAAAATTCCTGAAAGGCATCAAAAAAGCACTGAAGGAACACAGTGTATATGAAGACGAGCTCCAATTAACTGATATAAGAAAGAACCGTCAATGGTATCTGCTCAGACTGTATTTCCAGTATGGAATAGAAGGACAGGCCAGATCCGGAGTGGGTTTCCTGATCAATATCCAGAGGCAGAAAGATGAGCTGGAACTTCTGGAAGGAGCAGTGTCCAGGGACTATCTCACCGGCGTTATGAACCGGAAAGGAATCCAAGAATATGCGGAGAAGAAACTGGCCAGGAAAGAGCCGGGCAGGCTGACCGCCATGGTCCTCATTGACCTTGATAATTTTAAGAAGATCAATGACAATTACGGACATCCTTTCGGAGACCTGGTTCTCGTGAGGACAGGAGAAATCCTTATGGAGCTTTTTGGCACCTGCGGACTGGCAGGGCGTATTGGCGGAGACGAATTTATGGCAGTCCTGTCTGTGACAGACATGGAAGAATTAAAGAAACAGGCAGAGCAACTCAAGAAAAATCCTGTAGTCCTGGAATGCAAAGGAGAACGTGTGGAAATCCAGTTTTGTGCCGGTGCGGCGGTGGCGGCGCCCGGAGAGGACTACCAGGATCTGTATCGGAAGACAGACCAGGCTTTATATCAGGCAAAAGAAAAAGGCAGAGGAGAAATTTACCTTGCGGGGTAAACTTCTCCTCTGCCTTTTTTCTATAATATTAGGGACAGATGCTAACGCCCCAGATTCCGCATAAGCATTTCCGGATTTGCCGCATAGTCCAGAGCCGTCTGCCGGGTGATCCTTCCGGAACGGAACAGCTTCAGAAGGCTGGAATCCATGGAACACATGGTATCAGAGGCAGAATTGTAGATCTGCCCTTCTATCTGGGGAATCTTTCGTTCCCGGATCATATTCCGCAGGGCAGGATTCATGGTCATGATCTCAAATACCGGAATACGGCCTCCGTCTGCAGCAGGAACCAGCTGCTGGGAGATGATACATTGAAGGACCATAGAGAGCTGGACAGATATCTGTTTCTGCTGATTGGCCGGGAATACGTCAATGATACGGTCGATAGTATTGGCGGCGCCTGTAGTGTGGAGAGAGGAAAATATGAGATGCCCGGTCTCCGCAGCGGTCATGGCCACCTGCATGGTCTCATAATCCCGCATTTCTCCCAGGAGGATCACGTCGGGACTCTGGCGCAGGGAAGCCCGGAGAGCAGAAATATAGCTGACAGTGTCCGTGGTGATCTCCCGCTGGCTGACAATACTTTTTTCATGTCGGTGGAGGTATTCCAGAGGATCCTCCAGGGTGATGATATGTTTTTCACGGTTTTTATTGATATAGTCGATGATACAGGCCAAAGTCGTAGACTTTCCGCTGCCGGCGGTCCCGGTGACCAGCACCATGCCCTTGTTAAGTTCTCCAAGCCGGATGATCCCTTCAGGGATCCCCAGCTCCTGAGGAGAGGGAAGAGTAAAAGAGATAATACGGATCACAGCAGCCGCGGAACCTCGCTGCATGTAAGTGTTTACCCGAAAACGGCTGACGCCTGGCAGGGCAAAAGAAAAATCGTCATCGCCCTGGTCTGTGAGAGGGGAGATACTGCGGTGGGAAGCCAGTGCATAGATGTCCTGAATGATACGCATAGTATCCTCAGGCATCAGCTTTTCCCCGGAATACTCCCGGATCTGGTTGTTCAGACGGTAGGACAGGGGACGGCCTGCCACTACAAAAATATCTGAAGCTTTTAAGAGGGAAATCTCCTGTAAAATCTCCTGGGTGTCCTTTTTGATAGTTTCGCTCATGTTTAAATACGCCGGTCCTTTCTATAAATATATGCTGCTTTTCATTTCATAGGAAAATCCGCTCCTATGAATGGAAATTTTCTGTTGCGGGGCGGGGATCAGGGCTGGCCCAATTCTTCCGGATCCATGAGATCAAGGGAACTTTTATCTTCCCACTCCCCTGTATTTACCTGCTTAAATTCAGTGATCCTGTAAAGCGGCCCCTGGTTTTGGGATGGAAGGACCGGGACTAAAGTCACCTGCAGCGCCTTCTCCTCTCCAAAGGGAATGGAAAACTGATATTCCTTGCCGTCTGTAAGGTCTGAAAAAGAACCGTCTTCATAGGCCTGATATAATTCCTGATCAATAGATGCGATTTTTTCCAGGGCTAGGGCTCTGGCTTCCTGATAGGACTGGGCCTCTTCGGCAAACTGTCTGGCGTATCCGGCGCCCCTTCTTGCGCTCATATAGGCAAGAAGGGCGAAAGCCACCATAGCAAGGACTACGAAGACAGTAAGCACTGAGACGGTTCCTGCATTTGTTATGGGAAATCTCTTCTTTTTTTTCATGTCTGCTCACCTGCCTGCAAAGGAATATAACAACTTACATCTAAAATGCAGAATACCTCTGAGCCATCGCTAACCTGTATTTCCCCTTCCAGAAGATGATCTTCATAGGAAGATCCCGAAAGAGTAAGGGATGCGAGATAGGATTTTTCTTCTTCGGAACAGAGATTCCAGTTTTCGTCATAAAAGATTTCCAGCCTGGAATCTTCCAGTGAAGACTCCGGAAAATTATCAGCAATGTCCGTAAGAGAACCCTCCTGAGATTCAAAAAGGGCAGAAAGATTTTTGGCACAGACCAAAGCTTCATTCTGCGTATGAGTCTCACGGGAAAGGGCTCTGGCCTGGACGAAAAAACGGATACATACAGCGCTGGCCAGAGCAAAGAAGAAGATAGCCAGGATCAGTTCCAGAAGGAAAAGATTGGAACGCTTAGCCGGGTCTTTTTTCATGATAGATCTCCTCCTGTCTCAATAGTTTCGGGGTGCCACAAAAGAGACTGGGAGTTCCCGCTTCTTTCTGTAACAGTCAGGGAAAGAAGCCCCTGGCCGGTAACGGAGACCTCCATGTCCTGGATTTCCAGAAGAGGAGTGCCTCCGGAGAAATCCGGTTCCTGATTCGTCCGGATGAACAATTCCATAAGGCTTCCCTCATAAGCATAGATATAGGTTCTGTAGGAGACGCCGCCTATGCTTTGATGGATACAGAGGAGATTTCCTGTCTCTCCTTCCTCCAGGGAAACGCCCCCTTCCTGATCGCAGCTTTTTAATTTCTGCTCAATGTAAGAAAGGGCGGTGTATAAATTATAATCGCTTCTTTCTTCCCGGACGGTCCGCTGATAGAGGACTGCTCCTGCGGCCGTTACGCCCAGAGAAGACAGGGCAAACACACAGAAAAGAGAAATCGTAAAAATCAGATCAATCGAATGTCTTTTCCGAAAATACCGGTTCAATCTTACTCCTCCTTTCTGATAACAGTGATCCCAGGCATAAGATTCTCCCCCTGAGGCCGGTAATCTACTACAAAACGCTGACTGTCATAAAGGATCCCATAATCCTTTGTGAGATCTTCAAGACTTTCCGGGTAATAGCCGTTCAAAGCGTAGCAGTGGACGGCGCTTTCAACAAGAGCCTGCCGGAGGGTGTCTTCTTCTTCCCTGCTGGAAATCCCTGATATAGAGGAAATCCCCCACAGGAAAAGGAGAAGCACAAACAGAAAGATCCCAAGAGAGAGAAGAAAGCTTTTAAAAGGAGAACGCTGTCTGCGTACAATAAATCGTCTCATACAGCTTCCCTCCTTACAGACCGGCCAGAATTCCCATCAGAGGCATCATTACCGATAAAAGGATCAGCCCTACTATGATGGAGAGTATGGCGACTAAAGTGGGTTCAATGACAGAAACTGCATTTCCCATAGACTCGTCCAGCTCTTCCTGGCAGCGGACGGCGATCTTCTCCATAGCTTCGTCTATAGAGCCAGTCCTGTCTCCGACTGTCAGGAGGCGGGCGTCCATACCGGTAAAAATACCGGAACGGGACAGAGACTGAGGCAGAGGCTCTCCTTCCTCCATAAATTTTCTGCACTGGGCGATCCTTCCCTGAAAATCAGGATTTTCCGTAAGGGTTCCGGCCAGATCCATGCCTTCTTCAGGAGTCAGCCCGCTTTTCAGCGCCAGAGACATACCGCTGGCAAAACGGCAGGAGGCTTTTTTGAGGATAAAATTTCTGGCAAAGGGAAGCCTGGAAAACAGCAGGGCCCTCTGTTTCCGTCCATAGGAAGTCTTAGAAAAGACAAGGCAGACCAGTACAGCGAAGACCAGCAGAGCCAGCAGCACCAGGGAATACCGGTTTATGGCCTGCCCCATATCCAGCAGTCCTTTGGATATCCCTGCCATACTCTGTCCCAGCTGGGCGTATACCTGCTGGAACACAGGCAGGACTTTCGTCACCAGCACCAAAACTACCAGCACCATCATGCCGATCATGATACAGGGATAGGTAAGGGCACTTTTTACTGCAGAAGACAGATCCGCCTCCCGTTCATAATGTCCGGCCAGAGACTCCATGACCTCGTCCTGGCGTCCGGACTGTTCTCCCAGCCGGACCATATTAAGCATATATTCCGGAAACACCCCGGCGTCTTCCAGTCCCATGCTGAAAACTCCTGTGGTATTCAGAGTTTCCTGTATGGCAGAGAGGATTTCCCGTTCCTGGGGAGAATCCGTATCTTCCAGCATAATGGCGACCCCCTCGCCGGGAGAGATGCCAGCCTTTAATACAGCGGCCATCTGGGAACAAAAAGAGGCCAGCTCAGCAGAAGAAAGTTTTTTTTCACGATCCTTTTTCATCTTATAACCGTCCTTTCAAAAGAATGTACAGGATTATCACCTGGAATACATAACCGTATAATTGGAGCCGTCTCCAATATATTTCTTTACAGAGGAAGCGCTGTTTCCCGCAGCAAGCGTAGGATCAATGAGGGACCAGCTTTTGCCGTCAAATTCAATGATATTTTCTACCCAGCCCTTTTCTTCAAGCCAGGTGCTGATCCAGGCGTGATAGACTTCTCCGGAATATCCGATTTCCAGCTTGGTGGGAATCCCCTGAGAACGGAGCATGGCGGTCATCAAGGCTGCATAGTCAAAACAGATTCCTTTTTTGCTTGCCAGAGTCTCGTCCACATCCGGAAGATAGCCCCCCTGGACAGTCCGGGCCTTTTCCTCATCATAAGAAATATTTGTGATCACAAAATCATAGACAGCACCTACAGCTTCCAGACCGTCTTTGGCATTCTGGGTGAGGCTGGCCGCCTGGGAAACCGCCTGGGTATCCTCTGTAAACCAGGTGTACTGATTTGGATAGAGAAAAGGAGAGAATTCATTTTCTATGGCAGCGTCAATCGTATCCTTATATAAATTCGAATAAAGATCATCCTTTACATGCTCCCGCACGTCCAAAGTATAAGTCCCGTTTCCAGCAGTCAGAGGCAGCGCAGCGAAGGTCTGGGATGGTTTCAGGTCATAAGTGTACCGGACCTGATCAGGAGTCTCGATAAAAAATTTTACCTTAGCGGCGTTCCCTATGTAACGGGCCATAAGATAGCCCTGGGAGATGTTGGACACATCTATTTCAATGGAAGTGTTTCCCATAAGAGCAGTTCCGGGAGCCTGGGGAGTCAGGACTTTTGGGGTGCTGTCCCATTTCCCAGTTCCTTTATCAGAAGAAGCTGTTTCTTCCTCTGGATCCTGGGACTGGCCGGAAGCCTGGGTACTGCAGCCGCCCAGAAAGAGAAGCAGGATAAGAAGACAGGAAATCCCCAGGATTTTCCAGGACTTTTTCATTTGCAGTCCTCCTTCTAAGTTTCAAAATTTGTCAAAAGATATAGAAATATCTTACCATTTTCTGTAGAGCAGTGACAAGAGGTTTCCTATGAAAAGAAAATTACATTTTTCAGCGAATAAAGAGAAAAGAACATGAAGGAATGTATATCCTCTTTGATTACCTGACAATACTGGTAAAAATTGGAAATTCCCAAAAGGGGTTATTGACATTTTTCTGTGATGATAATAACATTAAATAGGTACGCTGGAGTTTAGTTCAAACTTCAATGGTACTGCATAGAGAAATTTAAGATGGAGTGCAATAGCAATATGGAGGAAGAAAATTTAGAATTAAAGGTTTATATGCTGGGAAAATTTTCCATGGTATATGGGGGCCAGCCTGTAGTCTTTAAGAGAAACAGCGCCACCAAGGTGCTGAAACTGCTGCAGATTCTTTTGCATTACAGCGGAGTCAGAGGAGGAATTCCCAGAAACCAGCTTCTGGAAGAACTGTACGGAAGAGAAGACGTTTCAGATGCGGCCAACAACCTCCGGGTCACTGTTCACAGATTAAAGAAAATGCTGGCGGATACAGCTCTGCCGGAATATGAATATATACAGATAGAAAACGGAATCTACAGGTGGAAAAGCCCCATGGCTACCTGGGTGGATGTGATAGATTTTTCAGAAAGTGTAAAGGCCGGAGAGGCGGAGACCCACGAAGGGGAGAGGTACAGACTTTTCAGGAAAGCCTGTATGCTGTACCACGGAGAATTTCTTCCGGAGCTTTCCGGAGAAGACTGGGTGATCATTAACAGTGTGGCTTATAAAAAACAGTATGTCACAGCTTTGACAGGTGTATGGGATTATCTGAAATATGTACAGAACTATGAGGAAATGCTGGAAATCTCTACAGAAGCTGTGCGGATCTATCCCTTTGACGAGTGGCAGGCCATGAAGATCGAGGCTTTGATGGGTCTGAACCGTTATAAGGAAGCCATGGATTTTTATGAGGAGACTTCCAGAATGTTCTTTGAAGAGCTGGGAATCAGCCCCTCAGGCCGCATCATGAAGCTTTTTGAAGAGATGAGCGCAAGGATGACAGGAAATTATCAGGCTACGGGAGAGATCGAGGAACGTCTGAAAGAGGAGGGGGAAGAAGAAGGGGCCTTTTATCTGAGTCTTCCCAGCTTTCGGGACAGTTACCGCCTGTTTCAGAGGGTTTTAGAGAGAAACGGGCAGTCGGCCTACCTTATGGTCATTACTTTGACAGACAGCAAAGGACGGCCGGCAGAAGCAACGGAAAGGCAGGAGGAATTTTCCAGGAAGCTCCATGCAGCTATCCAGAAAAGCCTGCGAAGGGGCGATTGCTTTACAAAGTACAGTCCCTCTCAGTTCCTGATCCTTTTAATAGGAACAAATAAAGAAAACTGTAAACGGATCTTCCAGCGCATTTTGGATAATTTTGCCATGGAACACAGAACCTGGAAAAATTATCTGAAATATTATGTCTCTTCTGTGGCGGATATAAAGAGCGACAGTTCACAGCTTAAGATCGCCGGAAATGAATTCCACTGGAAATAGGACAGGAGGGATGGAGATGGCAAAAGGAAAATACCGCCGCTGGGGCACGGCGCCAAATCAGGTATGCGTATGCGTAGATGAAATAAAAGACGGCGAGATCAGCGGAAAAGTTTACAGCCGATACAGCAGGACTCCCTGGGAATTTAACAGCTTGATCGAGCTGCTGGGCCAAATGGAAAGCTTCTATAATAAAATCTCATTCCCCCAGGCTGCGGTACAGATCAGAGGGATCCAATGGCAGGAGAGGGGAAAATTCCAGGCGGAAGCAGAGCAGCCATTTCTGGAAAAAGAGTTTCTTCTGGAGAAAAGAGGGATCCAGGCAACCTTTCTGATCATCGTCCGCTACCGGCAGAACGCCACCTGGCAGGGAAGCTTCCTGTGGGTGGAAGAAAACCGTTCTCTGGAGTTTAAGAGTACTCTGGAACTATTGATGATGATGGACAAATCTCTGAAAAGACCTGCCTTTGGCAGAAATCCTCTGGGAAAGAGCTGGTGACCGGGGCTAAAATAAATACAGAAAACTTAGGAAAAGCAAAAGAAACAGTTTGAAAAAATTGTGGCTTTTGCTTTTTTTGTGTTTGAAAGTAATCTGGACATAGTCGGTAATGATTCGGGTAATGGCAGATTTGTTAAAATTATCTGTACGATAGAGGCTAACTATTTACTTATCAAAGTCTGCGGCAGAACCGGGACTTTGTACCTATAGAAAAAAGTCATGGAACCAGAAAACTCATGGGAGAGAAAGGAGAAGACTATGAAGAAAAGAAGTCTATGGTCCAGAGTGCTAACGATTCTCCTGGTAGTCTGTATGCTGATGACAGATCAGAGTACCTCGCTGTTTGTGGAAGCGGTCAGCGCCGCGGCACAGCAGCAGACGGAAGGAGAAGAAACATTGCAGCAGAGCAGTGGAGAAAACAGCGAGGAGATCCAGGGGGGAGGTGAAGAGACGTCTCAAAATACCGAAATACAAGAGCCCACGACAGAGCAGGAACCTGAGACCCAGGAAGGCAGCCAGACAGAGACCGACGGGAATGAGGAACCAACTGGCGGGAATGACGAGCAGAGCAGCGGAAATGAAACAGTGACACCGCCTGAGCAGGAAGAACCTGCGGCAGCAGTTCAGAATGAAGAACTGACAGTCAGTATCTCAGCAGCCAGCGATTCTGCAGCCTATGGAGATCAGGTAGTACTGAACGGGACAGTTTCAGATCCTTCTGCTAACCTTCAGTGGCAGTATTCCTATGACCAGGGAACTCATTGGCAGGATATCACCGGAGAGACAGAGCTCGATTATACCTATCCTTATACTGCTGAGAATGCGGCCTATCAATACCGCCTGCGGGCTTCCCTGGGTGGAAATGAAGTGTATTCTAATGTTCTTACGATCACCCAGAGTATGACCTTTGACCAGGTGGCCGAAGCATATTACGGGGAGAAGGGTACTCATGATACGGCTTCATCCACGATCAGCCTTATCAGCGGCGTAGGAGAGGATCGTAAGATCAAAGCCGGAGATACGTTTATGGTTTCCATAGAGTATGTGCTGGCGGCAGCAGGCCTGTATAATTACGGAGAACAGGTCCAGCCTCTGTTCGATACCTACGACGAAACAGAGATTGTTCTTTATCTTCCTGAGGGACTGAGTGTCGTGGACAGCAGTGAGAATGAAGCAGAAGGAACTCTTCAGGGAGTGACCCTTATAAAACCCAGCGAGACAGAGCCGGGATGGACCTTTCGCCTGAATAACAGTCACATACCTGCCAGTTCAGATACAGTAGGTGATTTCCAGGTGGCGATTCATGTGGATGGCAATGGACAGCAGGAGACCAACCATCTGTTTGATTTTAAAGAAGGGGAAGACCTGATGAAGATCAAAACTTCTATTACGATCAAAAACAGGACAGACCCCAACAATATTACAGACGGAAAAACCTATAAGAAGGCAGTTGCCACCACCAGTACGTTTGAGGATCTGACTTCCACTACAGATGATGTGTGGGATATTGTAAAGAGTCAGTCAGGAGAACCAGTGGTAGATCAGGATAAGACTACGGTGACTTTCAACTATGAGCTTATAGTCGGTCTGAAGGGCGAAAGCGGCATAGTGAACAATCCTCAGAGTTATACTCGTTCAGGACGTGTGCCTTTTGCCAGCGAAGCTAATACCATTCAGCTTACAGAGATCCCCACAGTCAATGACAGAGAGGGAAAACCCCTTGAAGCCAAAAGCATTAAGGTAACGCCTCAGTTTGATGATCAGACGTCTATAACTGTAAAAAGCGGCGAGCAAATCCCTCTTCCGGTGGATACCTGCGAAGGAAATGTAGAGGGAACAGATGTAGCTGGCTCTGCCCCCTACTATTCCCGCTATACAGTTGAAGTGGTATATGATTATGAAGCCTTTGAAGCAAATTATTATGACCAGGATCAGAGTCTTCTGACAGTAACCAATGAGGCCAAGATCAAATACCGGCTGGCCGGAGAGGCGACTGACTGGGAGGCCAATTCTTCTACTCAGCAGGAAACAGGCTTTGTTACAGAACCTGCAAAGCTGACAGTGGGAAAACATATTGTAGATGACGAAGGAAATGATAAGCTGTACTCTTCTGAGAACTTCCCAAAGGGAGATCCGGTAAGCGGCAGTGCAGTATTCCAGATCCGCACAGCAGATGGAGAAATCCCCACACTGTATAAGGAAGTAGCAGAGAATAAGTATGAGCCGCTGGCAAATGCCAATGGCATGGTGACCGTTAATCCTGAAGGAGATTCGGAGGACGCTATAGTAGAGACAGATGGCACAGTAACCGTATATCTGGATCCTGGCACTTATATGATCAGCGAAACCAACGATATCCCAGCTAATACAAAGAAGATTACCAGTGGGGAGAATGGAGAGAAGAATTCGGAAGACAAGACGGTTACTATAGAGGCAGGAGAGGATAAGGGTGTTACAGTAGATTTTTACAACCAGGAAATACTGGGAAAGATAACTGTCCAGAAAACCGGAAAGACAGACGGAACCTCCCAACCCCTTGCTAACGCAGTGTTCGGTCTTTATAGCAAGGACACCTGTACAGAGGATGACAAGATCACCCAGATGACCACAGGCAGCGATGGAAACGCTGTTTTCGACAGACTGCCCTACGGTACCTACTATGTGAAAGAAATTTCCGCTCCTGAAGACTATATAATAGATGGAACTACCTATCCAGTGACACTTAATGCAGAAGGAGCTGAGCAAACAGTCGCCAGTGTGAACAATTACAACCAGGCCCGGGTGATTATGCAGAAATGGGTGCTGAATGTAAACGACAAGAACGAAGAGGATCGGTATGTTAAGGTAGACCAGACCAATAACACGGAATTTTCCGGATGCTTCAGCGTAGAAAAGAAAAACACCGACAATAATACATGGAGTCCTGTAAAGGACAGAACAAACATGAGTCCGGGATCAAATGGTACAGTGGATACCCTCCTTGACGTATATGAAAGTGACGGAAAGACTCCGATTACTTATCGTTTTGTAGAGACTCTCCCTGTGGGCTGGGATGCACCAGCCGATAAGGAAATGACAATTTCTGCAGACGGAAAAACCGCTTACTCCAGGGAATTTAATCTAAAAGGTTATGAAGGCAGCGGCAATGGCGACCAAAAGACATATACCGTTGATATGTACAATGACCGGAACGGAAGTATCCAGATCACAAAAAACTTTTACGATGCAACGATCTCTGGTATGAGTGCAGTAACCGGCAAGACCGCTAATTTCGACCTCTATTACACAGAAGACGGTAAAACTTATACAAAAGTTAATGACGAGAATGCTCCTTACCAGGTTTCAGCAGGAGGAACCATTACCATCAAAGACCTGGACAGAACTGGAGACAACGGCGACAGAGATTATTACCTGGTAGAACAGTCAGTAGCTGGATATAAAACCTTTATAGGAAAAGGCCAGGGGGACAACCATGCTGCTTCTGAAACTACCATTACTTATGGAGGGCAAAACCTTACTGCTTACGGACCCTTTAATTTTACAAAACCCATGAATGGATCAGATGGCACTATCGAATTGGCGCAGGCGATCACTTTTGACAACGTAGAGCAGAAATACCCTGTGGCAGTGAAGAAGGAAAACAGCTATACCAAGGGTTTTGTATCCGGGGCGCACTATAAGATCTACGAATATGCTGATAACCAAGGAAACCATCAGGGAGCAGAGATCATAGGAGATACCACGATTGAGACAAGCACAGGCTCCTTTGCGAAACTTGACCCTGGAAAGAAGTATCTGGTCGTGGAGATTGTGACCCCTGTAAATTATGAGGACGTCACTTTAGAAAAAGACCGTATCATTGATCTGACAAATGTGAAAGAAGTGCAAAGGGATACTGAAGAGAAAATAGTGACGCTTTCCAACCGTCCGAATCCCACGATCAGCATTACCAAACAACTGCAGGAGGCCAGCACGACTGGTGACAGTACCAGCAGAACCAGAACATTGACCGGAGTACAGTTTGAGGTCTATACAAAGGTAGGAGATACATTTGCCCGGGCAGAGTATAACGATACTCCGCTGACCCTTACTTCCGGCAGCAGTCTTCAGCTTCCGGCAGGAACCTATTACCTCAAGGAAGTCGTACCGGAAAATAATCCCAACGATGTGCTGGATCCTTCTAAGTATCCGACATTGTACAGCGACTATGACCATGAGGTTTCTGGAGACAGTTATTACTTTGGACCATATACGGTGGTAGACCAGCAGGCCACTCAGGATTTGGGAACTATCGTTAACAAATCCGAGTACGGCGCAGTCCGGGTTAGAAAACTGTACAATACAATGTACACTTCCTCCGAGCCATACAGACCTTTGGAAGGCGCACTTATCGGAATATATAATGGAGACCAGTTGGTTGGACAGGGAACCAGTGAGGCAGCCACGGGATTTGTGAATTTTACAGATCTTCCCGTCTATGACAAAGAGGGAAACCTCATTAAGTATACGATCCGGGAGATCCAGGCGCCCAACGGTTATACGAAAACAGACGCAGAAATCAAAGTACAGCTTACGCCGGGAACCCTGACAACGAAAGCAGTAGACGGCAAAGAGATCTGTCTGTACAATGATCCGGTTATGACTCTGAATGTACATAAGACCTATTACAATGTATGGGAACATAATTTTACCGACAGAGCATATGAACTTCAGGGAGCTGTGATTGCCCTGTATCATTGGGACAATGCTAAACAATACTATGAATTCGTAGATGTCCGGGAAACAGATTCTGTAGGAAATGTTTCTTTTGAGAATCTGAGTCAGAGAGAAAAATATGTGGCAGTAGAAGTCTGCCAGCCTGAGGGACAAGAGTATATCTATCTGGAGCCGGAAGAGGGCAACTATCTGAACCGGAACTATAAAACAGATGGAGAGCTGCCAAAAACTCTTACAGAAGATCAGATGAAGACTTACTACCATGTGACAAAAGAAGTGAATCTGGCCAGGCCGATCCCCTCAGAGTATGAAGAAATGGTCAATGAGGAGCACTGGACCCAGCTTCAGGTAAAGAAGTATGTAATAGAGACGCAGGGCGAAAATGTAGGAAAGGAAAGACTCATCAACAACGCCCAGTTTGAACTCCGTCAGCAGATCGTGGACGTCAGCCAGGGAACAGATCAGAAACTGGTATATGATTCCGCAAACACTACCTTAGTTGGCACATACTCCAGCGGAACCCTTTATGACAGTCAGGGCGTCCGCCAGGATGGAAAATTTGCCACAGATATCCTCAAGTCTGCAGACAATGTGGTGTACTGGCTGGTGGAGACAAATGCCGGTATTGGCGCCGAGACTGACCCGGCCACAGCCATCACCCTGATAAAACGTGAAGGTACAAAATTTACAAATAAAACCCCGTATACCGATGATGGAGAAGAGGGATTCTGTACCAAGGTATTCGAGTATGTAGACGATACAGTAACCGAAGATGTAAGTGTGCAGAACAAGCCTAAGTACGGCGGAGGTACGGCCATGTTTTCCACTGTCCGTATTGCCAAATGGGCAGGACAGCGGGATGACCAGGGGAATAAAGAAGATATTTTTTCACCTCTGGGAAATGCCACATTTGACCTGTATCTGGCAGACAGCAGCGGTGGGCTTCACGGTCAGCTGGATACCCTGACGACCGGTCTTGACAACAATCTCAGCGAGGGAACCAGCCAGGGACAGGAACTCTCTGCATGGGCTTCTTCCAGAGCATTCTCCTGGACAGAACTGACAAGTATTTATCTAAGCAAAGTGGACGCAGGAGATATGACCCAGGAGGAATATAACGATATCTTCCTCACAGATACAATAGGAAACGGCTACGTGCGGGTGGCTATTGTGGAGAGCAATGCGCCTACAGGGTATATGACAGAACAGAGTACCTATTATATGTACATGTTCTTCAAAAATAACGGAAACAACGTGACAGAAATTTTCAATGACGCCTATTATGTAAAAGAGGATGGAAACACTGGAGCCCTGGAAACAGGAAATCCTCCTTTGGCAGAAGACCAGACTAAAACAACCTGGGCTCTGTATCCCACAGAGGAGCAGGCAGATGGTTCCTATTCAAAGGTAAAGGTTGACGGAAGCGGTGTTGAAGATGAGACAGAATCCCAGTACCGTCTTGTGAACTGGCCGATCGATAACTTTGCAGTTACGATCCAGAATTACGGCTATGATCCGATCCAGAGACCTGGTTCTCATGGCCTGAGTACAGAAGAACTGGATAAATTCTATGACACCAGCGCTTTTGGAGACCGGGTGGCTTTGGGCAATGTGACTATGAAGCTGGAACGGTATGTAGACGGAAAATGGACACCTTATGCTTATACGGAAGGCATAACAGATGGAACTTTCACAGTAAATGACAACGGCTATTATGCATTCCCCAGCGGACTGAATATCGGTCAGTACAGGATCACGATATTAAATTCAAATGAGTCAGGCCCTATGGCAGGATATGAAACGGTTTATGACGGTTCTTCAGGTGAAAGAGCTTACTATTTTGAAGTATCATCAGATAATGTGGATATCAGCCTTTATAATCCGACAAAACAGAGCATGACTATTTCCAAGTCAGATATGACAGGGAATGACGGCGCAGGCTCTCCGGTAGAAGGGATCACTTTTACTCTTACAGATACAGCAGATGCCCAAAAAACCGTAGACGGAACCACAGGCGCTGATGGAAAGGCCTCTCTGTCAGGTATCGAAACGGGTACTTACAGGCTGACAGAAAATGAGAAAACAGGATATACAAACCATTATTTTACAAAATACTTTACAGAAAAATACAGCGGCGATACTTACGTCTATAAAAATGAAGACATACAAGAAAGTGTTCCATTAACAGATCTGGTAAGCAACAACGGGATTTTCTTGGGATACACTTATGAACAGAAGATTAATTCTGACGGAAGCAAATGTGTGACAGTAACGTCTGTACGGCAGATTTCAGATTACGGCATTGAAACATCTAAAGGAATAAATCTTCAGATCGCAAATCCTCAGACAGTGGACTTTACCATTAAGAAAATAAATCGGGAGACTCAAGAAGGCCTTGCCGGGGCGAAGTTTAAGGTTGAACGTCTGGATTTCCAGAACTGTGGAATTGCAGAAGCCATTGACGTTACGATCACCGGATCGGAAAGCGGCTGGGAAGAAGTAGGAACTTACACCACTGGAACAAATGGGCTTTATACCTATAAGAATGGCGAACCGGGGATCTATAGGATCACTGAGACACAGGCCCCGGAAGATTATGATATTACAGACCCAGAACCGAAGTATCTGGCCCTTACAGGAGGACTGAAGATCAAATCTGTCACTCTTCAGGGAGAATCTTCCCAGAAGATTACCGTTAAGGTAACAGGAAATAATGGAGAAGATACCTCCGAAGACCCGGATTTTACTTTTGCGGATAACAAGAAAGTCCGCCTTACGGTGACAAAACATATTGACAGCGGAAGCCTTGCGGTTGCAGGAAATCCTTCCTTTACCTTTACCCTCTATGGAAGTGACAAAACCACTAAAATAGAGGAATTGCCGGTGACTTGTACAAATGGAGCAGATTCCAGCGGCAGCTTTGAGAAGCTTCTCAGTCAGGGCGGGACATATTATCTGAAAGAAACGAACATACCAGAAGGATATGCACTGAAGGGTATCAGTGGAAATGCGCTGACAGAGGACACAGACGGATTTTATAGAATTGTGGTTCCAGACAGCAGCGCTGACATAGTGGTTACGGCTGAGAATACTTATCTCTGGGCTGAAGTATCGGTGCTGAAGGTGGATGGAGATACTGGAGCTTCTTTAAGCGGTGCTGATTTCAAGATTGCTTCTGTTGACAGTAGCGGAGCAGAGACGGACCTTGAAAACGTTACATTTACAGAGGATCCTGAAGGTTCCGGAGTCTACAAGGCAATGGTGCCTGTTTCTTCGGAAGATGGGGAGACTTTCCATATTTATGAAACAAAGCAGCCGGAATATTATCTGCTTAACACCAGCAATTATGTGGAGGTTACTTTGACGCCGGGGCAGAAGATGGCAGCGCCGGTATGGGATAACTCTTATCTGACAGGAGAAAAGAAAGATGAGAGGATGCTGGACAACAGGATCTTCCCCAACTACCGAGGAGCTTATATCGAGCTTACTAAGTATGACAATGTGAGAGAGGCTATAGAGGCAGAACCGGCGGATGACAGGGGAACTCTGGCTGGTGCTCCTTTCACACTCTACAGATGGGTAGACAACCCGGAAGAAGAGGGAGCCGGACATTGGGAAGTGGATACTACCCAGAATACAGATGAGAAGGGGTTTGTCCGCTTTACGGTTAACGGCGGCAGCAAATATGCAGTTTCTGAAGGCCAGGTGACTGGATATCGGGAACTGGAAGGTTTGTGGCCTGCAGGAAGCCAGACCAAAGTAAATATAGAAACAGCCAATATTGACGGTCAAGATGTGACCCTTCATATCATCAATGAAGGAAATGGCGTAACAGCAGGAACGTATTACCGATACAGTGCTTACAATGTGCCATACGAAGATCTGGAAATCCGTAAAGCCAATGTGGATCCCAATGGAACTGCGCCTACAGCTGTGGTAGATGTATACAGAGTGCCGGAAGATACAAAAACAGAACTGACCCAGGCAGAAGTAGAGGCGCTGATGAAGGCGGAAAATCGTGTGATTAATGATATCAATGTAGACGACTTGAGTGAGGATGGAACATACCGGTATGCACAGGATACTCGTCTGAACAGCAGTGTTGTTGCAGGAGAGAAATATCTGGCTGTGGAAAAGAGCTCCAGTATCTCCCAGATCCGTGATAACAGTCTGGTTGACTGGTATCAGGTGTTTACAGTTTCCGCAGAAAGCGATAATCCGAAAATCGTGACTCTGAAAAATATGGAAGGAAAAGTGAACCTTTCTCTTAGCAAAACTGCAGAGGAAGATGAATTTACAAGTCTTCTTACTCAGGGAGCTCAGGTTAATTATACGATCACTCCTAAGATGGGAGACAATACATACCCTCTTACCGGGTTTACTGTAGAAGAGCAGGGACTGAAGGCTTTTCATGAGGGAAACAACCAGGGAGAGCCTACTACCACAGAGATTTCTCTGGCGCATAAAGATGAAGAGGGGAATATTACAGGAGGCGCGTATGCGATTACTCAGGTCAGTCTTGAACCGGCCAGCCATGAGATATTAAACCTGGCTCCTTCAGGTACAGACAGCGCCATATATGCAGTGGTCACCTTTTATGACTTCCAGGGAAATCCAATAGGAAGTCCAATAGAAACAAATGTAAGTCAGAGTATGCAGACAATAGCAGGGCCTCAGGAAACCAGAGCAGCTTCCTTTACCATATCTTATATCTGCAAAGGTCTGGAAGGAGTTACTTCTCAGGAAGGACTCTCCGGTTATGCTCTGGGTACCTCCTTTACACCGGGAGCGATCCATGTTACTGCAGATATTGACCGTCAGGAAGGCGGCATTGATGTGCTGTCCATAGACCGGATCCAGAATACTGCCCGGTCCCAGGCAGATTATGATGTATGGACAACAGATGGTAAGAGGGAAAAGGCAGAACCTATCGTACGGACAGCCAGCGAAGATATTACCTTTGCCGAGCAGGAGACAGCGTTTGTTACGGTAAGCAAAGAAGCTTTTGACCCTGAAGGAGAAACAGATGGAACAATCAGTTCTGCACAGCTGGAAGATACCATTGCCTACAGGATCACCCTTACAAATGACAAAGAGGCCACAGCCCCTATGGAAAAACCTTTCATTGTGGATCTTCTGCCCCAGGGAACCAGTTGGGTCCGTAAAGGTGAAGATCAGGTGGAACTGGTAACAGAGGAAGGCTCTGATCTTACACTCAGCCAGGCTTACCCAGGAACTTCAGGGGAAGAAAACGCTGTATTCGTAGATCTTGACGGAGAGCTGAAACCAGGAGAAAGTGTCACAGTCATTATATATGTAAAAGTAGAAAGAGCAGTTGTGACCTATGGTTCTTCTATGAACAATTATGTACTGGCAGGCAGCAATGTAAGAGGCTCTCAGACAGTGGACAACCCACGCGCCTCTTCTTATAAGAACGGCAACAAAGCGTGGCCGTCCAGCCTTGAAGACGTGCTGACATCTTTTCCGTTGGACCGTTTCAGGAACCTGGAAGAAATACTGGGAGAGAAGGCGGGATTCGGATATATTTCAGACCGCTCTGCAGTAAGCTGGAGTTCTGATTCCAATGCGATACTTTCTAAGACAGGATATGGAGACAGAGATGCAGAAGAAGATCCAGAAGGAACCAGTGAGGGAGGATATACTTCTGACAGGCTTTCTACTGTAGACAACGGCGGAACCATGTACTACCGTCTCTCAGTTACCAATCACTCGATTAATCAGGGAAAGACCGATCTGTCTATTATCGATATCCTGCCTGCCGGGGGAGATTATACATCTGCCAATTCGCCGAGAGGCAGCGAGTGGTCTCTGGATTTCGACAGTATCACACATGTAGCAAAGACCAATAAAGATAATGAGGAATCTGGGTCCCTGACAGAAAATAGCGATTATGAGATTTACTATTATACCGGCAGCATTTTGGACTATGCGACGGTATACAGTGCTTCAAAAACGATTAAATTCGGTACGGATGCGGCAAGCCTGCCGGCTGGATGGGGCAAAACTGTGCCTACGGACAAAGGAGACATTACAGCTTTCCTGGTAGCGGCCAGGCGAGATAAGGTACGTCTGGGAGAAGATGAAAGTCTGATCGTAGAATATCGTACCAAGGTCAATGGAGGAGAAGCTCTTACTGCAGAGGAACTGAATCAAATTGCATACAGCAATGCGGCCAACAGTTTTTCCTGTAACTATGGAACCTATGCTTTATCCAGCCTGGATTCAGTGACTCCTTTTGACCGTGTACTTACTTCAAATACAATATCTGCCACTATCCTTCCGGCACCTGTACAGGTAGGAGGACGTATCTGGATCGATAAAAACGGAGACGGAGAGAGAAGCAGTGATGAAGAGGCAGGATCCTTCAGTAATCATACGTTGATACAGGATATGCTGAACAATATCCAGCTTCGGCTGAACACTTATGAGGGCAATGACACAGGAACACCGATAAACGATGTAAAGAAGTCCAGTGACTGGAACACGGTAGCTTCCTATTGGTTTGAGAACCTGGATTCGGCTGCTTACAGAGATGGTACCAAAGAAGAGGATGCCTATGATAAGGATAACAACCTGATCATTTCCAAGCTGAAAGGCAGCAGTCCTTCTACCTATCAGGTTGCAGCAGATTTTACAAATGTAAAAGGAAAATTCGGCGTTACCAGTGAAGGAGCCACCAATGGACGTTCCAGAAATCCGAATGGCGGTATCCCTGATAAGGAAACGACAGATAATAACTTTGTCCAGACTTCCGTGAACAGTACGGCTACATCAGAAAGATTCTTCCTATGGTCCAGCAGCCAGTACGATATGACAAAAGACCTTGGACTGGTGCTCTACAGAGATCTGAAGATCACCAAACAGGCCCAGGATGATCCAAATACTAAGATAGAAGGAGCCAAGTTTACTGTATACGGACCATTTGATACAGAGAACATCAGCAATGGGGATCTGACAGAGAGCAATATTGTAAAGAATCCTGACGGTGGAAAGCAGTTTACCACAGACGCCAATGGTCAGATCACGGTTCCGAATCTGCTGTGGTATAAATATTATGTGATCGTGGAAGATGAAGCTTCCACAGGCTATGAGTTAGACAGCGCCCAGGTAACTAATGTAGAAAAAACTACTAATCTTGAAGAATACGAATACAAAGTGGGAGAGGTTAGTAAGCCCGCCTGGATACTGGGAATACCAGATGACGAAAAAGATTCTTCTATTGAGAACATTACAGTTACCAATGAGAGAGAAGTAGACGTTACACTGGAAGCTTCCAAGAAATTCCTGAAAAACGGAGAGCCACAGAAGGTAGATGCTGGTGATTACAGCTTTGCCCTTTCTCAAGAACCAGAAGGAACGGCTATACAAACAAAGCAAAACGATGGCCAGGGAAAAGTTACCTTTGATAAGATCACGCTGAACAGTATAGGAACCTTTACTTATTACATCCAGGAAGTGATACCGGACGAGAAGGACAGGACTCCTGGAGTGGAATATGATGATACGATCTATAGAGCTGTCGTTACAACTTCCTGGACAGACAGCGGACTGACTGCTCAAACGGTATACCAGAAACAGAATGAGAAGAATGAGTGGGTGACAGAATCTGACGGCGCTGTCTTTACAAATGAATACAAAGCAGCAGGCCAGTTAGACCTCAGGGCCAGAAAGACAGTCAATGGAAAGACGCCTCAGGGGGCAGAGGCCGAAAGATTTACCTTTACCCTTACGTCTCAGGGAAATACTCCGGAAGTGACCCAGACAAAGACCAACAGTGGGGACGGATCCATTACCTTTGATCCTATCTACTATGATCTTGATGACGACGGAAAAACCTATACTTACCAGATACAGGAGACCGGAGTCGCAGACACCGTGGCGTCTGAGGTTAAGAATGCCTATACACCGGACAGTACGATTTATACAGTGACTGTCAAAGTAGAGGACAATCACGACGGCACAATGAAAGCGACGCCTGTTTACACGGCCAAAGAAGAAGACGGAAAGACAGAAACAGTTTCTGAAATTGTCTTTGACAATACTTATACAGCCACAGGAACCTGGACGCCGGTTGGAACCAAGACCCTTACCGGAAGGGATATGGCTGAAGATGAAACTTTCAGCTTTGAAGTTGTAGAAGTTATTGGTGAAGAAGAAGGCGCTACTGTATCTACCGGTACTGCATCAGGAGGAGAGAACGGAAAACCTGTTAATATTTCCTTTACCCAGGTTGCTTATGACATGGAAGATATTGGCACTCATAATTATGTGATCCGGGAGACTGGAAATGACGGAAACGGCATTGATCTGTCTGAAGCTGAATATAAAGTGGAAGTAACTGTTTCCGATCAACGGGACGGAAAACTTGGGGTATCTCCAAGCTATGAAAATGGCCCGCCGTCCTTTGAAAACATTTATACAGCAAAGGGAAGTCTTACTCTTTCCGCCCGGAAGACAATAAACAATGAAATACCGGAGAAGTATAAGAACAGTGACTTCAGTTTTACTCTGACGCCTCAGAATGGAGCTCCGGGAGATGTACAGACCGTAAAGAACGACGGAAAGGGAAATGTGAGATTTGAGCCGATTACCTATAGCCTGGAAGATGTAGGAAATACCTATACTTACCTGATAGAAGAGACAGGAAATATTCCAGAGTATTACAGTAAGGATCCGACCATATATACTGTTGAAGTAACTGTAAATGACGATGGAAAAGGAAAGCTGATCCCTGCAGTCGCCTACAAGGCTAATGGAGAATCTGTTTCAGAAATAACTTTCAACAATACCTATACAGCAAAGGGAAGCCTTGCACTGACTGCTCAGAAGACAGTAAACGGTCATGCACCGGCAGCAGATGAAAACGGAGCTTTTACCTTCAGCCTCAGTTCTGTTGGAACAGACACGCCTTCTGTATCACAGACCAAGAAAAACAATGGCGGAACAATTGCCTTTGATCCGATCAGCTATACGCTGAAAGATGCAGGCAAAACCTACACTTACCAGATCACAGAATCGGGTACATTGCCGAAAGGATATGAGAAAGACGACAGAACCTATACTGTGGAAGTAACTGTTCAGGACAACGGAGAAGGAGTTCTGGTGGCTACACCGGTATATAAAGTTGGTGATGACACAGTAGAAAATATTTCTTTCAATAATATTTACACTGCAGAAACCACTTTAACTCTGACTGCAAAGAAAACGGTTAACGGACAGGCGCCGGAGAATTATCAGAACAGCACCTTTGCCTTTACCCTGACGCCTCAGAATGGAGCGCCGGGAGCTGTACAGACCGTGAAGAACGACGGAAAGGGAAATGTGAGCTTTGAGCCGATTACCTACAGCCTGGAAGATGCAGGAAAAACCTATACTTATCAGGTGGAAGAATCAGAGACTACGCCTCAGGGATATACCAGAGACCATACAGTATATACTGTAAGTGTTAAGGTTGATGATAACAGAGACGGAAGTCTGAGCAGCACGGTTACTTATATGAAGTCAGACGAAGAAGGCACCGGTACTGTGGAAGCAGAGGATATGACCTTTGACAATACTTATGCAGCCGCAGGAAGCTGGACTCCAGAGGGATCCAAGATCCTTGCAGGACGGGCTATGGCAGCCGATGAAAAGTTTACCTTTACAGTGAAAGACCAGGATAACAATACGGTTTCCACAGGTTCTGTTACAGGAGCTGTGGAAGGAACTGCCAAAGATATTATCTTCACACCAGTGAACTATACACTGGAAGATGCGGGAAAGACTTATACCTATACCATCACTGAAGACAAGACCAATACACCGCCGGGAGTTGAGATGGCAGAGGATATCTTCGAAGTACAGGTAGAAGTCAGTGACAACGGAGACGGAACGCTGACCGCCAAACCGGAATATACAAATGGCACAGCAGTCTTTGTCAATACTTATACAGCTTCCAACCAGCTGACGATCCAGGCAGAAAAGACAGTTAACGGCAAAGCACCGGCAGCAAATGAAAACGGAAAATTCCGCTTCACACTGAAATCTGGTGCAGATACACCGATGCTGGAAGAGACAGTGACAAATGCAGGAAGCATTGTGACGTTTGCATCTATCAAGTATGATCTGGAAGACGCAGGGAAGACTTATACCTACACATTGAGGGAAGAGGATATCTCTGGAGGGTATAGCAAAGACAGCGCAGTATATACGATCACTGTGAAAATTACAGATGACGGAGACGGCAAACTGAATCTGGATACAACAGTCACTAAGACAGCCGGAGGAGAGACTACAGAATCTGGACTTGGCGAGATAACCTTTAACAATAGCTACGAAGCCACAGGCACATGGACGCCGAAAGCCTCTAAGAGTTTTGAAGGCAGAGACATGCAGCCGGGAGAAAGCTTTACCTTTGCGGTAGTTGACACTGAGAATGAAGATAATGTTCTCTCCAACGGAACTGTAACAGCAATTGGCCGCGGACAGGAGAAGGAAATTACTTTTGAACCGATCCATTACAGTCTGAATGCGGATACAGATGATACAGGAAAGCATGATTATCTGCTCATCGAGACTACCAGAAGCGGAGACGGGATTACTGTAGATACGAATAAGTATCCGGTAACAGTTACTGTGATAGACAACGGTAACGGAACGCTGAATGTTATAGCTGATAATGAGGGTAAAGAGCCAGTATTTGAAAACTCCTATACTGCTTCTGGAAGCCTTGAGGTAACAGCAGTCAAAACTGTAAACGGCACAGAGCCTGCAGCAGATGAAGATCAGAAGTTTACCTTTACCTTGATGTCAGGAGATAAAAATACTCCTGCAGTTTCCCAGGAGAAACGAAATGAAGGCGGTCAGATAACCTTTGACAAGATTACCTATGGTCTGGGAGATATAGGAAAAACCTACACATATATTGTAAAAGAATCTCAGACAGTGCCGGATGGATACAATGCATCAGAAGCAGTGTACAGGATCACAGTTAAGATCACAGATAATTATGACGGAACTCTGAAGGTGGACAGAACCATTGAAAGGATTGATGGAGAAGCACCAGAAGAAGTACAGGCGATTACCTTCAATAACATCTACGAGGCAATGGGAATATGGACGCCGGAAGGAACAAAAATTCTTACTGGTAGAGATATGAGAGAAGGAGAAGAGTTTACCTTTGAAGTTGCCAGACTGGATGGAGAGGAGGAAACTGTGGTGACTACGGGTAAGGCAGAGGGAGGCATCGACGGCGAAGCTGTAGATATACAGTTTACTCCTGTAACCTATACCCAGGCAGATGCAGGTAAGACTTACGAATATGTGATCAGGGAAATTGGAATCCCTTCAGCGGGAATGACGTTTGATCCTGCAGAATATTATGTTTCTGTAAGTATTACTGACAACAGAGACGGCACATTAGAGATCACTCCTGATTATAGTAAGGGCCAGCCGGAATTCCGGAACACCTATGCTGTGAAACCTACCACATTCCCTCCGCAGGTAGAGAAACTTATTACCGGGGCAGACACTCCAGAGGATAAGAACTTCTACTTCACCATGGAAGCTGACAAAGCCAACCTGAAGGACGGCGCTCAGATGGGCGGACAGGAAGCACAGGTTACCGGATCAGGACAGACCAACTTTGCACCTATCACCTTTACTCAGGCAGGCACCTACCGGTTCTTCATAACGGAGACCCAGGGAAGCCAGGAAGAGTACAGAGGATATACCTTTGACGATACCGTCTGGACTCTGGTTGTAACCGTGGAGGACATCAACGGACAGCTTACTGTAAATGAAGAGGAGACCAGGTATCTGCGGACCGATGAGGAAACGGGAGAAAAAGTATCTGACGAAACGGCGGTATTCACCAACGAGTATACACCGCTGACCGTCGACTACCAGCCAGCGGCAGAAAAACGCCTTGCCGGAGAAGATCAGATTCCGGAAGATAAGGTATTTACCTTTAAAATCCAGGATCAGTCCGAGACAGAAGGCGCAGTTATCCCAAAGAATACGGCAGAAGTTGTAGGAGCAGATACGGCCCATTTCCAGCCGATCACCTTCACAAAAGCCGGAACTTATACTTTCCTCATCACAGAGGACCAGACATCGAAACATAACGGCTATGATTACGATGAAAATACCTGGACTCTGACAGTGAAAGTAAAAGACAATAACGGACAACTGGAACTTGACGGCGAACCGGTATACACACCAGCCCAAGAAGCGGATGATGTGAAGGAAAATACAGAGAATGCAGTCTTTGTAAATACCTATTCCGTTACACCGACTTCTCAGACATTATCTGTAGTAAAGGAGATCACCGGAGATGAAACTCCCACAGATAAGGATTTCTACTTTGAACTGTCTGCTGTAAATGGTACTCCGGCAGATGGCTATAAACTTCCTGAGAATACAGAAGTAAAGATTACCGGAAGGGGAACAGGAACTTTTGACGCTATTGCCTTTGCCAGAGCAGGCGACTATACTTTCCAGATCCAGGAAAGGAATACACAGGAATCAGGATACGGATATGATCCAGATCCATGGACTGTGAAGATCCATGTAGAGGATCAGGACAGTGTCCTGAAAGTGACGAATGTGGTCTATGAAAAGAATGGAAAGACGGTGGAAGGAGCCGCTGCGGCAGCCTTTGAGAATACTTACACTGTGAAATCCACTGCCTTTACTCCAAAAGCAGAGAAACTTCTCACTGGAGCGGACACTCCAGAGGACAAGAACTTCTACTTCACCATGGAAGCTGACAAAGCCAACCTGAAGGACGGCGCTCAGATGGGCGGACAGGAAGCACAGGTTACCGGATCAGGACAGACCAACTTTGCACCTATCACCTTTACTCAGGCA
>ERZ1643247.293-NODE-293-length-62397-cov-8.046149_pt1 | contig 62397 bp, 61 predicted proteins | sample MGYA00579264_ERZ1643247 | MGnify/ENA primary metagenome ERZ1643247 (study PRJEB29033, sample SAMEA4952262) | chicken gut metagenome | biome: Broiler Chicken; feature: Gastrointestinal Tract; material: Caecum | place: Ireland | collected 2018 | study: Broiler... | reverse complement strand
GCTCTGCTCTGCTCTGCTCTGCTCTGCTCTGCTCTGCTCTGCTCTGCTCTGCTCTCAAGAGTATTCTCTCCTTTGTACATCTTGTCAATCCCTTTTAAATTTCTTTTCAACTTTATTTATTGCTTGTCTTATCGTCTGTTCTCGAAATACTAGAAGCGCACAAACATAAATAACAACACCTATTATTCCGCCAACAAAACACCTACAAAGATCATTGAGCGAATCAAAAAATGGCATGATTCCCGCAATTCCAGCACACATACAAGCCATTGCAAAAAAGGCCTTTATAAATGTTCCAATTGCTTTTCCGTACTTAAATCCATCCATCTTTTTGCACATCTGAATTAAAAGCAGTATTGTACAGACCGTTGCTGAAACGGATGTTGCAAGAGCCAACCCCAGATATTCAAATTTCTTTACTAGTAAGATGTTCAACCCAATATTTACAGCAACTGCAATCGTTCCATTAATCATTGGTGTCTTTGTGTCCTTCATAGAATAGAAAACTTTATTCAGGACATCTCTAAAAGACGCTCCCACAATACCTAATGCGTAAATTTTTAAGGCACGGCTTACAAATAAGACTGTATTTTCATTGAATGCTCCACGTCCAAATAAAATTTGTACAATCTCTTTAGAAAACACAAAAATCAACGCGGCTAATGGAAGTACTAATAATGACACCACATTAATATAAGTTAGGGTAAAGGAATTTTTTTCTGCCTTGTTATTTCTTGCGAACAACTCAGTCATTTTAGGATACAGGATCGTTGTCAAGCTTAAAATAACGACTTGCGTAACCATATTTGCAACTTCACTTGAATAGTTCAGTGCAGAGACACTTCCCTCTACCAACCCAGAAGCCATTGAACGATCCACAATTGAGTTAAGCTGATTTACACCCGTGCTGATAAATACCGGCCCCACCAGTATTAACATTTGCTTGATATTTGTATCTCGAAGATCTAAAACACGTCGATGCCTGAAATCAGTTTTTTTCTTTATAAGTACCCTTAAATAAACAAATTGTCCAAAGGATGCTAGAAGTAGACCAACTGCAAGAATATATGCGTTTCCTACATAGAATCCGATTGCAATAAAAGCAATTTGAATCAAATTGTAAGGAACATTCATCAAAGAGTTTTGATTGAAATAGCCCTCAATTTGCAAATACGCATTATATATATATACCAAAATAATGGCAATACATGTAGGCATAATAATCTTTGCAAATTGATTGCATAGGATAAAAGTCTCTCCCTGAAATCCGCCTGCAAATAACTTCACAAGCTGATTTGAAAAAAGAACCCCTAAAATCGTCAAAAAAACAGATAGCAAACAAAAGATATTAAACACATTGTTTGCGAATCTATCTGCCAGCTCTTTGTTTTTCTTGACTTTTATTTCAGTGTACAGCGGTATAAAACCTGTCGTAACCGCTGTACCAAACACTGTAAATATAATTGCGGGGATATTTTGAACTGCAACAAAAACATCCGATACATAGCTAGTCCCATAGTAATTAGCCAAAACCATTTCTCGAACAAAGCCCAATCCTTTTGCTATGAACGCAGCAAGAATCAACTCAACTACCTTTATTGCAATGCTCTTATCCCTTTTTTTTGCCATTAATTGAAACCTCTCTTTACCGCCAGATTAGCTTTCTTTCTAAGGTAAAAGGCCAATTTTCCGAATGTTATTTTCTTTCGATAGAACCAGGCTACTTTTGCATAGAAGTGCAACGTACTACATGTGCCATGTTTTTTTATAAACTTATAATTTAGTTTATCTTTCTCAATTTCTTTAACGACATCTGGATATATCGCATAAATGATATCTTTTGAATATGTTTTTGCTTTAAAAGAAATTGGTCTTGAGAAAAGATGTATATACATATATTCTTCTCTCTTCACATTTGTCCCATCTAAATAATTTCTAATAATCTTGCCATTTTCCCAAGTAAATACCTGTCTGTTATTCTTATATCCATCTTCCTCCGGCAAATACAACAAATAAAAGCTCGTTGTAAATCTATCCAGGTGAGCAAAATTGGTTTCTTTATAATACGGTATTTCCAGTGCATCGTATATTTCGCAAATACCAACCTCATCAAAAAATTTTCCATCACCGGATGTGAATACATCCTTATAATTCGGAGCATTTTCTACTTGATTTCGATATCGTTGGTTAACCTCCGGTGTATTTCGGTAAATCACAGAATGTCCTTGAAATCCAATTTTATCGTATTTTTCAAGTATCTCATCGGTTATGAATGCTCTTATATCTCCAAAAATCAGGTCCATATCGCAATGGCCCCAGTAGTCATATGTTTTTAATTCATCACTGAATATTTCTCCATATGCAGGGCGAAAATCACACAATTTCCATGGTTTACTAATTACTATAGGAAAATCAAAATTATTCTGTATTCTTTCTTTTATACTGTCATAGGTGCAGTAATGTACTTTTACATTATTAGGGTAGTTATACTCTGTCCTATCATCAGTAAGTAAAATCCAATCAATCGTTTCATTTGCTGCACATGAAAGCAGCCACAACTTAAACCCAACCGGAAGTTTTCCGAAATACGGAACCAAATAAGCTATTGATTTCATCTATTCAATCCTTTCTTAACTGCCAACACATATCCAATCGGATATCCACAAGTGACAAGCACCTTTCTATATATTCCATCAATTGAAGAAATTGCTTCCTTATATTTCCGGCCAATTCTAATATTATCTCGGCTATATCCAATATATGCTTTGACAAACGCTTTGGGATATTTCCAAAAATAGTCCATTGCCTCATTGATATAAAAGCGCCATAAATAGATTGTTTCTCTTGCACGTCCCGTACTTTGTTTAATCACAGAATTTTCTTGATCGTGATAATAGGCTCTTATGTTCTCATCAATATAACGAGTCTTGTACTTTCGTGCCATTCTCCACCAGACAACCGATTCTGGGTAGAACTTGAGTTTTTCATTTGGTTCTGGAAATGGAAGTTCCTTCATTACATCGGTGCGAACAATATTCCATTTTTCAAAGCAAAGTCTCTGTACAAAATAAGCATCCAGATCATTACTGTCAAACATATGCTGCGGATAAGATCCAATCGGTGTTCCATCTTCAGCATTATAGCATTTTGCAATAACGCCCTTATATTGATTCCTTTCCCCTTCAGGTATTGATTCCCATGTATTGATAAAAACCTCTAGTGCATTTGCCTTGAAAGAATCATCTGAATCTGCAATTAAAAACAGCTCCGACGTAGTTTCCTGCAGTGCCCTGTTTATTGCCGAGTGCTTTCCTGCATTTTCTTGATAAATATATATTATTTTGAAATCTGCTTCTTTTTCAAATTCTACCACAAGACTTTTAGTATCATCTGTTGATCCATCATCAACAATAATCCAAATAAAATCCCGAAATGTCTGTCTCTTCAAGCTTTCAAATACACGAGGTAAAGATTTTCTTCTGTTATATGTTGGTGTAAAGACCGTTATTCGCTCCATTGTTTCTCCTCATAATTACTATTCGCATTATATTCATCGTCAAAATTTAATACCAAAACACAGTATAGCCCAATTGTAGTAAAGTGAAAAAAGGCTGATGTTGCAATACTTGATACTAATGAAATAACGCATACCATAAGTCCCGCAACTATCGAGAGTGCATTATTTCCACATTTTTTCATAATATACTTGAATAGATTAATTAATAGAATGATCATTAATATCGTTCCAAGCCCACCAAATTGAGCTATAATCGCTGGCCAATATCCATCAGATGCCATAGAACCATCATTTTCAGCCAATCCATAAACACGATTCATGCCGTATAATCTATATAAAGGACTATAATTCATAAACGCCTGATATGTACCAAACGTTGCAAATCCAGATCCAAGCGGGAAATATTGCTTCATTGTTTTTAAACCATATTTCCAAAATGCATATCTTGCGGTATTTACGCCATCAACAAAAAAGTAAACAAATTTATATCTTCCTAGAAGAGCAACGGTCACTCCCAAAAGAGCCAAATGTCTAGGTTTAACAAATTCAGTCACTTTTTCAATTATCTGTTTTCGTCTAACTGATTTTACTTTCATATTCATATTTTGCCTTTACCGTAAGAACTATTAAATACATATACGAATACATCGAATAGACGCCTGGTATAGCAACCCCACCTGTAGAGAAAATAAATGCATAATTTTTTATTGGAAACTGTAATGTTCTTCCCGAACTCATTCCAATATCTACAAATTGATTAATAACTGCACAGCATGCAGAAACAACCACCAAAAAACAAATTGGTGGAGCAAGATATCTTATTACCTTTCTTTTATTACATGTTTCCGCAAACTTATCCGCTCCTAGAAATGCAATAAAAACTTTGAAGCAATAAAATATATCTGCTGAAATAATTTTAAGGTTTTCCTGTAGTTGTGACTGCATTCCGCCTATTAATCCAATTATAATAATCCCGATCGTACAACACACAATTGCTGCTAGCTTTTTATTAATTTTCCCGCTTTTTAAACAGCACCCAACAAAATAGAGTCCAAAAAAAATAGTTACAATTTCATCTACATATCCAAATATCGGAAGCACCTGTATGAGTTGATATTGAAATATAAGCAGATAACACACAGTCAATAAAACTAAATCATGCACTATAATATCTCCTTTTCTTTATATCAGTTTATTCTTTAATTCAGCACCCCTTTATTTTTCTTAAAGTTGCCATCAGTCCACCCTTGTAAGCAATTCCCTTTATGGATTCTAGCAGTCTATCTTTAGAGGTGACTTTTATATACTTCTGAATGTGTTCATCCATTTCGTGTTCATCCAAATCCGTATAGAAGGATGCTCTATCTTTATGTGGAGTTGCTGAATTACGAACCATTATTCCATCTAGTGCTATCGCCTTTTCTGCATCCACTTGGAATATCTCATACGCGGCAGCAATCTCTTTTAGTAGTTCGACTCCCTTGTCAGTATGAACTAGAAGATTCGTATATCCTCTATCATCATCCTTTTTTCCTAACAATTCTCCCATGTGCCAACAGTCGAATACTGTATAATCACTAACTCGATTTAGCTGCTTAAATTTACAAGTATAGCAAGACGGCCGAGATGCAATCTCCGAAAAGAAACTTTTTAGCATATAGTCAACTCTTGCACTGCCTGTATATTTTTTCCCATTCTCAAACCTAAGCATCATTGTGCCACTATGATAGCCATATGTTTTGTTTCTAAAATTGATTTCCGCTATCTTTGAATTATACTTCTTGGTTTGAAAATCTATATATTTCTCCCACAGTTTAGGTGATGGTGTTCCATGACATACCAAATCCACCGTTATTAAATTCTCATAGTCTTTTTTCAAGAATTCCTTCAATCCATAGACCTGACAAGTAGTACCAATAAAGCAAACCCATCGTCCATTTTTTAATTCATCCTGAATTTTTGTATATGTATCTCCCAAATAACTTTGGACATACTTTGATCCTCTTGTTTTTGAGAACTCCACATCATCCTTAGTAAATTCTCTATGAACGACATTCCAATTATTGTCATAGCTTGCAGTCCAGACAATGCCACCTTTACTAAAGAACCATTGAGCGAGAGGCGTAGAAAATCCACCTGATGTACTTTGCATAAGGTCATTTTGATTTTTCGTACGAACCACATAGGCTGCCGGTGTTTTTTCTTCAATCGGCTTATAATTCAAGATTGGGCATACTTTTTCGCACAAGCCACAGTTTACGCATTGCTTTTTATCGACGATTGGATATAAAAAACCTTCTGTATCCGGCTGCATTGAAATGCATTTTTTAGGGCAAATATTAAAGCAAGCTGTACAGCCACAGCATTTCACTTTATCTGTAATCTCAATCACTCTTTTATCTCTCCGCTTTCTTTATTCTTCTAAAACAAATATCAATCACTCTTTTAGCAATTAAAGCAAAAACAATTGTTAATACGATGGTCAGGCACAGAACTACAATGTAAGCAATATTTCCATTATTGATTCGGTAAGCAATTCCAAATTTCTCAACAACCCGGAATATCATCATATGAGAAAGATATACTTCCAAGCTTACCTGACTTAAAGTCTTTGTAACACTGTTTTCTAACAATTTCATCGGCTGAGAAATAGCAAATATCACCCAAATTGCAAACAGGATACTTGTTTTCACTGTAAAAAAGAGCGAGAACTCATTTGCTGGAATAAAATACCACACCATTGTTATAACAGCTGTCGCCAACAGTACCACGAATGTAGGGATTCTACTCACTTTTTCTTGAATATAATCTTTATAGAGATATAAAACTCCACCAATTACAAAGTAAACTGATAAAAACAAAAAGTTGGCACCATCTGTTTTACCTACAGATTCGTAGTAATTACAACAGCACCAATTTAAAATATAGCAAATAATCACCGTGAACCATGCTCTCTTTTTTGTAGAAAGCAAGAAAACGTAGAACGGAAACATAAAATAGAAAGCAAAAATCACGCCGAGTGTCCAACCAACACCAATCACTGACATATCATGTGAAGGCATCAAATTAAAGGCCATTGTAAGCGAAGAGAAAACATCTCTCCATACAACTGTTTTTATACTAAACAATGTGTCAATGCATACCAACAATGCAAAAAATGGGAGATTTTTTGCAAAACGCCGGATGTAAAACTTTTCCAGATTTACTTTTCCACTTTTGAATCTCTCATAATATCCGCAACACATTCCAAAGCCGCTCAATATCAGAAATAACTTTACAAAATGTGTCATGCTACCGATAACATTGGTAGCGATTTCTGATGTAAGAGGATGTCCCATATTAGATGACACGTGCATAGCAACGATGCCAAAAGCAGCAATAACTTTTAGCCCATCTAAATTTTCATATCTATTATTACTGCCTATCGCCATAAACAATTTCTCCTTTTAAGCACGCCCTTTAATTTCACGCAAAATAGTGTTGAGGTATTCATCTGTTACCTGCTTAAGGTTTTTATATTTTTCCCCTACAGCTTTATAATCAATATCATCTTTTACAACATCAGATAAACTCATTCCGTTTTTATAACGCCGATTTTCCAGACCAAAATTTACACACAGGGTATCTATACGAGAATTTTTTGAAAAGCTGGAATTTTCAGCATATCTGTTAAATACCACAAACTGCTTTTCATTAAGAATAGAAAATGCAGTCCCGTGGAAAGAATCTGTGCAGACATACTCTGCATTTCGCAGAAGATTCAGAAATCTCTCTGGGCTCACGTCATACGGAGCAAAGTCTCCAAAGTTTTCATCTTCTTCTACATACTGATCCATGTGTCGCAGTGCAACGACTTTCATGCCCTTGTCGCGAGCTAATTTCTTTACTGCATTGCGATATTCCTGTGTGGCACCAAGGAAGTATGCAAAAATATATGGCTCATTGATTTCTCTTTTATTAGGAATTCTCTCCAGCCATTCATTTTTACTCAAAAAGAAAACAGGGTCTAAAATCGTAGGAACATCTCGACCAGTCAATTCCTTGACAATCTCACTTCCTCGATTCTCACGCATACTAATGTATTCAATGCGATTCAAATACTGTATCGTTCTTTTCTTTTGATACCACGGAATTTCCTTTACTCCGAAACTAGAAGCAATTGAAATTTTTAGCGTATCATCCGGAACAAACATCAAATTGTAATAATTCGTTGGCAATCCTGCTGGACTCCAAAGCTGATCGCTTCCTGTTATAACCGCCGAATATTTCTTTCCACCCTCGCATAATGCCGCATAGCCGATATACTCATCGGAGAAATCCTTAAAAGCCCATTTTTTGAATCCGGCAAATGCTTTCATACGAACTTCATTATTCTTTGCATACTCAGGATGCTTTTTTAGACTAAGTTTTCTCTGAATTCCCTCATATCTGCTATTAAACCAAACTGCATTAAAAAGACGCGGCACATCTTTCAGTGCTTCTGTCACAGTCTTCTTTCTAGTATATCGAACCAACTCATACTCAATATTTTGATTTTCCAAATAACTAACAGTTGCATATGCTTGCAATATGCCTCCGTAATTTTCATGCATATATTTTATGCATACTCCAACCATTTTAAACTCTCCTCTATGCTGCACATCCTACTTTTTCAGCAGTTCCTCATATATTGCCTGATACTTCTTATTTTTTTCCTGCCAAGTATACTTTTCTGCTTTCTTTCGCGCGTTTTTTCCACGTCTTGTTACTTCATCAGGATTAGCAATACATTCAAGAATGGCCTTTTTCAAATTCTCGATGTACTCTTCCTTCGTATTTCCTTCATAAAGCCAACCCGTGTCTTTATCAAAAAGAGTTGCTCCGCCAAACTTATTAATGGTGATAACTGGAATACCTTTTGACATTGCCTCCAATAAGACCGTGCCTGTCGTCTCTCGAATGCTTGGCATAATAAAAACATTCGTACCTGCATATTCCTTTTCCATTTCCATATACGGAATGGAGCCCATGCAGTGCACATGCTCAGACAAGTTCAAGTCATCCTTACAACGTCTACGCAGATGCTCAAGCTCAGGACCATCGCCAACAACCCTAACCTGATATCTAGTTTCCTGCGGGATTCTCATCAATGCATCAAAAAGGAAATCCAGTCCTTTTCGATATATCATTCTTCCTGCAACCAGAAAAACGCATTCTTCATTTCTGCCCTTTTCTTTGCTAGTATCTTTAATATCATCTATATCTACCGCAACCTCAGTCACTGGTTCGTCACTTACATTGTAGTTCTTCATTCACTTATCCTTTTCTGTCCAGTTCACTAATTCGTCTAGTCTTAATCCGTTATCAAAGACCAATTCATACGGACAGTTTAGTTCTGCCCCCTCCCCACGAGAAATTCTTGAGTCTCTTTATTTGCAAACATAATATAATCGCAACGATTTAGTTTGCCTGTGATTTTCAGCTTAAAACGATACCAACGATTTATCCCTGAACGAACGACTTCAATGATTTCATGTCCCTTTGCGTAATCTTTTAACCCATTAGGCAAAGACTCTCCTCCGCCAAGTGGCCCACAGACAAATTTGATATTTGCTATCTTTCCATAGTCTCCAATTGCACGGAATTCAATTGGTGTAATCTGATGAATAACGTCAATTTTTTGATCCGCACAGATTTTCTTTGCAAGAGGAAGCACCTGTCTATTCCACACATTAAGCCTTCCAGAATACATAAATCCCTTGAAGATTTTCTTGTGAAAATTCGGGATGTCAACATAATAAAACTTTATATTTCCAAGTGGGTGACTCTGCAAATATTTTTCGACTGGTTCACGTTGCTCTTCTTTTGTGATCACATAAACTTTATTTGTTTTTGAACTCTCATAAGGAACGCACCAACCGATTTTATCTTCGCTTCCAGCAAAAGGGTTACATGAATAAGCTATATACAGGATATTCATCACTTCGTCTCCATCTGCTGTGCAATATCAGCATCCACGATCTCCTCGCCGGTTTTATGCTTCAGCTGCTCTTTACTTGCCTCACTCAGACCGTTGTTGATCACACAGTTCATATCGCAGGTGCTGCACTTGTCCAAATCCTCTTTAGTAACTTTGCCATCACGATAATCGCGGCAGATTTTCAGCTCGTACATGCTGTACGGATGCTTGGTGAACAGAGCCTTGAACTTGTGAACCAGAACCCAGATAGCCGGCTTCCAGATGTACTTGTGCATCGCAGGACTTACGCTGCCGATCATCCAGCAGTCACGGTCGCAGCAACGAACCTTTGCACGAACTTTCTCAGCCTCCGAGCTGTTCCATAGCTCATCCCAAGTCTGGTTGTTCAGGTTGCCCATGACTTCCTTATCCTTGGTGCCATTGCAAGGCATAACATCACCATACGGGTCAATGAAGAAGGTATCGAAGCTCATATCGCAAGGCAGCAGACGCTTCTGTCCGTAGATGTAGTTGATCAGACCGTGGTTAAAGTATGCACGGAACCACTTCTTCGGGCTGTTGCTACGGAGTAGTTCATTGACCAGATTCTCGAAGTTCTTTGCGACCATAGGACGGTCATGGATGATGTTCTTTGCCTCAACGAAGTAGAAGCTGTTGTGCAGAGAAGCCGTAGCAAACTCCATGCCCATCTCATCGGAAATCTTATACAGAGGAACCAGGTCAGGAGCGTTCTTGTCCTGAACAGTCATACCGAAGCCAACGTCCTTCATGCCCATCTCACGCAGCTTTTTCAGCGTACCGTAACCACGCTGGTAGCCGTTCTGCAGGCCGCGGATCTCATTGTTGGTCTGCTCCAGACCCTCGATAGAAATGCGGATACCGATTTGCGGGAATTCCTTGCACAGATCAACGATACGATCTGTGAAGAAACCGTTGGTGGAAATAACGATACGGTCGGATTTCTTATACAGCTCACGCACAATATCTTTCAGGTCGGTACGGATAAACGGTTCGCCGCCGGTGATGTTCGTGAAGTACATCTTCGGCAGCTTCTTGATGGTCTCAATGCTGATTTCTTCTTCCGGCTTGGAAGGTGCCTTATACCGGTTGCACATGGAGCAACGAGCGTTGCAACGATAAGTGACGATGACCGTACCATTTAACTTTTTTTCGCTATTGTTAGCCATTTTTAATACTCCAATCTCTCTTTTTTATCTATAAACTCTCATAATTTTCTCGTAATACTCATCGATGGTATCGAAGCTGATGCCTTTGCAATTCCTGCTATATTTATCGCACAGCTCCTTGTCGCCCCAGAGCTTCTGAATCTTGCTCTTCAGCTCGTCGCTCTCTCCACTCTTAAACAGCTCGCCAGTCTTACCAACCTGGATCAATTCCGGGATGCCGCCGATATCAGCACCCAGCACCGGTGTGCCGTACATCTGGGATTCCATCACAGAGAACGGGCAGTTCTCATACCACTCGGACGGATAAATGGAGAACCGTGCTTCGCGGATCAGCTTTTCCAGTGCTTCACCCTTCTGGAAGCCAACATTCTTGATGTTGCTTACACCATTCACCTTATCTTCCAGCGGACCTGTACCGGCAAAGATGAACTGCACATCCGGCAGCTCCTTGCAGACCTTGATGAGTGTGCCGATACCTTTCTCCTCAGAGAAGCGGCCGAAGTACAGGACGTAATCTTTCTTCGGCACATCTTTCCACTCCACCTTGTCGATGAAGTTGTGCATTGCCACCGTTTTTGTGGCAAACAGCGGATTGCTGTCCATCTTGCTCTTCATAAACTCGGAGCAGCAGATCATCGTGTCAATGTACTTGTAAGTTCCCTTCAGCTTCCAGAACTCCGCTTCCATCGTGCCGATGACGGACTTTGCCGTCGAGCCGTGGATGCACTTGCCCTTGGTGCAGTTCATAAAGTGGCCGCCGAGGCACTTCTCACAGTTCTCATGGGTCACAGGATTGTTCAGCATATGGTTCGGACAGACGAGCTGGTAGTCATGCGCCGTGAAAACGATCTTGCACTTATGTCCAGTCTCTTTCCGCCACTTGACGATCTCCAAGATAATCGAAGGGGTCAGCTGGTAGTTGAAGTTGTTGATATGGCATACATCCGGCTGAAAGTCTTCCAATACAAGGCGAAGCTTTCTTCTCGCTTCCACACTGTAGATGGTCTTGACCGGATAGGTCAATTTCGACAGCTTGCTGCCACCATGAAAATCCATATCCGATGTATACGCATTCACACGGTTTCCCACACAACGGCCTTCATGCTCCATGCCGAAAAACTGAACCTCATGCCCCTGCTTTTCCAGATATTCGCCAAGTTTAAAAATATACGTCTCGGATCCTCCGTTTGGATAGAGGAACTTATTGATCATCAGTATCTTCATCGTTATCCCCTTACAGTTATCGCTCATACAGCCTTACCGTCTCTGTCGCGACTTCATCCCAGTCATATTTCCCGCAGATGAACTCTGCAGCGTCCTTTTTATACCCCTGCACCAGTTCCTCCTGGTCGCAGGCGGTCTGTAGTTTCTCTCTCAGATCTTCCACATTACCCTGGAGGAATACCATCGCCTTGTCTTCCACGACTTCGGTACATTCTGCAATGTCTGACACCAGACAGCAGTTTCCGTAACTCATGGCTTCCAACAGGCTCAGCGGCATTCCCTCCAGATCCGAAGGGAGGGTATACAAGTAAGCATTGCTGTACAATTCTTCCAGCATCTGTCCTCGAACAAATCCGGTAAACAGAATCCGGTCATCTCCTGCTGCCAGTGCCTTTAGTTCTTTGACAAACTGGTCAGTATCAGATGTGCCTCCCGCTATAACCAGTTTTTTGTCTGTCTGCACCTGACGATATGCCTGGATCAGATATTTGAGCCCTTTTTCCGGTACCAGCCTTGCCAGAAACAGAATGTAGCCATCCTTTTCCAGACCAAACTTTTTTTGAATCAGATCCGCTTCACGAAGTTTCGTCCGATTAACACCATTTGGTATAAATCTTGTCTTCCGTCCGTAGGTTTTCATAAAGTAGTCCTGTACTCCTTTGCTCAGCACAATCACTTCATCTGCAAAACGGACAGCGCATTTTTCTCCCAGCATGATATAGGTGCTGGCAAGCTTGCCCCATTTGGCTCTTTGATGATCCAGACCGTGAATCGTCGCAATGCATCGTTTTCCCATTAATTTTGGCAGCCACAGCATGGCGCACGGGCCTTCCGCATGGAAATGCACCACATCATACGGCCCGAAGGCCGCCCGGATTGCTGCCATGGTGGATGCGCTCATCGCTGCCAGTCCCCGCTTATCAATCGTAGGAACATTCACGATCCGCACCCCTTTGTATGTTGTTAATCCTTTTTTTCCGCCCTGCTTTCCGCTCCGGTTATAGCAGGTCACCTGATGCCCCAGTTTTGCCATTCGGGTGCTCAGTTCTTCCACTACTACTTCCACGCCACCCTGTCCCAGAGCCGGCATACATTTCATACCAAGGAAAGCAATACGCAGTTGATTTTGTTTCTTTTTTTCCATCACATCGATCCTTCTTTTTTAACCACTGCAAGTACTGTCTTCAGCAGAATCCGAAAGTCCATCCCCACACTCCAGTCTGTAATGTATTCCGTATCCAGCTTGACCACTTCCTCAAAATCCGTGATCTCGCTTCTTCCGCTTACCTGCCACATTCCGGTAATCCCCGGTTTGATAGCAAGTCTTGCACGATGGTGAAGCTCGTATTTTTCCCACTCATCTAGTGTCGGAGGTCTTGTCCCCACCAAGGACATATCACCTTTCAGGACATTGAAAAACTGCGGGAATTCATCAATCGATGTCACCCGGATCAGATGTCCGATCCCGGTCTTCTTCCTGCCATCCGGCAGGATCTTATTTCCAATGACGCGTGTGTCAAAATCCAGCTTGAACATCATGCCGTCCTTCACCCGGTTTTCTTTCATCAACTCTTTTTTCCGTTCCTCCGCATCCAGATACATGCTGCGGAACTTGTACATTTTAAATTTCTTCCCGTTTTTTCCCACCCTTACCTGTGAGAAAAAAATCGGCCCCGGCGACTGAATATAAATAGCCGGTGCAATAAAAACAAATAAGATTCCTGTCAGAATGCAACCCACCAGTCCGCCTGCAATATCCAGGCATCGTTTTAGAAATGCCTGCTTGTCTGTTGTATAATTGATGCTGGTAGTCAGTACCAAGTAATTTCCGATTTTCTCCACCAGCGGTTTCTTTCCCACCTTGTTGGTGGCCTGTGAAATATTAAAGTGTACAGTAACTCCTGTCTCCACCAGCTTGTCTATCAGGCTCTGGGGAAGGGTTTCGTCATCCCCCGGAATCAGGAGCACCTCGTCAATCCATTCCCGGCAGACATATTCCGGTGCGGTATCGACATTTGCCACCACCTGCAGTCCTCCGATATCTTCTCCAACGATATTCCGGTCGGCAATCACCAGACCGGCCAGATTGTACATTTCATAATTATGATGCTTGATGCTTAAAACCACATCCAGAGCCGCCCGGTCGGTAGTCACGATCAGGAGGGAGCGGTCTCCGCCTGTCCGCATCTTCTTCCGGAGCATCCGCTTCCATAGAAGACGCACCGCATAGGTGAGGAAGAGATAAATCACACCTGTCATATACAAAACGATTCTGGAATAATTCGCTGCTTCCTGAATCGTAAACAGATACAGCGTAGCAAACAGAAGTACCAGTACTACATGTTTCAGGGTGACGGCAAATTCCAGATAATATCCCCGTTTCAGTACATTTTTAAATGTTTCAAAGAAAAACAGCACGACAACATCTGCCAGTTCCAGAAAGATTGCCATATTCAGATATAACTGCGATTCATAAGGGCTGCCTGTTCTGTGCCGGAGCAGGTAGGCAAGAATAAATGCCGCCTGCAGGCAGATCAGATCCAGCAGGATAAAATCGCTGTGTTTTAACCATCCTTTGGAACTTTTCTTATACATGAATTTTTAACCTTCCTCTTCTGTTGCTCTTATTTTCTTTTAAAACCGGATGACTTCCTGCCCTTTCAGGATCCTCCTTGGATTCTCCCGAAGCAGCAGTTCCGGGCATGCACTTCCGTACTGTCTTGCCAGCAGATCCCGAAGTGGTGCCAGGCTCAACGTCCGGACATCTGCCCGGTGAGCGTCTGTTGCTGCAAGGGAAGACAGCTGTCTGTCCAGCATGTAGGCTGCTGCATCCGCTGCTCCTTCTCCAAACCGCCCGAAAATGCTTCCCTTATCCAACTGGAGCACCGCCCCCATCGCGGCCCATTCTTTTACATGGCCAGGTATCCGCTGCACGCAGCGGTACCGTTCCGGATGTGCCAGGACCGGAATGTATCCGGCATCCAGAAGATACGTCAGCATCCTGTAAATCTGCCATGCGGGCGCATCCAGCCTGACTTCTGCCAGGACATAGCGGGTATGATTGATCGTCAGCAGTTCTCCGCGTTTTAACTTTCTTACCAGTTCCGGCCCGTCCATGATCTCCATGCCTTCTATCAGCTGTAATGGAATCCGCTCTTTTGTCAGGAGTTCCCGGAACTGTTCCAACTGTCTGCGGTATACACGCACAAGTTCCGATGAATCTCTTCCCGGCAGATTTGCATGACAGGTAGCTGCCACAGCCTCAATACCGGATTCGACTGCTGTCTGCGCCATTTCGACTGCCTCTTCCCAGGACCTGGCTCCATCATCCAGCCCCGGGAGCAGATGGGCATGCAGATCAATCATGACTGCAGTTCCTCCGTATCATTTTTCTTCTTTGACTCCTGTTTCTTTCCATAGCCATAAGAGCCGTATCCATAGTAACCATATCCGTAGCGTCCATATCCATAATAGCCATATCCGCCCCTGTGTACCGGAACACCGTTGAACACGTATCCCAGAAGCGGTGCTTTGCTGTCTTCCAGCCCGGAAATACTGTCCAGAATCCGGCGTTTCTGCACCTGATCGTAGCGGATCACATACAGGATACCGTCCGACTGTTCTGCCAAAATACTGGCGTCCTCAAACATTTCTACCGGCGGTGCATCCAGAAGGATCAGATCCCACTGGGCTTTCATTTCTTCCATGACCTCATGGAAATGACTATGATTAAGGATCTGCTGAACACCTTTGACAGGTTTGTTTCCTCCAAGGAAATCTACTCCAGTCTCTTTCTCCCGATAAACTGCTTCTTTCAGCGTACATTTCCCTGCTACAACAGAAGCCAGGCCTCTTCCTTTTTCCTCCGTCAGATGCTTCCGGTCTGCCTGCTTGCGCAGGTCCGCGTCAACAAACAGAACTTTTATCCCGTGGGATGCCGCCGCAATGGCCAGGTTATAAGCCAGGGTGGACTTTCCTTCTCCCGGCATGGTGCTCGTCAGTACCAGAACTTTACCGTCCTTTTCCTCCAGTTCACGGGAGATCCGAATCTGAAGACTCTGAATATTTTCTCGAAATGCCTGAGGTGTCCGGTTATCCTGCATCTGAATCCATCTGGTAGTCTGTTTTTTCCGAAGTTTTCTGGAGACTTCCGGTATATTGGCAATACAGGAAAGGCTCATGACACTTTTCAACTCTTCCGGCTTCTGTACCGTTTTCTTGAAAAAAGCATACAGGCAGATCAGAAGCAATCCTGCTCCTGCCCCGTAGACAGCACCTTTTTTGATCTGTCCACGGTAACTTGGCCGGTTGTACGGCTCCGTCGGAGTCGACGGCTCGTCGATCATATTAAATTTCGTATCCCCGATGACAAACCGTGCCACGTCCGGATAAACCTTAATAGCAGACTCCAAAATCGCTTTGGCATCTTCCGGGCTGTTGCTGGTTACGGTCATGGTAATCATATTCGAGTCGGATACTGCCTGTGCGGAGATACTTCCGTTGACCGCATCCACTCCTAGATCTTCCTCTATCGCCTCTGTCAAAAGGCTGCTGCTTAAAATATAAGGAAAGGTTTTCGCCAGCTGTCCGGCTGTTGTCGTATCATAATAAAAGTTATAGGTACTGTTTTCCGAATCTGTGGATCCCCCTGTCAGCACCGTAAAGGTTGCAGAGGATTGATACATCGGTGTATAAAACAGGCTGGTAGCCCTGAGATAAAAAGCTCCTGCCCCGACTACAGCCAGAAGGATGATCAGCCACCAGAAACGGAGAATCCCCTGAATCACATTCCAGAACAGAGCCCCCAGATCGATCACGTCGTCTTCATCGATCCTTCGGGACAGGTTCTGGTTATTCTTGCTATAAAGATCTCTCTCTGCCATCCTTACACCTCCTCGCTGCCATCAGTTCTGCCGTATCCGTAGTAGGAATGTTCCCGAAGAGAACTCCACAAATGCTCTTTTAAAAAGGCGTTTAAAATGAAACCTGTAAAGTCCACGCCTGCCTGACGGATCGTATCTGAAGCATCGTTTGCCGCCCTCACATCTGTCCAGTCCTGACGAACGATCAGTACCGCGTTATCTGCCATTTTCAGCATCAATTCCGCATCACTGGATACGGACATCGGAGGCGTATCCAGAATAATGTAGTCCATCTTTTTTCGACCGGCGTCAATCAGAGCCTTCATTTCCATCGAATCCAGATACCGTGCTGCATTATGGATACTCTTCTCCTGAAATACGGTGTAGATTTTTTCCTTTTTCTCATAGATCAGAACGTCTTTAATCTCTGCCTTTTTGTCCAGATAATCCGATAGATACTTTCGGTTTTCTTCCTTTTTTTCAAACACTTTATAAAGAGCCGGCTTCTTCAAATCCACGTCAATCAGCATTACCCTCCGGCCTTTTTCCGCCAGTGCAAGGGCCAGGTTTGCCGCCACAGAAGATTTTCCTTCATTTTCTGCCACACTGGTCACCATCAGCACCTTCTGGTCTCTCCTTCGCATGTGGTGATCAATCCGGGTTGCTGTCTTACGGACCGCTTCTCCAAACGGCATGCTGACCAGCCTGGAAGAGATCAGAATGGATTTATTCAGTTTCCGCAACGCTCCCCGGACGGTTTTATTTTTCCGCTCATATGGAATCAGTTCCAGAATCCGTCCATCCAGATTTCGTTTGGCTCCTTCCCTTGTTTTCACTGTGAAACGCAGGATAGACAGTAAAACGACCAGTCCGCCGGATCCAGCCGCTCCTGCCAGAATGGCAAGCTTCTGGTACCGGGAACTATTCATGGCATTGGAAGGTGCATACGGAACCGATGGTTCCTGTACGATCCGGAGCATCGCATTGGAGAAGAGATAGTCCGATACCTCATCATAATTCCGGATGGCAGACTGGATCACCTGATACGCCCTTCTAGGGTTTTCACTCGTTACCTGCAGCGTGATCAGGTTCGTTTCTTCAATCACGGTTGCCTGAATCGTTTCGTTAATGGAATCTTCACCGAGCTCTTCTGCAATCTTTTCTTTTAAGACATTACTGTCGAAGACTTCGCTGAAGACTCCGGCCATCTGGTTGGTCAGGGACAGAGATGAATAGGCATTGCTGTCACCTCTCGCACTGACTGCCATGGTGGCCTGGGCGGTAAATTCCGGCACATACAGGAAGCTCATGACCCCGGTTACCGCAAACCATCCTGCCGCTGCCGCCAGAAGAATCACCCATATATTTTTCAGCAGGTCCCGGATGATACACAGGATGCTGATTTCATCTAGTCTGAATTCTCTTACTTCATTCTTCATCTGGTATCTCTCCTTTTACTCCCGCACGATTACGGTCAGCCAGGTTTCACCTCTGCCTGTATCGCCGTCTGTCTGATAATGAACCTGATAGGTTCCAGCTTCCCCGGTATTGACCTGAGAACTGATGGAAAGGCTGCCTGCATCCAGCTGGTTGCCGTCCATATCTTCCACATAGTCCACATACTCTTCCGGGTGGAATTTTGCTCCTTTTTTCAAGTACACAAGAGACTGTGTCAGATGAATGTCCGCGCTGAGCTGGGATGCTTCCACGATATGAACTGGAAGTTCCGCCTGTGTCGTGTCACCCAGACTGTTGGACACTTCCACCTGGATCGTATAGTCTCCTGCAGTCCGGTAATCGACGTTACTCTCCAACAGTTTCACCATAGAAGAGATATCTCCATCGATCTGATCCGCAGCGTGGACATAGCTCCGAGCATTGTTCTCGGTTCCTACTGCAAATACCAGCGGCTGTGTCAAAGTAAATTTCGGGGCCTCATAATCAGTGAAACGGACTCTTCTGGTCAGAGTTGCCGCCTGATTGGAGGAATCAAAGACCACGTAGGTCAGGTTGCATACTCCCGGCTCAATGAACTGGGAAAAGTTTCCTGCCATGATCTGGTCTGTCAGATCCCCGTCTTTTTCGTCCTCTGCTGTCAGTCCTTCCAACAGATCGCTTTCTTCATAAGAAGTGGAGACTTCCAGCTCTTCACGATCGCTTGTGATGACCGGTCTGGTCGGATCTTCTGTTGCCTGTTCTTTAATCCGGGCCGCCCCGTAGATTCCAAGGCTTGCGATAAAAAGGATGATAACCAGTATTCTTATATATCTCATCTTGTTTTCTCCTGTCTCTTAGCTTGGTCAGAATGCATCCAGGAATTCCTGAATGCCCTGTTCGTCTACCTGCGTAATCCCATGGTCCTGGATTTTATAGACCCGGTTACACATGGCAAATACGCTGGGCCGGTGTGCGGCCACAAGAATAGTCCGGTGCGGTTCTTTTTTGATGATTCTCCGAAGCACTCTCCGTTCTGTCGCCACATCCAGCGCACTGGTGGCTTCATCCAGAATCATAACCGGGGCATCTGCAAGAAGAGCTCTTGCAATGGAGAGCCTCTGCTTTTGCCCTTCGGAAAATCTTGTTCCCCGCTCCCGAACCTGTGTGTTCATTCCTTCTTCCAATTTTTCAACAAACTCCCAGGCGCACGCCGCCTCCAGAGCCTGCCTGATTTCTTCGTCTGTTGCTTCCGGTTTGACCATCCGCATGTTGTCCGCAATCGTCCCTGTAAAAAGCGTGTTGCTCTGAGGGATGTAGCTGAACAGGCATCGTGTAGCCGAAGATGCCTCCATTGCTGTCCGTCCTGGATTACCAAGATAGACCCGCCCTTTTTGCGGATGGTACAGACCCAGAAGCAGGTTTAGAGTTGTCGTCTTTCCCTGCCCGGAAGGACCGATCAAAGCAACGATCTCACCCGGATTGGCGGAAATATCCGCATTCTGGTAAATCCAGTGGTCTTCCTCGTAGGCAAAGTCTACATTCTCCATGCGGACGAACACGCCTTCTTCCTTACTTCTTTGTTTTGCTTCTTCTGCCTCTTCCTTCTGCTCCATGGAGTCCCGGGGCAGGCTGGTTACTTCCATGATCCGTTCTGCGCTGATTCCGGCACGGGTCACCGTCGGCATGAGACTGATGATTCCGCTGAAAGACCCTCTTAAAGAACCTGCCATGGAGACAAACATCGTCATAGTCCCGTAACTAATGTCTCCTCTCCACAGCCGGTATGCTGCAAATCCATAACAGGCATAACCTACTGCCTGTCCTACCAGGGAGGTCACGATAGTGGTCCACTGCTGAAACTTGTTCTGGAGCAGGGCCACATCCACGGTTTCTTTCTGGATTTTGTAAAATTTTTCCATAACCCGGTCCACCATGCCGAAGGCTTTGATGAACTGCAGGTTCTGGAAGGTTTCCTGGTCAAAGACCGTCCGGTCGCTGGCTACTTCCTGATTATCTCTCTGGAAGTCCCGCATCTTTTTCATGGAATACCGGGAAGTCAGAAAGGAAACCGGCGCTCCTGCCATAGCAATCACTGCCATAATAGGATCATTTTTCACCACAATCACAAAGGCGCCTCCAAAACTGATCAGAGTCGTCACCACGTTAGGCAGGAAAGTGAGAATCGTGTTTGCCACCATACTGGCGTCTCCATTCACCCGGTAAAGGAGATCACCGGAACGATATTTTGACAAAGATTCCCAGTTCGTCTGCAGAACCTGCTCATAAATATCACTGCGGATTTCGTTAGTGACTTTGAGACGAACCCTGAGAGAAAGCCGGGTCTTGACGGCATTAATAAAAATCTGTGAAACGCCGACACCCACATATACTACAGCTACCTGTACAATTTCTGCCGAATTTACTCCCGTCACAGCATCAACCAGATCCCGGCTGACCACAGAAGTTCCAAGAGATAATACCGATCCGGAAGCTCCCAGAAGGATATATACCCCAATTAGAAGCCAGTACTTCCGGACATAGGCATACATCCAAAGGAGCTCCCCGATCAGCTTTTTCAACTTGCCTTCTTTGATTTTCTGAATGATATGTTTAATCGAGTTCATGGCAATTTGATCAATTCTCCCTGCCAAAAATGGTTTTCTCGGTTAGTTCTACCGCCTCTTCATCTGGACGGCAGGATAGTTCGTAGACCGGGAGTCTGGAAAGCAGATGATCCAGTGTTTCCAGACAAAGCTCCATACCATTCTCCAACCAGCGAGGGTAAAAGACGCTGTTGGAAACAGCAGTTACTTTTTCAAATCCCTCTAACTTGCGAATGGAGTTTTCTGGAGCCTGTTTGAGGATAATTAAAGCCTCTACTGGAACATTCGTGTTCTCACAGTATGGAGAGGAGCCGTGCCACGGGGTTCCCCAACCAAGGAAAGTTTCTTCGGTTTCCTGTACAAATACAATGTCGCCATTGATGATCAGGGCATTCCGATACTGATTCCAGAGTTCCGCCTGGGTGGTTTTTCCGATACCAGAAGGGCCAAGGAACATCAGGCCGTGACCCTGGTAGTCGATGAGGGAACTGTGGAACTGGATCATGTGGCGTTGGACGGCGTGGGTGTAAAAGGCTTGGATGAAAAATATATCTATATATTTTTCATTACTCAGAAATATCATAGCCATCTTACTCCAAGTATCATCTATTCCCATTATTCCCTTTTCAAATTTATTGATTTTGTTTATCGTTATTGGTAAGTCATAACATTCTATTCCATGAATAACTTGATAATCTTTTGCGAGAAAAATTTCCAATACAGAAGCGTCAACGGATCCTCCCTCTATTTTAAATTTTTCCCACTCTAACGGTATGTTGAGTCTTCTATCTTTAATAGATATCGGTATATTTGCTATGTTGTACTGCATACTAAACTATATATTTAAATCCCAACATTGATCAAGTATGGTATTTTGAACAAAATCACCTCTATCTATATCTGGCTTACCGCCCCATTCAACAAAATATTTATTCAAGTTTTTATCTTTCTCAGCATCTTGAATAATAGTACTTTTATCGTATCCAAAAAATGGGCTATTTGCATACTCGGTATACCAACTAACCCCAGTAATCCCTCCTGGAGTTTCCCAGAATACAATTGCATTTCCTTCAACATATCCATAATCAGAAGATCCCTCTCTATTCTCCGGAACTGAGTAAGCCATTACAGAATTATACTCATCTTTTATTTTTACTGTGCTTTCTCCATACCCTTGCATTAAATTACCTCCACTAAAAAATTCTTTTTTCTCTCACAAAACTCTTCTGTTACCTTGTGCGGACTCCCGCACTCTGCATTCAGCATTCCGGCACACTTGAAGCATGCCTTCTGCACTTTACAGGTCTTACATTCCTCCGGCCAGTCCAGTTCTTCTTCATACCGGATCAGTTTCTTCCATGCCTCCTGAAATGCCTGCTCTCTTATCTTGATATGTGGTTCATTCATAAAGCTGCAGAACCGCATTTCTCCGTCCCATGTAATCCAGTACCCCAGCCGATAATCCTTACAATATGTACACGGCTTCCGTTCGATATTGACCGGTGCTTCTTTCAACCGGTACTGAATCTCTCTTTTCTTTTGTTCATCCAGCTTTTCCTGTACCCGTACGTCTTTTGCTTCGCTGTCCGCACCCCGAACTGAGGACTTGACTCCTGCTGTCATCACCCATGGGAGCTGATGACAGTACGCATAAAACGCCATCCGTTTGACATCTTCCTCATTCTGTCGGATGATGGTACTGACCAGTTGAATCGGGATCTTCATTTCCTTCAATGTACGAATTCCCTGATCGACTCTCGTAAATCCCTTTTTCACCTGACATACTTGTTCATAAATCTCATCATTGGATCCATAAAGAGTGATCTTCACGCCTTTTGGCGGATAGTCTTCCAAAAGCTTTTGAAATTTCCCTTCTATCATGGAAGCGTTCGTCTGAAGGGTGATGAAAAATCCCATCTGTGTCAGTTCTTTCCAGATCGTTTCAAACTCCGGATGCATCAGCGGTTCGCCTCCGGTGATGCAAAGCCAGGTCGTACCGGCTTCTTTCGCCTCCCTTGCTACCCGGATCCATTCTTTTGCAGTCAGTTCTTTCCCATATTTATGGATCTCTGATGGTTTCAGGTGAACATAACACATCCGGCAGTTGAAATTGCATCTTGGAGTCAGCTCAAAGGTTCCGGAAATCGGAATTGCATCTGCGAATGCCTTTTCCCAGACTGCTTTATAGAAGGGATCCAGCCATTCCATCCGCCGGCAGGCCGGCTCAAATTCATAGCTCATCTTAATCCTTTCCTTTCGGCATTCTTACGAAGACCCGTCCGCGTGTGATCCCATCATCCAGAATGTTATTGTCCGCCAGCGTCTTTAAAAATTTCTCAATATCCGCTGCCGCCTGCTCTTCGGTCACTCCGCTGTAGTGCTCCATGATTTTTGCAACCAGATCTTCCTTTTCGAATTCGTGGTCTTTCATGTAGTCCCACAGATACGCGCCCGAAGACGAGATGTAGACAATGGACGTCACCTCCTGCACCCGTTTTCCTGTGGGCACTACAACATACTGGCCTGCTACTTCCCGCAAGATCAGTCCATCCTTCAATTTCATAGGCATCCACTCCTTTTTGGAATTTCCCTTGCTGCCTTCCCCAGATGTCGTTCCTTTCCTGTTTGTTCTTGTTTTGTCATATGTTTTGATGCTGTCGCATATACATGCTATAGAAAACATTGTGCAGGTTTTACCGATTCAGTTCCTTATTAAGGGCAATCATCTTCAGCATCTGTCTGAAATCCTGATCGTTCTGAATCTGTATCCACGGGGTATAACCCAGGAATGCGAAAGGAATGTGTCTGGCAAGCCGGATAAATACGGTCCCTGCACTTTCCTTCTGATCAGACAGGTCGATTCGGAACATCTTCCGTTCCAGATCCCAGATGATCAGGCTGCCCTTCATATCCTTTGTGATATCCTGGATTTCCGGCGTGATGATCTCTCCGGTTTTCTCGTCATGGACTTCCGGATAGACAAGAACCATGGTGTTATAGGGAATCGTCCGGCAGATCAGTCCCTTCTCCGGGTCTCTTTCCCAGACCAGCAATTCTTTCTGGCCAAGCCTTACTTTTTCCGGTTTAAACACCAGATTTCTGCTTCTTTTCTCCATCTCGCCATCCCGCCTGCTTTTCATTTCTGTGCATCCGTTACCACAGAATGGTTATTCCGTGGTAATTGCCATGAAAAACGGCAAAAAATAAGGGACTGTGCCATTTTGTCACAGCCCCGGAATGTCGATCTGCCCTCCTTTTTCAAAAAAATAGCGCAACATGCCTACGCCCGCTTTCCCGGAAAAAGCAAACGGGCTTCTTTGCATGCAAAAAAACTATTGACTTCTCTTCCCTACAATATTAAAATGAAACATGCTAGAGAAAAAATGTTTTGTTATGTATTTTTTTACCACGGAATAACCATTCTGTGGTTTTTTATATAATCAATCTCATTTTTTTGATAATACGTTCCTGTTTCCGGATGCCTTCCGCCACATAAATCCTGGTTGTCTCAATGGAAGAGTGTCCGAGGATATCCGCAAGGAGGGCCAGATTTTTTTCTACCGCGTAAAAGCAGCGTGCGAACAGATGCCGCAGGTTGTGCGGAAAGACTTTCGTTTTGTCTACCTCTGCCTCTTCACAGATGGATTTCATTTCATGGCAGATATTGCTCCGATCCAGCGGTTTTCCGGTTCTTGTCTGAAAGATCGGTCCGCTCTGAATGCCTTGATTGTTTACGTAGGTCCGCAGTTTCTTTTTCAGCTTCTTTGGCAGCAAAATGGTTCGATCCTTTCCTTTCAGGTGAATCTGTACCCTGCCGCATTTCAGCGCCTCTACGGTGATGAATCTCAGTTCACTGACCCGGATTCCTGTACTGCATATTGTCAGGATCACATGATAAAGCCGCAGGTTCGGCCGGTTCCTGGCGGCCATCAACAGCCGTCTGTACTCCTGTTCCGAAAGTTCTCTTTCTTCATCGATAAATGCCTGTCTCTGAATCTTCAGGAGCTTTACCGTGCAGGTTTGACAGCCTGTAAATTCCAGATAGGAATTGACCGCAGAGAGCTTCGCGTTTACGGTCTTTGGCTGGTAGGATCGAATCAGCCTCTCCCGGTATTCGAGGATTTTCTGTTTTGAGACTTTTGCGCCGCCAAGAAAAGCGGATAAATTCTGAAGCTCTCTCATATACTTCTCAACGGTAGCCCGGCTTTTTTCTTCCTGAATCAGGAAGATTTCATACTCTTTCAATGACTTTTGCGTAATACGTTTCCCTTCCATAAGTATTCCTTCCTTTTGTGTTTTCTCTTTAGTATCTTCAGCTCTGCCTTCCACTAATCCTGCCTTTGTAAATTTTGCTGTATATAAAAAAAGACTGAATCTATCTCTGTTTTGGTTCAGTCTTTTTGCATTTTTTTTATTTTTCTTTACCATATGGCTGATTTTCGATATAATAAAGTTAATAATTACATCGAAGAAAGGATGCTCTACATGAAAAAAACGCTTTCGCGCCGCCAGAGTTATCTTCTGCTGGCAGTTTTTCCCGCCTATTTTATCATTGTGGGACTATTTATGCAGCCACCTTCGGAAATTCTTTCCGGTCTGTATTCGATTATCCGTGAGCCTGACTTCCTGATTACAGATTATTTCGTAATCGGCGGAATCGGAGCCGCTTTTCTGAATGCCGGTCTCATTACGCTGCTTTTACTGCTGGTTCTTTATCTTCTGCATATGGAAATCGATGGTCATACTATCACCTCCTGCTGCCTGATCTTTGGCTTTTCTTTGTTTGGAAAAAATGTTGTCAACATCTGGACAATTCTTCTGGGCGTCTACCTGTATGCCCACTATCACAAGACTTCCATCCGGAATTATCTTTATGTCGGTCTTTACGGAACGAGCCTTTCCCCGATTATTACCCAGGTTATGCAGTTCGAAGGATTATCATTGCCTGTCCGGGTCTTTTTAAGCTTTGCTATCGGTATCAGCATTGGTTTTGTTCTGCCTCCATTGTCTACCCATGTTCACTATGCTCATCAAGGTTACTCTTTGTATAACGTCGGTTTTTCTTCCGGTATCATTGCGACAGTCATCATCTCTTTATTCAAATCCTTTGGAATTGAAGCAGAATCCCGGCTGATCTGGCATACAGGAAGTAATCTGGAGTTTTCCATCATTTTGGGGGCACTGTTCCTGATCATGATTTTATCTGCCTTTCTTCTGGACCGGAAGCAGCTGTTTGCTTCCTATAAAAAAATCCTTAAATGCAGCGGAATCTCAGGAACTGATTATCTGAAACAGGAAGGGAAAGCGCCTGTTCTTCTCAATATGGGAATCAACGGATTTTTCGCCATGTTTCTTGTGCTGATTTTGGGCGGAGATCTCAACGGTCCGACCATCGGCGGTATTTTCACGATCGTCGGATTTTCTGCCACCGGGAAGCACCTCTTTAATATTGCCCCGATCATGATCGGCGTTATTTTGGCCAGTGTAACAAAAGAGTGGAATATCAACGATCCGTCACCGATGCTTGCTCTTCTGTTTTCTACGACTCTTGCCCCGATCGCCGGGGAATTCGGGATTGTAGCCGGTCTCCTCGCCGGATTTCTTCAGTCTTCTGTAGCATTAAATGTTGGAATTCTTTATGATAGTATGAATTTGTATAATAATGGATTTGCCGGAGGAATTGTTGCCATCTTCATGGTTCCGGTGATCCGTTCCATCCGCTCCAGAAGAGCGCGCGCAAAAGGCGACCTCTCTCTTTAGAGGCCGCCTTGCTTACCATTCCTTATGCATTTTTTGAAATTCCGGTATGTAGAGAATAAGTGTCAGAAACATGATCACCATTTCAGCGAGAATAAAGAAATCTGCTGTCTGTCTGGGGATCCAGGGAAATACCACCAGTGCCAGAAGCAGTAGAAACAAGGTGGCAGTACATACTTTTCCAAACCATTTTGCCCCGTTTAGCTTCTGCCCGTGTTTCAGATTCCATGCTCCCATCACAGCCATAAATCCCTCCTTTATGATCATCAGAAGGATCAGGTAACGCATCAGGGGGTAACGGAATGCGAGACAGACAGCCACTGCCGCATGGGTCAGTTTGTCCGCCACAGGATCCAGAAATTTCCCGAATTCGGTAATCATATTGAAATGTCTTGCAACTTTCCCGTCCAGGAAATCGGTGATGGTGGAGATCAGGAGAATCGCCGCCGCCTGATATTCCTCCTGAATGGAATCCGCACGTAAGTATACAATACAAAATACCGGAATCAGCAGGATGCGGAAGTATCCCATGCAGTTCGGTATCGATAACAGTTCTTTTTTTGAAAAATGCTTCATATTCCCTCCGTTCTGGTTTGACAGGCCCCCTCTTCTTTGTTTAAAATAGTGATAATACAATGACAGGCAACAAGGAGGCATTTTATGCTGCGAAATATTGATCTAAATGAAATCTCTGACGGAAACCTCTATACTTCCAATGATCTGGTACGTGCCGACTGCGGCGGATGCCGCGGATGCTCGGACTGCTGTCAGGGAATGGGGGATTCCATCATCCTTGATCCTTATGACATGGACCAGCTGTACCGTGGTACCGGCCTGAAGCCGGAGGAGCTTCTCCTTCGCGCTGCTGATCTTTCCGTTGTGGACGGCATCATTCTCCCGCATCTGAAGATGACCGGAGAACGGGACTGCTGCCCGTTTCTGTCCGGGGAGGGCCGATGCCGGATTCACGCATTCCGTCCCGGCTTCTGCCGGCTCTTTCCTCTTGGAAGACTGTATGAGGATGGTTCTTTTTCCTACTTTCTTCAGACGAAAGAGTGTAAAAAGACCCACCGTTCCAAAATCCGGATCAAAAAGTGGCTTGACATCCCGGATCTGCCTCGCTATGAAGACTATGTGTGCAGCTGGCACTACCTTCTGATGGATCTGCAGGCTCATATCGAGCGGGCAGGCGATGAATCCTATCAGAAACAGGTATCCATGTATGTGCTCCAGAACTTCTACCTGACCCCGTACCCGGAAGAAGGCTTTTATGAAGCGTTCCAGGAGCGGTACGAGACGTGTAAGAAGCTCTTTCACCTGGCATAAGACCAGCTTATGCCTTCAGGTCTTTTACAGTTCTCTGGAATCCAGAACGATCGTAAACGGTCCGTCATTGATGAGGGAGACTTTCATATCTGCACCGAATCTCCCTCTTTCTACGACCGGTACCTGAGCCTTGCAGGACTCAATGATATATTCGTACAGCTCCTCTGCCGCTTTTGGATCGCCGGACTCGATAAAGCTTGGCCGGTTTCCTTTCTTGCAGTTGGCATACAGGGTGAACTGGGAAATCAAAAGCAGACTTCCTCCCACATCCGCCAGGGACAGGTTCGTCTTGCCATTTTCATCTTCAAAGATCCGCATTCCGGTCAGCTTTTTTACCATCTTGTCTGCGGTCTCTTTTGTGTCTTCCTTTCCGACACCGATCAGTACCATAAATCCCTTTCCAATACTTCCGATGGTTTCTCCATCAACGGTTACCGAGCTCTCAAGAACTCTTTGAATTACAAATTTCATCTTTTTCACTCCTTTTTTTCTCCTATCTATCTTACCGTTTTTTTGTCTGTTCTGCAAGAAATACCTTGTATTTCCGCAATAAATAAGATATATTGATACAGTATGATGAAATTTGGAAATGAGGATGAGACATGAAATTACAGCAGCTGCTCAGCTTTACACGGAAAGCTGTGGACGAATACCAGATGATTGAAGCAGGAGACAAGATTGCCGTCGGAATTTCCGGAGGCAAGGACAGTCTGACACTTCTCTACGCGCTCGCCGGTCTGCGGCGTTTTTATCCGAAGCCGTTTGACCTGATTGCCATCACGGTGGACCTTGGCTATGAGAAGTTTCATACAGAGAAGATTGAGGCACTCTGCCAAGAGCTGGATGTGCCATACCATGTAGTAAAAACGGATATTGCAAGGATTCTGTTTGAGGAACGCAAGGAAAGCAATCCATGTTCGCTCTGCGCCAAGATGCGCAAAGGCGCGCTCAATGAAGCAGTGAAGAAACTGGGCTGCAACAAGGTTGCCTACGCCCATCATAAGGATGATATTGTCGAGACGATGATTCTTTCTCTGATTTTTGAGGGCCGGTTCCACTCTTTCTCTCCGAAATCCTATCTGGACCGTATGGATCTGACTGTTATCCGTCCAATGATGTATGTCAATGAAGCGGATGTCATCGGATTTCAGAGAAAATATGAGCTTCCTGTCGAAAAGAGCCGCTGTCCGGTGGACGGGCTGACAAAACGGCAGTATGCCAAAGATCTGATTCACCAGCTGGAGCTTGACCATCCGGGTGCAAAGCAGCGCATGTTTACCGCAATTATAAATGGAAATATTGAAGGCTGGCCGGTACGGCTGACAAGAGAGGAAGTAAAAAGCAGTTCTTAAAGAACTGCTTTTTTCGTTGCTTCTTTGATTTTTACGATCTCTATGATCGCATCAACACATCCGTCGATGCCAAGCTTTCCGCTGTCAAGGCAGACATCATAGCTCTGAACCGCCGACCATTTCTTGTTAGTGTAATAGTTATAGTAGCTGCCGCGCTTTTTGTCCGTTTTGATAATCATTTCCTTCGCTTTCGCCTCTGTCATGTCATACATCCGGCTGATTCGTTTGGCCCGCTTTGCTGTGTCCGCATGGATAAAGACAGACAGGACATTCCGGTAATCCTCCAGCGCATAGTCCGCGCATCTTCCGATCAAAATGCAAGGTCCTTCTTCGGCAAGCTTTTTAATCGCGTCAAACTGTGCGAGGAAGATCTTATGGTTGATCGGCATGTCAGAGTAGCTCCCTGATTTATATCCGAGTGAATAGGTATCCATTACCAGAGAATAGAGAAAACTGCTTGTCGGCTTCTCATCGTGTGCCTTTAAAAGTTCCTCTGCAATTCCACTGTCTTTGGATGCACGATCCAGCATTTCTTTATCATAAAATGGGATCTCCAGCTTCTCGGAAAGACGCTCGCCGATCTCGTGTCCACCGCTGCCAAACTCTCTCCCGATTGTAATAATTGTATTTGTTTTTGACATATACATCACGCTCCTTTAACCAGTCAGCTGTCAAGCTATCGATAGGACTATTATATATCAAATTGAGCAAAATGTATATAACTTTACCAAAAATTTAACTTTTTCTTCTTAGTTTTTGCAATAAATCAACAAAATATTGCGGAAGAGGGGCATCGAATTCCATGTATTCTCCCGTTGCCGGATGATAAATTCCCAGAATCTTCGCATGCAGCACCTGCCCTTTCAGCCCTGGAAAAGGAGGTCTGGAGGACGGTCCATACACTTCATCCCCGAGAAGCGGATGATGAAGCGATGCCATATGGACACGAATCTGGTGGGTACGCCCCGTCTCGAGACGGCAGCGGATGTAGGTGAAATTTCCAAAACGCTCCAGCACCTCATAATGGGTCACAGCCTGTTTTCCATTTTTATGGTTGATGCTCATCTTTTTCCGGTCTGTCGGGTGACGCCCGATCGGCGCGTCCACGGTTCCGGTGTCTTCTTTGATATTCCCGTATACAATCGCATGGTATTCCCTGCGGATCGTATGCTCTTTCAGCTGCTCCGCAAGAATCCGGTGGGCCTCATCATTTTTGCATACCAGAAGGGAGCCTGTCGTATCCATATCGATCCGGTGTACAATTCCCGGACGCATCACGCCATTGATCCCCGAAAGGCTGTCTTTGCAATGATACATCAGTGCATTGACAAGAGTCCCGCTGTAATGCCCCGCCGCCGGGTGGACAACCATCCCTTTCGGTTTGTTGACGACCAGAATATCCTGATCCTCATAAAGAATATCAAGCGGGATGTCTTCCGGAAGGATATCCGGCTCCTTCGCCTCCGGGATCTCCACGGAGATTTCATCGCCTGCCCCCAGTTTATAGTTTGCCTTTACAGGCTTTCCGTTTACACTCACATGGCCCTCTTTGATCAGCTTCTGAATATAAGAGCGTGATACTTCCTCCAATCTGCACGAAAGGAATTTGTCGATCCGTTCTCCGACAAATTCCTCCGCCTGCAACACTTTATTTTCCATCTGTGCCTGTTCCTTTCTTTCTTCCAAGAAACTCCAGCTCCTCCTCCTTGTACCGGAAAAAGATCAGGATAAGCAATACCGCAAATGATACCGTCACATAAATATCTGCCACGTTAAATACCGGAAAGTCAATCAGACGGAAATAGAAGAAATCTACCACATATCCAAGACGAATCCGGTCAATCAGATTCCCGGCCGCGCCTGCCACAATGAAAATTCCGCAAAGTCTCAGCGGCAGATACCGGCCGGTCTTCGGAATCCGCACGTAACAGTAAAGAATAAAAGCAAAAATCAGAATGGCAACGCACACGAAAAAGATCTGCCGGTTCTGCAGAAGACCAAACGCGGCACCTCTGTTTTCCAGATAGTTCAGTTCAAACACGTTGTCAATCAGGACAAAGGCAGGACCGTCCTTCAGATGCGTGACTGCCAGATATTTGGTATACTGGTCAATCAGTACCGCCACGATGACAAGAATCACTGCCATGACATAATTTTTCAGTCCATTTTTCTTATTCATATCTCTCTCCTGTGATCATCAATCAAGTATATTTTCGGACTTCAACATAGGATCTTCCCTTCCGCGTCTCGGAAAGCACGCCCTCGTAACGGAATTTCCCCATTCCCCGCACCGAGATAATGTCTCCTTCCTTCAGGCGGTACCCGTTGCTCACAATCAGCCTGCCGTTTACAAACACCTTTTTACCTTCAATCAGTCCGGAAAGTCTGCTTCTCGAGGAAGAAAATGCAAGTGCCAGAAGACTGTCCAGTCTTACAGACGCAACTGTCCCCCGTATTTCTTCAAAGGACGGCTCGTACTGAAACTCCTGCTGTGCCTCAATCTGTGCCATAACAGATGTGTGACGGATTCTGGTCAGATTTTCCGCAAGAAAGTCCGCCATGTTTTCCGATACAAATACAACCGCCTCCCGGTCTTCCACGAGAATGTCGCCGATCTTGCATCTTTCAATTCCAAGATTCAGAATTGCTCCAAGATAGTCCCGGTGAGACAGTTCCTCCGAAAACTTCGGATTCAGCGGGCGGATACGAAGGATGGAAAACGGATAAAAAAACTCATAACAAAGAGCATCAGGTAGAAAAGCAACCATCTGACGCTCCGCTGCCGCATAGCCGCCAAAAGTCTCGTATCCGGAGTATAGCTCCTCCTTTGACAGCGTATGCAGAATATTCAGTTCATTCAGATTCAGAAAGTCACTGAACATCACAATCCCGCGCTGGTAGGCAGTGCGGGATAGGTCAATCAGTCTTTTCTGAAATATTAATTCTTCTCTTTCCATTCTCTGAAACCGGTTTCTTAGTATCTTTTGCTGATAGAAGACACATCAAAAGATGTGTTCAGAAGATCCTGAAGATCTCCGGAAATACCTACATTTGTAGGAGTCAGCAGGAAGATGAAACTGGAAATCTTCTGAAGGTTTCCGTCAATGGCAAATGTCGCGCCTGATGTAAAATCAATGATACGCTGCGCAATCTCAAGATCAAGGCCTTCCAGATTCAGAATTACAGTACGTCCGCTCAAAAGTGTCTCTGTAATCTCTCTTGCGTCATCCACAGAGCTCGGCTTGATCACACATACTTCCATGCCTGTAGCCTGCGGTCTGCGGCCTGAACGTCTCATAGGTGTCACTTTGCTGTTCTGAGAAGATGTCTGTCTGGATTCGTAGTCTTCCTCTTCTTCTGCGGAGAAATTTTCTGTCTCTTCATTCGTCTTATCTCTTCCAAACAGTTTTCTTTTCGGTTTCTCTTCGTAGTCCTCTAAGTCATCTTCATCAAAGAAATCATCGTTCTCATAATCGTCGTCGTCATCACTTAATTTCATGATATTCAAAAACTTGTCTAATACACCCATTTTTTACACTCCTATCATCTTGTGTTCTTATCTAAAGCATAATTTCTTTTACCAAAGATTCCTGTACCGACACGGACCATTGTGGCACCTTCTTCAATCGCTACTTCATAATCATTGGTCATACCCATAGAAAGTACGCCCATATGGATATTATCAATGTTTTTGTCTGCAATGTCAACAGATAATTTCCGAAGCGCAGAAAAAAATTGTCGATTTTTCTCCGGGTCATCTGTATTCGGCGCAATCGTCATCAGGCCCTCTACAGTAACATTTTTGAACTCCGGAACTTTATCGATAAACCCCATGACATCTTCCGGCATGAGACCGAATTTTGTGTCCTCTTTTGCCATATTGACCTCCAGAAGGACCTTCGCTGTGACCTGCTTTTTCGCCGCTTCCCGGTCAATGGTCTCCAGCAGTCTGAGGGAATCCACCGAATGAATCAACTCGGCTTTGTCAACGATATATTTGACTTTATTTCTCTGCAGATGTCCGATCATGTGCCACCGGATATCGGACGGAAGTTCTTCGTATTTTTCCGTCAGTTCCTGTACTTTGTTTTCCCCGAACACACGGATTCCCGCATCGTATGCCTCCCGGATCATGGCAGCCGGTTTCGTTTTGCTGACCGCGATCAGTGTAACATCCTCCCTTTTCCGTCCGCTTCTTTTGCAGGCATTTTGTATTTTTTCCTCTACAATCCTGAGATTTTCTGTAACAACTCCAGGCTCATAACATGTTTCCATCTCTTCTACTTCCTTTCTGCTTTTGCTATACAAGAATCTCATCATCCTGTACCGATTCCGCGTTCAGGACAATTCTGTCATAGTTGGACAGCTGATTGCTGCTTCCGTTTCCGGTAATATAGTAGTCCTCATTTTCAGCCGCGATATCAATGGAGGTAAAGACAGCATAACCGCTTCCGGCTTCATAGACCCCTGCCTGGCTGACTGTCTCAGACAGCGTTCTTGTATTATTGGAATCCTGCATCTGGATCACTGTGCCCTTTGGCAGATTTTCCGCTTCGATGCATGCCATATTTTTTTCTGTATCTGTATAGTAGACATCCGCCGCCCGGAAACTTGTTTCTCCGTCATTATAGACAAGCACGCCCTGCTCATCTGTCTCGCCGTTGCTCACAATATATTCTGTCGGAACCTCATAGCAGTCCTTTTCCACAACCGCGGATTTTGGAATTTTGAGTCCCTGTGCGTTTTCAATGAGAATCTCAATGTCCAGATAACGGTCGGATGCGTAGCGGATCATCGAACTGTCCAGTGTCAGGTATGCGTAATAGGTGTCCTTGTCCTTCTTTTCCATCTGAAGGCCCGCAATCATTTCTTCATCATCTTTTAAAAAACGGATGTTGACACTGCTGCGGTCCAGCAGAGACTCTGCCGTATCCGCATCCATTCTTACAACCAGATACCATTCTTCTCCTGTCACAATCTTGTACATGCTGTCCCCTTCACTGACTTTCCGGTTCTCATGCACCTCCGTCCTGGTATAGCTGCTTTTATCAAAATTCTTGTCTGTGACCTGGTCGGTTGTCATGCTCTCATAACCGTCTACCTCATAGACAAGAATTCCATCCGTCTCACTTGTACAGTTCTGATAGCTTCCTTCTTCCTGCTCTTCAAGAGCCGCCGTCATTCTGGAAGTTCTGGTCTGGTCTGTTTTCCGGTCAAGAAGATTCTGTATCGTACTTTTCAAGGAGTACGTCTCGGAAAAAGATGCCTCCCTGTAGTTGTTCGCAAATGTGCGGACCGAAGACAGAAGCTGTCTCTGCTCATCCTCTGTAAGCTGTGTTTCTCCTGTCTCTTCCTCCCTGTTGCTTAAATCCAGTTTCTTATCGGAAACAGCACAGACACTCTGACCTGCTGAAATCTTGGATTCCTCGGGCTGATAGAAATTCAGATAGCCGCTTTTCGACGCCTCCACGGTCTGCTCTGTCCGGACTGCAAATCCGGTATAGGATACATTCTTAATAATCGATCCCTGTCCTACTTCATAGTATGTCGTCGGCCGGTTGGTAACCGAAACCACCAACTCTACAATCACATAGATCAGGATAACGGCAAACAGAATGACTCCGATATTGATATTCCATTTTCTGCGGTATGACCTGATATCCGTAGTTTTCTTTCTGACTGCCAAATCATCTTCCTCCTAATTCCATTTCTTAAGCCTTGGTCCATTCCGGTAACAATAGAGATCCCCCTGCCGTACATTCCGCTTCTTCATCTCATCCAGCAGCATGTCTTTCAGCTTCCACCAGCTTGTATTCCAGTTGCAGAACACGGCATCCTTCTCCGGAATTCTGCTGAAAAACCGTTCGATCACCATATCCGGATCCAGCAGCCGGATAAACAGAATCAGGCGCTCCAGATACTCTTCCAGGGTGCAGATCTGAAACTCCCCGTTTTCATACTGCCCTGCAAGCTCTGTCCCTTTTGCCAGATAGAGAGAATGAATCTTGACGATATCATTACCAAGCACCGACAGAATTTTCGCTGTTTCCGCCGCATCTTCCCCGGTATCCCACGGAAGATTTAAAATCACATGGGTACAGATATCAAACGGATACTGTCTGATCCGCTGTACCGCATCGATATATTCCGCAAGGCCGTGTCCCCGTCTGACTTTTGCAAGGGAATGGTAGTTGACTGTCTGAAGTCCCAGTTCGATCGTGACCGCAATTCCCGTCTCCTGCATCCACTCATGCAAAAAAGCCAGGTAACGGCTGCTGATACAGTCCGGCCTGGTGGAAATCGATACTTCAACGATATCTTTCACCTTTTCCGCTTCCCTGATATAGGAGCAGAACGTCTCAAACGGAAAGTATGTATTTGTATAATTCTGAAAATATGCAATAAACTTCTCTGCGTGATATCGTCTTTGAATATATTCTTTTGTCTTTTCGAGCTGCACCGCAACCGGCACAGCCCCTTCCATGGCCTCAAACCCGGTGCCTTTTTCCGAACAGAACGTGCAGCCGCTGCCGCCCTCTCTGTTCGGGCATGTCCCGGGAAGATTGACCGGAAGTTTATATACTTTTGCGTGATACTTGTCTTTCAGATACTGACTGTATGATCTGTATAACTGCTCTTCCATCGTCACTGTCCTTTTCTTCTCCTGTATATTCTTCTGTTTTCCGGTAATAATAAGGAAAGAATTCATAAAGGAGGATTATCATATATGAAATGGTTTGATAACATTGCACTGACACTGGTAATCGTAGGCGCCCTGAACTGGCTGCTGATCGGCGTATTCCGCTTTGATCTGGTCGCCTGGCTCTTCGGAAACCTGTCCATGCTGTCCCGTATCATCTATGCGCTGGTAGGTCTCTGCGGCCTATATCTGATCAGCCTGTTTGGACGGATACGTGGCTTTTCCGAAGATTAATTCTGCGTGCCTTCCAGAAGCGCATTCATATTCTGATAAAGGATATCTCTCGATCCGGCACCCATCACGATGGAGATGTATGGATGATCTGCCGAATTCCGGTCCAGAAGGATCAGGCAGTATCCTGCTTCTCCGGTCGTGCCGGTCTTGCCGCCCACTACAGTAACTCCGTCCGGAGCATTTACAATGCCTCTCGCATAATAGTTGGTCGGCTTCCACTCTTCTGTGCGGACACTTCCGTCCGCTTCTTTGATGGAAGCAGTATAGCTTTCCGCCTCGATGACTTTCATGAATTCCTCATTTTGAATACAGGTATTGAAAATCAGATACAGATCGTATGCTGTTGTATAATGATTATCATCATGCAGTCCGTGCGGATTGGTGAAATGCGTGTTAACCGCCATCAGCTCCTTCGCGCGGGCATTCATTTCTTCCACAAAAGCTTCTTCCGACCCGGAAATATGTTCTGCGATCGCTGTCGCAGCATCGTTTCCTGAAGAAAGCAGCAGTCCGTAAAGCAGATCGCCAAGCGTCAGCTGGTCTCCTTCCTGAAGTCCGCACAAAGACGCGTCCACCGGAAAACTGGATGCTGCCGCATTCTCTCCGACTGTCACGACATCAGAAAGATTCCCTTTTTCCAGCGCAAGAAGTGCTGTGAGAATCTTCGTCGTGCTGGCCGGATACAGCCGGTCATGGATCTGATTGGAATAGAGCACATTTGCTCCGTTTAAGTCAAACAGTCCGGCAGCATGCACATTTGTCGTGCCGCTGTACTGAATCTCATCTGTATTTTCGGAAGCCACACACAGATTGGTTGCAGCAAGCCCATCTGTAGAAAATACCGAACCGCTGTAATTCTCCTTTTCATAGGATACCATCTCTGCGTTCTTCTGCGCATGCTGCATGGAGACCGCATACACTCCGCCGCCCGCCGCCGCAATCAGCACCAGACAGATCCCTGCTGCGATCTGTCTCCTATGGTTCTTTTTCTGATTCTTCTTATTCCCGTGTCTGCGGCTGCGTTTCTGTCTGTTTTTCTCAATCCGTTCTCTTCTTTTTTGTGCTTCCTCTTCCCTGTAACTACTCATACATGAACCCCTTCATAGCATTTATACTGCTGTGTTATACTACTTATACATTTCTCTCCAGTCGAGATCTCCTCTGTCGATGGCCAGAATGATAAGCTCCGCCGTTGCAAGATTGGTCGCGACCGGAATGTTGTATGTGTCGCACAGACGGATCACATCATTGACATCCGGCTCATGCGGCTTCGGATTCGACGGATCCCGCAGGAAAATCAGGGCGTCGATCCCATTCTGCGCGATCTGGGATCCCAGCTGCTGCTTCCCGCCAAGAGGTCCTGCCAGATATTTGTGTACATTCAGATTTGTAACTTCCTCGATCAGACGTCCTGTCGTTCCGGTTGCATACAGTTCATTTCTGCTTAGAATCCCTCTATAAGCAATACAGAAATTCTGCATCAGTGTCTTTTTTGAGTCGTGTGCAATGAGCCCAATATTCATGTTTCTCACTCCTTACTTATATTTTTTCTGCTGTAATCCAACATTTAATACCAGACCTATACCGATAAACATGCTGACAAGGGATGACATTCCGTAGCTGACAAACGGCAGCGGAATACCGGTATTCGGGAAGAGCCCTGTCGCCACACTGATATTAATGAAGCTCTGTATCCCGATCTGCGCGGCTACCCCGCAGCATATGATCCGGCCTCCTGTATCCGGTGCACGCATCCCTATTCTCATACATTGTATTACAATTAATAATAGCAGACCAATCACGATACAGCAACCCACAAAACCTAATTCTTCTCCTACAATCGCAAAGATAAAGTCGGTCTGCGGCTCCAGAATAAAGTTACCGTTCTTTACGGATGTTGTCGTATTATTGTTCAGGCCCTTTCCGGTCAGCCGGCCGGAACCGATGGCCATAATGGAGTTATTCTGCTGATACGCCTCATCACTGCTGTATTTTTCGGGCTGCAGCCACGCAAGAATACGTGTCTCCTGATACCCCTGCAGAATATCGATATCCGAGTGGACAATGAGGCTCAAAAGGATCACTGCCGCCGGAACCGTAATCAGAAGAAATATTCCGATAAATTTGTAGCCCAGGCCTCCCACATACATCATAACGCAGAATACCAGAACAATCGAAATCGTCGTTGAAAGGTCCGGCTGCTTGTAGATCAGAAAGCATGGTGCCGCCATCAGAAGTACTGCCTTTATGATCGTAACCGGCTTTGTAATCTCATCTTCATGATTCATAATATATTTCGCAAAGAACAGAACAAGCAGGATCTTTGCAAGTTCGGACGGCTGAAACGTCGTAAATCCGAAATCAATCCATCTTGTTGCCCCGTTTACGTCTTTTCCAAAGAATCGTACGGCCAGAAGCATCGCAATCGTCAGGCCGTAAAGGATCCACTGCAGATTCAAAATCCATACATAATCAATCATGGATACAACGGCCAGTGCGATCAATCCGATGACCAGTCCGATGATCTGTCTTCCCTGAACAGACTGCTTAGCACTTCCGATTACCATGATGCCCAGACATGTCAGGGCAAGCACGGAAATCAGCAGCGAAAATTTAAAATCTTTTAAACGGTATGGTTTCGTAAATTTCAGTATCTTCAAAGCTTTTCTCCTGTCAGTGTAATGGTAATCCGGGAACGGGTGACTGAAACATCAAAGGTTTCCGGAGTTGTATCAATGTATTTTGATACCGTCAGAAACAGTTCTTTCTGGAACAGTTCACATACATTTGGGTTACAATCCATTCTGTCGGATACGAGAACCGTTCTGAGGCGGTCTTTTGCGATCCCGACAGACGCTTTTTTTTCCATTCCTTCAAATAATCCCATTTTCTGCCTCCTGCTTAATTCTTTTTGAACAGATGTGTGAGCCGGGAGAACAGTCCTCCCTTCTCATCCATATCCATGAGAGGAACTTCCTCCCCCGTAAGTCTTCGGCAGATATTCATATAGGCCTTCCCTGACGGGGAATCATCACCCGCAACAGGTTCACCCTGATTTGTCGCGATCACGACCTGTTCGTCATCCGGAATGGCGCCAAGCAGATGGATCGGAAGAATCTCGGTCACATCTTCCACGGACATCATGTCTCCGCGCTTTACCATATCAATCCGGATCCGGTTGATCACCAGTTCGAGGTTCCGGATCTGCTTTGCCTCCAGAAGACCAATAATCCGGTCCGCATCCCGGATCGCGGAAACCTCCGGCGTTGTCACAACAACTGCACGGCCAGCTCCTGCCACGGCATTTTCAAAGCCCTGCTCGATTCCTGCCGGACAGTCCAGAAGCACATAATCATACTCCTCTTTCAGATCCGCTGTCAGTTTTTTCATCTGCTCCGGAGAGATGGCAGATTTATCCTTTGTCTGGGCGGACGGGAGCAGATAAAGCCCCTCATATCGTTTGTCGTGAATGGCTGCCTGCTTCAGTCTGCATTTCCCTTCGATCACGTCAACCAGATTGTAGACGATCCGGTTTTCCAGCCCCATTACAACATCCAGATTCCTAAGTCCCAGATCCGTGTCGATGACCAGCACTTTTTTCCCAAGCTTTGCAAGGCCGGCCCCTATATTCGCGGTCGTCGTCGTCTTCCCGACACCGCCTTTTCCTGATGTAATAACAATAACTTCACCCATGTTCCTTCCTCCTAAGACCAAACTTGATGGAAAGACAACAGACAGGAGAAATCCGCCCCTGCCATGCCGCCTTCTTTCTTTCGTAATTTCCGGTACATCATCAGTCTCCTGAAACAACCGTTCCAAGGGATGCTGCATGTCCCGTCACGATTTCATCTTCTTCATCCAGCCCGTAATAGTAGCGGATAATATCACGCCCTATTTCAGAAGGATACGTAGAATTATAACCATTTGCGATACGGATCGCAAACGCAACGTTGGTGTCCTGTCCTGATGTAAATCCAACGAACAGGCCGTGGTTCGGATGTGTCGTACTCTGCTGTGCTGTACCTGTCTTTCCGTACAGCTCAAAGTCTCCGAGACTATTGAATGTGGAAGTGTTGGTAACCATTCTGCGCATTCCATTGTGAACTGCTGTCCATGTGGAATTCGCAATTCCTTCCACCTCATTTCTGACACTTGGCTCATAATCTTTCACAAGATTTCCGTTGACATCTGTTGTTTTATCAAATAATGACAGATTATAGACGGTCCCCTCATTGGCAACTGCGCTGATATAACGTGCAAGCCCTGATGTTGTATAGTTGTTGGTTCCCTGTCCAATAGAAGAACGTACTACGTCACTGTCGGAAATCTGCGGCTGCGACTCCGTGATTTCCAGCCCGGTTGTGTCTCCAAGGCCGAATTCCTCCGCATATTTCTGCAGACGCTCAATTCCGTATGCATCATTGTATTCTCCGCCCGTTGTTCCAAGACGGTAGCCTACTTCGTAGAAGAAATCGTTACAGGAGTGCTGAATCGCGCTTACCACATTTAAGCTTCCATGAGAGCCCGGATAGATCCAGCATCGAGCAATCGGAGAAATCTTATCAAAAATTCCGGTACAGGAAATCGTAGTGCCTGTGCTGATTACTTCCTCGGTCAGACCTGCAATGGAAACAAGCGGTTTATATGTGGAACCAGGCGCCGTCCGTTCCTGTGTCGCTTTGTTGTAAAGCGGACTGGAGGTCATGGAATTCAACTGTGCATAATAGTCGGAATCCATCGTGTTTGCCAGACGGTTGTTGTCATAACCCGGATAAGAAACCATGGCAAGAACCTGTCCGTTGCTCGGATCCGTAATCACGATGGATCCGGTACACGGCTCCAGTCCCAGTTCGCCGGGCGTAATCTCCAGACTTTCAATCTTGCTCCGGATAAAATTGTAAGCTGCTGTTGAACCGGAGCTTCTCAGCCGGTTGTACTGGGTTTCATCATATTTCAGAATATTCTGCTCATACAGGATACAGCAGACCTGGTTTCCTGAAATATCCCCGGATTTGATCATATACTCATAAATGATCTTTTCGAAATCGCCGTCATCTCCAAGCACCTCTCCTACATACTGTACGATCGCCTGGTAAATTTCGGAAGCGCTTGAATAGCTTGCATCCCCTTCCAGATAATCGGTCAGTTTTGAGGTGTCGATCCAGTTCTGTGAAATCGCATAATTCAGATATTCATTAACTCCGATCGTCTCCTCTTCTTTCCATGCAAGATAGGTCTCATCGCTTGCATCGATTCTGTCCTCAACAAGGATTCCGGAATCATCTGTCAGAAGTGTGTCCACCACATAGTCCATGTAGGCTTTCATCCGGTCAGACAGATCCTGGTAGGCCGTCCCGTTTGCATTCTGCATTTCGGAAAGCACGGAACTGATCGCGTCTTCCTCTCTCCTGGAATAGGTCTCCAGAACCTCTTTTTCTGCAGTGCCCGCATCACTTTGGGTAAACTGGCTTGTATCAATGATCTCGTTCTTGAAAAATGCATTATAAACATCTCCCACCGGAATGACGATGGAGTCTGCATCGGTTACATTGCTTGTATCATAGTCAAGACGGTTGACCATCTTGGAAAGCAGAATCGCCGCAAGCTTCTCTTCGAGAATATTGTAGGCGGCAATCTGAAGATCCGCGTCAATTGACAGGTATACATCATTTCCTGCCTTTGCCTCTGTCACCTTCTCGGAATCGATGACCTTTCCGACATTGTTGACGTAGATTTTCGTCTCTCCTTTTTCTCCCTGAAGGGTGCTGTCCATTGCTTTTTCAATCCCGGCCTTTCCGACAATATCTGTCAGAGAGTAGGATTCCTGCTCTTCCTCGGAAAGTGCATTGTACTCATCCTGGGAAATCTGTCCGGTATAGCCGATAATCGATGCAAAATATTTACTGTTATTATACTGGCGGATGGAGCTCTCTTCGATGCTGACTCCTGTCAGCTCCTCCTGATTTTCCATTATTTCCGCCACTGTCGTATCACTGACATTTGTTGCAATTGTCGTTGCAATATATTTCCGGTACTTGTTCAGGCTGATCGCATACCGGATATTGACAAGCTTCAGAATATCCGATTTCTCGTAATCGTCCTCATTGATTCCGTATCCGTACGTTTCATCGGTGCACAGATAGTGGATAATATCTGCCGCTGTATAGTTTTTCTGTTTCTCGGACAGCTTGTCTATTGTAGCATACCCAAAAATGTCGGCAATAAACCGAAGACGCGCCGTGCCTTCCGTAGAAAACTCATACTCACCGCTATCATTGAGGACAATACCGAAGCTGTTGATGATGGAGTCCCCGTTTTTCTCGATAATATCGATTACTCTGCGGACTGTCGCGTTCAGCTCCTTGTTTTTCTGCTTAGTCGTATCGTAATCCCCGTTATCTTCGATCGTTACCGAATAGGCAAGAACATTGTCCGCCAGAACTGTTCCGTTCCGGTCGAGAATCCGTCCTCTTGTGCCCTGTACTTCTCTTGTTTTCTGAATCTGGAGTTTGTAGTCGTTCAGATAGCTCTCGCCTCTTACAATCTGAAGATAGAACACTCTCTGCACCAGAATCGCGAACATCACGCAGAATACAATACTCGCGATAAACATTCTGGACTTTACAAGCTTGATGACTGTTTCCTTTATGCGTTCCAAAATATTAAACAAACCTGCTTGCACTCCTTTTTTCTTCTTCTACAAGTTTACGGTTAATTCTTAAAATAAGCTGATATACAATCAAGGTGATAATGACTGTATAGAGCATCTCCGGAATGATGACATGCCCGAGATAGTAAAGAAAATGGAAATCACTCTGGAGCATGAACTGGAAAAAGTAGACCAGTATTCCATATACCAGCTCACTTCCCCCGATCAGAAGAAGCGGCAGTTTGATATTTTCATCATAGTAGAGCTTCTGGAAAAATCCATTGGCATATCCGATCACTGTGTATAATAAAATATAAAATCCAATATACTGTCCGAAGCTGATATCAAGCAGAAATCCGCTCAGCACTCCAACGAACATCCCCTCTTTCTTCCCCTGCATGAATCCAAAGGCTGCCGTCAGAATGATCAGAAGATTCGGCTTGATCGAAGCAAGCTCAAGATAGCTGAATATCGTCGTCTCCAGGAGGAAAAATACGATCACAAGAGCTGCCTCAATGACTTTGCGTTTTACAGCCAGCATGAGTTGTCTCCTTTCTATTCACCCGATGAATCGCTTTCCGTCTGATTTCCATTGTCGATCAGATCCTGTTTTGTCGTCGTAATGACAAGAACTTCCTGCAGCTTTTTGAAATCTACCGCAGGGATGATATATCCGGAACGGGTCAGATTGTTTGAATCCACGTTGACCTCGCTGACATATCCTATCAGAAGCCCCTGCAGATATTTACTGCTGATATTGGACGTTACAATCTGTTCTCCAACTGCAACTTCATTTTCATTATTTGCCAGCTGCTCAAACTGTACAACACCGTTGTTGATCAGCTTCAAATCTCCGCTGACAATACACTGGTCAAAGGTTGTCATGACCATGGCCGATATATTGACCTCATCGATAATCGAACGCACAGTAGAAGAATGCGCATTGACCTCTGTCACAATTCCGACAAGTCCGTTTCCGCTCAGGACATTCATATCTTCACGGATTCCGTCCTCGCTTCCTTTGTCGATCGTAAAGGAAGTAAACCAGTTGCTTCCGTCATTCGCGATCACTCTCGCTCCTACTTTCGGGTAGTCGGATGTATTCTGATCCATCTTGTATAAATCATAAAACCGCTCCAGCTCCACTGCTTTTTGCTGCAGCTGGTTGTTTTCCGCTTTCAGATTTTCATTCTGTTCTTTCAGTGTTTCATTTTCTTTCTGTACACTTTTCAGTGTGGCAAAATTATCCGCCACATCGTTGACCCATGTCCCGATCACATTGATCCCTTTCTGCATCGGGACCACCGTATAATCTGCGATCGCCCGGAGCGGGCCGCTTTTGACATCTGCAAAAAAGGTCGCCGCCATGCACACAACGCAGGCAGCCACGATGATCAACAGCCAGTATTTACTTTCCAAACCTTTTTGATTTCTTGTCTTCATCTTATCTCATCCACCTATAATTTTCGTCTTTCATGGAATATGCCAGATCCTTCAGATCGTCCGACAATAGAATATCACGCACTCCCCGGATTGCGCTTAAATGGGGCTCTTTAACCGTATAAAACGGAATCCCCGTTTTTTCCTCCATATATCTGTCCAGACCTTTTGTACAGGCAATGCCTCCTGTCAGACAGATTCCCCGCTTTCTGATCGCCGCAAGCACATCCGGCGGAGCCTGTTCCAGCATCAGCGACACTGCTTCCCCGCAAGGATTAAGGAACTCTTTCACAGCGGTTCTGACAATATAGTCCGGGATCTCCTTGATTCCGGGTCTTGACCGGACCAGGTCTCTCCCTGCAGCCATTACCGCGTGTCCCTGTTCTTCTCCAAACACGCTGCTCTGAATCCGCACAGCCTCTGCTGTCAGCCTGCCAATCACAAAATCCAGATGCCTCCTGACGAGAGTAATGATGGCTCTGTCTATGGAAGCCCCTCCGGTCTTTAACAGACGGTTCAGGACAATCCCGCCTCTGGACAGAACAGAAATATCCGTTGTCTCGCCTCCGATATTGACGATGGCCGCTCCGGTCTCCTGTTTGATATCAATCCCGGCTCCAATCGCATCTGCGACGCCCCGCTCCACGATGCGGACCTCTTTTGCCCTGGCCGAAGAATAGATCAGCAGATCAAAAAACGCTTTCTTTTCCATCTCTGTCACATCTGTCGGAACCGCAATCACATATTCCGTCCCTCTGGAGAAGAATCCCTCCTCTGTCTTCAATTCACTTTCCAACAGGTACTGCATCTCTCCGATTCTGGAAATCACACCTTCCTTCATCGGAAACTCGATTGTAATTTCCCCCGGCGCCTTTTCATACATTTCATAGGCACGGTCGCCTGTTGCAAAAATCTCTGTCTCATTCCGGACGGCTACCGCATTTTTTACGGTCCGGATCCGGTTTTCCTTTTTATCATAAATCTTTAACTGATACGTACCAAGATCCAGGCCATAAATACTCCTAGCCATCTTCGTCCCAGTCCCTTCTATTATTTATATCCACCCTTTTTCAGCAAGGCTCACATACGACCGGTCACCGATAATGATGTGGTCGATCAGCGTGATTCCGATCAGTTCTCCCGCTTTCGCGATCTTTTTCGTCACAAGTATATCCTCCCTGCTCGGCTCCGGATCGCCGCTCGGATGATTATGCAAAAGTATAATCATCACCGCATCTTTCTGTAATGCTTCTATAAACAACTCTCTGGGAGAAATCACAGACATATTGACTGTCCCCTTGGAAATTCTAGTCTCACCCAGAAGCTTTGACTTTGTATTTAACATCAGCAGTTTCAGTTCTTCCTGTTTGAGGTGACGCATATCTTCCATATAATAGGAAGCGATCGTCTCCGGCCTGTCAAAACAGAGCGGCTCTTTTGCTTTCTCTTTCGCAATTCTTCTTGCAATCTCACAGAGGCAGAGAATCTGTACCGCCTTGACCTCCCCGATTCCCGGAATTTTCATCAATGCCTCTTTCGAGTAGGAAGGAAGCCTCGTAAGCCCGCCCTCTTTTCCGTCCGGGTAAAGCACTGCTTTTGCTGTCTCCAGCACATTGCCTCCTTTCGTACCGCTTCTTAAAAGTACGGCCAGAAGCTCAATATCGGTCAGGCTTTTTGCACCAAAACGTCCACATTTTTCATATGGACGTTCCTCTTTCAGTAACTCTTTCATTTTTTGATTCATACTCTTTTGTAAACTCTGATGATCGATTCAGTAGATTATAAGAAGCGATAAATAATGATAGAAAGAATCATGCCAACAATGCTGGCGATAGAAATATTCACACTCAGTCCCAAAGTGAGAACCAGAATCCCAAGATCCAGTACAACCGGCTGCTGCAGGCCAAATGTCTGACCGTACGAAAGCCATCCAAGTCCGGGAATATCCTGTGCGAGCATCCCTATAAATCCGCCCAACACAATGCCTGCCAGAAGCATCAGGAGAAGTCCCCATCCATTTTTGCTTCCTGCTCCTTTCATCTGTAACCCTCCAAACTCTAGTGTTTTACAAACCGCTTTTATTCTAACACACTTCAAAAAAAGTGTATAGACTTTTTGTGCATTAAATTTTCCTTAAGAATCGACAACGTATTTTTTATGGGTAATCCTTTTTCCCTTCCATAAAATAAACCTCCAAACTGATAAGTCTATCTTACATCAGTTTGAAGGTTTACACAAACTTTGGGATACTCCCGGTCTAAAGTACTGAATTTAATCCTTACATTCTCCTTTCCATGTTTAAAAACTTCTCCCGCAAATAACAGTCATAAAACGAAATCTTATATAATGCAAACAGAAAAAATCAATTCATAACAGTACCTTTCCCTCCATTACATGTTATAATAATCCTTAGCTATAATCTGAACAAAGGAGTTATTGACATGAACACAGAAACCCGAAACGAAAAAATCAATGCAATCCGGGAAAACATCGGAAAAGTCCTGGTTGGAAAGGAAAAGCTGACAGATCTGATTCTTACTGCCATTATCGCAGAAGGTCACATCCTTCTGGAAGACGTCCCTGGTTCCGGAAAAACAGTCATGGCGAAGTCTCTGGCCCGTTCTATCGACGCGGAATTCAGCAGAATTCAGTTCACACCGGATCTTCTTCCATCTGATGTAACCGGACTGAATTACTATAACCAGAAAGAGGGCGAATTTACATTCCGGGAAGGTCCTGTATTCTGCAACATTCTTCTGGCAGACGAAATCAACCGTGCGACACCAAGAACCCAGTCCGCGCTTCTGGAATGTATGGAAGAGCGTCAGGTGACCGTGGACGGTGTCACCTATCCTCTTGACCGCCCGTTTTTTGTTATTGCGACTCAGAACCCGGTCGAGACTTCCGGAACCTTTCCTCTTCCGGAAGCACAGCTGGACCGTTTCCTGATGCAGCTCTCCATGGGACTTCCAAGTGTTCAGGAGGAATGTGCCATTATGGAGCGTTTCCTGACGTCCAGTCCTCTGACAGAACTTGGCTCCGTCTGTACGGCCGAAGAACTCATCGAGCTTCAAAAAGACTATCTGGATATCCGTATTCATCCGATGCTGATTGATTATATCGCCCGTATTGTGCATGCCACCCGTACTTCCGGTGACTGTCTGGCAGGGGTAAGCCCGCGTGGTACTCTGGCTCTTCTCCGCGCCGTGCGTGCCTATGCCATGGTGCAGGGCCGGTCCTATGTTGTCCCGGAAGACATCAAGACGCTGGCCATCCCGGTTCTCGCACACCGCCTTGTCTTCCCGTCAGGTCATATTCTGGACCGGACAGCAGAACGGTTCCTGGAGGGCATTCTGGATCAGACCGAATTACCAACGGAAGAGTGGGGGAAATAATATGATCATCCTGCCAACTCTGTTTGCAGTCCTTTTACTTTATATTCTGCAGGCAGTCTATTACAAAAAATACTGGATGAGAGGTCTGGAATGCCAGATCCGGTTTCAGGATCATGCGGTCAATGAAGGAGACGCTTCCTGTCTTCTGGAGACAATCACAAACCGCAAACTGCTCCCTCTCACCACACTTCAGGTAAAATTTTCGGTCAGTCGGAAACTGAAATTTTCGGAAGCGGAAAATACTGCAACGACGGACAATAATTATCGGAACGACATTTTCTCCGTCATGTCCTATGAGAAAATTTCACGGAGTCTGCCGTTTACAGCGTCAAAACGGGGATGCTATCAGGTCTGGAATCTGGATCTGATTTCCTTTGATTTGTTCCTCATGAACAAATCCGTGATTTCAAGAGCGGTGGATACTTCCCTGTATGTATACCCGAAACCGGTTCCATTCGCGGAATTAAAAGCGCCTTTCCGCAAAATGATGGGAACAATTCTCACCCGGAATTCCGCGTTTGAAGATCCTTTTGAATTCCGCGGCATCCGGCCGTACCAGCAGTATGATCCCATGAAAGCGGTAAACTGGAAGGCATCTGCCAAGACCGGAGAACTGATGGTGAATGTACACGATTACACGGCCAGCCGTCAGGTTACCATTTTTCTGAATCTTGCCGACGATTCCAGCTGGCACTCGGAGCGCCTGTTCGAAAACGCCATTCGTCTGGCCGCCTCTTATGCGGAACTTCTTCTGGCAGAAGGGATTCCGGTACAGCTGATCACCAACGGGATCGATGCAATGACGAAGCAGACGCTGGTTCTTCCCGCCGGAGCCGGAACACACCATATCCGCACACTCAAGGAAGGGCTTGCAAGACTCAGCGACCGTTCGCAGGATCTGCCGGAGCTGGAGCCTTTGATTGCCGAAAAACTGTCTGTTACACACGGGGCGGATTTTTATCTTCTGATTTCCTATTCTCAGAACAGCCGCCTTCTCCGGACTTTTGACCAGCTTTGCCTTCAGTCCGAAGGTTCCCAGTGGATTGCTCCGCTTCACAATGATATGGAATTTCTCCAGGACCGCTGTCCTCATGCGGTCTCCATAAAATGGGAGGTGTCACGCATTGAATAAGTTATATCAGTTTTACTGCCGTCACTCTCTTGCGGTCTTTCATGTGATTCTCCTGGCCGCAGCAGGGGGTTTATGTCTGGTCAACTACTATACAAAAGATCCCTTTTTTGCCGACTGTGCATATGCCGTATTTGTCGTGGATATCTTCTCCGTGCTGATTCACACAAACCAGCAGGGAATATATGATTATATGAGAATGAACAAAGATGTTTCTCATGTACCGAAGCGGCAGATCTATCTGATTAACACTCTGCTGTTAACCGGATTTCTGATATTGACAGGCGGATGCATGTTCCTTTTTGTTCATCTTCCTTACCGTAATGTCATTGATGCGGTTAAAACAGTTTTTGTGGCTGTCATCCGATGGATTCTTCAGTTGCTGCTTCGTAAAGGGTCTGCACCGGAAGAAGAGATCATAACTCAGGAAACAGAGCCGTTTTTCCAGAATCTGCCCCGTTCCCAAAATGTTTCCTGGTTCGCCCGGATACTCGAGTATCTGTTTTTGATTATCGCTGTCGTTTCCATCGCGGCAATTCTGGTTCTGCTGCTTGTTGCGATTTACCGGAAGCTGACATCCAGGCGTGAAGGGACAGAACTGGACAAAAGGGAATTTGTCTCTCCGAAAATGGAGCGAAATAAAGTGAAACGGACTTCCTCCGGAGAAAAACTCCGTTTTTTTGACCGCAGTACGGAAGGGCGGATACGGAAACTGTATTATCGGTCCATACGCCGCCGGCTTCGTTCCGGAAAAACGCCGTCAAGATCCATGACCCCGTCTCAGATCGAAGCACTTGCCAGCCTCTCTCAGTATCCTGGCGCAGACCAGCTGCACGAGGCTTACGAAAAAGCCAGATACGATACGGAAGGCTGTGCAAAAGAGGATCTTGAAAAAGCAAAAGAAGGCGTGTCACGTCTTACGTAACAGGCATATTTGATTATACTGTAAAAACGGACTCTTCGGGGTCCGTTTTTTGTAAAGGAACCTTGACATTTTCTCGCAAGGCAGGTATGATCAAATTGTAAAGGTACCTTGTCAAAAGGAGGGATTCACTGCTTGAAAAATCGAGTCGAAGAGTTAAGGAAAAAATTAGGTATGAATCAAGAAGATTTTGCAAAAGCGATAAAAGTTTCTCGACAAACGGTTAGTTCGATAGAAACAGGCAAATATAATCCATCTTTGGAATTAGCCTTTGTCATATCTGATTTTTTTGGCGAAAGTATTGAGAACATATTCATCCATGAAAGGAGTGGAGAGAATGAAAAAGAGTAATTTGATAACCGGCTTTATATATCTCATTGCCGGTGTGATTCTTCTTTTAATTGCAATATTCACAAATACAAAATTGGATAGTTTGCTTTGTGGCTTTGCCGGTGTAGGAATCGGTCCCGGTCTTATGATAATTTTTAAATATTTCTACTGGAATAAACCGGAAAACAAAAAGAGATATCAAGAAAAATCAGAGAAAGAAGCGATTGAACTGCATGACGAATTAAATATAAAGCTGAGAGATAAATCAGGGCAGTCAATCGTGTACAGAAACACAATTGACTGCCCTGACTATTTTTATATCAGGAAAATCACTCGCAAAATGCTTGATACTTCTTCGCAACTGCTTCTGCTGTCTTCATGCCGTCCATGGCAGCCGAAGTAATTCCGCCTGCGTATCCGGCGCCTTCTCCACATGGATACAGCCCTTGAACATTCACGCTCTGCATCGTTTCATCTCTTGTAATTCTAACCGGCGAGGACGTCCTTGCCTCGACGCCGGAAAGAACCGTGTCGTCTCGGGAAAATCCATGAATTTTCTGTTCAAATGCTTCGATCCCTTCCTGAATGGAAGAAGCGATCTCTTCCGGGAAAATTCCACGTACATTGCCAAAGCAGTACGCCCCCTTCATCTGCGGAAGTACCTCTCCAAAGGAATCGGAAATTCGTCCGTTTTTAAAATCTCCGAAGCATTGTACCGGGATCTTCCCGTTTCCTGCTTCATATGCCCGCTCTTCCAGATGCCTTTGAAATTCCACTCCTGCAAGCGGTCCCTGATTTCCAGCTGCTGCATAGTCTTCCGGTGTCACGGTCACGATCACGGCGCTGTTGGCATTTTTTCCGGCTCTTCCATGATAACTCATTCCATTGACACAGAGACGGCCCTCTTCAGAGGACGCATTGACTACATAGCCTCCCGGACACATGCAGAACGTGTAGACTCCCCGCCCGTTTTCCGCTTTTGCCGTCAACTTGTATGCAGCCGCCGGAAGATCCGGATGTTGTTCCGTACCATACTGGGACAGATTGATCCGTTTCTGAAGGTGTTCGACACGGACGCCCACCGCAAAGGATTTTGCTTCCAGAAATACTCCTGTCTCTTTCAGCATCGCAAAGGTATCTCTTGCGCTGTGTCCCAAAGCCAGTACAACCACTTCCGCAGGAATCAGGGATTCTTTCCCCTGCTCTTCGATCCGGATTTCCTTCACTCTGCCGTCCCCGGTGCTGATTCCGGTCAGCTTTGTGTAAAACCGGCATTCTCCGCCGGAATCCTCTATGGATTCCCGCATCCGGCGTACCACATCAATCAGGATGTCCGTTCCGATATGTGGTTTATTCTCATACAGGATCTCCTCCGGTGCACCATGCGCCACAAAGATCTTCAGCACTTCCCGGTTTCTTCCTGCCGGATCTTTCACCAGAGTGTTCAGTTTCCCGTCGGAAAAAGTCCCTGCACCGCCCTCGCCAAACTGAACATTTGTCCTTGTATCCAGCACTCCGGTCTCCCAGAACGCCTCCACTGCTTTTTTTCGTTCTTCCACCGGTGCCCCGCGCTCAATCAGAATCGGACGGTATCCGTGTTTTGCAAGCAGATACGCACAGAACAGTCCGGCAGGACCACTTCCTACTACTACCGGCCGGTGTTTCATCTCAGACGCTTCCCTGCACGCCGGAAACTCATACGATGTTTCTTTTGCTTCGGATACATCCTTAAGTTTTCTGCGGGACAGAATCGCTTTTTCCTTCTTCACTTTTGTCAGCTTCACATCAACCGTGTATACATAATAAATTTCCGGTTTTTTTCTGGCATCAATCGAACGCTTCCGGATTTCAATGGACTGGATCTCTTCTCTGGACACGCCAAGAGCACGTTCGACCTTTCTTTCCAGCTCCTCTTTTGTATGTCCGGTTTTAATTTTCAGTTGTCCAATCCTTAACATTGCCTCTCCTTTCCGGCAGCACTGATGCCGGCCACATGACCGCTGGACCAGGCCCACTGCAGATTATAGCCGCCGCACATGCCGTCCACATCTACGATCTCCCCGGCAAAATACAGTCCCGGGATCAGACGTGATTCCATCGTATCCGGACAGATTTCTTCGGTGGAAATTCCGCCCGCACTTACCTGTGCCTGTTCAAAGCCGTTCGTACCGGTAATTTCCGTCTGAAATCCTTTGATGATCTTTGCAAGACGGTAACGGTTCTGATCTCCCAGCCTGTCCACTTTCAGTTCTGGAGGGATTTCTGCCCTCTTCAGGAACACCGCCGCAAGTTTCTCATGAAAGATTCCGGTAAAAAACTGATTCATCGTCTTTTCCGGCCGCATCTGAATTCTGCTCATGAAAAAGCTTTCCAGCTGAGTCTCTGTAAATTCCGGCATGAAATCAAGCTCCGCTGCAACACTGGTCTTCTCATGTTCCAGAGCCCGCGCCGCGAAACGGCTTACCTGAAAGACCGGGATTCCGGAAATCCCGTATTCTGTAAACTGGATTTCTCCGATATCCAATGCCTCCACAACTCCATCACAGAGAAGTTCGATCTTTGCTCCCGCACGGACTCCTGCAAGAGACGGATAAAAATTTTCCCGGCATTTCAGCTGAACCAGTGCCGGCACACACGGAATGACCCGGTGTCCGAAGCTCTCTGCCAGCCTCATTCCGGTACCGTCCGCCTTTTGTACTCTTCCCGCAAGTCCGCCTGCTGTCAAAATCAGCTTTTCTGTCAGATAGACCTTTTCCTCTTCTCCGGTTTTTACAAGAACCATACGCTTTTTACTTTTTTTCTCCTGCTTCAAAATGCTTTTTACTGCCTTTACCCGGAAACTGTTTCCTTCTTTTTGAATCTCCTCCACGCAGACCGATGTCTCAATCCGGACATGCAGACGTCGAAGCTCCATGAGAAGGACATCCCGCACAGCGGATGCCTGTTCCGAGTGCGGATAAAGATACCCGTCTTTGTTTTTGGAGTAAAGTCCCAGTTCCATAAACAAACGGATCGTATCCGGCACCGGGAAACGGGAAATCACATCCTGGGCAAATTCCGGATGTTCTCCACGGTACGCTCCCGGTATCTGGTTAATATTTGTAAAATTGCATTTTCCGTTTCCAGTGGACAGAATCTTTTTTCCGAGCTGCTCATTCTGTTCCAGAATGGTCACTTCTGCACCCTGCCCCGCCGCCGCAATGGCGGCCATCATGCCGGAGGCGCCCCCTCCGATCACCAATACTTTCTCCATGCCTGCTCCTTTACTGAATCGTTACCACACCAGCTTCCACTAATTTCTGAAGGCTCATCAGAATTCCGAATTTGGCGTGTTCCCAGGTCAGTCCCCCCTGGAAATACACCGCATACGGCGGTTTGATCGGCGCATCTGCTGAGAGTTCGATGGAAGATCCCTGAACAAATGCTCCTGCTGCCATAATGACATCGCTGTCATAGCCCGGCATTGCCCATGGTTCCGGCGTCACATAGCTGTCCACCGGAGCAGCCGCCTGAATTCCCTGGCAGAAACGGATCACACCTTCCGCAGTTCCGAATTCTACCGCCTGAATGATGTCGTGCCGTTCTTCATCTTTGGACGGGATGACGTGGAAACCAAGTTCCTCATAGATTCCGGCCGCAAAGATTGCTCCTTTCACTGCTCCTTTGACCACAGTCGGCGCCAGAAACAGCCCTTGATAAAAGTCCTTCATAACTCCAAGGGACGCACCTACTTCTTTTCCAAGTCCCGGCGAAGTCAGACGGTATGCACAGTTCTCGATCAGATCTTTTCTTCCTGCGATATAGCCTCCGATCGGCGCAAGTCCGCCTCCCGGATTTTTGATCAGAGAGCCGACTACCATGTCTGCCCCCACATCGCTTGGCTCCTGCAGCTCCACAAACTCGCCGTAACAGTTGTCCACCATACAGATCACATCCGGGAACCGCTCTTTGATGAAACGGATCGCCTCTCCGATCTGGTCAACCGAGAAGCTCGGTCTCGTCTGATATCCCTTGGAACGCTGGATCGTGACAAGCTTGGTATCCGGACGCACCGTTTTTGCAATCTTTTCAAAATCAAAGCTTCCATCCGGAAGAAGATCTACCTGGCGGTAGCTGATGCCGTATTCTTTCAAAGATCCTTTGGACTCCCGGATTCCGATGACTTCTTCCAGCGTATCATACGGCTTCCCTGCCACGGAAATCATCTCATCTCCCGGTCTGAGATTGGCAGCCAGCGCAAGGGCAAGGGCATGGGTGCCGCAGGTAATCTGCGGGCGTACGAGAGCATCTTCCGTGTGAAAAATGTTCGCATACACCTGCTCCAGCGTATCTCTTCCAAAGTCATTGTAGCCATAGCCGGATACATACTGAAAGCACTCGGAATTCACTCTGGCTTTCTGCATCGCATGGACAACTTTCAACTGATTGTATTCCGCGATCCGGTCAATGGCTGCAAAACGCTCCTTTAAGGAGTCCTCAATCTTTGCCCCAAACTCATAGACCTTCCGCGAGATGCCTGCCTCCTCGTACTTTGCCTTTATGAACTCATCCATCTTATGACCTGTCATCTGATCCATTTTGTATTATTCCTCTTTTCCTTAGATTTTCCAGTAAAAATTCCAGTATTTTCGTTTCATCGTAATCAAATTCCTGCTTCGGGACCCAGATCACATCTCTTTCCCGCTTAAACCAGGTAATCTGACGCTTCGCAAAGTGTCTCGTATCCCGCTTCAAAATCCGGACAGCCTCCTCAAAAGGGATCTCTCCTTCCAGATAAGCAAGAATCTCTTTATATCCAAGCCCTTTCATGGACACCATGTCCCTTGTACAGCCCATATCCTTCAGTTTCCGGACTTCGTCGACCAGGCCCTCCTCCAGCATCTGGTCCACTCTCCGGTCAATCCGCCCGTAAAGCCTCTCCCGCTCATCGTTCAGGACGAAATACGCAAACTGATACGGTGACTCCTTCTGCCGCTCCGTCTCATTGTGTTCGGAGATTTTCTGTCCGGTCAGATGATAGAACTCCAGCGCACGAATCACCCGTTTCCGGTTATTCGGATGGATCTCTTCAGCCGCCCGTTCGTCCACTTCCCGCAGCTTTGCATGGAGCGCTTCCTCGCCGTACCGGTCTGCAAAATCTGCCAGCTCTTTCCGGTAACCGGTGTCCTCGCTGCTTTCCGTAAAATCAATATCATACAGAAGTGCCTGGATATAAAATCCGGTTCCCCCTGTCACAATCGGAATCATGCCCTTCTCATAGATTTCCTCCATCGCCTGTCTGGCAAGCTCCTGAAATTTCACAACATGAAATTCTTCTGTCGGTTCCAGCACATCAATGAGATAATGCGGCACACCGTCCATTTCTTCCGCGCGGATCTTGGCCGAACCGATGTCCATATACCGGTATACCTGCATGGAATCCGCCGAGATGACCGCTCCGCCGATTTTCTTTGCAAGCCCGATGGAAAGGGCTGTCTTCCCTACCGCCGTCGGACCTGTCAGTATAACCAGTGGTCGTTTCATTTTTATTCACCCTATCTATATGATTCGTTTAAATTTCTTTTCCAGTTCCCTCTTTGTCATGGCAATAATCGTCGGACGCCCGTGCGGGCAGTGATATGGATTGTCAAGCTTCAGGAGCTCCTTTAGAAGTTCCTCCACTTCCGCTCTTGACAGTCTGGAATTTCCTTTTACTGCCGCCTTACAGGACATGGATGCAATCTTTTCATCCAGAATCTCCGGCGTCATGTTCGTACTGACCTCATCGGAAAGACTGTCGATCATCTCCATAAGCAGTTCCTTTTTTGCCACACTGAACAGATTGTCCGGCACTGCGCGCACTGCAAAGGAATCTCCCCCAAAATGCTCGATCTCAAACCCGATTCTGGTAAACCGGTCCATGTACCTGCGAAAGAGCTCCGCCTCCTGCATGGACAGATCCAGAATAATCGGAGGACTGATGTACTGAGACGTATATTCCCTCGTCTTCATTCCCTTTAATGTCCGCTCGTACAGCACCCGCTCATGAGCCGCATGCTGGTCGATAATGTACATGCTGTCATGAAGCTGGACAATCCAGTAAGTATCAAAGACCTGTCCGATGATCTGATAGTCCGGTACAGATGCCTCATCCAGCAGCTTTTCATCAAAAAGCGTAAGCTGCTCCGCCGTCTGTTCCGGCTTCTGGTTCTTGATTTCGTCTTTTTTCCCTTCTGTTCTGGCTCGGTAAGATACCGCCTCCCGGATGCGTCCGCTGTCTACGGCCGGTTTGTGAATATCGCTCCGGTCTTTTACCTCTGCCGATGCATACTGATTATGATAGGAGGTCACCCGCTCCTTCATCCGTTCCATAAAGTAGTTTAAATCCCTCTTTTCCGGCTCCGGAACCGGTTTCTTTGCTTCCGGTTTTTCCTCCGGTCTGACAGGCGGTTCTGCGGCTGCCGGTATTTCTTTCTTTTGTTCCGGCACAGGAGCCTTCGGCGCTTCCGGCGCCTCGACTCTTGGAATCAGATCTCTTCCGTGCAGCGCCTTTGATACTGCCTCATACAGGAAGCGGTACACTTCCTGCTGATGCCCGAACCGCAGCTCCATCTTGGTCGGGTGAACATTGACGTCTATCTCCTCTCCCAGAATTTCAAGATGCAGTACCACAAACGGATATTTATGCTGCATCGTAAAATCTTTATACGCATCTTCCACTGCTTTTGAAAGAATCCCGCTCTTGATATATCGTCCGTTCACAAAAAATGTCTCAAAATTCCGGTTTCCCCGTGTCACGGTCGGATTTCCGATAAATCCGGAAAGCCGGATCTCTTCATTTTCCACAGAAATCTCGATCAGACTGGCCGTGATTTCCCGTCCATAAATATGGTATATCACATCCTTTAAGCGGCCATTCCCCGACGTATGCATCCGCTCCTGCCCGTTGTTGACAAACTGAAAGGAAATATCCGGCCGGGACAGGGCAAGCCGGGTCATCAGATCGCTGACATGACTGGCTTCCGTCATCGGGGTTTTCAGGAACTTTCTTCTGGCAGGCACGTTGTAAAACAGCTGGCGCACAAGAAAGGTTGTTCCGTCCTTCGCTCCGGTCTCTTCCATGGAAATCTCTTTTCCACCGGAAATCTGATACGAGGTTCCAAGAACATGATCCCGCCCCTTTGTAATCATCTCGATCCGGGAAACTGCCGCAATACTGGATAGTGCCTCGCCGCGGAATCCCAGAGAGGAAATATGCATCAGATCATCTACCTGGCGGATCTTACTTGTAGAATGGCGCAAAAAGGCATTCCGCACATCGTCCGGCTCCATCCCGGTCCCGTTGTCCGCAATCCGGATCAGCGAAATTCCGCCGTCCTCGATTTCCACCTCCACAGCGGTTGCCCTGGCATCGATCGCATTCTCCACCAGCTCCTTGACTACGGAGGCCGGGCGTTCTACCACCTCTCCGGCGGCGATCTTATCGATTGTAACCTGATCTAAAACCTGAATCTTTCCCATCGTTCCTCCTTACCACCGGTTGTTCAGCTTGTTCTGAAGCTGATACAGAGTATTCATTGCATCCATCGGTGTCATACGGCTGATATCCATTCCCTTGATCTCTTCAATCACATCATTGTCCGATACCGTGTCAAACAGAGACATCTGCGCCATGTCCACGACGTCCATTTTCTTCGGCTTTTCTTTTGCCTTCGTCTCCTGTCCCTGCACGCTCATTTCGCGTACCCGCGTCGTAATATCCGCATCGGAAAGCTCCTCGGAAATCTCCTTTGCACGGGTGATGACAGTCTCCGGCACGCCTGCAAGCTTTGCCACCTGAATTCCATAGCTTCTGTCCGCCCCGCCTTTTACAATTTTACGCAGAAATACGATGTCATCGCCTTTTTCCTTGACTGCAATACAGTAATTGTTGACGCTGTCGATCTTTCCTTCCAGCTCGGTAAGCTCATGATAATGAGTCGCAAAGAGCGTCTTTGCTCCCAGCAGTCTGGCATTGCTGATATGCTCCACCACCGCCCAGGCAATCGAGAGACCGTCAAAGGTACTCGTTCCCCTTCCGATCTCGTCAAGAATCAGAAGACTTTTGCTCGTGGCATTACGAAGAATATTCGCAACCTCAGTCATCTCCACCATAAAGGTACTCTGGCCGGATGCCAGGTCATCGGATGCCCCGACCCTCGTAAAGATCCGGTCCACCAGCCCGATATTGGCCTGGGAAGCCGGAACAAAGGAGCCGATCTGCGCCATCAGTACAATCAGTGCGGTCTGTCTCATATACGTGGACTTCCCGGCCATATTCGGCCCTGTAATGATGGCCACCCGGTTCTTCTTGTCATCCAGGTATGTATCATTTGCGATAAACATATGATTCGGGATCATCTTCTCCACGACCGGATGTCTTCCATCCTTGATATCAATGGTTCCCTTTTCATTGATTTTCGGACGCACGTAATGATTCCGCTCTGCTACAAGTGCCAGGGAGGCAAAAGCATCCACCGCTGCGACCGCCCTCGCCGTCGTCTGAATCCGGACAATCTCATCCGCAATCCGGTTTCGTACGTCACAGTAAAGCTCATATTCCAGCGCATACAGCTTATCCTCAGCTCCAAGGATCAGATCCTCCAGCTCCTTGAGCTCCGGAATAATGTAACGCTCCGCATTGGTCAGTGTCTGCTTTCTTGTATAGTAATCCGGCACCATATTTTTGAAAGAATTTGTTACTTCCAGATAGTATCCGAACACCTTGTTATACTTGATTCTTAAATTTTTGATACCGGTCTTTTCCCGTTCTTTCTGCTCCAGCTCGGCAAGCCAGGTCTTTCCGTCCGTCTTTGCTTTTCTAAGGCAGTCTACCTCTTCATGGTAACCGTCCCGTATGATTCCGCCTTCCTTCATTGCCATCGGCGGATCGTCAATGATTGCATTTTCCACCAGGCTGCACAGATCCTCCAGCGGATCAATATCGTCATACAGTTTCTGAAGCAGCGGGCTCTTCATGTCTCCCAGAATTGTCCGAATATGCGGCAGCATGGAAAGAGATGCCTTGAAGGCTGTCAGATCTCTCGGGTTGGCCGACTGATAGGAAATCCTTCCTACCAGACGTTCCAGATCGTAGACCGAGGACAGATATTCCCGGATCTCTTCTCTGGAAATTGCCTCCTTTAAAAGCTCCTCCACCGCATCCAGACGTTTCGTAATCTCCTCTTTATCAATCAGCGGCTGCTCCACATATTTCCTCAGAAGTCTGGCTCCCATGGCTGTTTTTGTCTTATCCAGCACCCAGAGAAGGGATCCACGCTTCTGCTTTTCCCGCAGAGTCTCGCAGAGCTCCAGATTTCTCCTTGTGGAGCTGTCCAGCACCATATATTTTCCTGTGGAATACGTAGTCAGCTTCGTCAGGTGGGCAAGGGATGTCTTCTGTGTTTCGATCAGATACTGAAGAAGCGCTCCGGAAGCGGTCACGCCGCAGTCATAATCGGCGATCCCAAGGCTCTCCAGGGATGCCACCTGAAAATGTTCTTTCAATGCTTTTTTACAAAGTTCCTCGTCAAAATACCAGGCATCCAGAGAGGAAATGGCAACATGCATCCGGTTTTTCAGATCTTCCAGCTGAATCCCGCTTACATAAAGCGCCTCGTTGCAGATAATCTCGGATGGTGAAAATTTATAAATCTCATCAAACAGCTTGCTCTCGCTGTCTGTTTCTGTCACAAAATAATCTCCGGTGGAAACGTCCGCAATAGAGATTCCGTATCTTCCCGCGTCATAGACAATGGACATGATATAATTATTCTTCGTCTCATCCCTTGTCATGGAATCGATGTTGGTTCCCGGAGTGACGATCCGGATGACCTCTCTTTTCACGATCCCTTTCGCCTGCTTCGGATCCTCCACCTGCTCACAGATGGCAACCTTATATCCCTTCTCCACCAGCCGGGACAGGTAACTGTCCACTGCATGATACGGCACCCCGCACATCGGCGCGCGCTCTTCCAGGCCGCAGTTCTTCCCGGTCAGAGTAATTTCCAGCTCTTTGGACGCCGTCAGTGCGTCGTCAAAAAACATTTCATAAAAATCCCCAAGACGATAAAATAAAATGCAGTCCTTATATTCTTTTTTCGTTTCCATATATTGCTGCATCATTGGTGTTAATTCTGCCACTTTTGTTCTCCTTTTCTTTTGCTGCTTGTTCTATTTTATCTTTTTTACTTCCTGTTTTCGTGTTCAGGGAACTTTGCCCTGATATTACATTATATCACCATTTTCCGGGCAGCAAAAGTAAAATTTCGTTTTTGTTACCAAATGGGGATTTTCGGCTTTTCTTCCCCGTAAAGCACATGCAGCAGATAGCCGCCCAGATAGATTCCGATTGTACATAGAAGACCAAACAGCGCCATAAAGGGCAGGCAGATCTGGCCAAATAGCTGAAACGGTACGTTGCTGTAGTCCCAGATGCCGAGATTCAGCCATTTGTTGACAATGATTCCTGTAATAAATTCGCAGGAAGTCACAAAGATCATGCACCGTAAAATCTGGATTCCCAGCGGATCCCTCCATCTTCCCGCCCGCCCCTGGGCCGTGCAGAATACAAGACACAGGCCGCCAAGTACGAACATGGTCCAGTGGGAAAATCCCCGGAAAACAATTTCAAATGTATAATAAAGGCAGCCTCCGACTGCCCACAGAAATAAGTATTCACTTAATTTTTTCATAAAAAACGCCCTCACTTTTGTACATTTCCATACATAGTGTGGGCGTTATTTCCGGCATTATACATCTGTCAGGCTGACGGATTATTTTTCCACTGCTTCTCCAATGTAATAAAATCCTTTACACTCCAGAAGCTTCACATCGATGAGTTTTCCGATCTGCTCTTTTGTTCCCGGAAAATGAACAAGCAGGTTGTTGCCAAGTCTTCCTGTCACAAGAGATGGATCGTGTTCGTTGACCTGCTCTACCAGTGCGGTCTGAATGGTTCCTTCATGCTTTGCACACTCTTCGGAAGCGATCGTCTGAACTTCTTTTAACAGGCGGTCAAAGCGGTCTTTCACCACATCCTCCGGCACCTGCCCTTCCATAACTGCTGCCGGTGTTCCGGTCCGTTTGGAATAGATAAAGGTAAACGCACTGTCGTAGCGTACCTTTCTCACCACATCCAGCGTCTCCTCAAAATCTTCTTCTGTCTCCTGCGGAAATCCTACAATAATGTCGGTTGTAAGGGAGATGTCCGGCACTGCTTCCCGGATTTTGTGTACAAGCTCCAGATACTGTTCCTTTGTATATCTGCGGTTCATCTTTTTTAAAATCTCCGTGCTTCCGGACTGTACCGGAAGATGCAGATGATGGCAGATCTTTTTGGAAGTCCGCATGACTTCAATGAGTTCATCGGACAGATCCTTCGGATGGGACGTCATAAAGCGGATTCGTTCCAGGCCGTCGATCTTTTCCACTTCCCGTAAAAGCTCCGCAAACGTCATCGGTTCCTCCAGCGTCTTTCCATAAGAATTGACATTCTGTCCCAGAAGCATGACTTCTTTCACGCCGTCCGCTGCCAGATTTTCGATTTCCCGGATGATATCCCGCGGATTCCGGCTCCGTTCCCGTCCTCTGACATACGGCACAATACAGTAGCTGCAGAAGTTATTGCAGCCAAACATGATATTGACTCCTGATTTAAACGAATATTTCCGCTCGCTCGGAAGATCCTCCACGATCCGGTCCGTATCCTTCCAGATATCAATGACCATCCGTTCGGATTCAAACCGGGTGGCAAGCACTTCCGCAAATTTATAAATATTGTGGGTTCCGAAAATCAGATCTACAAACCGGTAGCTCTTTTTCAGCTTTTCCACCACATGCGGCTCCTGCATCATACAGCCGCAGAGTCCGATCAGCATGTGTGGATTTTTTCTTTTGACACGGTTCAGCTGGCCAAGTCTTCCATAGACTCTCTGATTCGCATTTTCTCTGACCGTACAGGTATTGTAGATAACGAAATCCGCCTTTTCCTCCTGATCGATCATCGTGTAACCGATCTTCTCAAGAATTCCGGTCAGCTTTTCGGAGTCTCTGGCATTCATCTGACAGCCAAATGTGATGACCGCCGCTGTCAGCGGACGTCTCAGCTCCTCTGAAATCTTCCTGACATAGTCTTTGCACTTTTCAATAAAGTAATACTGCCGTTCCGGTTCTGTTACCGGTATATGTTCAATTGCATTTTCATTTGTCTGCATCATATAGCGCTCTCTTTCCTCAATAGTATTATAAGGAAAAGACTAACGAAATTATCCATGAATGTCAAGTACAATATGCTCCGAGACAGCGGTAAAGAATAAATTTTAGAAATCCCTGCTTTTCAGCCAGAGTATGTTATT